>WNGE01008661.1_pt1 | contig 15603 bp, 14 predicted proteins | sample 5400651 | NCBI WGS metagenome assembly WNGE01 (sample SAMN13153370, study PRJNA577476) | soil metagenome | isolation source: 60 cm soil or saprolite under grassland replicate 2 | place: USA:California | collected 2016-06-15 | reverse complement strand
GGTCACCACAGCGCGGACAGGCCCGTGCCGCGCGCTGGTAGCTGACCCGTCAGCGTTATTGATTCAGCGAAGCAAAAACCTGCTCTCGCTTGAATGGCTCATTCTACCTTGCGTCACTACCGATCAAATCTCACTAGGAACTGTTAACTATTGACATTCAGGCTCGGGAGAAATATCGTGCGCGTTTGGATCCAGGTTGGTACTCTTGCAGATGCTGGCGTCTCCTGTTTTTAGTGGCAAACAACTATGGTTGCAGTAGGTTCTCACGAGTAAACGGCTCGGTTTCCAAATACGGCACGACCTTACCTTAGTTAGCCGAAGTAGGCAGACTCGCAAATCTCGTTACCGCCTTAGTTGATCTAATCCTCGTTCCAAAGTTTCTGTCGCTCACTTAAGTTTTGCATCCCTTCCCGCGGAGTATCACATGACTGCTTCTTCACCTCAGACTGAGTACACTCAGGAAGTCCGCTTCGCAGTAGTTATGTACGGCGGCGTCTCGCTTGCAATCTACATAAACGGAATCGCGCAGGAACTCTTACGGTGGGTCCGATCGACGGCGAAGCACTCTACCGACGACGTTGCTTTGATTCCAAGCAATCCATCAAAGGATGCAGCTTCCTCCGAATGTGGATGGGGGTTGAGCGGGACGGAACGCGTCTATCGAAAGCTTAGTTATATTCTGGCGGAACGCAGTCACAGTCCTGGATCTGACGCGGCGGAAAGGTTGAGGCAAGCTGACAACAAGCTTGCTAACAACGAGACAATCCGTACGCGGTTCGTTGTAGACATTTTGTCCGGCACGTCCGCCGGAGGGATTAACGGCATCTTTCTCGCCAAAGCCCTGGCTAACGGCCAGGATATCAGGGGACTCGAAAATCTATGGATCGAAGAAGGCGATATCAAGACTCTGATAAACGACAAGAAGTCGGTCGAAAAGCCACTCAGCTTACAGGATCCTCCGGCGTCGTTGCTCAACAGCCAACGGATGTACCTCGAACTGTTGAAGGCTTTCGATAGTATGGAGAAGACTGGTTCAGCCATTCCTACGCCATATGTTGACGAGTTGGATTTATTCGTTACGACAACAGACCTGTCTGGTGTGACCTTGCCAATCAGGCTTTCTGACGGCGTAGTCTACGAACGACGACATCGCAATGTGCTGCGGTTCGTATATTCCAAGCGCGATGTGAGCGGCGAAGACAGAGATCGAAACGATTTTGAATCTACGAACAATCCATTTCTCGCCTATGCTGCCCGCTGTACATCGGCGTTTCCCGTGGCCTTCGAGCCGATGTGCCTGTGCGACACTGACACGATACTGGAGCGTTATGGTTCCTATTCGGCGGATGAAAATTGCCGATCTGAAAACACTGAATGGCAGCGCTTTTACAAAGACTATTTGAATCCTGCCGGGGTTCACACGGTTAAGTTTCCCAAGCGCGCCTTTGCCGACGGCGGTTATCTCGACAACAAACCATTTACTTATGCTACGGCAACCGTGGCCCGGCGTCAGGCCAACCTTCTGGTAACGCGCAAGCTCATCTACATTGAGCCCTCCCCTGAACATCCGGAAGAGGAACCGGAGACCGCAGCTAAGCCTGACGCGATAGAGAACGTGGGCGCCGCTCTGCTCTCATTGCCGCGTTACGAGACGATTCGTGAGGACTTACAAAGGCTGCGTGAGCACAACCGGTTAGTCGAGCGTGTCAACAATATTCTCAAGAGTGTTGATGTCGATATTTCGCAAGCGGGATTTCAGAGAAGGGCGCAGTTCAGCGACGAAGAGTGGGGCAAGCTTGATCTGGCGGAGGTAATCCAGGCAAAAGGGCCGGGCTACGTCGCTTACAACAGGTTGGAGATCGATGCCGTTACAGACGATTTGGCGAGACTGGTCACACGTGTCGCGGGCTTTGACGAGGAGTCGGATTATTTTCTGATAATTAGAAGTTTGGTCCGTGAGTGGAGAAAGATGAATTATGTTGAGTATGGCAAGGGCCAGCCGTCGCTTAACACGTTCTTGTTTGAGTTCAACCTGGCGTATCCAATGCGGCGAATCAATTTCCTGCGCACAAAAATAACTGAGCTAGGGTACTCCGAAACTTATCGTGGCAACCCAAAGGCCCAGGACGAGTTGCTCAAGATCAAGACGAAGCTCAATAAGGAATATAAAAATTTGCGACACACCGCGAGACTCCTGCGATCCCGTCAGGTCCCGGCGAAAGCCGCAACTACTGCGTCGGCCACTTCCGCGCCAAGCCCAGCGTACGATGCAATTGCGGACTTGAAAACCGCAATTGCGGAGAAGACCTGGGAGCAATTGCCGGAGACAGTGCGAAGTAAACTGAAGAACGCGACGGACTCTGTTCTGGAATACTTTCTCGGTAATCGTCTCAACGGAGCAGCAGGAACCGGCAGCAACAGTATCGAAGAGGAGTGTAATAATCGCGCAAAGACGTTCCTCGATAATAATCGCGCTATCGCCGACTTATTCTCACCGATAGCCACCGCTTTGAAGAGTCACATCGTTCCCACTAAAGAGACAGCCGATAAGAACTGCCGCGCCGCCCTGGATCTGACCGATGCGAATGAGGGGAGTCGATCAGAGCCAGCTAGCACCGAGAAAGACAGTCGCGAATATCTGGGCTACTACTACCAGTACTATGATGAATATGACAGGATCATCTTCCCAATCATTTATGGAACAGAAATCGGCGAGGCTGCTAAGGTCGATATCGTTCGCATCAGCCCTGAAGATGCAAAGGCCCTGATCGATGAGCGCGAGACAGGTTGTTACAAACTTGCCGGAACCGCGCTCGGACACTTCGGCGCTTTTCTCGATCCTCTCTGGCGCAAGAACGATATCCTATGGGGTCGTCTCGATGGCGCGGAACGCATCATCACGGCGGTGTTGCCAAACGAACCAAAACTCGCGCGCATCCTCATCGGCGAAGCCCAGGCTGCGATTGTGCACGAGGCTATTGCGAAGCTCGGAGAGAAACAAGCCAGAGAATTGCTTTGCGAGTCAGCGATGCGTACCAAGTCGGGCAACGCTGAGTGTGAGCTCCTCGGGCAGTTTATCGGGAACTTGAAAACTCATGACGCAGCGGGTCGACTGAACACCCTGATCGACGACAGGGCAGTGCAGCAACATTATGCGGAGACCTTTCCCACGCGAAGTCGTCTGGATCCGGAGTCGACAGTAAAGACCGCCTCGCGCGCAACCACAGTCATCGGCAAAATGCTTGCGGGACTCTCAGACAGACGCAACGTCAACTCCAATTCGGTGGCCTGGATCGCGAGGTTCGGCCAGATCTTCTCGTCGCTGGTTGAAGTGTCGGTACCCCGCAGCATTCCCAATCTGTTGTTTCGACACTGGCTCAAACTACTTTACCTGTTTGAGGTTCTTTTGATCGTCGGGGCTACTCTTCTGACCAAGCCGGCAGTTGCGCAATTAGGCTGGACGCTGCTTGGAATCACTGCTTCCGCCAACATTATTACCTGGTGGCTGAGCGATTTCATGCAGCGCAAGCGCACTATATTCCGCTTCCTTATCCTGCTTCTGGGCACCGGCTTCGCGCTGCTGGCTCTGATCGGCGCGCTCAAGATAGCCTGGCTTCTCTTTGGTCTGACGATAGACGAGCTACCTCCTCTGAACTGGATAAGTCACAATCTTCAGCAACTCTCCGGGTGGTTTGAGAGTAAATTACCGAAGGCAGTCTGGAAGTTTGTGCAAATGTTTCTGCCCTTGTTAGCGGCATTGCTCGGAATCCTAACTCTTTGGAAGCTCGGCGGTCGCAGAACGCAAAAGATATCCGAGAATTGAACCGCTGGAAAACCTTCATAGTCGAGGGTACCGCCAACACCTCCTCTATTCCCTTGTCCTAACTCAAAGGGACTCCTCGCCATGCCACGAGGCTCGCACACGCGAGCTCTCTCTACTCCGAGCTGCGTTTGCCTGGACTTGACCCTTTCGTGTCTCTGACTGATGATCATCGCTCATTCTGAGAGGCGGTGAATCAAGTTGCGTTCCTTTCGTTTCATACAACTCGACGTATTTACGAGTGAACCCTTTGCGGGTAATCCGCTGGCAGTTTTTCCGGAAGCAGAAGGGCTGACGGACGAACAGATGCTGAAGATTGCACGCGAGATGAATCTTTCGGAGACTGTTTTTGTGCTACCGCCAGGCAACGATAAGACGCTGCGTCGCTTGCGTATCTTCACACCGACGCGCGAGATTCCTTTTGCCGGCCACCCGGTTGTAGGAACCTGGAACGCGTTGGCGCGTGAAGACGTTGTGCCTCTTCCTGAGGGTGGGAATGGTTGGACGCAAATTCATCATGAAGTCGGCATCGGCGTGCTTCCGGTAGATATCGAATTTAAAGACGGTGCGCCGGTGCAAGTAGTAATGACGCAGGGGAAGTTTGAAATTCTGGACGAGGTTGACGACTGGAACGAACAGGCGGAGATCGCCCGCGCACTGGGCCGGCTCAGAGAAGATCTGGATGAGAGTTTACCGATTCAAGTGATCTCAACTGGGCTGACATCGTTGGCGGTGCCGATTAGATCACTTGCGGATCTTCGGTATTGCCGGGTTAATGCGGCCCTGCTTGCAGAAATTTACACGCGCCGAGGAGCCACAGGTTGTCATGCTTTTTCACGCGAGACGATCGAGATTGGCGAATCCCGCGCCCACGCACGCTTCTTTGCGCCCGCCGATAACATCGCGGAAGATCCGGCAACCGGTAGCGCCGCGGGCGCCTTAGGCGCTTACCTCGTACACCATGGGGCCTCAGGCGCAGCGAGCAGGGCGACTTCATTCATCGTCCGAGCCGTATCAACCTTGAAGTTAAAGGTAAGCTGGGCGCGATTGAGGAGGTTCGCTTAGGCGGACCTTCGGTTGTGGTTGCGCATGGCGAAGTTGTCTTCTAAACAAAAGTTTCGAGTTCCGAGTTTCAAGTTTAAAGTTTTAAGATTAGATCTTCTACGAATCAGAACTCGAAACTCGGAACTTGAAACTCTAAACTCTTGTTTATGACCGACCCACTCGACTTATTAATCATCGGCGCTGGCCCGGCCGGTCTCTCGGCCGCCTATGCAGCCGCGCAGGAAGAATTGCGTTATCTCGTACTCGAGAAAGGGACGATTGCGGACACCATCCGTTTGTATCCCGTCGGCCGCACGCTCTTCTCTACTCCAAATGAGCTGGAGATGCATGGCGGAGCCTTGAAGCCGTGCCGCGAAAAACCTACGCGCGAAGAGCTGCTGTCTCATTACATTCACTTTGTGCTCGATCACGATCTCAACATCAACACTGACGAAGAAGTTGTTGGCGTCAACAAACTCGACACGGAAGAATTTCTGGTACACACCACCAGGAACGGCTACCGCGCAGCGCGAATACTATTTGCTATCGGCGCGATGGCCCATCCTCGCCGGCTGAATATTCCGGGCGAAGACTTGCCAAAGGTGCATCATCTCTTCGTTGAGCCCTATGCCTACATTCGCAAGGATGCGCTGGTAGTTGGAGGCGGCAACAGCGCAGCCGAGGCGGCATTGTTCCTTTCCGAAGAGGGAGCGCGCACGACGCTGGCCATTTGGCGCGAAGACTGGGAGAACCGCGATCCGAAGGCCGGGGCGATGAAACATTGGGTGCGCACGCCGCTCGACCGCGAGGTTGCCGCCGGCCGTTTGCGCGTCGTGCTCTACAAGGAGGTCATCTCAATCACGGCGCGCGATGTGACTCTAACCACCGAGGACGGCGAGACGCTGACGATTCCCAACGACGTGGCGTTTGTGCTTATAGGCAGCGACGCGGATCTGACGCTGCTGAAGAAACTCGGCGTCAAAACCGAGCCCGGAAAGTTAACTGAGATTCCCGTCTATGATCCGGAAACCTTTGAAACAAACGTACGCGGCCTTTACGTTGTCGGCCACTTTACGCATGCCCGCCACATCAAGGCGGCCATAGACGTTCCGCGCCGCATTGTGCCGTTGATCGCCCAGGGCTTGCGTGCAAAGTTAACTCCGAAATAATCTTCGCGAATTGAATCCGTGCCAGAAGGATTGCTAACCATGACATCGAGCACTGCTAACACTGATCCTGGTCCTAAAGTTCAGGAACATTTCGAGAACCGCGCGCCGGAAGTGAAAGCAACCTACGCAGCAATTCTCAAAGCTGCGAAAAGGGTGGAAAGCTTGAACTGGCGGCGCCCCTCTACGAAAAGGCCCAGTCGCTGGGGAAGCAAAACAACGATCCTAACGCAGCCATCTACACTGCAAACTTCGCCAGGGCAAGCGACAAGTTAAAGCAAGCTGCGGCGGCGAAACCGACCGATGCAGCGAAGCAAGCTGACGCGGCGAAGAAGAATCAGTAAGCAGAAGAGCGGTAGGCAGTAGGCGCAGTAAGCAGTCGGTAGAAACAGAGCTCGTTAGCGTATCTCTCAAGTAAGGAAGGTGGGCTTGCCCCCGCTCCTGGCTAACGTTTCTAGCGAAACTGATTGCGACCCCTCACTGCCTACTGCCTTCTGCTTCACCTTCCCTCATTCTGGCGTTCGATCATCCATTCAGGATAAACCGGCGCCGGCGCGGTGGTGGCTGAGAGGATTTCGATCTCCGCTGCCGTTAACTCCAGGTCCGTCGCCTTCAAATTGTCTTCCAGCTGTGACATCTTGTTCGCGCCTATGATGATCGAGGTGATGCCGGGTTGAGCCAGCAACCACGCGAGCGCTACCTGAGCGACTGTTGCTTTCTGCTCTTTTGCAATTCTCTCCAGCGCTTCTACCGCGTCGAAGCCTCGCTTTTCGTCGATTGGTAGAAACTGAAAGCCACTGCCGTATCGAAGAAATTGATGCCCGCTTCAAGCGCTCGGGCGACCATCGCGTTCGCATCCGGTTGATCGACGACTGCGATGCCGTAGAAGTTTTGGCCAAAGGTCATTGTACCCAGGCAAAGTTCAGAAACTTTCAAACCCGTGCGCCCTAATAGTCTGTACTTCATGTTTGTCTCGCCAGAGTCCCGGTAACGCGCCATAGCGGTAACGCAAAACTGTCTATTCACGATTTCCCATTTACGATTTACTATTCCCACATGCGATACAGACAATTCGGACGAACAGGCTGGCAGGTCAGCGAGATTGGATACGGCATGTGGGGAATGGGTGGCTGGTCGGACTCGGATGATCAGCAATCGCTTCAATCCCTGCAAGCGGCCGTGAATCTCGGCTGCAACTTCTTCGACACTGCGCACGCCTACGGCGAAGGCCATAGTGAGAAGCTGTTGGGACAAACTGTGCGCGCCAATCAGGATAGGCGACTCTACACGGCCACGAAGATCCCGCCGATGAATAAACAGTGGCCCGCGCGTCCGGAGTTTGCCCTCAAAGAATCTTACCCGCCGGATCACGTGGAAGAGTATGTCCACCGGAGCCTGGAGAGTGCTGGTCTGGAGAGTTTCGACCTGATGCAGTTTCACACCTGGGAAGATGATTGGCTGCGCGATGATCGCTGGCTCTACAAGCTGGACGATATGCGGAGCCAGCGGCTAATCAATGCAATCGGCATCAGCCTTAACCGTTGGGAGCCCTGGAATGGCGTGCGGGCAGTAAGGACAGGGCAGATTGATTCAGTACAAGTCATTTACAATATTTTCGATCAGAACCCTGAGGATGATTTGTTTCCCGCATGTGAGGAGATGAAGACGGCAGTGATTGCGAGGGTTCCTTTTGATGAAGGTACGCTGACGGGTACGCTCACCAAAGAGAGCAAGTGGCCCGAAGGTGATTGGCGCAACACTTACTTCGTTCCCGAGAATCTTAACTCGAGTGTGGATCGGGCAGATGCTTTGAAAGAAGTCCTGCGTAAATGGAACCAGGAGCATTCAGGCGAACCTGAGCTCACTATGCCCGAACTTGCCCTGCGTTTCATTCTTACGCACCCCACCGTCACTACGATCATTCCGGGAATGCGGAAGCTGCCTCACGTTGAAGCAAACATCGCCGCCGGCAATGCCGGTTCACTGCCCAATGAGTTATACGAACAACTAAAACAGCACCGCTGGGTGCGAAAACCCACGCCATGGTCGCAGTGACGTAAAGTGCATTGTCTTTTTAGTTGTCTAATTCATTCATAGTGGAAGCTGATTTCCGGCCGCGTCCGCCCGTTTATATAATCGGCCCGTTAGCACTGTCGGCACCAATAAGGGATAATGAAGCCCTACTTAACCAAGGAGCAAAAATGAGCTGGAACCAACCTTCGTGGAATCAATCTTCAACCAAAGAACCTGCATTTATGCCCGTGGATGTGCGCGACGAACGCGTTGGGGCATTCCTAAGTAAAGTCTACGGTTGGATGTTTCTCGGTCTTCTGATCACTTCCGGGACCGCTTTGGCGGTGGCGTCAACGCCCGTGATAATCGAAAACCTGCGTCTCAATCGCCTGCTGTTTTTGGGTTTGCTCTTCGCTCAACTCGGACTCGTCTTCTATCTCGCCGCACGAGTCGACAAGGTTTCGCCAGCGACAGCAGCGGGATTCTTCGTCTTGTACTCAGCGCTCGTAGGAGTTACCTCATCGGTGATACTTCTGATGTATACCGGTACCTCCATAGCCTCGACATTCATTATTACCGCCGGGATGTTTGGCGCCACAGCGTTCTTTGGAACAGTTACCAAAAGAAGTCTCGCCGGCCTCGGTCAGTTTTTCTTCATGGGTTTGATAGGACTCATCCTCGCTATGATCGTGGGACTATTCTGGCATAGCGATGCGCTGCAATTTGTGATTTCAGTTGTAGGCGTGTTGGTGTTTACCGGTCTGACGGCGTGGGATGCGCAGCGTCTGAAGCAGATGGCCGTTGCTCTGCCCGACGGTCGCCTAGGATCTTATGCGATAGTCGGTGCCTTATCTCTGTACCTCGATTTCATCAACCTGTTCTTCTTTTTGCTGCGGTTCACAGGGAACCGGCGCAACTAACGATTTCAGGGAATCAACAACAACTTGCCGGTAGTTTTTCTTCCTTCGAGATCGCGATGTGCTTGCTGCACTTCCTCAAGCGGATAGGTTTTGTATATCCGCAGTTTCAGATCGCCGCGCACAATCATTTGCAAGACGTCGTTGGAGCGGTGTTCCAGCTCCGAGCGAGTGGCAGCGTAATGTTGCAGGCTGGGACGCGTAATGAAGAGCGAGCCGTGTTTGGTGAGTTGCATGAGATCGAACGGCGGCACTGGGCCACTGGCGCCACCGAAGAGAACGAGGTAACCGCGCGGACGTAGTACCTTAAGATTTTTCTCGAAAGTGTCCTTGCCTACGCCGTCGTAAACAACATGAACCCCTTTACCATCGGTTAGCCCCGGAATTTCAGTCTCAAAGTCCTGCTTCGTGTAGACGATCACTTCATCTGCGCCGGCGTCGCGCGCGAGTTGTGCCTTCTCCTCAGAACCGGTCGTTCCGATTACGCGCGCCCCGAGATTTTTTGCGATCTGAACCAGCAGCAGGCCGACACCGCCCGCAGCCGCGTGAATCAGAACCGTGTCGCCATTCTTTACCGGGTAAGTGCTATGGCTAAGATAGTGCGCGGTCATCCCCTGAAGCATGGCAGCCGCCGCCTGATGGAAGTCGAGTTTATCCGGAATCTTAACGACACGGTCGGCGGGCACTGCGGCATATTCGGCATAACTTCCCAGCGGACCGGTGTAGGCCACTCGTTCGCCCAACCTAATGTTTCTGACATCAGCACCTACCGCCACTACGATGCCCGCCGCTTCCTGTCCATTAACGAAGGGCAGCGGAGCGGGATAGCGGCCCTCGCGGAAATAGACGTCGATGAAGTTCACGCCCGCTGCTTTGATCTGCACCAACGCCTGGTTTGGTTTGGGATCTGGAGTGGGAAGATTGACCAGGGTGAGCACCTCCGGCCCACCAAGTTCGGCAACTTGAATGGCTTTCATGAGGGGAATAGTAAATAGTGAACAGTAAACAGTAAACAGCAGACAGCAGACAGCAGACAGCAAACAGCATACAGCCAGAAACGGAGCCCGTGTTATCTGGCTGTCTACTGTTTGCTGTCTACTGTTAACTCTTTGGTGTTCTTCACTGTTTACTCTTTACTGTTTGCTGTTTGCCGTTTGCTGTTTGCTGTTATGCATTCAAAGCAAGTTTCTTGATCACGCCACCTTCGGCGTCGGCCAGCGGATGAACCACGATGAATGCGCCTAAATCTATCTCGTGAGTCGCGGTCTTGATTCTTCCGATCTCCAACCGCGTCACGACGCAAAACAAGATGTCCTGCTCAGTGTCGGTCAGCCCACCGCGACCTTTATAAACTGTAACTCCGCGCCCGAGGTCGCGAAGGATCGCTTGCCGGATCTCCTCGCTGCGGTCAGACATGACGATGACCGCCGTGTATTCCTCGACGCCATGTATCAGAAAGTCGACTGTTTTCGAGGCCGCGAAATAGGTCAGCATCGAATAGAGCGCCGACTCAATTCCCAGGAAGAACGCAGCAGCGGAGAAGATGAGAATGTTCAGCAAAAGAATCACGTCTCCTACCTTCAAGAGGTGACTGTTTTTGCTGATGAGCAGCGCTGCAATTTCGGTCCCGTCCAAAACAGCGCCGCCACGAATCGCCAGTCCAATCCCGGCCCCGATGAAGAAGCCGCCAAACACCGCTGTCAGAAGTTTGTCGGGCGTCACGTCAGGATATTTGAGGAAAGCAAGACAGAGCGCCAACCCAGCGATAGCCAGCGTGCTTCTAATTGCGAAGCCCCTGCCGATTTGGCGATAGCCGAGCGCAATGAAGGGAAGATTAATCGCCAGGATTAGAATCGAAAGCGGCCAGGCGAGCACATTCGCCAGCAGCATAGAGATTCCGGTAACACCGCCATCGATGAAATGGCTCGACAAAAGAAATCCTTTCAAGCCCAGGCCGGCCGAAAGTATACCCAAAACGATCAGAGTCGTGTTCAGCGCTTCGCGAATGATCTTCTTCATGTGGACCTCCGATATTTGCGAATAGTCAGCGTAAGAAAGCGGGGGCGAGCCCACCTTCCTGACCTAGAGACGCTCTAACTTCTAGTTGTAATTGACCCTGAAAGCCGAACATTCCAAAATTTCAGGTCAACTCTGATCATCTCAAGGTCGGGAAGGCGGGCTTGCCCCCGCTTTGGCTAGAAGCCATGGTTGAGCCGTTCCCTCTACTCATCACTCATCACCTTTTCTTTCTTCATTCTGATTGTTTCGACGGGAATGTATTTCCAGATATGCCAGGCCCGCAATTGCGAGAGCTACGATTACTAACACAACTATAATTTCTGAACTCATTATGAATCTCCTCGCGTTAATGTTGTCTTGCTGCTTTCTTCTACGCTCGCCACACAGAGAGCAACTTGCGAATAGAAGAGCGCCCAGACGTCCTGGAAGGGACGCGCTGAAAATTAATTTTCTCGTTTTTTAAGTTAAACGGAGGCGGGCGGTGCTCGGCCACCAGGCCGAGATAAGCGCAGAGACAGGTATAAAACCGATCGGCCGGTAGCGCCTAAGAGCTGGTGTACGATGCTCGCCGGCGCAAGGGATACTCGTCGGGCCAGCTCGCCAGGAGCTATCGAGTCCTTGACGCGACTTTGTTTAGCTGCGTGGCCGGCAGTTCGGAGATCCGGAAGCGTGGTTAATGCATAGTTGCGAATACGAATGGGCGCGGCACCGATCGAAGTCGGTCCCGACTCCCTTTCTCCCCTTTCTCCCTGGCTCGCTGCATACTTCGCGTTAGGGGCAGTACCTGAGGAAAAGAGGATGCCGACCAACAGAAAACTGGTTAACACTCTCTTGATGTTCTTGCTTATTGTTAGTCGGAGCGTATTCATGGCGGCGCGGACATGATAGCAGGCAGCGGAGAGGAAGCTGTAATCGGCAAGCCGTTGGCAATCAATCGCTGGGGAATGATTGGTGGTCGATAGCCGCCTCTGGAGGAGCAACCAGCCCCTTGAGCTATCATAGTGTCAATGCTGTTCTGCGCGACCCTGTTGGCTTATGGATAAGATCTTAGTAATTGGCGCCGGTGCGGCCGGATTGAGTGCCGCGCGCGAGCTGTCCGCGGCCGGTGCTGAAGTAAATGTTCTCGAAGCTCGCGAACGTGTCGGCGGTCGCGTGTACACCATGCACGACAGTTCCCCTGTTTTGCCGATTGAACTCGGTGCGGAATTCGTTCACGGTAAACATCCCGCGCTTTGGGAAACACTCACTGAAACTGGTGCGCCGTTTTGTGAGGTAACTGATCGACATTGGTATTTCGAAAACGGCGCTCTCAGTAAGTCGCATGATTTCTGGAGTAAGCTGACAGCTTTGATGGACTTGATGAAATCCGAAGAACCGGATCGTTCCTTCGAGGATTTTCTCCAATCGCTACCTGACGACGAGGAAACTCGCCGGGCGAAAGCAGTGGCGAGCAGATACGTCCAGGGGTTTCATGCCGCTAGAATCGATCGCATCGGCGTCAGGGGACTGATAAAGTCAAATCAAGGTGAGGACGAAGTTGGCGGAGATAGATCGTTTCGTATTCTGGGCGGCTACGACACGATAATGGACGCGTTGCACGAACAGGCGCTCGAGCGCGGCGCCATCTTTCATCTAAACACAATCGTCAAAGAACTTCACTGGGACAAGCGACGGGTTCAGGCTGTTTGCGCGAACGGCGAAAGCTCGCGGACGTTCACGGCTTCGCGCGTGGTAATCACCTTGCCGCTTGGCGTCTTACAAGCAGATGGGGACAAATCGGGGGCGATGCATTTCCTGCCCCGATTGCCGGAAGACAAACGGAACGCGATCCGGGTGCTGGCGATGGGTCAGGTTATCAGGATCGTGTTGCGCTTTCGCAGTCGCTTCTGGGAAGAGTTGGATATTCCCGGAACGGGCGGACGTGAGGATTTAGAGCAACTTGGTTTTATTCATTACCCGGAAGCGCCCATTCCTACCTGGTGGACGTTGTTGCCCGTTCGTGCCCCAATGCTAGTGGGCTGGACCGGCGGATCTAATGCTGAGAAACTAATTACCTCGGGCACGCGATCAGGTGCCATCGATCTTACCCAGGTATTAAACGCAGCAATCGAATCGCTCGGACAGATTTTTGGTATTCCTGAAACAAAGTTGCGCGAGCTGCTCGTCGCGTCTTACACACATGATTGGTATTCCGATCCATTCGCGCGCGGGGCCTATGCCTTTCTTCCGGTTGGCGGTCTCGAGGCGCAGAATGAACTCGCCCGACCTGTAGACGACACGCTCTTCTTTGCGGGCGAAGCGATGAGTGTTGGCCATATTGGCACCGTTCACGGTGCCCTCGAAACCGGCTGGCGCGCCGCGAAAGAAATTCTGAACGCCGAAGGCGTTTAAGTAGTCAGCGCCGGGTATGCGAAAGGCCAGCCGAGATCACATCCCGCAAAAATCTTTTCCCCGCCGCCCGAAACAATGAGGTAGTGGCCGACCGTGAGCGACATACTCTTGTCAGTACTACCTGCGGTAGCGGGTGGGTTCTTGTCAGTACCTAAGACGAAACACTTACCAAAACCCAAGAGAAAAGAAGATGCCGCGACTTTCATCACGGCATCGTAGTTTCGATTGGATAAGACTAAGCGGGGCTTGTCGTATCAGCCGACAACTTTTGATTAAGGTCTCCTGAAGATCTGGTCCAAAATTGAACCGGCCGAATTACTTCTTCGGTAGCTACGGTTCCTCGTGTACTGCCGATAGCCGGCCTCGTAGCCCCGGACAAATCCGTCACGAAAAGCCTCGCTCGAAGAATTCCGATAGTAGCGTGATCGCTCCGGACTGTAGCTTTTACCGTTTCGTCCATCATCTGCGCCGGTGTTTAATCCCTGCTGGTAACCCCTGTTAAGTTCCTGATTGGAGTAGCCACCATAATTGCCTCCGTTTCGGTAGCCCCCATAGGAGCCCTCATTTCGATAGCCGCGATTTCCGTAAGCGCCGGCGTACTGTCGGTAACCCTGGTCATACCCGCGCACGAAGCCGTCGCGAAAAGCTTGAGATGGAGCATCCCGATAATAGTGTGAACGCTGTGGACTGTAGCTTTGACGCTGTCGCGCGTCGGTCGCCCCGGTGTTCACGCCATACTGGAAACCCTGCTGCACTTGCTGGTTGTTGTAGCCGCCGTAACTGTCATTGCGCCACTGCGCAGCGGTCGGCGTACTCGTCGCAGCAATAATGCCGAAAATAAACGCGAGCGCCATAAGAGCGCTGCCAAGTGTCTTTTTCATGTTTCTTCCCTCCATGTTTACAGAGGAAATGTGCAACCATTATGCCAGTTATTCACTTGATGATTTCACGGTTTCTGGCTTGAAAATTAGGACTTTTGGCAGCTAGAGTACCTATTTCGTGCAGGAATGTCTGATATCCGATACTGCGCAACACGCTGGCCTTTTCTTCCTATTTGAACTCAATCTTCTGACCTCTGGTCTCCGACTTCTGACCTCTGCTTGTTAAGAAATGTGGTGGGACGCTATCAACAGATTCCTAATCTCTTCTGCCAATTTTCGGTCCAGCCCGTTCTTCTCTGCTAGTTCAAGTGAATGCAGGCCGAGCAGTTTGTAAACTTCCAACACGCCGGCAAGTTGTTTTAGTGATGGGATTTTGAGGGCCTTAAGGTGTCTGCGAACGGTGGCAACATCGCCGCGCGCGAAGGTTCCGGTTAGCGCCTTCTCGGGAGTGGATGCCGTCAGGTTATTAACCGTACTATCGACCAGCGGCAGCAGTATTTGCCGCGCTTTGCTTTTGCTCACTCCAGCAGAGGCGAGCATCTCGGCAGCGAGATCGAAAAGGGCAACCAGATGCGGGGAAGCCATCACGGCCGCGGCATGGTAAAGAGCCTTGCTTTCCGGCCGAATAGAAAAGCTCTTCCCTTGAAGATCTTCAACAATGCGTCGCGCGATTTGCAGCGCCGTCTTATCTCCCTCCAGACAATAAAACGCCCCGCGCAAAGCTTTCGCGCCGGCGCGAGGTTCACTTATTGAAACCAGCGGATGCAATGAGCCCGTGTGAAACCCGAGCTGGGTGAGCGGTGACAAGACTTCGGATGATAAGGCTCCGCTCGTGTGCAGCACTGTGGGTTTTCGACTTCGTCCTGTTTCGCAAACAGTGAGTCGTTGAGCAACTTCTGCAATCGCGTCGTCGGGTGTAGTGATCAGAATCAGATCGGTCGGCGGCAACTGTTGCAATTCATCAACATTTTCCATGCCGGGCCTGGCTGGACGGCCTGCGAGGGCTCGAACGAAATAGCCGCAGGAATCAAGAGCGATCGCCATAGCCAGTCCCACACGGCCTGGTCCGATAATGGAAACCGTTGACTTTCGTTTCTTAGGTCGCTCTTTCGGCACTTTGACAAATCGTGATATCGGAACCCATGTTTCCTGCAATCCGCTTTGTGGGCTAAGATCATTTGCGGACTGTTGAACCGCGGGTGACGCCTCATTAACACCTCGCTTCAGCGAGGTGAAGAAGGCCTGGGAAAGAATCTTAGAAGCCGTTTTAACGGCTTCTGGTCAAAAACCGTTAAAACGGTTGCCTGATCATACACGGCTCGTGATCACCTCGCTGAAGCGAGGTGTTAATT
>WNGE01006270.1_pt1 | contig 15616 bp, 16 predicted proteins | sample 5400651 | NCBI WGS metagenome assembly WNGE01 (sample SAMN13153370, study PRJNA577476) | soil metagenome | isolation source: 60 cm soil or saprolite under grassland replicate 2 | place: USA:California | collected 2016-06-15 | reverse complement strand
GTAGTTGTGGATTCCGCAGCCGAATTCGGGCCGCATCGGCCGGTCTCCGGGCGCGGTGCCGAGGATCAGCGCGATCGCCTCCCGAACGTCCTCGTCTCCCGAGCTGAGCGCGAGCCCGCCGCGGCGGTCGACGCGAAGTGGGAAGGCGACTCCGGCTCCGATGATGTCGCTCATCGCCCGCTACCCCAGCATGATCTGAGAGCCCGAGACCTGGACGGTCCCGGTTGAGTTGAGCGAGATGCTCGCGGCGCCGCACTTGATCGAGATGTCGGTGCCGCCCTCGATCGTCAGGGATGTGCCCCCCTTGAGCGTGATGTTGGCGCTTCCCTCGACCTGAATGTCGCCGTTCGCCTTCGCGGTCAGCTTGCCGCCGGTCTGGAGCAGGTAGTCCTTGCCGGCCTTCAGCGAGATGTCTTCCTTCGCGTTGACCTCGACGGCCTTGTCGCTCGCCAGCCCGAACGATCCGTCTTTGCGCACGAGATCGCCCGGCTTGCCCTTCCCGTTCCATAGCGAGCCGATCACGTACGGCTTGTGGACGTCGCCGTGTTCGAACGCGACCAGAACCTCATCGCCGACGAGCGGCATCATCAGGAGCCCGCGCCGGTCGCCCGCGGCCGAGCTGACGATCCGAGCCCACCCGCTCTCGGTCCCGTCGCCCAGGGCCGGATAGGAGACACGAACGCGCCCGAGGCTCTGCGGATCCTCCGTCTGCGTCACCGTCCCGATCACGACGCCGCTGCCCCAGCTGCGCGGCGCCGCCGGCTTCATCAGATCCACGAGGTTGCGCGGCGCTCTGCCCGAGATCGAGAAATACGTCAGGTAGCCGTGCGAGCCGCGGAAGACGTGCGTCGTCGCCGAGGCTGTGTACGTCCCGCCGAAGCGCGTGCCGACCCCTTCGATCGTGATCTTCGTGCCCGCCCGCAGACGCGGGTTGCCCTTGCACGATCCCTCGGCTTCGACGTACGCGTTGCCGAGGTGCGAGGCGAAACTCTTCGCGAGCTCGCGCGCCTCATCGGCCGAGAAGACCGGGCGGTCCGCAACCGTGACGCTGTCCCCGCCGGCGGCGCTGACGATCTTGTCGCGCGCAATCCCGATCTCGGAGCCGGGCTTTCCGATCTTCTCGGTCGCCTCGATTGTCCGCTTGGCAATCGGGTCCCAGGCGCGGACCACGACCTCGCTCACCTGCTGAACGCTCGTGACTCGCGGCCGGAAGGAAAGCAGCTGCTCGCCCCAGCGGAGCGTCAGGTCGTGTGCGTCGGGCGGCGCTCCCGCCTTCCGGAAGTGGAGCTTCTTGTCGGTCACCAGCACCTCGAAGTCGATCCGCGACGCGAGGCGCCACAGGAACTCCCAGTCCGTTTCGTTGCTCTGCTGGACGAAGTCGTGCGGAAGGCCTGCGCTCTCGATCGTCCCAAGTGCGAGCTGCTGCTTCTGCGCGACCTTCTTTGCGATGTCCCCAGCGGTCATGTTCTGGAAGGTTTGCGTGCGCTTCGTCTGGTGCAGGAGGTGGGAGCCGTCGTAGGCGCGTGCCGCGAGGACCGTCCCGCTCGCGCTGAACTCCGGCTCGAGAGCGGCGATCCGGCCCTTGAAGACGCTGGTGAGCGAGCTCGCGTCGATCGCCGCGAGCAGGATCTCGACCTCTGCGCCGATCTCGAGCGGGATCGAGTCGACGTTCTCGAGCCCGGGATCCGAGACGCGGATCAGGGCGGAGTCCGGCAGGCGCAGGTTGTCCTGCACCCGCACCTCGACCAGCCGGTCGTGAAGCTTCGGATCGAGCGGCTGCCCGTTGATCCGCACTTCCGCACCGGAGATCATTCGGTCAGCCTCGGGATCGACAGGGTCGTGCCGCGACGGAGGCGAAGCGGATCGTCGATTCCATTCGTCTCGGCGATCGCGCGCCAGCGCGTGGCGTCGCGATAGTGGGCATAGGCGATCGACGGCAGGCTGTCGCCGTCACGGACCATATGCGAGCCGATACCGGGCAGGGCTCTCGTCGTCGGGTTGTTGTTGCCCTTCCCGCCGCCCTTGCCGCTCGACTTGTCTGCCGCCTTCTCGACCTGGAGCAGCGAGAGCTTGGCCTGGGCGCGGATCGGCGCTCCATCCGGGCGGAAAAGCATGTATTGGACGCTCAGGCTGTCGGCGACGGCCTTGAACGTCACCGTGCTCCCCCACGTGAACGTGACCATCGGCGGCCGGCCGCTGTTCTTGCCGCTGCCGGAGCCCAGCGCCTTGTCGATCTCCATCATCTTGAACAGGCGGTCGGTAACCGCTCGCACGTCGAGGTCGCTGTCGGAGCCGTCGAAGAGGAGGTCGAGCGTCAGCTTGCGCGGCTGCCCGCCGCCGAACTGCGCGGTCGGGAGCGCGGCCCCGACGACCGGGTCGACCTTCCACTGGTTCTGCTTCTGGATCGTGTACTCCTTCGGGTTGAACCAGCAGCCGATCTTGTCGCCGTCGCCTTCGATCTCGAGGTTCGCGCGTTCGAAGCCGGTGAGCGGAGGCAGCGTCGTCGCCATCTCACACCTGCAGCAAGAGGCCCTGGTGGGCGATCTCCAGAGTCTCGGTCGCGATGTTGGTGGACTTCGCGCTCAGCGAGGGCCCCTGCCACTTCACCGGGAAGGCACCCGCGAAGGCCCAGCTGCGCACCTCGGCGCCGTCGTCACCGAGGAGGCTGACCGTCACGGTGCCGCGCTTCTCCCGGTCGCGCCGGTCGAAGAACCATTTCAGGAGGCCATCCTCGTGCGTGACGCCGCGCTTGAGGACGAGGTTCGGGTACTTGAGGCGGCCGCGGAGCTTGTGGGTGTAGCGGTCCTCGCCGCCCTCCTGATACTCGAACAGCTCGTACTCGACGGTCAGGCCGCTGCACTCAGAGAACGCACCGATCACGAGATCGTCGACTGCGACCTGGAAGCGAAGCTCACCGACCGGGTCCGGCGAGCGGCTGCCACTGGTCTTCGCGGTCGCTCGGTCACTGCGCCGCGGAGCGAGCGGAATCACTGGCGCGAACTCGCTCACGGCAGGTCTCCGAGGAGGTCGCCCATCCGCTCACGCTCGACGAGGAGGTCGCGCCGCAGCCGCTCGACGACATGCTCGTAGAGCTCGTCGAGCTGAGGTGCAGCGGAGGGCGGGGACGGCGCGGTGGGAGCAGGCGCCGCCGGAACGGGAACGTCCGGCGCCGACGCGGCCTCGCTCGGCTCCGGCGCCTCGGCGGCGCGGAACACCATGGCGGCGGTCGCGGGTGTTCCCTCCGGCTGTGCCCACGGGAACGACACCGTCTCGACGCCGTCGCTGCCGACGGAGAACGCGCCGCCGCTCAGCTCAGCGAGCCTCGAGCCCGACGTCGGCACGGAGGGTGCTGGCGTCGCGGTTGGCGGCGACGCGGTCTCGAACGTCCGGCGCGCGGCTCGTCTAGGCGCGACGTCCCGAGTGCGTAGGACAACCGCAGGGCGCGCCGCCGCCCCGTGGGTCTCGCGCCCGCCGGCCTCGGCTCGGCGCGATGTCGGTTGCTGCTCGCCCGGCAGCGGCCGTTCTGCCGTCGACGAAGCCACGCGGGGCGACTCGGCCGCCGGCGCCGGCCCATTCTCGGGGCGGCGGTCGCTGCGTGCGGCGCGCAGCAGCGGTCGCAGCGCCTGGGGCCGCCAGCCGCGACCAAGCCGCGGCTGTGGCGAGCCGGGCGCCGGCGGCTGCAGCGGCGTCGGCGGTTCGTCGACGGCATCCGATGCCTCGATGAGCGTCACGGCTCGAGGCGAGACGTCGACGAGCTCGATCGGCACGGGCAAAGACAAGGGCTCGGTGGCGGGCGTGGCCTTTTCCGGGGCCGCGTCGGATTGCAGACGCGAGGGCGCGAGCGCGACGGTGGCGGTCGGCGCCGCGGCGATGTCTGGTCTGACGGCGGACGGTTCCGGCGGCGGCGGTTCCTCGAACGGAAGGTCCTCCGACGGGGCCACAGGAACGCGACCCGTCGGCGGGGGCGACGTGGGCGCGAGCGGCTCGGCCGCCAGGACAGCCGGTTCGGGAGAGACCACCGTCGGTTCCGGCCGCGTCTCGTCCAGGAGCACGGGCGAAGGGAGCTCCACCGCCGCGGCAGGTGACACGGAAGCGCGATCGCGCCCGCGCTTGCTCACGCGCAGGACTTCGCGAACGCGGTTGACCAAGCCACGCGACGACGTCCGAGGCTCGGCCGCGGCCGTGGCCTGAGGCTGAAGCGCCGGCGCAAGCGTAGGCTCGGGGGAACGGGGTCGGCGGCTCAGGCGGACCCGCGGCAGCTCCGGTCGCGGGCGGTCAGGCTGCGCCAGCGGCACCAGGGCCGCGCGAGGGACGGGCGCACGAGCGACGACGCGCGGAGACACGGGCTCGCGTGGCGGCGCGGGCGCTGTCTCAGGCGCAGCTTCCGGCACAGACGCGGGCTCGGCATCGGGCTTCGGCGGCAGAGGTGCGACCTCGGTCGCCGGAGTGGCGGGCGGCGGTTCCGCGGCCGCTGACGGGGCTTCGGTGGCCACAGGCGCAAGCGCCGGTCCGACTGCGGCCTGCGTCGCCTCTACGGCCTTCTCGACGTCGGGGTCGCGACGAAGCCCGCGCGCGGGCGACGGTTCCGGCCGAGGCGGCCGGCCCGACAGCCGAAACGAGCGCGGCACCTCCTCGACGTGGCCCCTCGGGACAGGCTGCGAACGCCGCTCCGTCTCCGCCTCGTCCACCAGCCGGCGGCGATCGTCCAGCTCGCGGAGGAAGGACGGCCGCTCTGCGGCCTCGGGCAGCTCTTCAAGTGCGGCGTCCTCGAACGGGACGCCTTCCGGGGCGCTCGCGCCGAACAACCACTGCGCTGCGAAGTCGCTCATGCCCGGCGGCCGTACGGATGGAGCCTCAGCGCCCGCGAGATCCCGGGCTCGCGCTCCGATCGACCGACCCCGTGCGAGCCGACTCGCCGCCGCGACAACGAGTGACGGCTGCCGGCGCGCGAAGGCGCTGCGTGCGAGACGCATCCCGCCCGCCGCTGCGAGCGCCGTGCGTCGCACGACGAGCCGATGTGCAAATCCGGCGGCGGGCGACGGAGGCAACACGCTGACCGCCATCACGGTGCTCCCGCGCCGAGGCGGCGGCGGATCGAGTCGACCTCGTCCAGGAACGTCCGGCGATCTGCATGCTCGAGGTCGAGGATCGTGTCGAGCGGCCAGTGGAAGTGGTAAGCGAGCTCTGCCGCCTCCGCAATCAGCTCATGCGGAGACGGCAGCGTCATTCCCCCAAGCGCCTGTCCTGGACTTCCGTCAGGTCGACCTCGAACGACTGCGAGCAGTTCGGGCAGATGACGGCTCCCACGGCCTCGCCGTCGATGTTCAGCCGTTCGTAGAGGCGCTGGAGGTGGTCGAAGTCGGCGGCGAACATTCCTTCGACCACCTCCGGCGTCACGTCCGAGATGTCACCGATACGGGTGACGACACGCGAAAGGAGCAACACAGTGAGATACGCCTCGTTCTGCTTCACCTCGGCTGCCCGCAGCGGCTCGATCTCGTCGCGAGCCGTGGCGAGGCGCATCGTCCCTTCGCGATGCACTGTGCCGGCGGCGTCGACGTAACCGCGCGGCAAAGTAAAGGCGTACTCGGTTCTCATCGTCTTCGCCTCCGCCGTTTGCATCGGCTACTCCCTGAACATCCCTTCGTGGCAGATGTGCACTTCCTCGAGGGCGACGTTGTTTGTCGAGGCGTCGAGCGTCGCGGCGACGTACTTGATCGGCCAGCCCTGCTTGAACTGGTACCGAGCGATCGTGCTCCCGCTGATATCGAGCAACTCGACCGTGCCGTCGACGCGCGCCTTGTCGGCGCCCTCGTTGATCGCGGTCTGGTGCCACTTCCAGATGTCGAGCGACTCGTCGACACCACGCTTGAGCGTGATGTCGGACCACTTGTGGCCGCCGGCCACCTTGCGGACAGCCGGCTTGCCCTGGTCGTCGACGAACTTGTGCTCGACCACGTCGATCGTCGAGTCGAATCCGGAAGCTTCCTTGAAGACTCCGACGTTCTCGTTTCCGCCGAGGTTCAGTCGGAAGTAGGAGGCTGGCCGCGGCTCTTTCTTCGGCATCTACTCGCTCCTTTCTCTGCTGGCTTGACTAGGTCGTGACCTCAGCTGGGCCGGCCGTGAATTGGCTGATCCGGAAGATCACGAACTCGGCGGGCTTCACTGGCGCGAAGCCGATCTCGATCACGACCTGCCCTGCCTCGATCACATCGGGCGGATTCGTCTCGTCGTCGCACTTGACGAAGAACGCCTGCTCTGGAGTGGCGCCGAAGAGCGCGCCCGAGCGCCAGACTCGGGTGAGGAAGTTCGAGGCCGAGATGCGCAGCGAGCTCCAGAGGCGCTCGTCGTTCGGCTCGAACACTGCCCACTGCGTCCCTTCCATGATCGACTCGGAGATGTAGTTGAAGAGCCGCCGGACGCTGAGGTACCGCCATTCGGGGTCGCTCGAGAGCGTCCGAGCGCCCCAGACGCGAATCCCGCGGCCCGGGAACGAGCGGATGCAGTTGATGCCGACGCGATTCAGCGCTCCCTGCTCCTCGTGGGTCAACTGGAACCCGAGGCCGTTGACCCCAAGGATGACCTCGTTCGCAGGCGCCTTGTGCACGCCCCTGGTCGCGTCGGTCCGCGACCAGACGCCCGCCAGGTGGCCGGAAGGCGGCACCATCAACGGGCGCTTCGAGATCGGGTCCATGACCTCGAGCCACGGGTAGTAGAGCGTCGCGAACTTCGAGTCGTACCCCGCGGCGTCCATGCGCCAGTCGAAGATCTCCTGCGGAAGCAACGCAGGCGGCGTGTCGAGGATCGCCATGCGATCGGAAGCTGCCTCGCAGTGCGAGATCAGCTTGCCCTGCAGGTCACGCAGCATCGTGTCGTCCCCGTTCTGCGCGAACATCATCAGGTCGGGACACAGCACCATCGTGACCTCGTCGATCGCCGCGAGGCTGCCGAGCCCCTGCCGCCTGGCCACGTCGCCCTCGAACTGTGTCGGCTTGACGTCGCTGGTCTCCTGCTTCGGAACAGCGAGCGTGTAGGTGCCCGGAGCCACCGCGACGTCGGGAAGCGACGCACCCGTCTCCTCGAGCCGGATCAGCTTCGACGCTGCGTTGACCTTCGTGACGATGTAGCTGCGGCCTTTCTTGAGGCTCAGCCCCTCGTATTCCTCGCGCTCCGTGCCAGACGTGACCACGAGGTGATAGCTCTGTGGCTGGTCGGCTCCACCGTTGCCAGAGTCGTCGGGCCCCGGTGGGGCGTCGCTCGTCAGCTCCAGCGAGATGTCCTCCTCTGCGCCGTCCTGGGCCACCGCACGAAACGCCTCCAGCGCCGGGTCGGCTGCGGCCGGCAGCGTCGCCATCCGGGTCGCGCCGTCGTCGCTGCCGATGCGGACGACCCAGCACAGCGTGCCGCCGTTCTGGAAGAACCCGTAGACGGAATGCGCCAGGTACGCGCCCTCCATGAAGGGACCGTTCTCCGGGTTCTGGCGGTCGCCGTAGATCTTGGCGAACTGTGTCCAGTTCGCGATGCGCATCGGCAGGTTGACCGGACCGCCGGGAGCGAGGCCGACGAAGGCGGCGATCGAGGTGCCGACTCCCTCGATCGGCTTGTTCGCCGACGGGACCTCCTCGACGTAGACGCCCGGGGTCAAATAGGTGGTCGCCATATCACTCCCTCTCTCTGGCTCGGTGGATGCCGAGCTCGGTCAGCAGAGCGTGGGACGCGGAGACGGCAATCCTCCGGGGCGAGGAGCTGCCCGGGTCGAACACCTGCATCTCCGTCTCGTCACGCGGCCAGAGGATCAACTTCGCGCGCGGGACGGCGTCTCTCACTCGCTCTTTCAACTCGCTTGATCCGTAGCCGTCGAGACCGAGCACGATCGCGTCGGGTTGGAGCCGCCTGGCCTCCTCGACGATCGCATCCGGCCGCCCGCCATGCCCGACCACCTCGAGCCCGCCGTCCTGGAGAAGACCAGTGATCCCCAGACGCACGACGGGCGCAAGGTTGCCGAGCAACGCGCGGCGACAGCTGCGCTGGTGCATGGCGGAGACTCTCCGCCTCCGTACGGCGAACGGCTAGAACACGGCGGGCAGAATTGAGGGCACTCCTCGTGCCCGGCGGGTCATCGTCACCGCTTCGCGGGCGCGGCCTTCGCGTCGGCCAGCTCGAGCTCGACGCCCTGTCCGGGCACCGCGAACTGCCCGCCTGCCTCGTGGCCGTCACGGCTCCGGGCCCGCAACCGGTAGGTGCCCGGGCGGAGGCGGTCGAAGCGGAAGCGGCCATTGGCGTCGGTGACCGCAAGCGCTCCGGTCTCGACGAGCAGCACCCAAACGTCACGCGTGCGCTCTCCGCCCGGGCCGACGACGGTCCCGCCGCTCCGGTGCAGCTCGAGCAAGGTCGCCGGCCCCGCGTCGCTCTGGCGAAGGCGAATCGTCTGCGTCCGCACCTCGGGCCCGCGCTCGATCGTCGTGCCGGCCTCGCAGGAGAGGGTGACAACGTAGTTGAAGGACGCCTTGTACTGGCCGCCGACGGCGTTCCAGAAGTCGGACGCATCCTCGTGCCGGTCCTGGGCCGTGCGCGTCTTGATCGGGTAGCGCTGCGAGCCGTTTGCGAGCGCTCCCGTGACGATGCCGTCGCCGAGCTCGGGATAGGCGTAACAGATGGCCATCGTCTGCGAGAGCAGGCGATGCTCGTCCTCGACCGCACGCGTCCAGGCGGTCACCGCGTACGACGCGTCGACGCGCAACGGCGGCCGACGCTCCTGTCGGTCGTTCTCGGGGTCGGCCTCCCAGTCGGTCGGCCGCACCCCCTTCGCCTCGCGCAAGTCGTAGAGGAAGAGGTTGACGGCGGGCGCCGAAAGGGACGCCGCCCACTCCTTGTCGGGCGCGTCGAACGCGACCTCGACGCCGTCGAAGCCGTGCCGCCCGAGCTCGCGCTTGAGCAGCCCGCGCACCGACTCGTCCAGGTCGGCGAGCATCGTGTTGAGAGGGACGGCGTCGGCTGGCGTCACGTCGGCCAATGATCGTCCATTTCCGCGACAGTGTCAGGACACGCCGGTGCAAAGGCGCCTGCTTTTCGGACAGCCAGAAGGGCAAGGATGCTGCTCGTTCGACCCGGCATGTTCTGGCTCCTTACGTGCAGGCCCACCGGCGCTCCGTTGCAAACGCAAACCGAGCGCAGATGATTGCCGGACCGCCGCGGGCGGACGGACACGACTGTGCGAGGAGGTCGAGACGCAGTCGAGAACTGAACAGACGCCGGAGGGAGCCGCCGAATCGGCGCGCGCTCTGGAGCGTCCCTTCAGCAGGCCGGATACAGCGAGCCGTGCCGGTCTGCCATCGGCTCTCGGCAACGCGGCGACGGCGGGAGTCGTGGCTGCGTCCGACGGCCCTCCCGCTTCGCCGTCAGCCTTGCTCTACGCCGGCGCAACCGCGGGCAACGCGGTCGTCGCGCGACTGGTCGCGGGCCGTGCAGCGGCGCAGCTGACTCGTCAAACGGCGCCGGCTGCCGCGCCGGCGGCGGAGAAGCACAGCGTGACTCCTCTGGACAAGGGCAGGCTGGACAATGCAAAGCAACTCGTCGACAAGGCGAAAGTGAACAAGGACGCTGCGCTCAGCGCATTGACCCGGTACTCCAACGAGGCGCCAGGGCTCCTAACGACGCTGAAGGCGAACGCTGACAAGGACCTCGAACAGTTCAAGGCGGTCACTCAGCACGTCAACTACATCATCTCGGAGGCGAAGGAGATCGCGAAGATTCAGGACGAGGCGATCTCGATGATCGTCGGGCAGGCCCTCGGTGGAGTTGGCACCGTCCTCGGCCGCATCAGTGAGGAGGCCGCTCAGCAGTACGAACGAATCAAGGAGTCCTGGAACGAGGCCAAGGAAGACTTCATGCTTGGCGAACTCGGCGGCATTGCACAGAAGGGCGTGCAGGGCGACGGGGAGGCACCTGCGGATTCGCCTGGGGATCCCGTGGCCAAGGAGCTGGAGTTCTACAAGTCGTTCGCCAGCTTGCACGCGCGATCGACGAGCATCCTCGGCGTCGGCGTGAGCGTCGGGAAGCTCAGCGAGCCGATCGGCAAGGTCGAAGACGCGATTGCCGGCATACTCGACTCCGGCCAAACGCGAAGCGACTACCCGCTGGACAAGATCGAGCACGACGCGGCGGCGCTCGAGTCGAGCTCGCGAGGCTTGGCGACTTCGGCCTCGACGGTCACCAACCTCATCGGAGAACTCAAGGGCACGGTCGACCAGGCGAGGGCTTCATCGCCGAAGGACGACAAGGAGGCCGAGAAGCAGGTGTGGAAGCACTGGGCCGCGGGCCTCTCTCACGGGACCGACTACTCGACGCTCGACCTCGATCCGATCGAGAACTACCTCAAGAAGATCGGCATCTGGAAAGACCTCGGAATCGACATCGGATCGTGGTTCTCGGCCGAGGAGCAGATTCTCGCCGTCGGCTCGGCTCGCGCACAGGAATGGGTCATGGCTGCCAGGGAGCCCATCGTGTTCAAGCCCGCCGTCTTTCCGAAAGTGCGCTTGAACGGCGTCCGTGGGGCATCGGAGTTCTCGGCGCGACTCGATCAGTCAAGCACCGTGTTCTCCTCGAAGGTGCGGGCAGTGGTGATCGGCGCGGAGACGATCGGCGCCGAAGGCGCCCTCGACACGGACATCCTCAAACAGGTCGCCCGGACGCCGGACGGGGGCTACAACGCAGATGCGATCGCCGAGTATCTGATCCGAAACGGATACGTCCGTGTGGTGCTGAGAGGCTACGAGGATCTCTCCGAGGAAGACAACAAGGGCGGCGACGGAAGTGGCGGCGGGGCGGGCGGCGACGGTGCCCCAGAACAGCCGCCATCCTCGCCCTGACTCCGCCGTGCTGCGAGGCTCGAAGACCGCACGAGCAGCCCGCCTCCCCTCAGCGCAAAACCACGTCCATCTGCTTCGCGACGCGGCCGCCGATGCGTAGCGTGACGATCCATGTGCCGTGCGCGAGCGGCGCTCCCGACTTCGCGTAGGTCAGGAGCACGTGCTTGTAGCGCTTGTAGATCTTGCCGATCACGACGTGCCAGCGGTACTTCCAGGTGAGCTCGACGACCCGGCCAGTGGGTGGCGAGAGGAAGTGGAAGCGCATCCACAGCTCGTTGTGTGAGCCGCGCACTACCGGAGCGGAGTCGACGTTGTATGCCTGCCACGGCCCATTCTTTGTCGTGCCGACGAGCGCCCGGTCGAGGACGCCCTCCGGCGGCGCCGGGATCACGACCACGCGTTTGACCGCGCCAAGGGGCGCCGACCTGCTGACGCGCAGGGTGTAGCGGCCGGGAAGCGGACGCGGCGGTAGCCGCAGCCTCCGCGTGAATGCGCCGGCCTGCTCGACGTCGAACGTTGCCTGCGCCGTGACGCGGCCGGGATGCGCGACCGGACGCAGGACTGCGTTCAGCGTCGACGCGGTCGCGATCCGTCCGCTGAAGATGACGGCGGCGCCCGGCCGCAGCCATCCCTGCCGCCAGCTGGCGTTGACCGTCGCTTTGTCCACCGTGATGCCCGAGGTCGAGACGAACGGGCGCGCGCCTGCTGCCGGCGCGCCGAGCACGAGCAGAACGACGATGAGCAGCGCGCGACGGACGCGGAGGCGGACCATCGGCCTCAGACCGCCGGAACCTCCGCCTGACGGCGGATCAGCTCGTGGAAGTGCTCGAAATCGGACTCGAGCGTCAGCCGGCCGAGCTTGCCGTACTCGAGGGCGACGGCGCGGATCAGGTGCTCCATCCCGATCGCCGATTGCTCGTCGGCGGCGAGGAACGCCGCGGCCAGCGAGCAGTTGCGGATCCCTCCGCCGGAAAGCTTGAACCGGTTCGCGAGGAAGGCGATGTCGACGTCGTCGGCGATCGGTGCCGCCTCGGGCAGCACGAGCGCCCAGATACGCTCGCGGTCCTCCGGCTCCGGAAACGGAAAGTCGACGACGACGTCGAGGCGCCGCAGGAACGCGTCGTCCATGTTCTGCCGGAAGTTGGTCGCGAGGATGACCGCGCCCGGATACGCCTCCATCTTCTGCAGCAGGTAGGCGACCTCGATGTTCGCGTAGCGGTCGTGCGAGTCGCGCACTTCGGACCGCTTGCCGAAGAGGGCGTCGGCCTCGTCGAAGAAGAGGATCGCGTTCGAGCCCTCGGCGGCGCCGAAGATGCGATCGAGGTTCTTCTCCGTCTCGCCGATGTACTTCGACACAACCGTCGCCAGGTCGATGCGGAAGAGGTCGAGGCCGAGCTCGCGGGCGAGCACCTGGCCCGCCATGGTCTTGCCGGTGCCCGACTCGCCGGCGAAGAGGACCTTCAGGCCCTGCGTCCGCGCAACCGTGCGCTCGTACCCCCACTCCGACAACACGACGTCGCGATGGCGGAGATACGAGGAGATCGAGCCCAGGATCTCGCGGGGGCGCTCCGGCAGCACCAGGTCTTCCCACCCGAAGGCGGGCTCGAGCCGTGCGGCGAGCTCGGCGAGCTGCGTGATCGAGGCCTGCCGCGCACCGAGGTCGAGCTGAGCCTTTGAGGGAGCCGCGGCAGCCGTGCCGGCGGCGGCGAGAAGTGCCACTTCGGCCGCCTCGCCGATCTGCCTGGTCGAAAGGCGGAACTTCGCCGCGACGTCGTCGACGTCCGCGCCCGTCAACGCGAACCACAGCGCGCGCCTTTCGACGACGCTCGGGAGAGGCGCCTCCACCACCAGCGCGGTATGCGCACCGAGCGCGACGACTGCGCTCGGCGACTGCACACACACCAGCGGGCGCTCCGCGCGGGCGGCAAGCGCCCACTGCACCCGCCTCCGCTTCTCGGGCTCGAGCTCCTCGAACCCGTCGAAGCAGACCGACCGCCCCTCGAGGGTCGCTGTGATCTCCGCATCGCGCATCAGATCCGAATCGACCGAGTCCGCGACATCAACGATCAGGAGTGGGCGCCCGAGCGCCGTCGCGAGCAGCCCGGTCGCGTCCGGCCCGGCGACGACGACCGGCAGGCGGCTCTCACGGGCCAAGAGCGCTCGCAGCTCCGCGATCGTCGCCGCCCGGCCGGGGTCGTGCTCGGGCAGCTCCGCGCGGCGCAGGCGGCCGGCACCCACGGCCTCGTCGAGTGTCTCGGCCAAGAGAAAGGCCGCAAGACGGTCGGAGACGTTGACGAGCCGGTCGGCGAGTGGTGTCTGGCTCCCCGGTTCCGCCAGCGAGAGCGCTCCCGAGCGGCGGAGCGTCGGCGGCGGTCGCGCCCGTCTCGGCCAGGAGGCGCACGACGAGCCTGGGGCTCGCGAGCTTCCGGGTCACGTCGTCGTGCAGGTACGCGTAGAGACGGCCGTAACGCGGGTCCAGCTCAGGCGCGGCGCACAGGGACAGCACCGCCGTCTCGAGCCCGGCGAGGCCGAGGCGGCTCGCAGCTTCCGCGAAACGTTCGTCGACGCCCGGGGTGGGGCCGTCGTGCGCGAGGGAGAGAGCCTGGGCATCCGAGATGTAGAGCCCGCGGAAGGGGTCAATTGGGTTGGGGTCGGTGGCGGCGACCGACTCGACCGCTGCACGGACGCGCGCGTCGAGCGCCTCGAACGTCAGCTCGAGCGTCGCCTTGTCAGCCGGCGAGCTCATCCGCGGATCTCTCGGCTTCCGTCTCGAGCGCGTCGCCGGGGCTCGAAACGACAAGTGGACCGGAGGCCGCAGCGTCGCGCTGCTGCGCGACGTGAGTCAACTCGTGAGCGAGCAGCCGCTCGCCCTCGCTCGACCCGGGCTGGAACTCTCCCCGGGCGAAGTAGATGTCGCTGCCGGTGGTGAACGCTCGTGCCGAGACCGAGTTGGCGAGCCCGTCGGCGAGGTCGTCCGTGTGGACGCGCACGTCCCCGAGCGAGTCTCCGAGTGCGTCGCCGAAGCGCTCTCGCGAGCGTGGGTCGAGGTCGTGCCCGACGCCCCGGGTCTGGGCGATCGTCGCCTCGACGTCCGGATGCACCCGCCCGTCGGGCAGGATCCCCGCGCCCTGCCGCACGAGCCGCGCGAACGCCTCGTTCCCGACGCTGGCCGCGAGCCGCCCCGCCGGCGCGACATCCGGATCGGCCTGTGCCGGCTGCTCGCCGGCTCGCCGCGCGCGCGCGTCCTCCCATCCGAAGTCGAGGTCGCTCATCGGGCGACCTCAGGCTCGTGCTCGCCGCAGTCGCGGGACGCGAGCGCGCTCATGACTCGCTCCGATCGTACGCAAGGTATCCGGCACGCGCAATCACGCCAGCAACGTGAGCTGTCCGGGATCGGCGCACACGATCATTCCGGGGGGTACGCCGTTGGTCATGCCGCCTGGGACGCCCATCTGCCGGACGACGTAGGCCGGGCGACCCCCGATGAACACCTTCGGCGACGGCCCGATGACGGGATCGGCCGCCACGACGAGCGTGCACGGAACGAGTCCGGGACCGACCTGCGTGCAGCCGACGATCGGCATCGACATCAGATCGGGCAGGCAGTGCGGAAACCCGCCTCCCACCTTGACGACCGCCTGGGTCGGGTGCAGCAGCAAGCGGCCGCCGTGGACGCACATGATCTGGGCGCTGGAGTTGAGAACCGAGAACATGCAGTTAATGGACTCTCACGAGCAGCTCTGACACGACACGCCCTCCGGCTCGGAGCTCCGCGCGCCAACCGCCCGTCGATAGCGCGACGTTCGAGCGAAGGAAGCTGACCAGACTTGGGCGGTTCGACATCACGACCGATCCGAGCAGCCGACCGTCAGGCCAGTACCAGGTGATGGTGAGGCGAAGTCGTCGAATGGGCTGGTTCTGGAGGACGAAATGCGCCCAGGCCTCGGTCGAGCCCGCCGGCACCGAGCGGGCGGGCGGGCTCGCGCACGTTCCCGACGACCCGGATTTCCCGCAGTCGCCGCCCCAGCCCGCGAACGCATAGCCGGCATCGGGCGACTCCTTAAGGGTGAGGCTGTAGCCGCAGGAGCTCGTCCGCGTGCCGGCGCCCGTGCAGATCTGGGCGTTGTACCCGAGTTGGCACGTGGGCGGACAGACGATCGTGTCCTTGAGCGCGGTAGCCGTGACCTCCCCGCCGGCGGTGACGGGCAGAGTCAGGCAGTAGGTGGTCTTGGTGCAATCGGCTGCAGTAGCCGTTGCGGGCGCAGAGGCGCTTGTCGGGAGGTCGACCTGCGCCGGGCTGGAGCGTGCTCCGGATGCGAAGGCAGGCACGCTCACCAGACTGAGCGTTCCGAGTAACCTGAGCCCCGGGCCGCACGGGTGGCGATGCGAACCACGCATGCTGGAGCCCCCACGTCGTCCTCGACGAGTGCGATCCTATCGCCCGGCGCGAACGATTCCTAGTCGGGGACTGGACTTTGAATCCGGGCTCTCCGTCGAAAGGTGCGGGCGAGAGGAGTCGAACCTCCAAGGGCCTTGCGGCCCGCCGGGACCTAAACCCGGTGCGTCTGCCAGTTCCGCCACGCCCGCGCGGTTGAAGGGTAGCCCCCGGGGTACGGGACGACCATGAGCGAACACGAGATCGACCCAGACGAGCTGACGAGCCCCGGCACGATCAGCGACCCGGAGCTCGAGAGGCGCCGCGCCAAAGAGGCGGCGGAGCGCGAGGCCGAGAGCCGCGCGAGCGACGC
>WNGE01004728.1_pt1 | contig 15623 bp, 14 predicted proteins | sample 5400651 | NCBI WGS metagenome assembly WNGE01 (sample SAMN13153370, study PRJNA577476) | soil metagenome | isolation source: 60 cm soil or saprolite under grassland replicate 2 | place: USA:California | collected 2016-06-15 | reverse complement strand
GGGGTCCTGCACGGCCACGAAGCGGTGAAGCCGCCGGTTGCCGCCGCTCGGCGCCCAGCGCGCCGCCCGCAGCATCTCCTCGACCAACGCGCGATCAACCGGCGCCTCGGTCAGCGCCCGCGCCACGCGGCGGGTGCGGATGGCTTCGAGCACGGCATTGGTCATGACGCGCTCCGGCCGGGACCGAAGTGGCTGACGAGATGCTCGCCCACGGCCCGACAGACCACGTCGAGCTGGGCCGCATACTTCGTCGGATCGACGAAGCGCAGGGCGGCGTCGGGCAATTCCTTGAGCGGCCCCGCGAGGAGCCCGCGCGTTCCCGGCGATGCGCGCTCGGCGATGAAATCGGCCAGCCGGCCCGCCGCCGTGAGCATGCGCAGCGGCCCGTATTCCGCGGCTTCGTCGAGCTGGGTCCTCGCGGCCGTGATGAGAAAGGCCAGGAGCTCCAGCGCCTCGTCTTCGGTCAGCACCATCGCCGATGGCATGTCGTGACTCCTCTCCCCCGCCTTCTTGGAGACGCGAAGGATAGCGCAGGAAGGCGGGTCTCTCCAAGCGGAGTGTGCTCGCGCTTGCGAGGTCGGGTCAGCGGCGGTCGAAGGCGACGGCGTCGAGGAGCGGACGGGCGAGCAGGGAGCGGAAGGCCACCGCCTCGCCGATCACGATGACCGCCGGCGACGGGAGCGGGGCGGCGCGGTCGGCCATCTCACCGAGAGTCCCCGACACGATCTCTTCCGCCTCGGTCGTACCGCGGTGAATCGCGGCCACGGGCGTATCGGCCGAGCGTCCCGCGGCCAGGAGCCGGGTGGCGATACACGGGAATGGTCCCACGCCCATGAGGATGACGAGGGTGTCCACCGCGGTGGCGAGCCGCTCCCAGTCGACCGCCGACTCCGGCTTGGCCGGATCCTCGTGGCCAGTCACCACGGCGAAGGAGGAGGCGAGGCCGCGGTGCGTGACGGGGATGCCGACGGCCGCGGGCACGGCGAGAGCCGAGCTCACGCCCGGCACCACCTCCACCGCTACTCCCGCCCGCGCGCAGGCCAGGACCTCCTCCCCTCCCCGGCCGAAGACGAAGGGATCTCCGCCCTTGAGACGAACCACGAGCCGGCCGGCCTCGGCATGGTGGATCAAGATCGAGTTGATGGCCGACTGCTCGAGATAGTGGCGGCCCGCTGATTTGCCCGCGAAGATCCGGAGCGCTCCCGCGGGCGCCTCCTCGAGGAGCGCGGCGCCCACGAGCTGATCGTAGACGACGACGTCGGCGCGACGCAGCCACCGGAGCCCCTTGACCGTGATCAGGTCGGGATCGCCCGGTCCCGCGCCGACTAGCACCACCCGTCCCCTAGACACCCAGCCGCTCCAGCAGACGAGTGCGGGCCTCGGCCGTTCGGCCCGCCGCCGCGAGCCGTCTCAGCTCGCCGTCGAGGGCCTTCCGCCAGCGCTCGGCGTCGAGGGAGATGCCGCCTTTGCGAAGCGTGCGCCGGACCTCGGCCATGACATCGGTCAGCGCCGCCACGTCACCGGGGAGCAGCGCCTCCAGCTCCTCGCGCACGAGACGCGCCATGGTCGGACTGGCCCCGCCCGTCGACACTGCCACCGTCAAGGCGCCCCGCTTGAGCACGGAGGGCAGGATGAAATCGCAGCAGGCCGGATCGTCGGCGCAGTTGATCAGGATGCCGCGCTCACGGCACTCGGCCGCCACGAGGGGATTCACGGACCTATCGTCGGTGGCGACCATGACCAGCACGAATCCAGCCGCGTCTCCCGCCACGTACTCTCGGGGCCGCCACCGGAAACGCGCATCGCTGGCAAGGCGCAGGAGCCGATAGGTCAGCGACGGGCTCACCACGGTCACGCGCGCGCCCGCTTCCACCAGCCCCTCCACCTTCCGCTCGGCCACCGCCCCGCCGCCCACGACCAGACAGGGACGAGCCGAGAGGTCGAGCATCACCGGATAGACGAAGTGCGGAGAGTCCGATGGGCTCACGGCGAGACCGTCGATGGCGAATCCGGAGGGGGCGACGGCGAATCCGGAGGAGGGGCCTGGCGCTCCGGCCGCGGGAAGAAGCGGATCAGCCGCTCCAGCACCTGGGGGAGCTCGTCGCACGGCACGTCTTCCATGATGCGCGTGCCCGCACGCGGGTCCTGGCCGCCACGGCCGCCCACGAAGATGTGGACGCCGTCCACGATCTTGCCGTCCGCCCTCACCTTGCACCCCTGGAGCCCGATGTCCGCCGTGTGGTGATTCGCACACGAGGCGGGGCAACCGGACCAGCGCACGGTGATAGGCCGGGTCCTGCCGACATGCTTTTCGAAGTCCTTGGCGAGGGCCATGGCGCGCGTCTTGGTGTCGATGAGGGCGAGGTTGCAAAAGTCCGTGCCCGTGCACGACACGAGACCGCGCCGGACTTCGGAGGGGTTATACGGAAGCTCCTTGAGCAGCGGTTCCTGGGTGAGGTCGCCGAGTCGCGAGTCGGGCACGTGGGGCAGGAGCACGTCCTGCGACGGCATGAACCTGAGCTCGCCCCGCCCGTAGCTCTCGGCCAGTCGCGCGAGCTCGTCGAGCTGGTCGGCGGTGACGCGTCCGACCGGCGTTTTCAGCCCGACATAGTTGAGGCCCGGCTGGCGCTGGCGGAAGACGCCGATATGGTCGCTGTGGGTGGCGCCGCGCGCGTCGCTCCCCGCCCTCGGCAGAGCCCGCACCAGACGCGCCTCGAGCTCCTTGCGAAAGCGATCGGCGCCCCATTCGCCCAGCAGAAAGGCCAGCCGCGACTTGCTCCGCGACTCGCGCGGGCCAAAGTCGCGGAATATGAGCGCGATGGCCGCGCAGACTTCCGCGGCCTCCTCCGGACGCACGAAGGCGTCGAGCGACTGGGCCACCGTGGGTCCACCCGAGCCCTGCTTGCCCCCGACGGCCAGATTGAAGCCCGCCACCTCCCCGGCACCGATCTCCGCCAGGGCGGGCGTCATGGAGATGTCCTGCGTCTCGCCGCCGGTGCAGTGCTCGCGGCAGCCGGTGATGGTGACATTGAACTTCCTCGGCAGATTGGTGAACTCCTTGTTGCCGAGGAAGATGCGCTGGAACTCGCGTGCGATCGGCGCGGTGTCGATGAGCTCGCCCGGGGTCAGCCCCGTGGCCGGGCAGCCGATGATGCCCCGGATGTTGTCCATGCCCGTCTGAAGACTCGACAGCCCCGCGGCCTCGAGACGCGCCATGATTTCCGGCACCCGCTCCACGGTGACCCAGCGGAGCTGCAGCTGCTGTCGCGTGGTGACGTCGGCGATGGTCCGCCCCGAGTCGCGGGTGAGGCGGGCGAGGAGCCTGACCTGTGAGGCGCTGACCACGCCATTGGGCATGCGGATGCGCATCATGGCGTGCCCGGGCGTGGGGCGGCGCATGAAGACGCCCACCCACTTGAGCCGCTCTTTGTCGTCGTCGCCGATGGTCTTCCAACCCTCGCGGGCGAAGCGGACGAGGTCATCCTGGATCTCGAGCCCGTCCTTCTCCGCCTTGAGCGCTTCGATCTTGTTCATGGGCGGCCATCGGTCAGAGAGCGGATCCTTACCGCGCAGGCCTTGAGCTCCGGCTGCTTCGACAGCGGATCGCGCGCAGACAGCGTCAGGTTGTTGGCGGCCTTGTAGAAGCCCCACTGCCGCCCCCAGTGAAAGGGCAGGAAGCACGTGCCCCGGCGAATGGTCTCGCTCACCCGCGCCTGGGCCACCGCCTTGCCCCGCCGCGACGTGATCTCGACGAAATCCCCGTCGTGGATGCCCGCCTGCTGGGCGTCCCGCAGGTTGACCTCGACGTGCGGCTCGGGCGTGCGTCCGGCAAGCGCCGGCGACTTGGCCGTGCGTGTCAGCGTATGCCAGTGATCGCGCACGCGTCCCGTGGTCAGCGTGAGCGGGTACGCCGCGTCCGGGGGCTCGACCGGCGGGTGGTGCTCGACAGGGATGAGCCGGGCGCGGCCGTCGGCGGTCGGGAAGCGCGCGTCGCCATAGAGCCTGGCCGTCCCCGGATGCCCCGGGCCAGGCACCGGCCACTGGAGCGGTCCCTCGTTCCTGAGGCGCTCGTGGCTGACGCCGGAGCAGTCACAGGCCGTCCCTGCCGTCAGCGCCGCGAACTCGTCGAAGATCTCGGCCGCGCTCTCGTACGCGAAGGCGTCCTTGAAGCCCAGCTCGCGTGCCACCCGGGTCACGATGACGGCATCGGGCAGCGCCTCACCCGGAGGCTCGACCAGCTTCGGCAGGTAGGTCAGGCGCCGCTCCGAATTGGTCATGACGCCGTCCTTCTCCGGCCACTGCGCCGCGGGCAGCAGCACGTCGGCGAAACGCGTGGTCTCGGTCGGATGATAGGCGTCCTGGACGATGACGAGCTCGGCTTGGCGCAGGGCCTTCTCCACGAGGTCGAGATCGGGCATGGACGCGGCCGGATTGGTGCAGAGGATCCAGATGGCGCGGACGGATCCGTCGAGCAGGCCCTCGAAGATCTCGAGGGCCGAGCGACCGGGCGCTGATCCGATCCTGCCCGCGGGAGCGCCCCAGTGCCGCTCCACGACGGCGCGCGCCGCTCCGTCGCCGACATGCCGGTAGCCGGGCAGCAGGTGCGCGAGACCGCCCGTCTCGCGCCCGCCCATGGCATTGGGCTGTCCCGTGAGGGAGAAGGGCCCCGCCCCGGGCCTGCCGATCTGGCCCGTCGCCAGGTGCAGGTTGAGGATCGCCGTGTTCTTGTCCGTGCCGACATGGCTCTGGTTCACACCCATGCTCCAGAGCGTCATGGCCCCGCGCGCCCGGCCGAAGCGGCGGGCGGCGGTGACGATGATGTCGGCCGACAGCCCCGTCACCGCCGCGGCGTGCTCGGGAGAGTAGCGCGCGATCGCCGGCCTGAGCGCGGCCCAGCCGCTCGTGCGCAGCGCCACGAAATCCAGATCGAGGAGCCCGTCCTTCCAGAGCACGTGGAGCATGGCGTTCAGGAGGGCGATGTCCGAGCCCGGCCGGAGTGGCAGGTGCAGATCGGCGATGTCGGCCGTCTCCGTCCAGCGCGGATCCGCCACGATGACCACCACCTCGTCGGGCGACGCGAGCTTCCGCTTCCGGATGCGCTTCCAGGTCACCGGGTGGCAGTCGGCGGTGTTCGTGCCGATCAGAAAAAAGCAGTCGGCCGCCTCGATGTCGGCATAGGCGCCCGGCGGGCCGTCGGATCCCAGCGAGCGCGCATAGCCGACGGCGGCCGACGCCATGCAGAGGCGCGAGTTCGTATCGAAGTTGTTGGTGCCCAGGAAGCCCTTAGCGAGTTTAGCGGCGACGTAGTACTCCTCGGTGAGGAGCTGTCCCGAGCCGTAGAAGGCGATCGCGTCCGGGCCGTGGGCCGCGGCGATCTCACGGAGCTGGTCGGCGACGAAACGCACGGCGAACTCCCACGGGGCGCGGACGGGATCGGCGTCGCGCCGGGCCCGCATCTGTGGGTAGAGCAGGCGGTCCGGGGTGCGCAGGGCAGGCGGCAGATGAACCGCCTTGGCACAGACGTCGCCCAAGCTCGACGGATGCTCGGGATCGCCCTTGACGCGCTTCACCGCTCCGTCCTCTATCTGAACGAGAAGGCCGCACCCGACACCGCAATACGGGCACAAGGTCCGACGCCAGGCCGCAGATCCACCGCTCCGAGCGCCGGCTTCGCCGGCGCAACCCGCTTCTCGGGGGGAGGTCTCGGAAGGGGGGCGGAGCCCCCCTCCGAATGAATCAGCCATGGGCGCGCTCCTCGAGAAAGCCCACGACGGCGTCGCGGAGCTCGAAGTACTCCGACGTGGCGACGATCTCCTCGCGCCGTCGCGAGCGCGGGAACGGCACGGCCAGGATCTCCCCGACGGTGGCGGCGGGCCCGCTCGTCATCATCACGATGCGATCAGCGAGGAGGAGCGCCTCGTCCACGTCGTGAGTGACCATGATGACGGTCTTCCGCTCCGCCTCCCACAGCGTCATGAGCTGATCCTGGAGATCCATGCGAGTGAGCGCATCCAGCAGCGAGAAGGGCTCGTCGAGCAAGAGGAGCCGCGGCTCCAGGGCGAAGGCGCGGGCGATGCCCACACGTTGCTGCATGCCCGCCGAGAGCTCGCGCGGATAGCGGTCCCCCTGCCCCGCCAGGCCAACGGCGGCCAGATAGGGCTCGGCCTCCACGGCGGCGGCTCGCGGGCGGACCTGGCCCAGGGAGAGCCGGACATTGTCCCGCACGGTGAGCCAGGGCAGGAGCGTGGCGGACTGAAACACGACGCCCCGATCGGTGCCGGGCCCGCTCACCTCACGGCCGTTGATGACCACGCCGCCCGTCGTCGGCTGGTTCAACCCCATCACGATGGACAGCACCGTCGACTTGCCGCAGCCCGAATGGCCGACGATGCAGACGAACTCGCCCTGACCGACGTTCAGGGTGAAGTCGCGGACGATCTCGGCGGGGCCCGCAGGCGTCGGGTACGTCTTTCCGAGCTTGGCGATCTCGACGAATCGGCTGAGGGGGGTCGGCGGCGCACCTCGCCCAGACCCTCCCCCGGCATTCATGAGGCGGCGCCGCGGCGGCAGGCGCGGAGGAATTCCACAATGCCGAGCCGCGCCTTCTGATACGCGGGAGTAAGGCTCATGTGCCGGCGATGGCGCGGGCGCTCGAGGCCCACCTCGATGACGGGACCGAGCAGGGCGCCCGGGCCCGGCGTCATCGGGTAGATGCGGTCGGCGAGCAGGATAGCCTCGTCCACGTCGTTCGTGACGAGGATGACCGTGGAGCGCCGCTCGCCCCAGATCCGCAGGAGCTCGTCCTGGAGGGTGGCGCGCGTGAGCGCGTCGAGGGCGCTGAAGGGCTCGTCCATGAGGAGGAGCTTGGGGCGCATGGCGAGGCCGCGCGCCACCGCCACACGCTGGCGCATTCCGCCGGACAGCTCCCGCGGCCGCTTCCACCGAGCGGGCGTCAGGTTGACGAGGGCGATGAACTCCTCCGTGAGCCGCTTCCGCTCGGCCGCACCGACCCCCTGGCTCACCGCGTCCACGGCGAGGGCGACATTGTCGTAGACGCTCAGCCACGGCAGGAGGGAATACTGCTGGAAGACCATGCCACGCTCGGGGCCCGGCTCGGAAACCGGCGCGCCGTCGAGCACGATGCTGCCGGCATCCGGCAGGATGAGTCCGCCGATCAAGGAGACCAGCGTGGTCTTGCCCGATCCCGAGTAGCCGACCACCGCCACGAACTCGCCCTCGTCGAGCGAGAGGTCGATGCCGCCCAGCACGCGGGTGGCCCCGGCCGAGGTGGTATAGGACTTCTCGACCCCCCGGACCTCGAGATAGGCCATCAGGCGCTCTTGAAGCGGGCCTCGACCAAGCCCATCAGGCGGTCCAGGACGAACCCGATGGCCCCGATGGTGATGACGGACAGGATGATATGGGAATAGACGAGGCTGTTGTACTCCTGCCAGAGGAATCCGCCCACCCCGGGCGTCCCCGTGAGCATCTCCGCCGCCACGATGACGAGCCAGGCGAGACCGAGCGACAGCCGGTAGCCCGTGAACACGTAGGGGAGCGAAGCCGGAATGATGATCTTGGTCATCATCTTGAACTTCGAGAGCTTCAGGACCCGGCCGACGTTCAGGTAGTCCTGGCTGATGCCGCTCACCCCCACCGCCGTATTGATGACGGTGGGCCACATGGCGCAGAGCGCGATAGTGAAGATGGCCGCGGGCTCCGACTTCTGGAAGACCACGAGTCCCAGCGGGAGCCAGGCCAGCGGCGAGATGGGACGGAGGAACTGGATGATGGGGTCGAAGGCGGAGTGAAAGCCCCGTGACAGCCCGAGGAGGAAGCCGATGGGCGTGCCGATGGCGAGCGCGAGGAGATAGCCCTTGGCTACACGCACGAGCGAGTAGAAGGCGAGCCGGCCGATGCCCTGGTTCATCTCGCCGTCCTTGAAGAAGGGCTCGAAGACGTAGCGCTTCGATTCGGTCCAGGTTTTCCAGGGCGAGGGCAGGTCGGCGGCGACGGTGTGGCTCACGACGGTCCAGAGCGTCAGCACGGCCGTCAGGCCGAGGAAGGGCAGGATGAAGCGGGCCGCGGATCCTCGCGACATGGTCGGCCGCCTACGCCATGCTGTGGACGGCGAAGCCCTTGGCGTACTCTTCGGGCTTGGCGGGATCGAAGGCGACGCCGTCGAAGAGCGTTTCCTTCTTCATGTCCTCGCGGGGCGCCTCGAGGCCCATCTCCTTGGCGACCTCGCGGTAGATGTCAGGACGGTGCACGCGGTCCACCATGCCCTTGTAGTCGGGCGCCTCCTTGACCATGCCCCAGCGCCGAAACTGGGTCAGCCACCACACGCCGTGGGACTTCTGGGGAAAGTTGGTGTCGCGATCGTAGAAGGTCATGTAGTACTTGTCCTTCTCCTTCCGCCCGTCGCCGTAGTCGTAGTCGCCGAGGAGGCGCCCGAGGATGATCTCCTTGGTGGTGTTGACGTATTGCGGCTGCGCCACCGTCTCCGCGAGCTTCGAGCGGTTCTCGAGCTTGTCCGCCCACTGGCTCGCCTCGATGACTGCGCGCATGCAGGCCTTGACCGTCTTGGGATTCTTGGTCGCGAACTCCTCGGTGAAGCCGAGCACTTTCTCCGGGTGGTCCTTCCAGATCTGCTGGGTCGTGATGGCCGTGAAGCCGATGCCGTCCGCGATGGCGCGGGCGCCCCACGGCTCGCCCACGCAGTAGCCGTCCATCTTGCCCACCTTCATGTTGGCGACCATCTGCGCGGGCGGGATGGTGATGAGGGTCGCGTCCTTGTCGGGATTGATGCCGCCCGCGGCGAGCCAGTAGCGGATCCACATGGCGTGGGTGCCCGGCGGATAGGTCATGGCGAAGGTGAGCGGGCTGCCCTTGCCCTTGGCATCCATGACCACCGGCTTGAGCTGTTGCGGGGTCTTGACGCCCTTGTCGAGTAGAGCCTTGTTCAGGGTGATCGCCTGCCCGTTCCGGTTCAGGTACATGGGGATGATCATGGGCTTCACGGGCGAGCCTTGGAGCCCCATGGTCGAGGCGTAGGGAATGCCGAGCAGCAGATGCGTCGCCTGGTTTTCCCCGAGGGAGAGCCGGTCGCGAATGACCGCCCACGAGGCTTCCTTCGAAATGATGGACTCGATGCCGTGCTTCTTGAAGAGACCCAGCTCGTGCGCCATCACAATGCTCGAGCAATCGGTGAGCGCGATGATGCCGAAGCGCATCTTGGACGTTTCGGGGCCGTCGGCGGCATAGGCGCCGCCTGCCCACCCCGTGGGCAGGCCGGCGAGGAGGGTGCCGGCGGCCGTGGTCTTCAGGAACTCTCGCCGGGTCGAGTGCATGAAATCCCCTTTCCCAAAAAAAATTGGCGCCGCTCCCTCTCGGTAGCCGGCGCCGTCGCCGTATCGCGAACCTGCCTCAATGCAGGTCGTTGGCGTTCCTGAGCAACGTATGTGCCACGGAGGGTCGTTGGGGGGCGGCGGGGCGTAACCTCGCGTCGATGCAGGGGAGGGACAAGCATGCCCACATCGTGGGCTGCTCACGAATCGCGCGGGGGCGGCGGGGTGTGACTACTTTGCGATCAGCGGGCTCTGGACGCGGCTACTTGATTGCGCCGGCGGTGAGGCCGGAGACGTAGTAGTCGAGGAAGAAGACGTAGAGGATGACGATGGGCACCGAGCCCAGGATGGCGCCCGCCATCAGCTCGCCCCAGAAGTAGATATCTCCCCGGATCAGCTCGCTCGTGACCCCCACGCTGGCGGTGATCTGGTCTGACGAGGAGGTGAAGGTCAGCGCGTAGATGAACTCGTTCCACGACAGGGTGAAGGCAAAGAGCGTGGCGCACACGAGTCCGGGGACGGCGATGGGCAGCACGATGCGCCAGAGCGCCTGGATGCGCGTGGCCCCGTCCACCATGGCGCACTCCTCGACCTCCTTGGGGACGGTGCGGAAGTAGCCCATGAGCAGCCAGGTGCAGAACGGCACGAGGAACGTGGGGTACGTCAGCACGAGCGCCCACTTGGAGTCACCCAACCCGATCCAGTTCACGACCTGGGCCAGGGGCAGGAAGAGGAGCGTCGTGGGCACGAGATAGGTGACGAAGATGCCGGTGCCGAAGGTGCTCACGCCGAAGAACTTGAGCCGGGCCAGCGCATAGGCCGCCACGGTTCCGATGGCCACGGAGGCGGTGGTGGCGAGAATGGTCACGAGGAGGCTGTTCTTGGTCCAGGTGAGGAACTCGGTTTCCCAGATCAGCTTGGTGTAGTGCTCGAGCGTGGGCGCCTGGCGGATGATGAGGGGCACCGCGTGCCGGTCGTAGAGCTCCCTGTCCTGCTTCAGCGAGGTCAGCGTCATGTGATAGAAGGGGAAAAGCGCGAAGAGGAGGAAGGGCAGCAGCCCCACGTGCAGCAGCGTCTTCCGGAGGAGAGGGCGCTTCGCCACCGCCATCAGTAGACCTGCTTCCGCACGAAGCGAAGCTGCGCCCACACCACGAAGACGAGGAGCGGGAACAGGTAGAGGGAGACCGCGGCCCCTTCGCCGATGCGTCCGGTATCGATCCCCAGCACGCGGGACAGGGTCGCGAAGAGGTGGGTGGAGTTGATGGGCCCCCCACGCGTCAGCACGTAGACGATGTTGAAGTCGCTGAACGTGAAGATGGTCGAGAAGAGCACGACCACCGCGAGCACCGGCTTGAGCAAGGGCAGGGTGATATGCCAGAAGCGGGCGTTGGCCCCGGCGCCGTCGGCCTCCGCTGCCTCGTAGAGCTCCTTCGGGATGGCCACGAGGGCGGCCAGGATGCTGATGGCGAAGAAAGGCAGGCCGCGCCAGATATTGACGGTGATGACCGCGGCCATGGCGTAGAACCTCTGGCCGAGCCAGTTGGGCCCCGGCGGATCCATGACTCCCACGGCGATCCCCGTCCAGTTGACCACGCTGTAGAGCGAGTTGAACATCCACCACCACCCCAGCGTCGACAGCGCGGTGGGAATGACCCACGGCAGGAGCACCGCGCCGCGGATCATCCGCTTGAACCACAGCTGCTCGTTGAGGAGAAGGGCGAGGGCGATGCCCATCCAGATCTTGAAGAAGACCGCGATGCCGGTGAACACGAAGGCGTTCTGGAAGGTTTGGCGGAAGGTGTCGCTGTCCCACAGGTTCACGTAGTTCCTGATGCCGATGAAGTGGCTGGGCCGGCCGATGAAGGCGTTGGAGAGGGAGAAGTACACCGCCATCACGAATGGATAGGCGACGAGGAGCAGCAGCAAGAGCAGGGCCGGGGTCACGAACACCGGCCCCAGGATCGCCTCTTGATCGAGCCACCCGCGCACGCGGGCGGTGATCCGCGGACGGCCCCTTGGTACCAGGATCTCCTCGGCTCTGACGGCAGCCATGCTAGCCCGCGAGGATCTTCTTCATCTCGGTCTCCGCCCAGGCGATCGAGTCCTTGGTCGAGGTACCGGTCACGGCCTTGGCGAGCATGTTCGGGAGAAGGTACGTATTGGTGATGAGCTGCACCTTGTCCGAGGGGGGCGCCGGCCATCCGTAGGTGTGGTACTGGACGCCCTCGCCCCTGAGGGCGGCGTACTTGGGGTCGGTGCGGAGCACCGGGTGGTCCTGGATTTTCTCATACGTCGGGAGATTGAAGGCCTCCCCGGACATGATGTACTCGTCGTAGACCTCGCGCTTCCCGAGCAGGTAGCGGATCCATTCCTTGGCCGGCTCGACATTCTTCGAGAACTTCCAGATGCCGATGTGGCGCGGGGTGTCCGTCTCGTGGCGGCCACTGGGGCCGGCCAGGCTCCGATGGTGGTTGATGCCATCGGCGGTGACCAGCTTGCGCTGCTTGGCCACGATGTAGGCGCTCACTGGATTGTGGATCCAACCCGCCTTGCCCTGCTGGATCGATTCGTTGTTGCTGGCGTCGGACCACGACAGCACCTCGGGCTCCATGCAGTCGCGGAACATCTTCTTGTACCACTCGATGGTCTGCACGGTGGCCGGGGAGTTGATGCGCACGGTCTTGCCGTCCTTGTCGATCTCCATGCCACCGAACGACCACAGCACGGGGCCCGCCGTGGAGATCGAGTCGTAGTTCTGGCTGATGGGGATGCCCACGGGATTCCCCATCTTCTTGAGCTCCTTGCCGACAACGTAGAGATCCTCCCAGGTGTCAGGCACCTTGAGGCTCGCCTTCTTGAAAAGGTCCTCCCGATACGTCGCCACGAACATGCCGTGATACTGCGGCACGGCGCGCCAGACACCGTTCACGTGCGCCCCTTCGTACGACGAGGAGAGGGCCTTCCCGTACTTCTTCTCGAGCTCGACCACCACGTCCGATACGTCGACGAGCTGGGGTTCGTAGAGCCACGGAAAGTGCATGCGCATCTCGACCATGTCATGCCCGGCCTGCGTCTGGACCTCGGAGGCGTACTTGGCCTGCTGTGGACCCATGTGGGAGATGTGATCGATCTTGAGCTTGATGCCGGTGTCCTTGGTGAAGCGCTGGCCGATCTCCGCCAGCTTCTTGTCGGAGGCCGGGGCGAAGTTGTTCCAGCAGAGGTAGGAGATCTCGCGCTGCTGGCCCCGGGCCGGCGGCACCCCGGAGGCGAGAATCCCGGCCAGCCCTGCGCCGGTCGCAGTGAGAAACTGTCGGCGATTCACCGAATGCATGAGGTTCCTCCTCCTCGTCGTTGAGAGCGGTCGGGACAGGGGCCCTGGATGACCACCGGCTCTATGTCAATGCGCTGGACTGTCGTCGCTTCGGCGTCGCTCCGGACTGCCCGGCACGGCCCGCCCGCTCAGTGGCCGAGCGAGACGATTTGGCCTGCCGCGTCGAACGGCAGGGGCCGCGCCTCCCCGACGATCTCGAGGTCGGGGCGCTTCTCGATGTCCGGGAGGAAGGCCTCGGAGCACTCGATCTCTCCGATCATCAGGGTGTTCTTGATGCGGATGACCCGCGCCTGCTCGGGCTTGGTCAGCCCGATGCAATTGAGGGCGCTCTCCACGGCTTCCCGGTCGGAATCGAACGTCAGAGGCAACTTGGCGCCGTTGGGGGCGCAGGCGGTCAGACTGTTGATAGCCGTTTTCTTCCAGTCGATCTTCTCCGCGAGCCGCCGGGTCGTGAAGTCGGCATTGCCGATGCCGGTGGCGTTGCCGCCACTGTCCTCGGTCAGGTCGAGGGCCACGATCCACAAGATCTTGGGATCGCTGGGGAAAGGCTCGTGGGGGTTCGAGGGCCGGCCGATGACATTGGTGTCCATGCCGGAGCCGGAGATGTTCTTGCCCACCTCCTCGACCACGAGCACATCGATGGGGGAAAAGGGCAGGCGCGCCATCCACTCGCGCGCGTCCTTGAGGAGCCGCCGCTCGCCCGCCTCGAGGTCTTGCGCGCTGAAGGCCTCCACCACCGCCGTCTCGTCGTAGCCGTTCTCGACCACGCCGAGCCCGAAGCCGATCCGGGCCTTGGCGAGCATCTCGCGTCCCACCGCCGTGATGACCGTCTCGTAGCCGTGGGTGACATTCGCCTGGTGGTATTGCGTGGCTCCCCGATACTTTCCGAGGCCGATGGTCATCATCTTGAAAAGCCCCGACTCGATGGAGCCTTTGAAATCCGTGTGCGGCTTGACGCGGTTGACGATCCCGATCCAGTCCGCCTCGGAGGCGATCCGGTCGCACCACACCGGCATGCCCAGGGCCTCCCCGGCCTGGACCACGTCCATGGTGGCCCGGAGCGGGCAGCCCATGGCCCCCTCGGTGATCCCGTAGTGCGCGAGGATTTCCAGCTGCCCCTCGGCGGTGGCGCCGCCGTGGCTACCCATGGCGGGAAAGACAAACGGCCTGGCCCCGAGGTCCTTCAGATAGTCCACGACCGCCCGGACGATGACGGCGATATTCGCGACGCCTCGGCTGCCCGCTCCCACGGCGACGGTGTCACCCCGCTTGACGGGCAAACTGGCCTTGGACATCGCGGCTCGAACTCCGGCCGGGATGTCCGCCAGGCGGTCGCGGTGGAAGGACTGCCTCACCCTGTACATCCGGGGCAGCGGCATGGCGGGATGATACTGGGGGCCCCGGAGCCTGTCAACGTCCTTGACTTTGGCCGACGCTGCCCGTAAAACTGTGGCCCAATTGGACTGACCCTCTTGAGATCAATTCCTTTTTTGACTCGCCCCGCTGGACTTATCAGTCGCGCCGTGGTGCCCTGCACCCTCGGCCTGGCGCTCCTGTTCTCGGGCTGTGCCTACCTCGAGGACATGTTCAGGCAAAAGCCCCAGGCTCTCCTCCCTGCCCAGGATCTCTATCAGGCAGGCGAACAGGAGATGAACAAGAAGTACTACCCCCAGGCGCGGGCGAACTTCCAGAAGATCGTCGAGCGCCACCCGCAGTCACAGTACGCGGCCCGCGCCCGCTTCCTCATCGGCGAGACCTACTACCGTGAGGGCGCCTTCGACAAGGCGATCAAGGAGTTCGAGGCCTTCATGGCGTTCTATCCGCGTCACGACATCGCCGACCTCGTCCAGTTCCGTCTCGCCATGAGCTACTACGACCAGCTGAAGCCCGTGGAGCAGGACCAGGGTCTCACCGTCAAGGCCATGGACCAGCTCAAGAAGCTCGTACGCGAATACCCCGACAGCCGCTACGCCTCCGACGCCCTCGCCAAGATCGACGTGTGCCGAGGCCGGCTTGCGCAGAAGGAGCTCTGGGTCGCCGCGTACTATCTCGAGAACGAAAACAATCCCGTCGCGGCGCGCCAGCGGCTCGAGGGAGTGCTCAAGAACTACCCTCGCAGCCTCGTCGTCCCCGAGACCCTGTACCGGCTCGCCGACATCAATGCCCGCGAGGGCCGAACGGACGAGGCGCAGCAGATGTTCAAGAAGCTCTCGGACGAGTACCCCTACACCGAGTGGGGACGTCGCGCGGGCCTGCGTCTGCAGGCGGCGGCCACGAGGTAGCCATGCACGACATCGTCGACCTTCGCTCCGACACGCTCACCCTGCCCACCCCAGCCATGCGGGAGGCGATGGCCCGCGCCGAGGTCGGCGACGATGTCTGGGAGGAAGACCCCACCGTCCGGCGCCTCGAGGAGCTGGCCGCGCGACGCACGGGCAAGGAGGCTGCCCTCTTCGTCTCCTCGGGGACACAGGGCAACCTGGTCTCCGTCCTCGCCCAGACCCGGCCCGGCCAGGAGATCGTCCTCGACCGGGACTCGCACATCCTGAACTACGAGGGGGCGGGCGCCGCGGTCTTCGGCGGCGTCCAGACTCTGCCCGTGGCCACCGAGCGCGGCTTCCTCACCGCGGCCCAGGTTCGGGACAATGTCCGGCCGAGCAACATCCACATTCCTTCGACTGGCCTCGTGTGTGTGGAGAACACGCACAATCGTCACGGAGGGACCTGCTGCACGCCCGAGGAAATCGCCGCGGTGGCCGCGGCGGCCCACGCTCATGGGGTGGCCGTGCATCTCGACGGCGCGCGCATCTTCAACGCGGCGGTGGCCCTCGGCCGGCCCGTGGCCGACTTCGCGCGGCCCGTGGACTCCATCACCTTCTGTCTCTCCAAGGGCCTGGCCGCGCCGGTAGGATCCCTGATTTGCGGGTCCCGTGAATTCATCGCGC
>WNGE01004727.1_pt1 | contig 15626 bp, 16 predicted proteins | sample 5400651 | NCBI WGS metagenome assembly WNGE01 (sample SAMN13153370, study PRJNA577476) | soil metagenome | isolation source: 60 cm soil or saprolite under grassland replicate 2 | place: USA:California | collected 2016-06-15 | reverse complement strand
TCTTACTGGCTTTATCCTGCGGTTGAGAAGGTTGTTCGTTTGACACCGCTGCGGAAGATCGGTGCCGGATTATTTGTCACGGCGGTATCATTTTTTCTTGTCGCCATGATTCAAACGCGCATCGACGCCGGCGCGCGACCGGGCATCATCTGGCAGATTTGGGCGTTCGTGATCTTGACCGCTGGGGAAACCTTGGTTTCGCCCACGCACCTCGAGTTCTCCTACACTCAAGGGCCGATCAAGCTCAAATCGCTCGTCATGTGCACGTATCTGTTCGCTGTCTCGCTCGGCAACGTGTTTACCGCCGCAGTCAATTTCCTCATCCAAAATCCTGATGGCACAGTGAAGTTGCAAGGAACCAGCTACTTCATGTTTTTCGTTTGGGTGATGTTAGGTACGGCCGTGCTATTTGCCATCGTCACTCCGTTTTACAAAGGCCGCACTTACTTGCAGGATCAAGCGGATGCTCCCCCTGCGGCTGAACCCGCGATTGGATTTGTGGTCCAGCCGGAGGCGTAGGTGGCACGCTCGCGTGATGCGCGTGCATATTCCGGAGAGCAGCGTGTTTGTGTCAGATGCGTGAAAACTGTTATGAATAAAACTAAAACCCGCGGCCCGCTGGAGGGCGGAGCTCTGCGACGCCGATCTCGCGGCGCTCGACCATCCATCATTGACCGATCCAGATTGCCTGGCGTCCGACTGCGAATTCTATTCGCATTAGTCTCGTTAGCTGTTCCGCTAACAAACGTTCGCGCTACGCCGCAGGATGAACAGTTCCAACAGATCGCACACGACTACATCGAAGGATTTCTAGCCACTCATCCCGAATACGCTACGGAGTTGGGCGACCACCGTTTCGATGACAAGCTCACCGATTACTCCGCAGAAGCGCGTGCCCAAGAATTGGCGCGGGCTAAGCAGACGCGACAGCAGCTCGAAGCATTTAGTGATCTTTCACAACTGACCGGCGCAAACAAGGTTGATGTCCGTTTACTTAAGGACAACGTCGACAACGAAATCTTCGGCATCGAAGAATTAAAGGAATGGGAATGGAACCCGCTGGTTTACAATCAAAGTCTCGCCAACAGCATCTATTTGCTGGTGGCGCGCGATTTCGCGCCAGCGGAGCAGCGCATTCCGAATTTGCGCAAACGCCTGGAAGGAGTTCCCGCCGTCATCGCTCAAGCCAAGGCGAACTTGAAACATTCGCCCAAGATCCATACCGAGACTGCGATCGAGCAGACCCAGGGCGCAATCTCGTTAGTGCGCGAGGGCCTTTCACCTTTGCTCAATCAAGCGCCGCAAGTGGCAAAAGATCTGGGACCCATCCAGGAAAAAACGGCGAAGGCGCTCGAAGATTACAAGACTTGGTTGCAAAAAGATTTGCTCCCATGTTCAGATGGTGATTTCCGCCTGGGTGCTGACAAATTCCGCAAGAAATTGCGCTTTGCCCTCGCTTCCGATCTATCGATGGAAGAGATCATGCAGCGCGCCCAGGCTGATCTGGCGCAAACCCAAAAAGCAATCTACGAAACCGCGCTTCCATTTTACAAAAAATATTTCCCGAACACAGCTAAAACGGCGCTAGGCGACAAAAAGAAAGTGACGAGTGCGGTCCTGGACAAGCTCGCCGAGCAGCACCCCGACGACAATACCATCGTTGGTTACGCGCAGAAAATTGTGCGTGAAGCCACCGACTTCACCAAACAACACGACCTTGTTACCGTACCGGAAAAGCCGCTCGATGTCATCGTTATGCCAGAGTTCAAACGCGGACAGGGGATTGCCTATTGTGATTCACCGGGGCCGCTCGAGCAGAATGGCAAAACATTTTTTGCGGTGGAACCAACGCCGAAGGATTGGAGCGCACAGCGTAAGGAATCATTCTTCAAGGAATACAACAATTACATGTGCCGCGACCTGACCGTGCACGAAGCGATGCCCGGTCATTATTTGCAACTGGCCCATGCCAACGAATTCCGCGCACCAACCCTGGTCCGGGCAATTTTCCAGAGTGGGACGTTCGTCGAAGGCTGGGCCGTATATTGTGAACAAATGATGGCAGAACAAGGCTACGGCGGGCCGGAAGTGAAAATGCAACAGTTGAAAATGCGATTACGCGTGATTTGCAACGCCATCATCGATCAGGGGATTCACGCCAAAAACATGAGCGAAAAAGAAGCGATGGATTTGATGATGAAAGAAGGTTTCCAGCAGGAAGGCGAAGCTGTTGCGAAATGGAAGCGCGCCCGGCTTAGCTCGGCGCAACTATCGACCTACTTCGTGGGTGTGGCCGAGCATCTCGATTTGCGTGATCGTGCCAAAGCGAGAGATGGCGGCGCCTTTAATCTCAAAAACTACAATAACAATGTCATTTCCTTTGGCAGCCCGGCGGTGAAATACGTTCGCGAATTGATGGGGCTGTAGAACGGAAAACCAAGGAGCGGCGGTCTCCGAACCGCCGTTTTAAATAAAATCGGCGGCTGAGAAGCCGCCGCTTCTTATTTTAGTTTGTTCTTACGTAATGGAACTGCGGTTTTTCAACCCATATGCTGAAATCCGGCATACCGAAAACCGTCTTCCGCATTGGCAACAGGAAAACGGAGTTTATTTCATCACCTTTCGACTGGCTGATGCGGTTCCTTCGCATTTGCGCAATCAGTGGGAAAGCGAGCGTGCACCCTGGCTTCGGTTGCATCCTGAACCTTGGAGCGTTGAGATCGAACTCGAGTATCACAAGCGTTTCTCTGGAGCGATCGAGCGCTGGCTGGATGCGGGCTACGGATCATGTCTTCTGCGCCGAAGCGATTGCGCGAAGATCGTTGGAGAAACGCTTCGTCATTTTGACGGCGAGCGTCTCGCGCTGATCACATCAGTTGTGATGCCGAATCATGCGCACGCGGTTCTTGTCCAAGGTCCCGAACAGCCACTGGAAAGATTGATTCGGAGTTGGAAGACATTTACTGCGAGACAAATTAATTCGCTACTTGGACGTTCCGGCAGTCTCTGGCAGCGGGACTATTTCGACCGCTTAGCGCGGGATGAGACTCATTTCGCAAACTGCGTGCGCTACATCAGGCGTAATCCGGGAAAAGCCCACCTCGCTCAGGGCGAATACCTCCTTTACGAAAGTGAACTCGCGAAGAAGATCGAATAGCAAGGAGCGGCGGTCTCCAGACCGCCGTTTATATAAATCGGCAGCTGGGAAGCACCGCTCCTTGATTGCTCCATGATTTTCGTGCGTGACATCGGACACGATCGGCAAATCATCAATCCATGACCTTTAACAAAAACATCGGAATGCTTTTGCTGGCGATTTATTTGATTCTCGTTGGCTTGATTGCAGTGTTTGGATTCAACTTCGGCTTTATTCCAGGAATCATCGCCCTTCTCGCCGGCATCTTCATTATTCTGGGGCGTTGAGCCCAAGGAACGGCGGTTTCCAAACCGCCGATTAATTGAAGGGCCAGTCTGAAGACTGCCTATCCCTGGATCGGCGACTGGAAGGCGCCGTTCCTTGAAGACTGTCATCCCGAGTCCGGCGCTGCCGGATCGAGGGATCCCGCAGCGTTACCTTTAAGTTTGCACAACGGGATTCCTCGACTTCGCTCGGAATGACGGCAATTTGTGGGATGCGCAATATTGCCACCTGGATGCGCCGTTCCGACGAGAAATATTTCGCGCCATTTTTCGCGAAATATCCAGATATCAAGGTTTGGAACGCAGCTCGGCGCGACGTTCCATTCGAACAAATGGATGGGTTATTGCTAACCGGCGGACCCGACGTTGCTCCCGAGTTCTTGAACCAACCTGTTCCCGATCCGTCTGTAATCGAAAAGGATGTGAATCCCGATCGCGATCGCTGGGAACTCGACGCAATCAAGAAGGCGATCGAACCCGGGCTTCCGATTTTCGCGATCTGCAAAGGATTGCAAACTCTCAATGTCGCGCTCGGCGGCACTCTCCATCTCGACATCACTGGCCATAACCTGCCTGATCAGAAGACGCATGATGTCCAACCGCTCCGATCCGATCGCAAAACGCGCCATCGTTTTGAAAAAGTGAATAGCTCGCATCATCAGGCGATCAACAAACTGGGCGCCGGTCTCGAAGTGGAATCCTGGTGCGCCACCGATGACATCATCGAGCAGGTGAAACTGCGCGATCATCCCTTCTCTCTCGGAGTCCAATACCATCCCGAACGGGGAAAGATTTATGATGAGTTGTTCGATGATTTTGCCTCGCGGGTGGGGGCGTCGAAGACGATGAAGGGTTGAAGGGTTGAAGCGATGAAGCGCTGAAGCGCTGAAGCGAGAGCACGCCAGTGTTTTTTGCGCTTTAACCCTTCAACATTTCAACGAACCATGTCCGCTCCGCAAAACACCATCGCCATCGTTTACGACTACGATCAAACACTGAGTCCGAGCTACATGCAGGACGAGGTCGTATTCCCGGCGTTTGGAATTAACAGCGAGATTTTCTGGCGGCGTTGCTCCGAGCTGGTGCGCGACCATGGCTACGATAACGAGCTGGCTTATATGAAAGTCCTGCTCGATCAGCTCGGGATGGATCGGCCAACCAATGACGAACTCAAAAAACTGGGGGCGAAGCTTAACTTCTACAAAGGTTTGCCGGAAATGTTTGAGGAGTTTCGCGGCGGCGAAGGTTTGCTCACCGCCGAACATTCGGCCCACGGCATTACCGTCGAGCATTACATCATTTCATCGGGCATGAAGATATTGATCGATGGCAGCCGGCTCGCGCCTTATGTGCGCGCCATTTTCGGTTGCGAGTTCGCGACGGACAACGAAGGCCGCATCACTTTTCCGAAGCGTGTCATCAGTCACACCCAAAAGACGCAGTTTCTCTTTCGCATTAATAAAGGCTTTCTCGACATGGCGCAGGACGTGAATGATCACATGGATCCTGAAATTCGGCCGATTCCATTCCCCAATATGATTTATGTCGGCGACGGGCCGACGGACGTGCCGTGCTTCACCGTGATGAAGAAAAACGGCGGGCAAGCAATCGCGGTTTATAATCCCGATGATTCGCAGCGGGTTGGCTTCAAAAAATGCTACCAGCTCTCCACCCACGCCGACCGGGTGAAACACATCGCGCCGGCTGATTATCGGCGGAACACGCATCTGCGCATGTTGCTCGAGCAAATGGTGGAAGAAACCGCGAACCGGATCGTCGAGCAGCGCAAGCTCGCGGTTGAGACCGGCACCGTGCGCGCGCCGAAACATTAGGCAAGTGCGCCAATCTAGCTGTAGCCGCTTCGCTCTGCGAAGCGCGGGATGCCTGATCACGTTTCAACCGGGAAGAAATGAATGAAAAGCTTCGCGCGTACACCTCCACGACTTCACTGGATCTTCTCACGAAGTCCATTGTTCTTCGTCACGTGTTGTACCTATCGCCGACGACCAATTCTTGCGCGCGCTGAGGTTCATGCTGCGTTGATTGACTTCGCTAACCGAGCGCATGGAGACTTTGGAATAAGGGTCGGTCGTTACGTGATTCTTCCAGAGCACATTCATTTGTTTGTCGCCGGGCCGGACGACTTTAATCTTGGGAAATGGGTTGGCACCTTAAAGCGTGTTCTCGGCGGCGCGATAGCCACGGGCAGGTCGCAAGATCCAGTCTGGCAGCGCGGTTTCTTTGATCACCTTTTGAGAAGTAAGAAAGTTATGCGCAAAAGTGGGATTACCTTCGTGAAAATCCAGTTCGCGCTCAGCTGGTAGAGAGAGTCGAGGATTGGCCGTACGCTGGCGAGTTAATAACAATTTATGGTGACCAGGTTTCGCGTTGAGCTGCTCTTCGCTCAACCCCACCAAGGTAGGCTAACACATACCGCGTCGCGCAGAGCGCGACGGCTACAGATTTGGCGTGAAAAATCGCTGTTCTCTAACCGATTCGTTCTGCGAAATGTAGTTAAGCTCCTAGGTCAGCGATCGAAGCTGCTACGTGTTCCACCGCTAGTCTGAGCGCTTCCGCAAAGCTGCGCCCGCTTTCCGCCGCTACAGGTTGATACGGAATGGCCGGCGAATTTAGATCGCGAATGGTAAACTCAACCGGCACGTCACCCATCACGCCTGCAAAGAATTCCACCTGCTGGGTGGTGAACGGAAAGACGGGATACATGGCGTAGCCATTGATCCCATTGTTTAACGCTGTCCGCGATACCGTTGAGGAGACCGAGAAAACGGCCGCGATAGCTTGATAGTTTCGCAAAAAATAAAGCTCAGCGGCCTCGCGATCGTTTTCAATCCGAAAACCGTCGAGTTTTAGTCGGTCAGCTTCGTTCGTTTCGTTCGGGTGCGGGCGATAAATCAAAGTGTGCCCGGTGAAATTCCGCCGCAAATAATCGAGACAGCGATTGAGTTTTTCGACGTAAACATCGGGTGACACGTTATGAATTAGCAGGAAGGGCGTGCCGAAAAAGATCACCTGGCGACTAATACCATGTCCATTTCTGTCGCTGACTTGTGGCAAATCCTGCAACTCGGCCACACTGGGAAATTTGGCGAATATGATTTTCGGATTGTTCGAGACATCGGTCCCGCCGTTACTCATGACCACGATTCGATGGTAGAGGGACTCCGGATTTTTTTGCAGACGCTCGACCCGGACCCCATCGCCGCCTGGATTTATACGCGGCTTGAAGTGGAGGGTTCGGTTTAAACCCGCCATCGGTTCGACAATCCGATTTTGTAACCAGCCCGAAGTGGTAAATCGATAGCGAGTGCGCTCGCCGACACGGGTGAGATCGCGATAAACTTTTTCTGCGACGCAAAGCATCTTTTTCGCCTCCGGATGCGCCGAGATCGTCGCGTTGGAAATGGTCAGAATTCCACCCACGCAAACAATGCGATCGTGTTCTTTATCGATCGGCAGCTGCGCGATTGCTTCGCGCCGCGCGGCGGATTCACGGTAGAGCCGCGGCAAATCGCGCAAACCACGGCACGTATTCACGCGTGGGAAAGCATGAATCTCGTCAAATTGTCCCGCATACGGCCGCCATTGTGCGCGGTCCCACCATTTCGAATGCTCGCGCAACAAATGCACCCCGCCCGGAAATTGTGCGCGAACCGCCTGCGCCACCGCGATTGCCGTCGGCAACCGGTCGGGCCGCGAGATGACAATCCATAGTTTCGGCTTCGCGCCTGTCATGCTTTCCATCTCCAGCAAAAATCCCAATGCTCAGGAATTCAAGCTCCAAGGAATCAAAACCCAACGACTAACCGCAGCGCATGGACCGAAAGCGGCAGAAGACTGCCCCAGTCCAAGACGCTTCGCGATTCTTAGGGCGCCCCGCATATGGCGCCAGCCTTTGGACTGCGGTCCCGCAGGTGCGGGACCGCTTTTCCATCGTTGGTCGAGGATTTTGATCTTCAAAGTGACATTCGAGCCAGCGTTAAACTCCGCGGGTCGTCGGCGACCAAATGAACTTATGCATCTGCAATTGAAAACGCGCCTTCAGATTGTCGGCCAACATCCACTCCACAATTTCGCGCGGATCAACCCGGCCAAATATCGGTGAAAATAGAACGGCGTGACAGCGCGCTGGTAAATTGTGCTCGCGCATCTTGTCGCGTGACCATTCGTAGTCTTCGCGCGAGCCAACCACGAACTTCACTTCGTCGCGCTCGGTCAAATGCTGAATGTTCGACCACAAATTCCGCTCGCATTCGCCGCTGCCAGGCGTTTTCAAGTCCATGATGCGATGCACCCGCAGATCGACCTTCGAAATATCGTGTGCGCCGCTTGTTTCCAGTAGCACCGTTTTTCCGGCATCAGCCAGCGCACTCATCAACGGAAGAACGTTTTTTTGCAGGAGCGGCTCGCCGCCGGTGATTTCGACCAACGGACAATCAAATTTCAAAACTTCAGTCACAATCTCGGGCAGCGTTTTCTTTTCGCCTTCGTAAAAGGCGTAGGCGGTGTCGCAATAAGTGCAGCGCAGATCGCAGAAAGTCAGTCGCACAAACACGCAGGGAAGCCCCGCCCAGGTGCTCTCACCCTGAATCGAGTAATAAATCTCGTTAACCGTCAGCATTGCTGTCCGCGGTTCAGTGATCGCGTTCATGGAAAATGGAGCAGGAACCGAATGGCGAACCATAACATAACCGCAGCCGTAATGGCTTCGGTCGCTACCTGCCAGTTCGGATGGGAGAAAACATGCGCGCCGAATTTTAACGCTGTGCATAAGATCACGCCCCAGGTCAACGCACCGAGAACAACGGCGACCGCGATGGCAAGCGATTGACGTACACTCGCGCTTTGCGCGGGCTGACTGCCGATGATGGCCAGCCAAAACGCGACGTTCCACGGACTCATTAATACGATAAAGAGACCAAGCAAAAATCCGCCGCGCCTCTCGTTTTTCGGTACTTGAAACTCAGCGCTGCGATGGGCGCGATAGATTTTCCACGCTCCAATGGCGAAGTGGACCGATAAAAATAAGAGCAATGCGAGACTTACGATCGCGAGCACACGCCGGACCGCGATCGAGTTGAGCAAGACACCCGCTCCGACGGAAACGCAAAAGGCCCAGATGAAATCGCCGGTGCACGCGCCAAGACCGATTGGCCAGGCCGACCAGAATCCCCCGCCCCGGTCCTTTGGCAACAAACCGCGCCGGATCATTTCGGCATTAATTGGCCCTGGCGGCCAGGCCACCGACCAGCCGAGAATGTAACCGTTTACCAGGGTGCTGAGCGTCATGGTTTCACGCAGACTGAATCTGCGCTAAGAATGCCAGCGATGTCCGAACGAATCGAACGTCTTTTTGCTCGGTGCCGCGGCGAAGATCGTGCCGCCTTCATTCCCTACATTTGCGCGGGGGATCCAAATTTTGGCCGGACCGTTGAGCTCGCACTGGCGTTGGAGAGAAACGGAGCGGATTTGCTCGAGCTCGGCTTGCCATTTTCTGATCCGCTGGCAGATGGCATTGTCAACCAACTGGCGGCGCAGCGCGCGCTGCAAGCCGGAGCAACTGCGCGCGGCGTGCTCGATTGTGTGCGCGAAATTCGGCGTGCCTCCGAGATTCCGATTGTGCTCTACACATATCTGAATCCGATTTTCCGATTCGGCATTGATGAATTTCATCAGGTTGCGGCGGACGCCGGGGTGGACGGTTTCCTCATTCTCGATTTACCGCCCGAAGAAGATACGAAAACCAAACAAGTTGACTGCTTAAAGCAGTCAATTTCGAGAATTGGGAATGGCGGAAATAGGGAAGATATAGTTTGGGTGCGATTAATTGCGCCGACTACGCCGCCGGAGCGAATCGCCCTTATCGCGAAATCCGCCCGCGGATTTATTTATTATGTCTCGCGCGAAGGCGTAACCGGCGCGCGTGATTCGGTCGCGCAATCGCTCGAAGAAAAGCTAACGATGATCAGGCGATACACCGATCTGCCCATCGCGGTTGGCTTTGGTATTTCGAATCCGGAACAGGCGGCAACAGTGGCAAAGATTGCAGATGCGGTTGTTATCGGAAGCGCAATTGTGGACTTGATTGAAAAGATTGGGGATCGCGACGATCTGGCCGATGGCGTCGGCAAATTTGTTGCGCCTTTTGCGTCCGCCATCTCGTCATCCCGGATTCAAGGAGCGGCGGTTTCCAAACCGCCGACCTAAAAAACGGCGATCTGGAGATCGCCGCTTCTTGTTCTGTGACTGTAATAGATTTTTGGGGAGCGCCTGCTTCCAGGCCGCGTTCGGCATCTTGCCGAACGACCTCGTAAGAATGTTTGCCACAGGATGCGGGCGCTCCCCCAGGATGACGGCGTAGCTCGCTCCATCTCACGGTTGGCATTGAGGCAGCCATGTGGTACACAAATCACATGCTGCGATTCACCAAGATGAATGGTGCGGGGAACGACTTTGTCATGATCGACAATCGTGCTGGCGAAGTTCATTTGAGCGCGCAGCAAATCGCGAAAATTTGCGATCGTCATCGCGGCGTTGGGGCGGATGGGGTTTTGTTGGTCGAGCCCGCGACCAACAGTGCCGACTTTCGGATGCGTTACTACAACAGCGACGGCGGGGAAGCGGAAATGTGCGGCAATGGCGCGCGTTGTTTTGCCCGTTTCGTAGAAAAAGTCGCTGACGCGAGGAAAAAGGTTTCGTTTGAAACGCCCGCTGGAATCATTGCCGCACAACTTCAGGACGAGCTTGTGACTCTGCACATGAGCGAGCCGACCGATTTGCAGCTAAATGTGACGCTCGCGGTCGGCTACGAGAACAAAATCATTCACTTTGTTAACACCGGAGTTCCGCATGTTGTTATTCCCGTGGTGAACATCGAAGAGATTGATGTGTTGCAGGGAGGCGCTGTTGTTCGTCGACACGAAATGTTTTCACCCAAAGGCGCCAACGTGAATTTCCTGGAAAGACGGGGCGGAAACAAAATCGCGATCCGCACTTATGAGCGTGGAGTCGAGGGCGAAACGTTGGCCTGTGGTACAGGTGTCGTAGCAAGCGCGCTCATTTTTGGGGCGACGGAAAAGACCGACGGGCCCATTGGCGTGCTGGTGCGTGGCGGCAGCGAATTAAGTGTTGATTTTCGCCGCGACGGTCAGCGCTTCACAGATGTCACCCTCACCGGACCGGCTGAGTTTGTCTTCGAAGGCACGATCGAATTGTAATGGGAAGGGGATACCTTAAGGATTGGCGGGTAGCGCGCGCATTCTGCGCGCAGTATCGGTCATTCTGCCCGATATATATCGAGGAAAGCTCCGCAAAATGCGGAGCCGAGCGCACAGGATGTGCGCGCTACCCTTTTCTAACGTTGTAACACTTCTAAATGTTTCGCGGCACCTTCACCGCCCTGGTTACGCCCTTTCGCGAAGGCGCGATTGATTTCACCGCGCTGGAGAATTTAATCGAATCGCAGATCGCGGCCGCCATTGACGGAATTATTGCCGTTGGAACTACAGGCGAATCGCCCACGCTCAGCCATGACGAACGCAAAGAGGTGATTCGTTTCGCCATTCAAACTGCGAACAGGCGTTGCCTGGTTCTTGCCGGTACCGGCTCCTATTCCACGCGCGAGGCAATTGCGGCTACCGAACAGGCAGAAAAACTTGGTGTCGATGGCGCGTTATTGGTTGCCCCCTACTACAACAAGCCAAGCCAGGAAGGATTGTTTCGTCACTTTTCCGCGATCGCGAAGTCCACCGCGCTCCGCGTGATGCTCTACAATATTCCAGGACGTTGTGGTGTTGATGTTAGCGCGGAAACAGTGGCGCGAATCCAGAGCGATTGTCCAAATGTCGTTTCAATCAAGGAAGCTGGTGGCAATGTTGATCGCGTCAGTGAATTACGCGCGCGTTTGCCGGACGCATTCACGGTTTTGAGCGGCGACGATGGATTGACTCTTCCGTTTTTGGCGGCGGGCGCGGTGGGGGTGGTGAGTGTGGCGTCGAATTTATTGCCGCGCGAAATGTGTGAACTGGTAAAGGCATTCACGAATGGCGACATCAAGCGGGCGGAACGATTGCACCGCAAACTTTACTGGTTGTTCAAAGACTTGTTTATCGAGCCAAACCCCGTGCCGATAAAAACGGCGTTGTCGTGGCGCGGGACAATCTCAGCGGAAGTGCGACTGCCGCTTTGCGAAATGAATGCCGCGAACCAGGCCCGCTTGCGCAAAACCCTGGAGGAATTTGAACGCGAATAATGCTGTACTTGTAGCTGCCGCTGTCACAGGCGGCAGAATTTAGTTCCTGCCGCTGAGGACAGCGGCAGCTACAACAGCGGAAGGTAAAACGAAAACAATGACAAGACTTCGCATCGCACTTGTCGGCGCGGCCGGCCGCATGGGGCAGGCGATCAGTGGCGTCGCCGAAAGCGAAGGCGTTGAGGTTGTGGTCCGGACTGATCTCGGTGATGAGATCGCGCTGGCTGACGCGGACGTGCTGATTGATTTCAGTCATCCAGATGCAAGCCGTTCGATTTGCGACGCGGCGATAAAATCGAAAATACCGCTGGTGATCGGAACCACCGGTCACTCGACGAAACAGCGCGATGAAATTGCCGCGGTCGCCAAACAAATTGCTGTGGTCTTCGCTTCAAATTTCAGCATCGGGGTGACCGCGCTTTTTTCGTTGACGGAACAAGCGGCAAAAATCGTGGGCGAAAACTTCGACCTCGAAATTGTGGAGACCCATCATCGAATGAAGAAAGATGCGCCGAGCGGAACGGCGAAAACGCTGGCAGAAATTTTGCAGCGCGTGCGTCAGACGAAAAATTTACGCCACGGCCGCGAAGGAATGATTGGCGAGCGCGAGAGATCGGAGATTGGCATTCATTCCGTGCGCGGCGGCGATGTGGTGGGGGATCATACGGTGATTTTTGCCGGGCAGGGTGAGCGCGTCGAGCTAACGCATCGCGCGAGCAGCCGCGAAACATTCGCGCGTGGCGCCTTGCGCGCAGCGCGATGGATCATCGGAAAACCGGCGGGGCTTTATGACATGCGCGATGTGCTGGGATTGTCATCCTGACCTTGTAGCCTCGATCGTTGGTCGAGGCAGCCGCGGCCGGCGACCGCGGCTACAGAGATTATGAGAGCGGCGATTGCGCTTGGGTCTAATCTTGGTGATCGGCTCGCGAATCTTCAGAGTGCGCGCGATCGAATTCGGGCGCTCGATGGCATGACGGAGCCAACGGTGCAGTCAGCGGTTTATGAAACCTCGCCGGTCGATTGCGAACCGGGCGCGCAAAATTTTTACAATGCGGTTATTGAAATTGGGTTCGAGAAAACGGCTGACGCGCTTTTTGAAGCGCTGCAAAAAATTGAGCAAGCCCTCGGAAGAGAACGCAACCATGAGCGCAATGTCTCGCGCACGATCGATCTCGATTTGTTGTATTTCGGTAGTGAACGTCGCTCCGATGCACTATTGCAATTGCCGCATCCGCGAATGACGGAGCGGAAATTCGTTCTGCAACCGCTTTGCGATATCGCGCCGGATTTGCGCTTGCCCGGACAAACAAAAAATGTAGGTGAGCTACTCGCGCAGTTGCAGGATCAGGGTAAAATTACGCGCCTGACCGAGACCTGGTAATATGAAACTCTGGCCGCGGTCTCGCGGAGCTCGACCCTCCATTCATGCGTGCAAATGAACGCGACAGAAAAATTTCGCGAAATGAAGCGGCGCGGACAAGGCATCACCGCGCTGACCGCCTACGATTATCCAACCGCGCGTCTGCTCGATGAAAGCGGCCTCGACATTATCCTGGTCGGCGATTCCCTCGGGATGGTGGTGTTGGGCTACGAAGACACGACCCACGTGACGCTGGACGAAATGTTGCATCACACTCGCGCCGTCTCCCGCGGGGTGAAACGCGCTCTCATTGTCGCGGACATGCCGATTCACAGCTACGACACTCCCGAGCAATCCGTTGAGACAGCGCGCTTGTTCATGAAGGCGGGAGCGCAGGCGGTGAAGCTCGAGGGCGGTGTCGGTCACGTTCCACAAATTGAGGCGATCGTGTCGGCCGGGATCCCATTCATGGGGCACATTGGGATGCTGCCGCAAAGCGTGCGCGAGGAAGGCGGCTATAAAGTGAAAGGTCGCACGCATGAACAGGCGGAAGCGTTACTGCGGGATGCACGCGCGGTCGAGGCAGCCGGAGCATTCTCGGTGGTGCTGGAGATTGTAGCGCCCGAAACGGCGAAGACGATTTCGCAGGCAATCCAAATTCCAACCATCGGAATTGGTTCAGGTAAGGATTGCGATGGGCAAATCTTAGTCACGCACGATTTGATTGGTTTGTTTCCGTGGTTCACGCCGAAATTTGTCGCGCCCGAGGCAAACGTGGCCGAGCAAATTCGGAGCGCAGCCCGGGCATTTGTTGCCCGCACCCGAGGCGGTTGACAAGACCCGGGCGTTGCCGGTTCGTTGATAAAGAAATGGCGCTTCCGGATTCTGATTACAACGACGCCTTGTTAAACGCGACGGGCCAGCGAAACTGGCTCTTCTTGGGATTGGTGTTGTCGCTCGCGCTGCATCTCCTGCTCTGCATCTATCTTTATCAAACGCGATTCGTGTCCGCGGACCTGGCTCTGGCTCCAAGAAGCGAGCCGCCCGTCTTCAAGGTAAAGCCGATTGATACCCAGGCGGCGTTGGACAAGGCGAGCCTGGACCAGACTAATCCGGCAGCGAAACCGGAGCCGGATAAGACGAACGTGCAACTGCCGGATGAGAAGAAGTCATTCGATGCGCTGTTGCAGGAAGTACAGGCGACGACAGCGATGCCGGACGACACGCAAGATGTCTTGCCGGACAAGCCAAGAGTCGACCCCGCGCCGGCGACGTCGATGTTAAACGAAATCGAGCGAAGTACCGCGCAAGCACTTTCGAAAAATCCGAACGCGACCCATGAACAATCGTTGTTGAACGACTCCGCTGTCTCGGGTCGTCCCCAACCGGCCCTGAGCGGGACCGAACTGGCGACGAGCACTAACATTAAGCGGCCGAACACGTTCACCAGCAAAATCCAGGCGGACAGCGCCGGGCCGAACAAGAATCGCGTCGCTGGCTTCAGCGATCTCGATTCGTTGCTGGCCCAAAAAGGCCCGCTAGGATCAGGGACGGCGATCCGAATGCCGGATGATCAACTCTTTCAATATGATAGCGCGGAGCTACAGGCGAGTTCGGTCGAGCAATTGCAAAAGCTTGGCACGCTGATCCGGCGCAATCCGAGGGCGACATTTTCAATCGAGGGTTATACGGACGCGTTTGGCAGCTACGAATACAATCTCGATCTGAGTCAGCGTCGCGCGGATAGCGTGAAGAATTATTTGGTCGGCGTGATGGGAATTAATTCGGAACAAATTCAGACGCGCGGTTACGGCGCGACGAAGTTTTTGGTGCCGCCCCGACCGGTGATGGACCCGGGGATGGAGCAAGTCGAGATTGCGCGGCAGCAACCGAATCGAAGAGTGGTGATCGTCGTTCACACGAGCGGCGAATGATCATTAGTAACGCTGTTCGTCATCCCGAGCGCAGTCGAGGGATCCCGCGGCGATACCTTTACGTTAACTTTACTGAGGTCCCTAGGCTTGCGCTTGGGATAAGGGCTTTCACCAGTTTTTGATCCACTTCGCAGTAGCCCCAGAGGTATCGCTGGCGGTACTCCACAGATCGAAGGTTGGATTATTGCCTGGAGCTGTAGAGTAATTCGTCGGATTAGCCATCGGATTCTTTGACGTGGAATAGCCGTAACTATTTGGGTTAGCCACGGGTCCGAAGGGGTCACGGATGTAACTAACGCTCGTTAGGTTGCCATTTGGATCGCGCGGTCCGTATAGCATTTGCTTTTTGAAATCAAAGTAGCTTTTCTGATTCGCGTCGGTGCTTAGGTTGGCGTCCAGATCGCCCGACAGCGCCTTGTAAAGGTCGAGACTCGCTGTCTTATACGCACTGCTGGTTGGATCAGGTTGCGCTGATGTGAGCGACACCGTGTTCGCTGTTGATGGATAAATCCCATTGTCCGCCTTGTAACTCTCCAGCGCGGCGGACATGGCTGCGATTTCGGTTTCGGCGCGAGCACGCGCGCCTTTGTTTTGCACATAGCTGCTAATCGAGAGAACAAGACCTGCCAGTATGAAAATG
>WNGE01004723.1_pt1 | contig 15629 bp, 8 predicted proteins | sample 5400651 | NCBI WGS metagenome assembly WNGE01 (sample SAMN13153370, study PRJNA577476) | soil metagenome | isolation source: 60 cm soil or saprolite under grassland replicate 2 | place: USA:California | collected 2016-06-15 | reverse complement strand
AGACAGTCTGCTTAACAGGCTTCACGCTGTAACACAAACTGGAGTCTGCAGCGCCGACGACATAGATTCCGCGCGTGTCTTTGGTGTTAGGTTTGCATTAACACCACTCGCTTTCAGCACGAAGAACCACCGGGACACAGGGTGAGCGACATTTCGCCAGCATGAAAGTCGCCGCTCGCTGACGATCTCAAAACCACACGCGCTAAACAGTGCTCGCCAGTCCTGTTCGAGCTGAAAGGTGCAACGACCCGTGCGGTGTCGCCACTTGCGATCATGGATCCCGCAAACAATGCGGTCCCATCGCCCGATGGGAATATCCTCGTAGACAACCACAAGACCTTCCCCACGTAGCACTCTGCGCACTTCGCTCATAACCAGCTCAAAGTTCTGAGCATGATGCAATACGTAGCAAAGCAGCACCGCATCAAAGGAATTGCTCTGCACAGGAAAGTGTCGCCCGTCATAGCGCAGATACCCAATTCGCGCGTCAGTACTCCTTCCCACATCCAGGCCAACCACGTTCGAGCCCATACCACTTAAATGGTGGGCGATGAATCCATTGCCGCAGCCGACATCAAGCACTCGTCCTCTCGGTGGTATGACCCGACCCACTTCCAGCGCCATGTCGTATGCTCTGCCCACTGTGCGCCGCCGCCGCATGCGCCTCAAACGGCGTTTAATCCCTGTTGATAAACCTCGTAAACCTTCCATTGATAGCAGACCTGGAAATGAACTCTCCGAAAGGACAAGAGCAAGCATGGTGCCGCGCCTTAGATTGACCGAAGCAGCCGCATTCACTGGGGAAAATGCGGAACGGGCCAATCGATGCGGCATGATTTCTTAACCAGATGACTGCCACAAAGAGCTGACGGGTGAAGTGCAGTATTCGTGCTGGGTTATTTCGTGCTGGTTCGCGTGATTTCGTGGATCGTCTTCTATGAAACTCCAAACATGATACTACTCGAGGCTGACTTTGTTTCTTTGGGAAACTTCGCCTCTGGTATATTTGGCTGTCCCCCTTAGGACTGCTTTTGAATCAATGTAACTTTCCCACTAAGAGTCATGACTAAACTCCTGTCCGTCGCACTTTTGTTCATTCTCCCGCTCTGTGCAATGGCACAAACTGGAGCGACCATGAAGACGCGTATTACGTTACCCTCAGGTTACTGGCCCATCGAGAAGAGCCAGCCGATCATCGACAAAACGCAAACGATACGCCTGGCGCCGGAGTTGGCGCACTTAAGTGAAGGTGAGCGGATAGCGATTACAAAACTCCTCGAGGTGGGGAAGATTTTTCAGGGCCTCTATGAGAAGCAGCGACATCCGCAGGCCCTGAAGGCATACGGCGAACTTGAGCAGTTGGATAGGCGAATGGGGTCGCCCGCGCCCACGCAAAACCTCCTGACTCTTTACCGCCTGAATCAGGGGCCAATTGCGACAACGCTGGAGAACAAGCGAGAGGCTTTCCTGCCGGTTGACGGAGTGCAGCCGGGGAAGAATGTTTATCCCTGGGCTGTGACAAAGGATGAGATTGAATCCTTCCTTTCATCTCGTCCTCAGAAGCGGGAAGAGTTGCTGGATTTGCGGACAGTCGTAAGACGAGCGACGGCGGACAATATCAATCGGGACTTTGCCAAACTCAAACAATACCCGGTTCTTGATACGCTGCATCCAGGATTGAAACCAGGCTTAGAAAACATGTTGGGCGAAAGCGTGAAGGCGCAGAAAAGTCAAAAGTCCAAGGTCCAAAGTCCAACGTCAAGCGCAAGCCCAGATAATAGGACTTTGGACATTGGACGCAGGACTTTGGACTATGGCTTCTATGCCGTTCCCTATGCCTTAGCGTATGCGGATGAGTTGCTGAAAGCTTATTCGTTGTTGCAGGAAGCGGCCGGTGCGATTGAGAAGGATGACCATGAGTTTGCCAGATACCTGCGAAATCGCGCCCGCGATTTGTTGTCCAACGATTACGAATCTGGTGATGCGGCGTGGGTCACGGGCCGCTTTAAGAACCTTAATGCGCAGATTGGTTCTTACGAGGTCTATGATGACGAACTCTATGGCGTGAAGACCTTTTTCGGTTTTAGTTTGCTCAGCACCCGAAATCAAGAGACTACGGCACTGCGCCAGGCGATGCGGGGTTTGCAGGGGCTGGAAGAATCACTGCCTTATGAACATCACAAGGCTGTCCGTGAAGACATCCCTGTCGGTGTCTACGATGTGATTGCCGATTTCGGACAGACACGTGGCGGTAACACGGCGACAATACTGCCTAACGAAAGCTATCTGGCGCGCCGCTATGGCCGAACTATCCTGCTGCGAGCAAACATTATGCGCGAGCCGAATATTTTTGCAGGCACGTCGGCCACGTGGGAAGCGGCAGTGGCGCCCGCGCACAAAGATGAGCTTAAGGCCGACGGTAACTTCTATCGCACGCTATGGCACGAGGTTGGACATTATTTGGGAATAGATAGGACAAAAGACGGTCGAGATCTGGATGAAGCTTTACAAGAGGACTCCGGCACTCTGGAGGAGATGAAGGCCGACCTCGTCTCGTTGTTTGTAGCCCCGGCTTTGCGGAAGAGAGATTATTATACCGATTCCCAACTGCGTGCCGTTTACGCCAGCGGCATCTTGCGCGTGCTACAGAACAACAAGCCACGCCGTGATCAACCCTATAACACGATGGAGCTCATGCAGTGGAATTTCTTCCTTGAAAATGGCCTGTTGCGCTTTGACCCGGCAACCAGAAAGCTCAGCATCGATTACGATAAGTATCATGAAGTTGTTGGGAAATTGCTGGCAAAAGTTTTGGAGGTTCAATACGCGGGAGACAAGCTGGCTGCCGATCAGTTCATAGAGCAGTATACGAAGTGGGACGAAAACCTGCATGGCGCCGTGGCGAAGAATATCCGCGACCAACAACGCTACCGGTTCAGGTTGTTCAAGTATGCGCCATTGAATGAATAGTCGACCCTAACTCATTTTCCGAAGGCATTCCCACCCAGGAAATTCTCTCGCAAATACACGACGGTATCGTGCAGGGTCTCGCCCGGATCGCGAGGCTTGAAACCGAGTTCCCGGGAGGCTTTCGCACAGTTCAGATACCAAAAATATTGCGCCATCTCGATAGCGCCAGGTTCAACCGGCGACGCCAAGTTCCATTGTCTAAAAAGGGAGTCGACCAACATTGCGCCGCTCACTGCCAGCCGGGAAGGCAAGGTTATTTTCGGCGCTGCAGTTTTGGTCAACCGCTCCAACCGGCCAAAGAACTTATTGAAAGTCCAGTTGGCAGCACCGAGCAGGTAGCGCTCCCCGTGCCGCCCTTTCTTCATCGCCACACGAAATGCTTTTGCGGTATCCCTCACATCTACAAAACTAATGCCGCCTCCCGGCATGGCCCTGATTTTACGCGCCATGAAATCGAGCACGACTTTGCTGGAGCTTAGACGTTCATCGCCCGGACCAAGCAACAGGCTCGGATTCATAATCACGAGTCGCATAGCTTTCCCATTGAAGCTCTGGAGCGCCGCTACCTCCTGATACGTCTTGCTCGCGTAATAGGGCCAGCGCGAAATTATGTCGAGGGGCGGGGGATACGACTCGTCGGGAACAACCTCACCGTCTTCCGTCACTGCAATGGTGCCGCTAGTGGAGGCCATCACCATTGTCTTAACGCCCTCGGCCTTTGCTGCCTCACACAGCAGCCGCGTGCCTTCGACGTGCAGCTCGTACATCTCGCGCGCGCCTTCGCGTTCGCGGGAAACCTTGCCGGCGAGATGATAGACGTTTGTGATTCCTTCTACAGCGCGGCCTACATCCGCGGTTTTGATAATTGAACCCTCCAGTGTCTCGACCCCAAGATCTACCAGCCAATCGGGAATTGAAGTAGCCATCACGCGAATATCTTTGACGCCTTCCTCTACTAATTGGCGCACCAGGTGAGAGCCAAGAAATCCGGTTCCTCCAGTGACCAACGTCGAGGCGCGCGGTCTTTTTTCAATTGCGGCGCGGCGCTTGGTACCGGCTTTTACCGGCGTCATTCGCGCGGATCGTTTTTGGGGGGACTTTGGCATTTGGCAGGATCAGTGATGAGTGATGAGTGATGAGTGATGAGTGATACGTCCCATCGCATCACTCATCACTCATCACGTAGCTTCAGCTAACGAGTTCTTCGGTTGCTTCGCGTTCCGCGACATGTGCGCGACGCTCGGCTTTCCAACGTTTACGCACAGCATTAGCGTCGAACGGGTTCCGCGTGCGGTCGCGCAGGTTTTCCACTTCATGTTTCACCCGCGCAGCAATTAATCGGTAGGCTTCCGCCCTGGCCATGCCTTTAGTAAGTTCTTCGAGCTCTTCAATTGGGAGAAAGCGACCAATTCGAGCTCCTACCTCGCGGTTCTTGATGATGTTGGAGCCTTTTGGCATTGCCTCATAAGTCCCCACGAGATAGACGGGCAGAACACCGACGCGCGATGCAAGCGCGAGATAACCAACCACAGGTTTGAAATCAGCGATCTGGCCCGTGATTGAACGTGTGCCCTCAGGAAAGATCACGGCATTGTACCCCCGGTCAAGAAAGGACCGGGCGTGACGCAATGACTGTCGCAGCGAGCCTGTGCGCTCTATGGGAACTAGGTTCGTGAAATTCTCCATTACCGCGCGTTTGTATTTGTTGTCGAAGAAGTAATCCGCGGCGGCCAAAGCGACAAGGTCTTTGCCCGTTTCGCCCAGTGCCATTTTGGTGAGGCCCATGTCGAGATGCGAACAATGGTTTGGAGCAACGATGAAGTTTGTGTGGACGGGAATATTTGACTGCCCCTCGTAGCGTGTCTTTAGGAACCTGTCGTACAAGACACGTTGCAGCAGGTCACCAGCCACGTTCCCCGCAACTCTGACAAACGATGGCACGTAGATCTCATCTGAATCCGTTCTCTGGTCGTCAGCTTGGGACCTGCTTTCGGCGCGAGCTGTCGAAGAGCGCCTGCCCACGACGCTCAACAGCTCTCTCACGTCCTGTACTTCGTTGAATCGCTCAGGCTCGGAAATCGCGCCGCCGGCATTCTCAATCGCGGTCGCCAACTCGACAAACATGAGACTGTCGAACCCTAAATCAGCCAGGCGCGAGTCAATAGCTATCTCTCGTGCCGGACGGTTGGTAACGGACGCGATCACGCCGATTAGCCACCTGGCATCGGCGTCGGCTAAGTCGCGCCGAGTCGAAGGCTTGACGGCCTTCTGGCTTTCCTCCAGCGTTTGCATGATCTGCAAAACCTCACGTCGCTTAACTTTTCGCGTGGCGGTTCTCGGCAACTCGACATCAGTAAAGTGAAGTACCTTTACGCGCTTGTAGTAGGGCAGAGATGCCGACACGTCACGAAAGTGCTCCTCAATCCGGCGCCTTAACTCATCGCGCGAAAGTGCAATGTCATACTCATCGTCGGGGACAACCAGACCGGCAACTTTCTCGCCGACACCGTCCGGCAGACCAACGATACTCAGCTCCTTCACGAACGGCGAATTCGAGTAGACTTCTTCAAGCTCGTCCGGATAAACGTTCTTGCCATTTGTGTCGACGATAATCTCTTTCGAACGGCCTACCAGATAAAGGTTGCCGTCGTCATCTAATTTTCCCAAATCACCGGTGTAGAGCCATCGCTGAACAAGCGCACTCCGCGTTGCCTCTTCATCTTCATAGTACCCGAGCATAACGTTTGGTCCGCGAGCGATCACCTCACCCACACCGCTCGCGTCGGGCGCTGCTATTTTCACTTCCACTCCAGGCAGCGGCTTGCCAACAGTGCCCGTGAGCAACCGGTTCTCGGGACGGGTGACAGTGAGGACCGGCGACGCCTCAGTCAATCCATATCCTTCCAGAATTGTGAATCCCAGACCCTGAAAATCCGCCTGAATCCTTTCGTTTAAAGCCGAGCCGCCGCTGATGAAATAGCGGATGCGGCCGCCCAGACCCTCGTGAATCGGGTAGAAAACAAACGGGCCTAAATTGAGCGGCGTGTTGTCGCGGAGCCACGCATTGGCTTTAATCAACGCCTCCGCGGTTTTACCAATCCAGTCGCTCCGCTCGTAGAACTTGCTCTTGATCCGGCGATGCAACAACTCCCACAGCGCGGGCACGCCCACCATTCCAGTAACGTGTCCGTTCTTGATTGCGCGCGCGAGAGCGTCGCTAGTCAGCTCAGGCAAGTAGGTGATTTGCGCCCCGCGGCTCAACGGGGTCAGAAAACCGGTCGAGAACTCAAACGTGTGATGAAGCGGCAAGACTGAGAGCACGCCATCTCTGGTCGACATGTCGAAAACCGAAGACAACATCGAGACCATGCTAGTGAGATTACGGTGCGAGAGCATCACGCCCTTGGGTCGACCGGTCGTGCCCGAAGTAAAGATCAGTGAAGCTACCGACTGCGCCTGCACTTTCTGCGGCAGGAGAGCAATACGCTGCTCTTCAGTCTGCTCGTCGGACAGTGCGAAGATCTCATCAAACACCCAGATTCGAAGGTTTAAGCCTTCATCGGCCAGGCGTTTGCGAAGCTCCGCATGCTCCTGGTTCAACTTGTTGCTGAGAATGATCGCTGCGGCGTCACCCGCACGCGCGAAGTTAATAATCTCTTCAAGCGAGCTTTCGGGATCCACGGGAATGCAGCTAGCGCCCGCTTTGAGCACACCGAAGTAGGTCATGCCCCACTCCGGAGCGTTGTGGCTGAAAAGCATCACGCGATCACCCGGCGTGATACCCTGGCTTGCCAGAAAGGCCCCGGCGCGCGTGGCAAGCTCCCGCAGATCCGCATACGTGTATTGTTCCTTGTGGCCATCGCGCTCGATGCGCATGGCAACACGGGTCGCATGTCGTTTAGTCGAAGTCTCAAACAACTCGAGCAAGTCGCGATAGGTGTAGATGCGCTTGGGTTGCGCCCGCATGTCTTCTTCGAGGGTCGGGAATACCCATTTCTTCAGGCCAGGCAGGTGGATGTTTATCCAATAGTCGTACCAGTCAAGCTTTTCCGGATTCCACGTTAAAAGCGACTGCTCGTCCTTACCGATGCGTTCAAACAATGAGCGGATATTGTCAGAGCGAAAGACGTAGGCGTTCTCGATCGTAAAGGGTCGAAATAGCTCGAATGCATCTGTGGTCTCGCGGGTAATTTCTTCGACACGATCTACAGTTGTCTTGACCCGGTCGATAACTTCAACCACACGCCCCCCACCCCAGCTTGGGCGAGCGCGGTCCAGCAAGGATGAAGCCTTCTTCGCCGCGGCATTGAACATCGGTATAGAAGTCTTTTCGAAGCGAGAAGTGTAAACCGGCCGTGGCTCCATTCTAGCCGCCATCTCGTTCAGCAGCTTGATGCCGGTATCTTTTTCTTGAAAGTGTCTTCGCTTGTAGAGGCCGACTAAAGTGATGATTCGTTCCAGGTTGTTTGGATTCGAATCGCCGGTTGCGGCTTGATGGACCAACTGCGGATCTTCGACACAAGCCTGAGCGGCGACCGCCAGCATCACTGCCGCAACCTGGTCCACGGGCGTGATATCAAGAATTAGTTTCTCATTTGCGGGAACCTGTGTTTGTCCCTTCAGGACGAGGAAAATAATCGGAGCGGTGGTTGTGAAGCCTTCATTCCATCCGGGGAAGGGATAAGCAAGAGCTGATTCAACAATACTAGGCCGCACGATGCTGCGAACCATTCCCACTTCAGCGGCAACCAGTTGTTCGCCGAGAGCCTTCGTGTAGGTGTAAATATTGGGCCAGCCCCACCAGGCCGACCTTTCCACTCCCAGCTCCGTTAGCCTGGTACGTGTCCAGACCTTCCTTTCCCGCGCGACCGCGAGTCCCAAAGCATCAGGATCATCTTCATCGCGCCCTTCTTCAATAAGCCGTTTGCGCGCCAGGTCACGAAACCGCGCAACTATCATCGCGTCTTTGGCTTCTTCCTTTACGCGCCCTGCCAGCTTGGCACAATCCGCAATCTCCCGGTCGACGGAGAATTCCACGCCCGGCAACTCATGCTTGCGTGGAAAATAACCGATTACTGGATCACTCTCCCAGACAGCGCCGGAACGGTTGCCGGCGACAAAACAGGTGGAAACATGGACCAGTGCCGGCCGTTTCATGCGCCGGGTAAAGGCTATTACGTTCTGCGTGCCTACCACATTTGTGCGCAAAGCGCTTTCCAAAGTTGGATTGAACGTGACATTCCCGGCGCTGTTAATAACGACGTCGATATCTCCTGCGACATGTTGTGCTTCCTCCTCGCTATATCCGAGATTGACTTCGCCAATGTCGCCGCCCAGTACCGACACCTTGTCGCGTAAGAAACCTTCTAACGCAGTTCCGTAACGCTCTCGCAGCGGGTCGAAAGGCGGCGCCGGGATCACGCTGTTCCAGAAACGTGCTTCTGATTCCTCCTGCGACCGAGCTCGGACGGTGACATACACTCGGCCGACGTTCGGAAAGCGATAGAGCAGCATGCTAAGCGTGACCTTCCCAAGAAAACCGGTACTACCGATTAGGAGGATCTTTCGATCACGGTAAATCTCTGTTGGCGATAATTTCATTTCTTATATTGAATGTTCGACTAGTAAATGTCCGACTAGTGAATGTCCGACAAACTTTAGTTTGTCGCTATTTCCGCAGGTTGCGTCCTGTTTCGAGACTCCGACAAACTAAAGTTTGTCGGACATGTTCATTCCATGTCCGCGATGGCGATGACGGGTTGATGCAACATTGTGATCTGGGCAGAGCTGCCCATGTAACTTCGCGCCATAGCTATAGCCTCGGTCAGATTGTCGGCACGTTCCCAGCCCATCATGGCGGGCACGTGAGCGTTTTCCGCTCCGGCGGCGATCACCTTGCCGATGTGCTGCCTTCCATTCTCGCCCCAGTACCACATGTAAAATGGATGCGAGCCGTGGTAGGCATTACCACGCCGGTACATTTCGACATAGCTCGGATTATTCGCAAACTCCTGCTCATACTTGTCGCGCAAGACGTTTGCATCGCGCGTCTCAGGCAAGAGGCGGTTGAAGAACTCGATGTAGCTGGGATGGAAGTTGTGATCGAATTCATCGGTGCAAGGGTGATGCAGAATCAACGTGCCGCCTTTTTTAAGCAAAGGCTTGCCGCGGTACATGTTGAAGTGATAGCCCAGCGCCATCACCTGTACGAGCAACGGATTCAAAATCGAATTGATGCTATAGGGCGACATATCAGGAACAGGACAAATTAAGATGTCACACTGGCCCTGGATGGGTATCACATACTGCTCCATACTCTTGGCGATGATGCGGTCGTGGACGGGGTTCGTGCGCCCCGCGTGGCAGGCAATCATCTCGTAGTTGCTCTTGAGCGAGTTATACATCGCGCGCTTGGCCGGACGCGGCATCTTGCCCATCCCAAAGCGCATAGCTTCATACTTCATGCGGTCGAAGGCGGAGAAATCATCCTCGTTCTTCGTCAGAAATCCCATATCAGCGCCAAATATGTAGTTGTTCACCGTCGTTTCTATGTGGAAAATGTTGAGATGCTCGTCCGCGATTTCACCCACCCGGCTGATTACTCGTCCCAGTTCCGACCCGGCGGGGTCCATGTAGCTGTTCGACGCGCGGATTACATCGGGGTTGTGATGCGCGCGCAGCGACTCGTAATCGCATAGCCCGACCCCGACAGATTTGTGCCCTCCGTTCATGGGTACAAAGTTGAAATTCAGATAGATGAGCAGGTCGCTCTCGGCGGCGCGGCGGTTTATGCGCAGTGGTTCTTTGTGGCGAGTTTCCCCGAGTAGGACAAGATTGCTCGGGTCTTCAGCGTCGTGGTTGTAATAGCGGTCGGGATAGAAAGCGTCCCAGATTTTCTGACCCGCCATGCGCTTCATCTCGGGGGCCGTCATCCGGCGATGCAAGGAGATTGCTATGATGATGTGCACGTCGTCAACGCCGTGCCCATGAAGCATCTCAACGAGAATTTCGAGTGCGGTTTGGCGAATGTCGGGCGTTTTCATCGGCGGGATCGGCATACTGATATCGTCCACCGCGATGGTCACCTTCATACCGGGCGTCAGTTGCGCAAACAGGGGATCACAATCGTGCGGATGGTTGAGCGCGTAACGAATCGCTGCTTCGCGGTTGGCCAGGCCTTTGATCGGCGGATTGGGATAGATTACGCGCGTGCCGACGGGCAAGTCTTCGAGAATGAAATCCATCCCCGATGCAAGGATGCGCGGCGCACTGTCGCGATCGATGTAGACAACTGATTCGTGCGTTTTGCGTCGTAGTTGTAAGCTCATCTTTGCTATTTACTATTTGCGAACCGTCCTTACTTCAAATTAAGGATAGGCCAGTCATGGTGCAAAGCCGTCTGTCGAAGGCGCATGTCAGGATTAACCGCAGCCGGGTGTCCCACTATGGAAAGCATCGGCAAGTCGCTCATGCTGTCGGTATAGGCGTAGGAGTCGCTGAGACTTAGACCCTCACGTTCAGCGTAGACTCGGATCCACGACGCTTTCGTAGCCGCAGCCATGACCGGTGGCAACAAACGCCCGGTCGCTCGGCCGTTAACGAATTCGAGCCTGTTGGAGACATACTGACTGATTCCAAGATGTTCCATCAATGGTTTCACTGAGACATCAAGCGCCCCGGTAACCACCACCTGCCGCAAGCCAAGGCTGCGCGACTTCTCGAGCAGTTCGTATGTTCCTGGAAAAACCGCGGGCTTCAGCACCATTTCAAATAGCTCCTGGGCAAAGAACCGCAAACGGTCTTCGGATTCCCCCTTGTAGCGTTTGAAATAGAGGTCGTTAAATACTTTTCGACTATACTGATCGGTGATCGCAAAGACTGGAAGGCTCAAAACTGTGGCGGCGCTCCTTTTGAAACTGCGAAAGAGTCCCGGCTGGTTCTTAGCATAGAAAGCAAGCGTATGGACCAGATTCGTGCTAACCAACGTGCCTTCCAGGTCATAAAATGCTGCTGCTGCTGCTGCCAAGCTTCCTCCACAGGGTCTAACGAGCGATTGGATTCGCACGCGGACCTAACTGGCTGCTGCCGACTGGATTCAAGGATTGCCAATATACCCTATCCGGCAGCGTTTGCGTAATATGGATTTTATGTGTATGAGAGCGCCATACAATCGGACTCCGAAATGACATGAGAACCGGGAAAAACCAGCTAAATCGCACATATTTCATTTTGGTTTTGCTGTTGCAACTAACGGTGATTGGCCTCCCTTCCTGCCGAAAGCAGCCCCCTGAGGCGCAGGAGGTTGATAGGGATCAACAATCGGCGGCGCAGAAAATAGCCGAGGCTGACCAGCTTTACGCTCACCGGGATGATCTTTCAAAGGTAAGGCTGGGGGTCGCTTTGCTCAGACAGGCCCGGACCGCTGACTACGGTAGTTATGAGGCCGCCTGGAAGTCAGCGAAGTTCAATTATTACCTGGCCGCTCATACGGAAGACGAGCGCGAACGAGACACTGCCTTTCGTGAAGGCATCGACGTCGGCAAAATTGCCGTGCAACTCCAGGACGGTAAGGCAGACGGCCATTTCTGGTTGGGGGCCAACTACGGCGGCAGCGCGGAGCACAGCACTATTGCCGGATTGGCTAGCGTCGAGGACATACGGAAGGAGATGGAGACGGTACTTAAAATCGACGAAGGTTACCAGGGTGGCAGCGCCTACTTGGGTCTGGGTCAACTCTACTTACAAGCGCCACGCATTCTTGGAGGGGATTATCTAAAGGCCATCCAGTACCTGGAGAAAGGTTTAAAGTTCGGCAGCGACAATGCCCTCCTTCGCCTGCATCTCGCTGAGGCTTATCACGCTGCCAACCGTGATAGCGACGCGCGCAAACAAATCCGGTTCATCCTGTCCATGACTCCAAATCCGGATTATTTGCCTGAACAGAAGGAAGCGGTGGACAAGGCGAAAAAGCTGCTGGAGAAAATAGATCGCAAGTGAATTGCAGGCGGAAAGAATTGGACACTGAGGTAGTAGGTAAGTTTTGAAAATCAGCCGCGGGTTAACGCGAATGAACGCGGATCTGAAAGGACGTAAGAAAAAAGAGATTGTGTGACGATTTTCTGATCTCCTTGCTACACATGAGTTTCCGTTTTCCCTTCTTATTTCAGATTCGCGCATTCGCGTTAATCCGCAGCTGATTTCACCCTTGTCTACTATTGACTTCAAAATGAGCGACCACCGAGACTTACTATTGCCTTTCGACTGGAGCCATACCTCTTTAAGCTAGCACGCAAAGGTTTATTGCTGCTTCCCGCCCACTCGTTTCAATTCTTCAAGCGTGCGTTTGTGTTGTTCGAGTTTCTGGCCGGCCTCGGCGAGCTTGCCCTGAGCGGTCAGCCGCTGATATTCCTCAAACTCCTGCAGTGCCCGGTTAATTAGTTGTTGCACGGTCTGATTCTCTGGTGGCGAAACAGCAGGCGAAACAGATGGTTTAGCTGCGCCGGGTGCTGGTTCTGCCTCAGGTTTTTTGCCTGCTTCCTGAACCGCCGGCCTGCCTGCCTCACCAAAGAGACTGGTCATTGCCTCATCAAAATTCGTACCGTAACCAAGTCGCTCCTGCGTTGCGAGTACAACCAGTCGCAGTTCAGGCATTGGGCTGCGCGTGGCCTGAAGGTAGATAGGCTCGACAAAAAGCAACGAACGCCCGAGCGGAATGACCAGCAGGTGCCCGCGGATCACTCGCGATCCTTGCTGGTTCCAAAGGCTGAACTGCGCTGAGAGCTGGGCATTCTGATCGATTCGAGATTCTATCTGAACGGGACCATCAATCAGCCGACCCTGAGGAAAGTTGTAAGCGATGAGCTTGCCATAGTGATCACCGTCACTACGACCGGCCAGCCACCCGATCATGTTGTTCCGATTTGCCGGCGTGAAAGGCAGGATCAGCACAAACTCATTGGTGGCTTTCTCGTCCGGCAATTGCATCAGAACAAAATAAGGGTCAATTGGCTCCATTTGCTTACTATTTTGCTCGTCGACACTGATCCGGTTAGCTACGCTCCAAACGTCCTCGCGTTGGAAAAAGACATTGCCGTTTTGCGTGTGATACAGGCCATAGACCTCACCCTGGGCCTTGAACATGGTTTCCGGATAACGCACGTGCAGTCGCAGGTCGGAGGGCATCTGGTCGGCATTCTGAAATAGACTCGGGAATGTTGCACGGTACGCGGCAATCAGGGGATCTTGCTGATCGAAGACGTAGAAGTTCGCTGTTCCATGGTAGGCATCAATGACAACCTTTACACTGTTGCGAAGGTAATTGACCGAGTAATTGCTCACACGGTGATGGCGCGAGTAAGGATAGGTTGCGGACTGAGTATAGGCATCGATCATCCAGAAAAGGCGGCCATCTTTGCTTAAGACAATGTAGGGATCCTTGTCATAGATGAGGAAAGGCGCAAGCCCATTAACGATCTCCAGAATATTCCGCCGAATCATCACATGGCTTTCAGAAGTTACATCATCAGAGAAGGGAAGTTTTCCGATATCGCCAAGTGCCCAGGCCAATAACATTCGCCGGAATGGCCCTCCGAGCTTAATGCCGCCATTGCCTTGATATGTTGTGTAGTTGTTTTTTTCACCCTGGGGGTAGTCAAACTCCTTCTGTTTGGTTTTAACGTAAACCTCGGTGTTGGTTTCCTGGCCGAAGTAGATTTCTGGTCGCGTGACTTTAATATCTGCCGACGTGGACTCGACCGGCATGTTCGACACAATAAAGCGAGGCATTCCTTCCGGTGTGAAGCCGTTGGCGGTGTTCATTGTCAGCCCGTAGCCATGGGTATAGATCAGTTTTTGGTTGATCCAATTACGCGAGGCTTCGGGTAGTTTATCGACCGCAATCTCACGGGCGGCAACCATCGTCTGGCGGGTCTGTCCACCGATCTGATAACGGTCTACATCTACGTCAGGAAAATCGTAGTATGTGCGAATCGCCTGAATCTGCTTGAGCGTGTCTTGCAGAGCTTGCCAATCCCAGAGCCTGATGTTTTCGAGCGACGTGCTGTTTGTGCTGAGATTGAGCGCCTGGACGGAGTTTTCAGCTTCAAAATTACGCTGCTCAATCTGGTCCAGGGCAAAAGCGTGGCGGGTCGCGGCGATGTTGTGCTGAATGTAAGGTGTCTCTCGACCAAGCTCGTTTGGTTTCACGATAAAACTTTGCACATACGTGGGTACAATTACTACTCCTACTACATAGACCAGGACAGGAAGCGCCACGCCGATCAAAAGCAAACCTATGCTTCTTCTTGTGAAAGCATTAACCAGCGATATGGCTGCGGCAGCTACGAGAGCAATCGCGACGAAGAGAAGTGCGGGCAGCAGATAATTTGCCTCCGTGTAGGTCACGCCCGAGAACGTCTGATGGTCATCCCATAGATAAGGAAAGCGCGAAAGATAAGTGAGCCAGGCTAGACTGGCGAAAAGTGCTGACAGGGCAACCGAAACCGCGCCGAAAGCTGTTCCGGACACCACTGATCGACTGGCCACTTTGAGAACTCTTTCGGGCAGCGTGAGAAATGAATAACCAAGCGCTGCCACGAGGAGCACCCCGGCCAGGACGACTAGCCAGGAACTTATCGAATCGTATACCGGCAGCGAGAACAAATAAAAACTGAGTGGTTTGTTAAAGATCGGGTCGAACTGCTCGGCCGCCGGCTGATGAAAGTAGAGGGCGAACGCCTGCCAGTCCGAGTTCATAGCCACGCCATAGATCAGGCCAAACATCGCAGCCACGATCCATGCCATTGGTCTCAAGAACCGCCCCGGCGAAAAGCTAATTGTCTGGTTGTTCAAGCGGATTGTGCGTGTTGTCAGCCCCTGCGTCGAAAACATCCTATCCAGCAGCCAGAAAGCGCCCCGCAGAATGAATACGGTCAGCAAGCCGAAGAAAACAAAGAGCCCAATCTTCAATTTCAGGATGTACCAGTAAACGTCTTGAAAACCGAGTGAGCCAAACCAAAGAGCCGAAACAAAGATGGACAGGCTGCGTGAGAGCGAGATGAAGAGAAGTACGGCCGCGGCGATCACCCAACGTCGCCAACGCCGTCGCTTCGGCGGAGGAATATCAATTATCTCTTCGTCGGAGAGAGGGAAAGGTCTGCTCATGTAAGCGCTAGCATACGCCGATCAGGTGAACCGCTCAATCTAAGACAAATCGCAACGTCGGTTCCGTTGCTTTTCGTAATTATCTTATTCCCACACTGGCTTTAGCCCGGTGTCAAAATCGGATAGCGTCATATTGTCGTGTTTCATAGAAGACGATCTACGAAATCAAACGAACCAACACGAATATTTAGTGAGATTTCGTGAACCTTAGTGGATCGTTTTCCCGGAGCCTCCGCGAAGAGACAGTTAGATACTGAAAACATGGTAGTGCTCTGTTAGGAATGTTTCCGGGGCTGTCCGTGCAGCTGACTGCTTCCTATCAAGACAACATGCCTACGATGCCTGTTACTGCGATGCTATGAGGTCAGTAGCGGGTAAGGGAGAGGCCAAGGGCCACTCCCTCCCCGTTGTCGCAATGGGGTCAATTCCCCATATTTACCGGCGTGACTCTTTCAGTCACCGGGCGACCCCCGAGCGATTGCCCCGTACGAGGAGTC
>WNGE01004977.1_pt1 | contig 15632 bp, 16 predicted proteins | sample 5400651 | NCBI WGS metagenome assembly WNGE01 (sample SAMN13153370, study PRJNA577476) | soil metagenome | isolation source: 60 cm soil or saprolite under grassland replicate 2 | place: USA:California | collected 2016-06-15 | reverse complement strand
CGCTGCGGGATGTCGGTCACGCGCTCATTCTGCCCAACCGCTGCTCTGGGCGGCGTGCGCGCCGCAGTCGCAGTCCGGATGCGGTGGCCAGGTGCGGCGGCGGATGCGCCAGTCCGGCAGCTGGACCTCGAGGGTGCCCTCGATGGTCGTCGGGTCGGTGCCGTCCAGGAAGGCCAGCGCCTGCAGGGCGGCGACGCTCGCGACCAGGCTGGCCAGGCCGACGTCGGACGGCGGGCCGTGCTTCGGCGGGATGGCGAGCTGGACGGCGAGCGCCGACCAGGCGACGTCGCGGTCGAGCCGGTGCAGGTCGGCGCAGCGCAGGCAGCTGGCGACGCCGGGCAGCGCGAGCGGGCCGACCACTCCGTGGTCGGCGCCGGCCTGTGCCACGAGATGGGCCGCACCGCCGGCGTGCAGCGCGTCGCGCAACTCGGTGTCGACGGGGCCGTCGCGTCGGCGGCGAGCACGACGAGGTCCGAGCGCAGATGCAACGGCCGCGGGGTGACGTCGCAGTCCGGTGCGGCCCGGGATACGGCCTCGGCCGCCGCCCGGGCGAAGCCCTGCCCCTCGGCGGCGGGCGGCACGCCGCCGGGTGCGACCTGGTGCAGCCGCACGTCGCCGTTCCCGCAGACGGCGACCTGTCCGACGCCGGCCGCCCCCAACAGCGTGGCCACGACCGGCGCCACCCGGCTGGCGCCCATGACGACGACGCTGGCGGCTCGGCGTCCGGCCAGCACGTCGTCGGCCTGCTCGCCGTAGCGGACGCGCAGTGCCGCGAGGTCGGCGGCGAGTCGCGGCACCTGGGTGGCGCGCAGCCCCCGCTGCGGGCGGACGAGCAGCCCGGCTGCGTGCAGGGCCTCCATGGCCGCACCCGGCAGGCCGAGCGGCCCGTCCGGGACGGGCATCGTCAACCGGCGCACGGTGGCCCCGTCGATGCCGTCGACGACGACCCGACGGGGGCCGAGTTCGACCTGGATCTGCCCCGCGCGCCGCCACAGCAGCCGCGCCGCCGGGTTGAGCGCCACCGTGGATTCCGGCTCGACCTGTGGATCAGGGTTGTGGATCACGGGGGCCTCATGACCGCACCGGCTGACTGATCGACATGTGCTCCACGATCTCAGACGTGGGCGGTGGACGTCGGTCGTTGTCCACAACCGTCGATCGCATGCTTTTCGTAGCGCAGTGCGTGCGCAACGTAGCGGCCCTGGATCCGAGAGTGACCCTCAACCGCATGTCCACATCTGTGGACAGGGGTGTGGACGACGTGCGAATAGTCCCCGACTGCCTGTGGACAGCTGCTGGCGGCTTGTGGACGTGCCCGGTCCTGGCCATGCCTTCGACACAATCGTGATCCAATCGTCGGTCCGGCCAGCTACCGTGTCGACGTGAGCGAGCCGGAGCCGCGGGTGACCCCGCCGGAGATCGAGGTGCGGCGTAGCGCCCGCCGCCGCCGTACCGTCTCCGCCTACCGCGACGGCGAGCGCATCGTGGTGCTGATCCCGGCCGGGTTCACCCGCGGCGAGGAACGGCGCTGGGTCGACGAGATGGTCGAGCGGGTCACGTCCCGCGAGGAGCGTGAACGCAGCCGCGGCCCGCGCCGCAGCGACGCCGCGCTGGCCCGGCGCTGCCGGGAGCTGTCGGCGCGCTACTTGAGCGGGCGCGCGAACCCGACCAGCGTGCGCTGGGTCGACACCATGCGCACCCGGTGGGCGTCGTGCACGCCGGCCGACGGCACGATCCGGGTGTCGACCCGGCTGCGCGAGCTGCCGGGCTGGGTGCTCGACTACGTGCTCGTGCACGAACTGGCCCATCTGCGCGTACCCGGCCACGGCCCGGAGTTCTGGCGCCTCGTCGCGCGATACCCGCGCACAGAGCGGGCCCGCGGCTACCTCGACGGCATCAGCGCGGCAGCCCAGCTGCCGATCGACCTGACCGACGACGTGGGCGAGCTCTACTCCGACGAGGTGGGCTGACTGGCTTATCCCGCCTTGGCGTCGCTCGATCCGTCGTTCTCGACTCGAGGGCGCTCGTCGCTAGCTTTCGCCCAGTTCGGGTAGGTCATCGGCGCCGACCTTGTCGGCGAAGCCGAGCGGATCGTCGAGGTCGTCGGCGTCGGGCAACAGGTCCGGGTGTACCCACACGCCGTCACGGCCACTGACGCCGTGCTTCTCGGTCACCGCCCACCACAGCGCGGCGGCCTCGCGGAGCCGGCGCGGCCGCAGTTCGAGGCCGACCAGGGTCGAGAACGTCTGCTCGGCCGGGCCGCCGGTGGCTCGCCGGCGGCGCGACGCCTCGCGCAGCGCGGCCGCGCCAGGCATCCGATCACCGGCCGCCGCGTTGACGACCGCGTCCACCCAGCCCTCGATGAGCGCCAGCAGCGTCTCGAGCCGGCGCAACGCCGCCTGCTGTTCGGGCGTCTCCTGCGGCTCGAACAACCCGCCGGACAGGGCGTTCTGCAGACTCTCCGGGTTGGTCGGGTCGATCTCGCCCACTGCCCGCTCGATCGCGGACGCGTCGACGGTGATGCCGCGCGCATAGGACTCGACCGTGTCCAGCAGCCGCTGCCGCAACCACGGCACGTGGCCGAACAGGCGCTGGTGGGCCGCCTCGCGCAGCGCGAGGTAGAGCCGGACCTCGTCCGGCGCGCGTTCCAGGCCCTCGCCGAACGCGGCGACGTTCTCGGGCAGCAGCGCCGCAGTACCGGACGGTCCGAGCGGCAGGCCGACGTCGGTGGCCGACACGACCTCCTGCGCCAGCCCGGCCAGCCCCTGCCCGACCTGGGCGCCGAACATCAGGCCGCCGACCTGGTTCATCACGCCGGCGAGCGGGCCGGCCTGCGCCCGCATCTCCTCCGGCAGCGACGCCGACATGGCGGCAACCACGCGGGAGGCGAGCGGATCGCACAGCGTCGACCAGACACTGAGCGTCTTCTCGATGCACTCGACGCGGGTCCACGACTCGACGGTGCTGATGCCCGACGGCAGATCGGTGGCGCCGTCGAGCCACACGTCGGCCAGCTTGAGCGCCTCGGCGACGGCCGCCCGGTCGTCCGGCGTGACGCCGTGGTGCTCTCCGGCCAGTCCGGAGATCGCGACCTGGCGGGCAAGGTCCCAGTTCACCGGACCACCTGACCAGGAAAGGAGTTTCTGTAGCTCGGCGAACAGCGGGATCTTGCCGGCGAGATCGTCCGGTCGATCCGGCTCGCGGTCGCCCGCGCCGAATCCGAATGGCAGGTTGCCGCTCATATGACTCACGGTAGTGCTGACGAACGGACCGCACGGACCGTGCCGCCGTGGCGTTGCGCTGGCAGCGAACGGCTCTAGCTGGGCGTACCGTCACGAGTCGTGGCGCAATACGCGTGGGCACTGTGGCTTGGCGGTCCGGTGGTGGCGACCGTGCTGGCTGCGGTATGGGCGTGGTGGCGCGGCCGCCCGGCCAGCGTGCCGACGCCCAAGCAGGCGATGGCTGAGCACCAGGCCTACCTGGACGCGCTGCACCGGCCGGCCGTCGATCGGGCCGCAGATCAACACGCCGAGCGGACGCCGTCGGGCGCCCGCCGGTCGCCGTCGGTTAACCCACAGACCCGTTCTACAGTGACCCGGTGAGTCGCCGCGCCCGCACCCTTCTCGTTGCGGGTGTGCTCTTCCTGGTGCTGTTCGTGATCGCCGTGCTCATGCCGGTGCCTTACGTCGTGCTGAGTCCCGGCCCGACGCTGAACACGCTCGGCACCGACTCGCAGGACCGCTCAATCATCGTCATCAAGGGACGCCAGCCGAACGCGACCACTGGGCATCTGAATCTCACCACCGTCGACATCATGACGAACAGGGTCACCGCGTTCCAGGCGCTGATCGGGTGGTTGCAGCACGACCGGGTCGTGGTGCCGCGCAGCGCGATCTACCCGCCGGGGCAGTCGGAGGAGCAGGTCAACCGCCAGGACACCGAGCAGTTCGCCAGCTCGCAGGACAATGCCACCGTGGCCGCGTTCTGCGAGCTCGGCTACCCGAAGGGGTTCGGCGTGGCGGCCGTCGACCCGAGCTCCGGCGCCAAGGACAAGCTCCGGCCCTTCGACCAACTGCTGACCCTGGACGGGACCCCGATCGACGCGCAGCAGAAGCTCACCGCCGCCCTGGCCACCCGCAAGCCGGGCGAGACGGTCACGGTCGCGATCAGGCGGCTGGGCAAGCCGATGACCGTCTCCATCAAGCTCAGCGCACCCGGACAGGGCCAGAAGGGCGCGCGCATCGGCATCAGCGTGGAGCCGCAGTGCTTCGCCCCGTTCGAGGTCGACCTCGGGCTGGGCGATCAGATCGGCGGACCGTCCGCCGGGCTCATGTTCGCGCTCGGCATCATGGACAAGGTCGGCGACACGGACCTGACCAAGGGCGCCAACATCGCCGGCACGGGCGAGATCCAGTCGAACGGAAAGGTATTGCCCATCGGCGGCATCCAGCTGAAGATGATCGCCGCCCGACGGGCCGGAGCGACGATCTTCCTCGCACCGCACCAGAACTGCCCGGACGTCCGGGGCGCGACGCCGAAGGGTCTCCAGGTGATCGAGGTCCAGACCCTGCACGACGCCGCGCAGGATCTGCTGGACGTCCAGACCGGCAAGCCCGTCGCCCACTGTTAATCGGGCCGGCGCGCTGGAACCGGTGACCCGCTCGGTACGTTGTGCGATGGGGTTGTGAGTGCCACCACCGCCCCACCCGCACAGCCCGCCCGGCATCGCCGCCGCGAGCGGGCCGACGATCGAGGAGCTGCCCGTGGCCATGCGGCCGCCGCTTCCATCCGTGACTCTGTCGAGACGCGTCAAGATCAGCCTGGCCGTGGCGGCGACGATCATCGTGTTGCTGATCGTCGCGGCGAACCTCGTCGGCGTCTACATCAACTGGCTGTGGTTCGGCGAGGTCGGCTTCCGCGGCGTGTACCGCGGCATCATCACGACGAAACTCGTGTTGTTCTTGATCTTCGGCGTGCTCATGGCCGCCATCTTGGGCGGCAACATCGTCATCGCGTACCTGCTCCGCCCGCCGTTCCGGCCGCTGTCGACCGAGCAGCAGAACCTCGAGCGGTACCGGGTCATTCTCGAACAGCGCAAGCGGCTCATCCTCGGCGGCATCATGGGGCTCGCCGGGCTCTCGGCCGGCCTGTCGTCGATGGACGACTGGAAGACGTGGATGCTGTGGCGCTACGGCGGCAAGTTCGGCATCAAGGATCCGCAGTTCCACCGTGACGTCTCGTTCTTCGCCTGGGACTACCCGGCCTACCGGCTGATGCTCGGCTTCGGGTTCACCGCGGTCCTGTTCTCCATCCTGCTGGCCACCGCGGTGCATTACCTGTTCGGGGCAATCCGCGTGCAGACGCCGGGGCCGAAGATCACCATGGCGGCGCGCCGGCATCTCACGATCCTGATCTTCGTGTTCATCGTGCTGAAGGCGCTCGCGTACTGGCTCGACCGGTACGGCGTCGTCTTCTCCAATCGCGGCAAGGTCACCGGCGCCTCGTACACCGACGTCAACGCGTCATTGCCGGCCAAGACGATCCTGTTCTGGATGGCGGTGATCATCGCCGCGGCGGTGCTCGCCAGCATGTGGCTCAAGAGCGCGCAACTGCCGGCGATCGGCTTCGGCGTGCTGCTCGTGCTGAGCATCCTGATCAACGGGATCTACCCGGCGATCGTGCAGCAGTTCTCGGTGAAGCCGAACGCCAGCGACAAGGAGGCGAAGTACATCGCCCGTAACATCACCGCGACTCGCGAGGGCTACGACGTCATCACCGTTGGTAAGCCCGGCGGAAGCGTCGACTACGTCGACTACCCGGCTGTGTCCAGCCCGAGCACGTCCGCGCTCACGGCCACCAGCGCCACCATCGGCAATATCCGCATCCTGGACCCGAACGTCGTACCGCCGACGTTCCTGCAGCAGCAGAAGATTCGCAACCAGTACGGATTCGCCACCAAGCTGGACATGGACCGCTATGCGGTCGGCGGGGTCACCAAGGACTACGTCGTCGGGGTACGCGAGCTCAACGCCAACGCATTGACCGGCAGCCAGACGAACTGGATCAACAAGCACACTGTCTACACGCACGGGTTCGGCTTTGTCGCGGCCCAGGCGGGCGAGGATGTCACATCGGGAAACGGCTCCGTCGGACCCGATCCGGGCGACTACACCGAGGGCGACATCCCGCCCACTGGGCCGCTGACACTGACCCAGGACGGCGCCCGGGTGTACTACGGCGAGCTGGGCGTCGATTACTCGATCGTCGGCGCCAAGGGTTCACGCGAGTACGACGGCAGCGACCCGACGACGTCCTACAAGGGCAAGGGCGGCGTATCGCTCGGCAGCAACTTCTTCACCCGGCTGGCGTTCGCGGCCAGGTACAAGGAGACCAGCTTCCTGCTCAACGACGCAGTCAGCGCCAAGGGCGCCAAGATCATCTTCGTGCGTGATCCGCGCGACCGGATCCTCAAGGTGGCACCATTCCTCAAGGTCGACGGTGACCCGTACCCGGCGGTGGTCAACGGCCGCATCGTCGTGTAGGCGTCGACGATCCAGACGATGTCGAACTTCCCGTACTCGGAGAAGCAGTCACTGTCGAGCCTGACGCAGGACACGCTGTCGCGACAGAACCGCACGGCCTCGCAGCCCAACGACAAGATCAACTACATCCGGAACTCGGTGAAGGCGACTGTCGACGCGTACGACGGCACGATCCATCTCTACGGGTGGGACGAGCAGGATCCGGTGCTCAAGGCTTGGCGCAAGGCGTTTCCTCGGCTGATCCAGCCGAAGTCGGCGATTCCGCACGACGTCCTGGCCCATGTGCGCTATCCCGAGGACCTCTTCGAAGTGCAGCGCGCGATCCTCGAGCAGTACCACGTCGACGACCCGGTGACGTTCTACAACGTCCGTGACAAGTGGACCGTGCCGCTCGACCCGGCCGGCGGCGGCAGCAACCAGCCGCCGTACTACGTGCTGGCCGATCCGCCGACCAGCAGTTCCAACACACCGCAGTTCCAACTGACGACGCCGATGAAGGTGAACAATTCACAGAACCTGGCCGCCTACATCAGCGTCAACAGTGATCCCGACAACTACGGCAAGATGACCGTGCTCAAACTGCCGACGAAGTCGGTGATCCAAGGCCCCGAGCAGATCTCAAACATTTTCAACACTACCGCGGTGATCTCCAAGGACATCACCCAGCTCAGCGGCGCGGGCTCCGCAGTGATTCACGGCAATCTGCTCACCGTCCCGATCGGGGACAGCTTCTTGTACGTCGAGCCGCTGTACGTACAAGGCACCAGTGGCACGGGATACCCGATCCTGCAGCGGGTGCTGGTGGTGTACGGCGACAAGGTCGGTTACGCGACCGACCTCGCCGGCGCGCTGGACAACCTGAGTCACGGGCCGCCGGGCGTGTCGATCAATACCGGCCAGGCGGTCAGTCCGAGCCAGACGCCGACCACGACATCGCCGAGCAGTTCGTCGCCGGCCTCGACGTCCAAGCCGCCTTCGTCGTCCACTCCGCCGAACGCTCAGGCGATACTGACGCAGCTGAACGCCGCGTTCGAACGGCTCCAGGCCGCCTACAAGTCCGGTGACCTCGCCAAGATCGGACAGGCGCAGGCCGAGGTGCAGCGGCTGACCCAGCAGTACCTCACCCTGCTCAGCACCTCGCCATCGCCTTCGCCGAGCGGGACGCGCTGAGTGCGGCGCCCGCGCGTGGCTCGTGATGTGCCATGCGTGATCCGGCGGGGCCTGCGAATCCCGATGACTCATGTCAAGATGCCCACGTCGATTTGAGTCGTTGACTCATCGGGAATTGCCCGCTTCGGGACGGGCTGGCCGGCGGCGTTGTTGGTCTTGGTGCCGGAGAGGTGGGCGCGGTTGGCCTTGGCGTGTCGGGTGACGGTCTTGCGGCGGACGCGTTCGAGCGGGGTCGCGCACAGCCTGGCGACCTTGCGGCGGGCGGCGGGGTTGGTGGTCTCAAACGGGATGGCGAGTCGGCGGGCGTCGACCTCGTCGAGCACGTTCGGGTCGGTGCTGGGGTGGGCGAGGAGGCGCTGGTGGGGGCTGTGGGCCCGGTCGTAGCGTTTGCTGGCCTTGGCGCCGGTGCGGGTCTTGGAGACCAGTTTCTGCTGGGGGTGAACAGGTTGATCAACGGGGACAGGGTCGGCCAGATCTGGTTGAGCGGGTCGAGTTCGCCGGCGGTGTCGTAGCGCCAGTAGCCGACGGTGCGCCGGGCAATGTCCCAGTTGTTCTGCGCCACGAACACCGTGTGCGCGGATTTGTTGCGCGCGCCGCGGACTTCGGTCCAGCCGGTGGCGATGTCGATGACCGTCAGCGACCCCGGCTTGGTGTGGCTACGGCCCTTGAGTTCGAGCTTCTTGCGTTCCGGGGCCAGCCGCCGGTCGATCGTCGCAGCCGACGTGCCGCCGCACACCAGCAGCGCCTCGATCACCGCCCGCCCGTACTTGCGCACCGGCTGCCGGGTCTTACCCGACGGCCGCGGCTGCCCCGGCCCCGGCCCGGCCCGGACCGCCTTCCGGGCGTGATCACGGTGCCAGCCGGTCAGCGCGCACAACTCCTCCAGAATCGCTGAGCGTTCCCGACGCGAGCCGCGCTGATAGCGGGCCTTCATCTCCTTGGTCACCATCCGCCGCGCGCCCATGCCTAGTCCGTGCCTAGTCCCATCCGGTCAGCTCCGCAGGCGGGCATCTTCAGATGAGTCAACGACACGCGCTACCCGGGCATTTCCGATGAGTCAACGCGCGAATTGGCGGATGCGCGCCGCGCTCGCTAGACTCATTGGGTCGACGCGGGGTGGAGCAGCTCGGTAGCTCGCTGGGCTCATAACCCAGAGGTCGCAGGTTCAAATCCTGCCCCCGCTACTCCTTAGCTCCAACCGGGCCTGGACTCGTTCCAGCCCGGTTGGAGCTTCTTTGTGGTAGCGCAGGTTCAGGCGTAGCGCCCGGTAGAGGGCTTGGCGGTCCTGGCGGCCAGCTGCGGCGAGGAGCCCGATGAGTCCGCGCGCCTCGGTGAGAGCTGCTCGAACCTGATTCCTGGTGAGTGCTGCTGGGGCCTTCTCGCTCGATTCCCAGCTTTGGATGGTCGCGTCAGCGGCAGCGAGCTCAGCCTGGATGGCTCTGGTCTGGGCGGCCGCGAGCGCTGGATCCATGCCGGCGCGGATGGCCGCGAGCACCCGGTCGAACTCGAGGTGGAGTCGGTCTTGCTGCCGCCGGGCCGCGGTGATCTCGGCCGGCTACGCCGCCGCCACAGCCGACGCGCTAGCCGACCCCGACCCGTGGTGACGGCGCCTTCACGAGCTACATCGAGGCCGTCTGCGCCATGCAGGCCGCCGACTGCGGCTTCGCCGACGTCCTCACCATGACCTTCCCCGCTGCCAGGACACTCGACGTCAAGCGCGTCGAGGCCTACAACGGCTTCGTGAAGATCATCGATCGCGCCAAGGCCACCGGAAAGCTGCGCACCGACTTCGTCCCCGAAGACCTCGTCATCCTGTTCATGGCCAACGCCGGCGTCATCGCCGCCACCGCAGACGCCGCACCAGACAGGTGGCGTCGACTGGTCGGGCACCTGCTTCGCGCCTTCGCCACACCCGATACGCCGACTCCACCAATGCCCGAAGGACCGGCGCCGACTGCCCTCTACCGCGCTATGGTTCGCCTCGCCCAGCCTGCAACGCAGGCGAGTGAGGGGACCTGACAGGCCCTGCCACCAGGGCGACGCAGCCGGTTTCATGGGAGGCGAGACAGCAAACCCAGCGAGCATTCGCAGGCGCGAGCGATCGGGAGAAACAGTGCGCGGAGTAGTCATGGTCACACCAGGTGACGTCCGGGTCGAGCAGCGCGAGGATCCGAAGATCATCAACCCCACGGACGCGATCATCCGGCTCACGGCGACCTGCATCTGCGGGTCGGACCTGTGGCCCTATCGCGGGGTTGAACCGGCCGACCATCTGAGGATGGGACATGAGTACATCGGCGTCGTCGAACAGGTCGGCGACCAGGTGAAGACGGTGAAGCCGGGCGACTTCGTCGTCGGGTCTTTCGTCATCTCCGACAACACCTGTGAGATCTGCAAGGCGGGCTTCCAGTCCAGATGCGTGCACGCCGAGTTCGTCCACGGCACGATCGGTACCCAGGCGGAGAAGGCGCGCATCCCCCAGGCCGACGGCACCCTGGTCGCCACCCCTGGGCGACCGGACGAGGACCTCATCCCGTCGTTGCTGGCCGCATCCGACGTGCTCGGCACAGGCTGGTTCGCTGCCGACGCTGCGCGGGCCGGCCCGGGCAAGACTGTCGCGGTCGTCGGTGACGGGGCGGTCGGTCTGATGGCAGTACTGGCCGCCAAGCAGCTCGGCGCGGAGCGGATCATCGCCATGTCGCGCCACCCAGAGCGGCAGAAACTCGCACGCTTCTACGGCGCGACCGACATCGTTGAGCAGCGCGGCGATAACGGCGTGGCGAAGATCAAGGAGCTCACTGGCGGGCTCGGAGCTCACTCCGTCGTCGAAGCGGTGGGCACCCAGGAGTCCTTCATGCAGGCGGTGGGCGCGACCCGCGGCGGCGGGCACCTCGGCTACGTCGGCGTGAACTACGACGTCAAGATTCCCGGCATCGAACTGTTCTTCGCCGGCATCCACACCCTCGGCGGTCCAGCGCCCGTGCGTCGGTATCTCCCAGACCTGATCCGGCTGATCTGGCACCGCAAGATCGACCCCGGCAAGGTCTTCGACCTCACCCTGCCACTCGACCAGGCCGCCGAAGGCTACAAGGCGATGGACGAGCGCCGGGCCATCAAGGTGCTGCTGAGTCTATGAACCCGCGTGAGCGCGTGACGCGATGAGCAGAAGTGACGACGTGCGTGAGTTTCTGATCTCACGGCGCGCGAACGTGACACCTGCGCAAGCAGGACTGCCCGAGGGTGGTGGTGACCGGCGCGTGCCGGGGCTGCGGCGCGAAGAGGTCGCGATGTTGGCCGGTCTCAGCACCGATTACCACACGAGGCTCGAGCGCGGCAAGCTCCGAGGCGCCTCGGAAAGCGTGCTCAACGCGACCGCCCGGGCGCTGCAACTCGACGATGTGGAACGCGAGCACCTGTTCGACCTGGCCCGTACGACTGCGCCCGACCGGCCCGCAGACCGACGCAAACCCACGTCGGTGCGCGCATCGGTGCAGCGAGACCTCGACACTATGCAGGGCCCGGCCGTCGTGTGCAACGCACAGGAGGATCTCATCGCGGCCAACCTCATGGGCCGGGCGCTTCACGTGCTCCACTTCGAGGCCGACCAGCCGAACCTGGCGCGGTTCATCTTCCTCGATTCCCGCGCCCGAGACTTCTATGCCGACTGGCCGCTGGCCTGCAGTGTGACCGCGGCGATGCTGCGCCTGGAAGCCGGCCGCGATCCACTCAACAGCGAACTCACCGCGCTGATCGGGGAACTGTCAACGCGCAGCCCACAGTTCCGCAAGGACTGGGCCGATCAGCACGTACACGAGCACCGCACCGGACGCAAGGTGTATCGACACCCCCAAGTCGGAGAACTCGAGATCAGCCACGACGTCTTCGAACTGCCCGGCGAACCCGGCCTGAAGATCATTGCCTACAGCGTCGAACCAGGGTCTGTCTCCGCCGACAAGCTCTCTCTCCTCGCCAGCTTGGCCGCCGGGACGAGATCGACACTAGGTCTCGAAATTCGGCACGCGTCAGGTCAGAAACAACCGACCGATAGGCCCGAAGGGCACTTGACGCCATCTTCGCCGAGCCCACGGGACTGTGCGCATCTAACCGTGTTTCCGGCCTGACACGCTGAGCGTGGCTCGGGCCGGAAGGTGTCGTGATGACCGCGACACTGCAAGGCGTGGCAACGAAGAAGGACAAGCCGGAGCCGTCGGCTGAGCAGCAGGCTGCGACCCGGAGTTGCTCTGAACGAGAGGTTGGGATCTGTTGGTGGCACACGTTTGATATAGCATGATCTGCTATAGTAGTGGCGTGGACGATCGAGGCGAGTTGCTTCGGCAGGTGATGCGAACGACGCGCACCACCCAGTCTGAGCTGTCTCGGCTCAGCGGTGTTCACCAGCCCAGCATCAGCCAGTTCCTCTCGGGCAAGATCGACATGAGTGACGAGCAGATCGATCGTCTGCTCTGCTGCATGGGCTACCGGTTGGAAGTGCTCCGGCGTCCAGTGCGGCCCGAACTGACCAGGTCAGAGCGGCGTTCCTGGCAGCTGCATCGACGGATTTCCGGGCATCTCACCCGGTCGACGCTGGACGAGTGGCGTCCGCAGATCCGGCAGAACCTCAAGCGGCTCCGCGGCAGCGTGCAGGGCCAGCCGCATCTTCGCAACATCGATCGTTGGCGGTCACTGGTCGAGTCCGGCGATGTGCCTATGCTGCATCGCGTCCTGACCGGGCTTGACCGGGATTCCATCGAGATGCGCGAGGTCTCGCCACTTGGCGGGCTGCTCTCGACCGAGGAACGCTCCGAAGTTCTGCGCCAGGCAGGCTGATGCGACGCGATCAGTTGGAGCACGCGATCCGCACGGCGTGCCAGGTCATCAAAGCACCTGACGTGATTGTCGTCGGTTCGCAGTCCATCCTCGGCACATACCGAGAAGAGGAACTCCCTGCGGCTGCCACGATGTCGGTTGAAGTCGACGTCCTGCCTATCGCCGAGACTAACGAGGAAATCGCGCAGCTGGCCGATCTGATCGAAGGTGTGGCGGGGGAGCTCTCACCCTTCGAGCAACGGCACGGCTACAGCATCGACGGAGTCGACCTGGAGACATCCGCGTTGCCCGAAGGTTGGCGCGATCGACTCGTCCGCGTGCAGAACGCAAACACTGCACCGCCATCGGGACATCCGCAGTTCAGTGGGCGCGCTGCTGGCCCGCTACCACCAGGCCAGCGCCGCCATCACCTCGGGCAGCGCCTTCGCCCTTGACCGGCTTGCCGCCACAGCGGCCCGCGGGCCACTACGGTCGTGGCTGGACGAGCTGCCATCGACCTGACCCGCGTCGGCCACGGCGCAGCGAGCCGGCTCGTCATCCACGGCGACTTCACCGCCCACAACGTCCTCGCCACCGGGCAGCCACCGACGGCGACGGGCGCGATCGACTTCACCCTCGCCCACGTCGAGGCCACACTCACCGACGTCGGGTTCGCGCTGCGGCGCGCCGGTCGGCCGGGCCAGGATGCGATCGGCTGGGACCTCAACAGGATCCGCGCCCTGCTCACCGGTTACAGCCGCATCCAGCCGCTGGACCCAACCGCAGGCAGACGCGATCATCGTCTACCTCCGCGGGCGCGGCATCGAGCAGGCCGTGAAAGCCTGGACCCGCGGTGAACCACTTCACCGCTGCTCGGCGGGCGCATCGAGTGGCTGCGCACCCACCACAACGCCCTACGCGACGGCATCGCCTACCCGCTCGGCCACGACGACGGCTAACAACTCTTCGGCACCAGCGATCCACACGACGAACGGGCGAGAACACATGACCACTGAGGGCCAACAAGACCACTGGGCGGCCTGGCTGGCCGAGCGCCGCCACGGCGGCGACCCCGAGCAGTTACGCCGCCACCTGGAGTTCCTCACCCCGATCCGCGACCAGGTCATTGCCAATGCCGCGCTCACCGCTGGCCATCGGCTACTCGATGTCGGGTGCGGCGACGGGCTCATCGCCTTCGGCGCCGCCGAGGTAGTGGGACCCACCGGGCGGGTGATCTTCAGCGACGTGTCCTCCGACCTGCTCGATCAGTGCCGCGAGCTGGCCACGCAACGCGGGTTGCTCGACCGCTGCCAATTCATCCAAGCGCGAGCCAGCGATCTCGCCCCGATCCCGGATCAGGCCGTCGATGCCGTCACGCTTCGCGCGGTGCTGATCTACGAGCCGGGCAAGGCCGCCGCCTTCGCCGAGTTCTACCGCGTGCTGCGCCCCGGAGGACGCCTGTCACTGTTCGAACCGATCAACAGCTTCGCCTTTCCAGAGCCCGCCGACCGCTTCTTCGGCTACGACGTCTTGCCGGTCGCCGACATCGTGGCCAAGCTCAAAGCGGTCTACGATGCAATCCAACCGCCAGGCTGCGACCCGATGCTGGACTTCGACGAGCGCGACCTCGTCACCCTCGCTGAGCGCGCCGGATTCGCCGAGCTCCACGCGCAGTTGGCCATCGACATACGCCGTCCGGAGCCCATGCCCTGGGATGCCATGCTCAACAGTTCCGGCAACCCCCGCATCCCCACGCCGGCCGAGGCCATGCGGCAAGCGCCAACCCCCGACGAGGCCGCCCGCCTCAGGGCCCACCTACGACCGCTGGTCGAACAAGGCCACGGCCAGCGACGCACCGCCGACACCTACCTCTGGGCGCTCCGATTACCAGGATGAAACTCACCACCCCCGTCACGATGGAGCCAGTGTGGGGTGTACTAAAGATCTTGGACAGTGACTCTCAACTGAGAGGATCCGTTTCATGCCAGCGGTGAGGCAGATGAGCAATCCCTCTGCCAGCCAGGCCGTCGGCTGGTCGTCTCGCAGCCCGCGGTCGCGTAGCCCGGCGCTCCACGCGGTGCGCAGATCGGCCGCGACCGCGATGCGCCCGGCAGCGGGGCGCGGCGTGCTGCTCGTCCAGCACGCGCTGCTTGAAGTCCAACAGCTGTGGCTGGTCGAATTCGTAGAGCGTGGTGCCGGCGGGCCAGTCGAGCCGGTAGGCGCGGGTATCGAGGCCGGCGGCCAGCAGCACCTGGCCGATGCCGGCTTGGGTGGCAGCCAGCAGGAAGTCATCGAAGAACCGAGTGCGGACGATGACACCGAGCGCGAATCGGGCACCTACGCCGGAGAGCTGCCTCGAGCTCACCGCCGCGCGTTGCTCGCCGTCGAACGTATCCGGTGCTGCGCTCAGTAACGCCGCGGCGAGCGGGTCATCCAAGAGCCGGTCCGGACGCTGACTTTCACCGGCGCGCACCATTGCGACGCCGAGCGCCGTCTTGCCGACCCCCGTGGAGACTCCACCGCACCAACGTAGCTATCTCGATCAGGATGTCGCCTTACCAGCCGGCTTGCGTACGGGCACGCCCCGTTTTATGCGCAACGCCGACGGCAACGCTGTTTCCGGTACTCGCGGCACGTCAGGCGCAGTTGGCGTCGATAGCGACGCCGCTAGGCATGCGATCAGGACCGTCGTCACGCGTAGCACGCAGGTTGGGCCAAGGTCCAGTGCGCAATAGCGGGTAGGACGCCGCGTTCGGCTCGGGTCGACCTATTCGGGTAGTACCGCGATGGCGCGCACCGGGAACGACGCCATGCCGCTGACCGGAGCCGGGACAGCGATCAGCTGCGCGCCGTGGTCTGGGACGGCACGCAGGTTGGTGAGGTGCTCGATGATCGGGATGTCCGCGCCGAGCAGGCCGTGGTGCGCGGGACGGCGCGGGTCGCCCGGGTCGTCGATGTTGAGCGAGTCGATGCCTACGATCGCGGCGTTGGCGGCGACGAGGGCGTCGACGGCGTCCGCGGCAAGGAATGGATTGTCGAGCTCGAGGTAGTGGTCGGTGCCCCAGTGCCGTGACCAGCCGGTGTTTATGAGAACGGCCTTGCCCCACAGTCGGC
>WNGE01011022.1_pt1 | contig 15634 bp, 11 predicted proteins | sample 5400651 | NCBI WGS metagenome assembly WNGE01 (sample SAMN13153370, study PRJNA577476) | soil metagenome | isolation source: 60 cm soil or saprolite under grassland replicate 2 | place: USA:California | collected 2016-06-15 | reverse complement strand
TGCCGGCAGTCAGGGTTCGGGAAACATGGAGTGGCAGTCCGACGGCAGCTGGTCGAAACGTTTTCAGCCCGGCTGGTCGTCCCATGGGGCAGTCGTGGGCACGCTTTTGGCACGCGAGGGTTACACAGCCCCTCGCACCGCCTTGGAGGGGCCGAGGGGGTTCTATGCAACTCATGTAGGCGACGAGAATTTTGATGTCAAGTCGGCGATCGATGGCATCGGTAATGACTGGGAGTTGGATCGAGTAGAGTTCAAACCGTATCCCTGCGCGGGCGCTCTTCAAGCCACCGTTCGAGCCTGTGTTAATTTGCATAATCGGTATCACTTTAAACCTGACGACATCGTCGATGTGGAGTGCCGGTTGCGCATGGGGGACAGCCCGGTGCAACAGGGGCGCGAGCGCGTGTTCTCCCTACAAACACCCCAGGGCGAGTACGGCGCTCATTTCTCGACACCTTATATCGCTGCAGTTGCGCTTCTGAAGGGCAGGCTGGCTCTTTCCGACTTTGACGACGATGCACTGAAAGATCCAGACGTATTGAAACTGTCATCCAAGATTAGGCGGACAGACGACCCCAACAGTGGACGGCCCAGGTATGCCTCGGGTCACGTTTTCATCAAAACGAACGACGGCAAAGTCTACGAGGAACGACAACACATACACCCGGGCCATATTGAAAACCCGGTGTCTGCTGCGGATGTTGAACAGAAGTATCGCTACAACGCACTGCGCCTTGTTAGTCAGGAAAAGGCAGAGACAGTGATGAGGCAAGTTATGTCCATCGAACAGTTGTCAAGTATGCGTGAGCTGACCGAGGAGCTGCGCTTTTAGAGCCCGCCCTTTAGCTTTACAGCTAAGAATGCTGGCTTTCATGAGCCGATATTTTTCCTGAGTCGCTGGAAAGACTAGTACTTAAAATTCCACTGATCGCGTGAATAACGTTCACGCAGCAGAGCTCCAATTCTGTCGAAGGGAATTTCCTGAAGCTGCTCGTCGGCCTCCCAAGCTTGCTTCAGCGCTCGCCGAACATCGTTGGGCGCGATGCTCAAGTTGCATAAGAAAGCTTCGTGAGAGCGGCCGCGACGATAGTCGGGCTGCCTCGACGGCATTGCTAGATACTTTTCGATGAGCGGTATGTCGAAACGCAGCAAAAACGTTCCATGAAACAGGCTGTAAAGACGTTTCCGGTGCTGGGCATTGCCCGAAAATTTCCGTCCATCCAGTGCTAGATCGCTGATTCCCTGGATCTGAATAGTTTCCGCACTTTGGCTGGCGCAAAACTTCAGGTGTCGTTCCAGGACAAACCGGTATGAAGCGGTAATATCAGTGGCGATCCCCAGACGCTCATTTCTCAAGACTAAAGAATAATTCAAGCAGCCCGGCCCTTGAAGCACCGTACCACCACCACTGAAACGCCTGAATATAGGTATGCCTTTAGCCTCGCATGCAGTAACATTGACCTCCGAGGCTACCTTGTTGGAATAACCCATAACTACGAAGAACTGATCTGGCTCCCAGACGCGTAAGAGGCCGTCTTCCTCGTTACCTTCGCAGAATTCCAGCAGCGCTTCGTCGCAGGCAAGATTGCTAGCGGGATCAAAAAACGTCAAGTCCAGATATTTCACGATCTTGTGTTGATTTCGGTTTTACTTTGTTGTCTGTTACAATCGAGGGAGAGGTAGTGATGGAGATTGAAAAAAAGAACCTAGACAATGGTGCCGAGGTTAACGGCATTCGCGAGAACAATAAGGGACTCAAGAACGAGAAACATAAATGGGTCGCTTCTCTGGAATACATTCTTGAGTATATTCTCAAGAATGAGGAATCAGAACAAGCGGCCTTCCGGGTTGAAGAGTTGATCGAAAGGCTCCGGGAGTCCGGGTTAAAGATTCCCTACGCGGTCAATACTCCATACATCAATACGATCTCCCCTGAAAAAGAACCTCCCTACCCTGGCAACCGCGAGATCGAGCGACGCATCAAAAGCTACGTGCGTTGGAATGCGATGGCCATGGTTGTCAAAGCGAACCGGCTTCACCCTGACATCGGGGGCCATATTTCGACCTACGCGTCCTCGGCGACGCTCTACGAAGTGGGGCTCAACCATTTTTTCCGGGGTGGCGACGCTGACCGTTTAGCCGACATGGTTTATTTTCAGGGACACGCTTCCCCGGGCGCCTACTCGAGGGCTTACATAGAGTGGCGCATCAATGCCCCCAAGCTTCACCACTTTCGCCAAGAATTGTCTCCTGTGGGTGGATTACCGTCCTATCCACACCCGTACCTGATTCCGGACTTTTGGCAGTTCCCTACCGTGTCGATGGGACTCGCTCCGATCATGTCCATATATCAAGCCCGCTTCAATCGTTATCTCAAGAGTCGCGGCTTTCTCAGTGCAGAAGAACCCAGGGTTTGGTGCTTCGTCGGTGACGGCGAGATGGATGAGCCTGAATCGTCGGGAGCGCTCTCCTTGGCAGGCCGGGAAAATTTGGACAATCTCGTCTGGGTAGTAAACTGCAACTTGCAGCGTCTCGATGGCCCGGTAAGAGGCAATGGCAAGATTATTCAGGAGCTGGAATCGACTTTTCGTGGCGCCGGCTGGAATGTTATCAAAGTTGTCTGGGGCTCGGATTGGGATCCGCTCCTGGCTGCAGACGAAAACGGGCTCCTGGTAAAACGTATGGAGGAGGCAGTGGACGGGGACTACCAGAAATATTCGGTTGAACCCGGCAGTTACACGCGGAAGCACTTCTTTGGCGAGTACCCGGCGCTTCTCGAGATGGTCAATCATTTGACTGATGACCAGATCCGCAAGTTGCTGCGGGGTGGCCATGACCCGAAAAAAGTGTATGCGGCGTACAAGGCCGCGGTGGACCATAAGGGTTCCCCAACCGTCATATTGGCAAAGACGGTCAAGGGATACGGGTTGGGTGAAGCCGGCGAGGGACGTAATGTCACCCACCAGCAGAAGAAACTGAACGAGCGCGAGCTGCGCGAGTTTCGTACGCGCTTCGACATACCGCTTGCGGATGAAGAGGTCGTCGAAACACCTTTCTACCGTCCGCCCTTGGATAGTCCGGAAACAAAGTACGTCTTGGAACGCAGAAACCAGCTCGGCGGATTCATTCCGGAGCGCAAGGTCAAGGCGTCTGCGCTGAGTCTCCCCGATGTGACTCACTACACCGAATTCTTCAAAGGATCGGGTCAACATGCCATGTCCACCACCATGGCCATGGTTCGTTTGCTGACGAAACTTCTGCGCCACGAGGAGATCGGCAAACGAATCGTACCGATCATTCCCGACGAGGCTCGGACTTTCGGAATGGACTCGCTATTCCGGCAGGTCGGTATCTACTCTCCGAAGGGTCAACTGTACGATCCAGTCGATCGGGAAACGCTGCTCTACTATAACGAGGCAAAAGACGGCCAAATCCTGGAGGAAGGCATTACCGAAGCTGGAGCCATGTCGTCGTTCATTGCCGCCGGGTCAGCCTATGCGAATCTGGGGATGCAAATGATCCCCTTCTATTTTTATTATTCCATGTTTGGATTTCAGCGCATCGGCGACTTGATGTGGGCCGCCGGTGATATCAAGGCCAAAGGCTTTTTACTGGGTGCCACAGCCGGTCGAACGACTTTGAACGGCGAAGGATTGCAGCACCAGGACGGTCACAGCCACATCCTGGCCAGCACCATCCCAACGTTGTTAACCTACGATCCAGGATTTGCTTATGAGGTCGCGGTGATTGTTCGCGAAGGGTTACGGCGACTCTATGGTGAAGGGGAGGAGTATTTCTACTACCTAACCCTTTATAATGAAAACTACGAAATGCCGGAAATGCCCAACGGCACAGAAGAAGGCATTCTCAAAGGACTGTACAAATTCAAAGCAGCTGATAAAGGAAAAACCCATAAGGCTCACATTTTCGGCAGCGGGCCGCTCCTCAGAGAAGCCCTCAGGGCGCAACAGATACTTGCGGAACAATTCGACGTCTCAGCCGATATATGGAGCGCGACGAGCTACAAGCTCTTACGTGGGAATGCGCTCAACATCAAGCGCTGGAATATGCTCCATCCACTGGCGCCTCAGAAAAAATCATATCTCGAATCGCTGCTTCAGAATGAAGAGGGCGTATTCGTCGCGGTTTCGGATTATATGAAAATGGTACCGGACCAAATTGCTCCGTGGGTACCTGGCGGCCTAACCACGCTCGGCACGGATGGTTTCGGCCGGAGTGACACTCGCCCGAATCTCCGGCGCTTTTTCGAAGTGGATGCGGAGACCACAGTCATCGCCACCCTCTATGCGCTCTATCAAAAAGGCTTGCTGCCTGCGCAGGCGGTCGACGCGGGAATAAAAAAACTGGGCGTCAACCCGGAGAAATCTTTCCCGCTTTATCTCTAACCAACCCTTTTTCGCGCGCGACTTTCTTCATGGACGTCAAACTTCCGCGGCTGGCTGAGGGCGTAGATTCAGGAACCGTCGTCAGTATTCTGGTCTCCGAAGGCCAGGAGATCAAAAAAGACCAGCCTTTCGTAGAATTGGAAACCCAGAAGGCTGTCGGCTCCATTCCATCCCCTGAGTCCGGCACCGTTAGCAAGATTCACGTCAAAGAAGGAATGGAGGTCGCCGTCGGCCAACTCCTTATCTCGATCTCCACCGACAAAGACTCCGCAGTCGCTAAGCCGGCAACGGGAGCGCAAGCCCCGGCGCCAACCGCGGTCGAGCGCCCTGCACAAACTCGAAGTACGACGACTTCGCCGGCGAGCGCTGACGCTAAATTCGCGCCACAAGCGGAGGATTACCGGTACGAATCCAAAAGCGGCGCAGCGCCGCCCGCCTCCCCGTCGATTCGCAAAATCGCCGGTGATCTCGGTATCGACCTGATGCGAGTTAAGGGCAGTGAAGCCGGTGGCAGGATTGTGCTCTCGGATGTGCGCGCTTACATCCAGCGCCTGCAGCAGATGTCATTGGAAGGAGTTAAGGACCGCCCTACCACAGGTTCACAACCGGCACCGGCAACGCCGCAAAGCGAGCCCATCGATTTCGGCAAATGGGGTCCTATTCGACGGGAGCGGATGTCACCCCTGAGGCGAACCGTCAGTCGCCGAATGGTCGAGTTTTGGACGACCATTCCCAAAATCAATCAATTTGACGATGCCGATATTACGAATCTCCTAGCGGTGCGTAAGAAATACGCCGCGACCTTTGAAAAAAAGGGATCCCGGTTAACGTTGACCGCCTTTCTTCTCAAAGTCATTGCGGATGGCCTAAAAAAACATCCTCGGGCCAATGCCAGCATTGATGAAGCTAACAACGAGATTATCTACAAAGATTATTACCACATCGGTGTCGCCGTCGACACCGAAGGCGGGCTTATCGTACCGGTTCTGCGCGACGTCGACAAAAAAAACCTCTTCGGACTTTCCCAAGAGCTGCACGAACTAACCGAAAAGACTCGGCAGCGGAAAGTATCTCTGGAAGACCTTCAGGGCGGCACGTTCACGATCTCCAATCAGGGAAGCATCGGCAGCGGTCATTTCACGCCGATTATCTACGCCCCTCAGGTGGCGATTTTAGGCGTCGGCCAAGGCCAACCAAAGCCCATCGTGGTCGAGGAAAAAATTGCGATTCGCACCATGCTCCCCCTTTGTCTGGCGTACGATCATCGGGTGCTTGACGGCGCCGATGCCGTGCGCTTTCTGAAGGAGATCATCGCCGGCTTGGAAAACTTTTCCGAAGCCCAAGTCAAACTCAAGTAAAGGAAAACGTGGAACCGATTAAAACCGAGATTGTCGTCCTTGGCGCCGGGCCCGGAGGGTATACCGCCGCTTTTTATGCCGCCGACAGGGGCAAAAAGGTAACCTTGGTGGAACAAAATCCGCGGCTCGGGGGAATCTGTCTAAACAGCGGATGCATTCCCTCCAAGGCATTGTTGCATGCCACGGAAATTCTTCGCGAAGCCAAGGATTCCGCCGCGCGGGGTATCGAATTCGGTGAGCCTAAAATCGATCTCGATAAACTCCGCGCTTGGAAGGAATCGATCCTGGAGAGGCTGGGTCAAGGAATCAAAGGTCTGGCCCAAAAGCGCGGCGTCCAAGTGATTCACGGCAGAGGTCACTTCGAAGATTCACGCACGCTCCGCGTCGAAACTACCGAAGGGCAAAAATTCGTCAGTTATGAGAAGGCCATTATTGCCGTTGGCTCCAAACCGGCAATGCCGTCCGCTTTCGATCTCGGCAACAAGAGAATCATGACTTCCACCGAAGCACTGGATGTCCAGGATATTCCCAACGATCTCCTCGTGGTGGGCGGCGGCTACATCGGCATGGAATTGGGTACCGTCTATGCCGACCTCGGCAGCAACGTGGTTGTGCTCGAAGCCATGCCTTCGATATTGACGGGAGTCGATCCCGACCTAGTGCGGCCGGTCAGCCGCGCGGCGCAAAAGGCTTTCAAAGAAATCCGCGTCAACACCAAAGTGCTGAAAATGGCCACTGCCGGCAAGCAAATCAAAGTCACCATGGAAATCGACAAACAGCAACGGGAAGAGCTCTACGACCGAGTCTTGGTCAGCGTCGGCCGCGCTCCGAACTATGCGGACTTGGGGTTGGAAAACACCCGGGTCACGAAAGACGACAAAGGTTTTATCAAGTGTAATCCTCAGCAGCAGACCGACGATCCAGATATCTACGCCATCGGTGACGTGAATGGCGGAACCCTGCTCGCCCACCGCGCTTCGAAAGAAGCGCGAATCGCTGTAGAGGCGATGTTGGGCGAGGCCAGCGCCTTCGAAAACATCGTCATCCCTGCAGTCGTTTACACCCACCCTGAAGTTGCCTGGTGCGGGTTGACGGAGACGGAGGCCAAACAAAAAAACATCGATATTAAGGTCGCTAAGTTCTTATGGGGAGCTTCCGGCAGAGCCCTGACTTTGGATCGAACGGACGGACTGACAAAATTAATTATCGAGCCCGATACCGAAAGAATCCTCGGAGTGGGCATAGCCGGCGTCAACGCCGGAGAGCTCATCGCCGAAGGTGTTCTCTCGGTTGAAATGGGAGCTACCGCCAGGGATATCGCCGATTCCGTCCACCCGCACCCCACGCTGTCCGAAACTCTGATGGAAGCCGCCGAAGTTTTCTATGGCACCGCAACCCACACTCTGACAGCACGCAGAGAATCCGCTTAGATCCCGGCACTAGAATAAACTGCATAATAAATTTCACGTTCGCCGTGGAGCGAAACTGCGCGCCCGCCTTTCATTGAACATTTTATCAATCCGGCAAACCTTCTAGCCTAGACGACTGCGGCTTCGGCATCCCGAATCCAAATCGGTGTGAGGGCGCATCTTCGTTCTACGGAACTGTAATCAAATAGTTGGCATTGGCCCATGAACTGTGGCAGAGTTACGAAAGCCCGGAAGCAGGGTTCAACAAACTGCTCCCCGATCAAGTTTGGAGGTCAGCCTTTTGATCAATCAAAACAGACTCAAGAACCTCCTCATTGAGCTCATCAAGATCGACAGTCTCTCCCGCAAGGAGCGAAATGTTGCCCTCCGTCTCCAACGAGAGATGGAAAGTCTTGGCGCGGAAGTTTGGATCGATGACGCCGGAGAAAAGGTCGGCGGGGATACCGGCAATGTCATCGCTCACTTTCCCGGAACTGCTCTCGGGACCCATCCTCTGCTCCTTTCCGCTCATATGGATACCGTCGTTCCCGGCGAAGGGGTGGTTCCCGTGCTCGACGGCGATATTTTACGCACCGACGGCCGGACCGTTTTGGGCGGTGACGACAAGAGCGGCGTTGCCATCATTTGCGAAGTGTTGCGCGTCGTCAAGGAAAATCAGATTCCCTGCAGTGACGTCGACGTCGTCTTTACCATCTGCGAGGAAGCCGGTCTCATCGGTGCGAAATGTCTCGACGTAAGCCGTTTGCGCGCCCGTACCGGATTAGTGCTCGACAGCGACTCAGTGGGGTTTTTATTCACCAGGGCCCCTGCCGCCAATCGCATGGAGTTTCACATCCGTGGCTTGGAAGCCCATGCCGGCGTTTGCCCCGAGAAGGGAATCAACGCGATTAAAGTCGCTGCTGAAGGAATCGCGGCGATGAAGCTCGGGCGAATCGACCATGAGACCACGGCCAATATCGGCGTCATCGAGGGTGGTATGGCCGTCAACATCGTCCCGAACTCGGTGGTACTCCGCGGTGAAGCAAGAAGTCACAGCGAGGAAAAACTAGAGCGCCAAACGCAGCATATGTTGGAATGTCTCCGTGAGGCGGCCCGCCGGCACGTCTTGGAACTGGAAGGCAAGCGTTTTCAAGCTAACGTCGAAGCAAAGATCGATCGCGACTACGACCGTATGAACGTTCCTGACGACTCCGCGATTGTAAGACTTGTGCAAACTGCGGCCAAGAATCTCCATCTCGAATTGAAGACCCTCGCCACCGGAGGCGGCTGCGACGCTAACGTGCTGAACCAAAAAGGGCTGGAGGTTGCCAACCTATCCACCGGCATGCGAGAAATTCATACGGTCAACGAATGGCTGGATCTCAAGGATCTATATCTTTCCGCGCAGGTGGTACTGGAGGTCGTCAGGCTCAACGGCGCAAGCCGTTGAGGGTATCAAGACGGTTCTCCTTCCGCTGAGTTAGTCACTCGGACTCTAACGAGCCGGTACCATGTATGCTGAAGAAATCGGGCTCCTTCTAAAGCAGGAGCGTGGACAATTTCTGGAGTTCTTAAGCGCCTACGAGTATCGGCGGGGCGGAACGCAGAAGAAAAGAGATGAAGAGCTCGCACGTGAGATAGTCCGCATTCTCTCCGGGATGGCCAATGCCGACGGCGGAACGCTTCTGGTCGGCGTCGAACCCGACCGCAGCGTCACGGGTATTCCTCACGAACCCAACGAAGTCCAAAGCTTGATCCAGGCCCCTCAAACACTGCTCACGCCCGCACTCAGCCTAGCATCGGCAAAAATTCGACTCGGCAATCTCCTGCTCATCAAATTCGAGGTGGCGTCCGCGCTTGAAGTCTATCGTGTCACCGGTGGACGTTCGTTTTATCGTATCGCGACTGAGACACCGTCGCTTCCCCCGGAACAAATTCAGACTCTTAGAGAAGCCAAGCGAAGCATCCTTTACGAAAGACAGCAACCGTTGAACGCCGTGTGGGACGACCTGGATCAGACTGCCGTTGCAGATTTGACAGGCCGGATTGAGGACTCCAGGCCGCCGGAGGCTGTCCTCGCTCATTTTTCCAAGGATTCGGCGTTTTGGCACCCTCGTTGCGGCATCGACTTCGTCAAATACGAAGGGACAGAGAGGCAGCACGGCGCGTCTCTGAATGTGGTCAAGCGCATTCGCTTCGAGGCACCGCTGGTGCGCCTAATCGATGAAGCTGTGGGCCGGATCAAAGAACACGTCCGGGAGCGGACCGTGCTCCACGACCTGTTTTTCCGGGAGCGACTCGAGTATCCCACTTTTGCTTGGCAGGAAGCGTTGGTCAATGCGGTCGCGCACCGGGATTATGGTATCACCGGCGCCGCCATCGAGATCTGGATGTTCGATGATCGGATCGAAGTGCGCAGCCCCGGTCTTCCCCCTCCGCCCGTAACCCTCGAACAATTACGTCAGCACAAGAGCATTCACTTTTCCCGCAACCCACTGATCGTACGCACGCTAGCGGATCTCGGTTATCTGAAGGAAATGGGCGAAGGCATACCGAGGATTTTCCAGGAGATGGAGCACCACGGTCTCCGCCCTCCGGAATTTTCCGCCGAAGGATTCCTTTTCATTGTCACTTTGCGCAACACACCCGTCTATGACGAAGATACCCTGCGCTGGCTCAACCAATTTCCCGCGGCTCAGATCAACTTTCGCCAACGTCGACTACTGGCCTACGCCTTCTGTCACGGCAAGACCTTCTCTACCGCCGAATATGAACGCATCGCCGAAGTCGACCGCGACGCCGCCTATCGGGAGATTCGCTCGATGGTAAAGAACGGCATCGTCGCGCCGCTGAAACCGAAGAGCCGGAGCTACCGCATCATCGAAAGGCTCTAACGACGAGGCCATGGATTTCACGGAACTCATGCGATTGGCCGGCGGTCACGTCGAAGCGCGGCTCACTCAGACCGCCCTGGAATTGGCGATTTTCGATGCTCTGGAAAACTCCGCAGCGACCGCTGAAGCGGTGGCGGATCGACTCAAGCTCGAGCCGAAGGCAACGGAACTGCTGCTAAACGCGCTAACCTCCTTGGAGCTGCTACACAAACGAGGCGGATCTTTTTCTCTGACAGAAACCGGAGCAAAATATCTACTCAAAAGTTCACCGCTATATGTCGGCGCCATGATCCGTTTCGAATCGTCGCTGTGGAATTGTTGGGAGAAACTTCCCGAGGCGATTCGCTCCGGCCAACCGGTTCGTTCGCCGAACATGTACCAGGACGATCCGGTGGAAACCGAGATTTTCATCAACGCGATGGACTCTTTGGTCAAAGCCCGCGGTGACGCAGAAGTGACGGCGAACGCTATCGATTGGAGCGGCATTGCCGAGTTGCTCGACGTCGGCTCGGGCCCGGCAACCTATTCGATCGCGTTCTGCCAGCGTTTCCCCAAGCTTCGCGTCACGATCTTCGATCTACCCGGCACGCTTGCCATCACCGAAAGATATGTTCGGGAAGCGGGTATGGCAGAACGAATCCGGCTCATCGCCGGCGACTATCGGAAAGAGCCGATCCCAGGAGCCTACGATGTCATTTTTCTTTCCAACATCATCCATGGTGAAAGCTTTGAAATTAACCGATCGCTGATCCGCAAACTTGTCTCTAACCTTGAACCCGGCGGGCAAATTGTCGTGAAAGATCACATCCTCGACGATAGCCGTGCGAACCCGCCTGTCGGCGCCATCTTTAGTTTGCTAATGCTGCTCACGACCGAATCAGGCCGCTGTTATAGCCTTAGCGAAATCAAGAGCTGGATGGAACAAGCCGGCTTATCCCGGGTGAGACAAATCGACCTACCGCCTCCCCTCACCTCCTCCCTGGTAGTCGGCACCCGGGGTAATTAGCTTCGAGCAAAATTGTGCTACACTGCTGAGGAATTCACAGCAAAGGAAGGGCACCGCGCCATCGACGAGTTAGAGCAAAAGGCCAGAGAGCAGGCGGTCATCGAGAACCTCAAACCGGCCTGCCTGTGCAACAAGATCCGCAGAGGTACCGTGTTCAAAGCGATCCAAGCCGGGGCTAAGACTTTCGAGCAAGTAAGCAAACGCACCGGAGTCGGAACTGGTCCCTGCGGCGGCAGGCGTTGCGGCTCAATGGTTCGCGGGATGCTGGGAGAGCCTGTGGTGAATTGCCCCGAATGCGGCTGGCCGGTCCTCGTAGGCGCTTCTCCTCGAGTCTGCCCGCGCTGTGAGTATGCCAAGCAGGAAAGTTGACTCGATGTTTTTAATCAGGATATCGCGGAATTCAGTTGAGGAGCACAACCATGGGTAATCGATGGTTTCGGACACTGATTTCATTTCTCTGTGCAGTTGTAATAGCGTCGCTGGCGCCGCCCTACGCCAATGCGCAAACCCCGGCGGAAAAGCTTCGCGTCGCCTACACCGTAATCGCTCCGACTCAGGCAAACGTCTGGACTGCCAAAGAGATGGGCTACTATGCAAAGCACGGTCTCGAGGTCGAGTTGGTGCTTCTCGTCGGTGCGCCGCTGGCTGTGGCCGCACTGGTGGGCGGAGAAACACCCATCGTTCACACCGGCGCTTCCGCCGTGATCACGAGTAACCTAGCCGGCTCCGGGGCCGTGATTATTGCCGGCGCGGCCAATCGTTTTCCTTACGTGCTTTTTGTTACGGACCAAATCAAGCGAGTCGAAGAATTGAAAGGGAAGAAGTTCGGCGTCAGCCGGATCGGCAGCGCCGACAACGCCGCGGCCGCCACGGTCTTGGATAGATACGGCATTAAAGAAAGCGATGTGACCTATGTCCAAGCCGGCTCCATTCCCGCGCGGCTCGCAGCGATGCAAACGAACGCGCTCCAGGCGACTTTGCTCCAGGCACCGGAAACGCTCAAAGCCAAGGAGCTGGGTCTACGCGCGTTGCTCGATTTCACCAAGCTGGATGTCGAATGGCAGCAAAACGGCGTCGCCACCACGCGCGACTACATCAAGAAAAAACCCGATATCGTGCGCCGCTTCATGCGAGCCTATGTTGACGCGGTCCATTATAATCTTACCAATCCGAAAGGCGCGCAAAAGATTTTGCAAAAATATCTCGCGATCAAAGACGACAAATCCATCGAAGAAGCCTACAACGAAATCGTCGTCAAGTTGACGCGCCGGATCCCCTATCCGACGGAGCCAGGCATCCAACTGTTTTTGGACCAGTTGAAGACAAAAAATCCCAAAGCGGGGCAAGTCAAACCGAGTGAGTTTACCGACATCAGCTTCTTAAAGGAACTCGAAACTAGCGGCTACATCGACCGCATGTATAAGTGACGCCTGCCCCCGTTGCTCTTGCGCGCCTTCATCTGTCGACTCTCTTGCGCCCCAGCGCCGCTTGAATAAGATTTATACCGGCCAACTCTCCAACCGATAGGCTTGCTCCCAGAACATAAACTCGTAGCGGCTGCTCAGCATGAAATACTCAGCCATGCGCTTCTTCTCGCTGCTGTTCGCCGCCGCGCCGAGTTTGTCCATTAATTGAATCTGCTCCCGCACCGGCTGCCAAAACGATTCAGATGCATAAGTCTCAATCCATTGCCGGTAAATTTTCGGTTTGTTGGGGCGTTTTCTGTAGAGGCGCCGTCCTACCTCACCATAAATCCAGTAACAAGGAAGAACTGCCGCGACCAGTTCCCCCAGGGTCCCGCTGCGCGCCACCGACTGCAAATGGTTAATATATGCCTGCGTAATCGGACCCTTCGGCACCCCATCCAACTGTTGGCGCGACAATCCGAGACTCTTTCCGAAGCTTGTGTGGAAACTACGCTCCACTTCAACCGCGCCGAGCGCGTGACGGGCAAACAACTCCAGGGTTTCGAGATCTGGCGACTTGGCTCCGCCCTGACAGAGGACTTGAGCGAAGTCGAGCAAGTACACATAATCTTGCAGGATGAAATAAGTGAACCGATTCATCGGCAAGGTCCCGGCGTGCAGCTCACGCAGGAATGAATGACCCTCAATCGCTCGCCAAATCCGCTCTCCGCGACGTCTTAACTGGGTACTGAATTTTTCCGCCATTGGATAGGATGGTTAACGGGTAATTGGCGTCAAGAAAAGGGGCAAGTCTTTGGTTAATCGTGAACTTCGTAGCGAGCTCAGCCGGCTAAAACTTATCTGACCACGGACGCAATTCAATGTGCGATGCCCAGGTACTGCGATGCTGCCGGTGAAGTTGGAGATACGTTTGCGCAATCGCATCGGGGTCGAGGCAGCCATCGGGACCGCGCGATGTGGCGCGCTCCGGGCGAGTCGGATCGCATATGCCGCCATCGATCACCACTTGAGCGACATGGATATTCTGTGGCTGCAGCTCGCGCGCCATGCTTTGGACCAGTCCGGTCAAACCCAATTTGCCCATGGCAAAGGCCGCGGAGTTTGCATATCCTTTGACGCTCGCGGAAGCTCCGGTGAACAGTATCGTTCCGTTGCCGGCTTTGAGCATCCGTTTCGCGGCCGCCTGTCCAACGAGGAATCCTCCGTAACATGTAATCATGATCGTTTTGCGCACCGCTTCGGGATCCAATTCGGTGATCGGACCGCGCACCCGGCCACTCGCGTTATAGACAACCAGATTGGGATCGCCAATGTCTTTGCTAACCGAGTCGAATAAGTCTTCTACATCCTTTGGGATGCTCGCGTCGCACGCATAGGCGCGACCGTCGATCTCCTTGACTAAGCCGTCCAGTTTTTTCGTCTCGCGCGCGGCCAAAGCCACCTTCATGCCCTCTTTGTTAAACAGTCTTCCAAGCGACGCGCTGAGCCCCGGACCGGCACCCACAATTAACGCAATTTCCTGTTGAGCCATGTCTATCCTCCAAAGGCGGGATATCAAGACGGGCACGAGCTGTCAATCAATTTAAAGCGACTCGCATGGATGGAATGGTTTTGATCCGCTTAATGGTGTTCTCTCTTGTATGCTTCGTGGCAAACTGGATATGATCGGCGCGAACGAATCACGCACAGGGGAGAATTCCTATGAACAGAATCTTCTTGTGGCTCGCTCTCGTCTTTCTTTCACCTATCGCCGCGCTGGCCCAAGCGCCGTTCTATCAAGACAAAACATTGAGGATTATCGCCGGTTACGGCGCGGGCAGCGTCGATGATGCGTGGACGCGGATGATCGCCCAATATCTGGTCAAGTATATTCCCGGGAATCCAAATATCATCGTCCAGAATATGCCCGGCGCCGGTGCGATGATTGCGGCCAACTACGTTTACAAAGTCGCCAAGCCCGATGGGCTAACCCTCGGCGGCATTCGAGCCGGACTCTATTTCGATCAACTGGTAGGGAGAAAAGAAGTTCAGTTCGATTGGCCAAAGTTTACTTGGCTCGGCACTCCCACCCAGGTCGAACAGATCATCTACATCCGCGCTGACACCCCCTACAAAACGCTTGACGACGTACGTAAAGCAACCGTCCCACCAAAGTGCGGAGCCACCGGGACAGCTTCCACAGGCTACTACGTTGGAAACCTCTTGGAAGAAACCCTGGGAGCAAAATTCAATACACTCACCGGCTACAAGGATGGTCCGGAAGTCGATCTGGCGGTAGAGCGAGGAGAAATCCAATGCCGCGGCATCTCTTTGGAAACTCTGTTCGGACGCGAACCGCTTATCGGCTGGTCCAAGAATGGTTTTGTCCGGGTGTTGATACAAACCGGCAAAAAGCGCGACCCGAAGTTGCCCGATGTTCCGACCATCTGGGAGCTTATGAATGAATATAAAACTCCTGATCCCGGGAAACGCCTCGCAACGATCATACTCGCGGTCGGGGCGTTCGGCCGCCCCTACGTCAGCTCACCGGGCTTGCCGCCGGACCGCGCGAAAATTCTTCAGGGTGCATTTAAAAAAACCTTGACCGACCCGGATTTTCAAGCCCAAGCCAGAGAACGTAAATTAGACATCGACCCGGTCGGTGGTGAGGAGCTAGAAATACTAGCCCGCGACGTCATAGCGCAACCCGCAGACGTCGTCGAGCGCATGAAACGATTGCTCGACAAATGACCTCACTGCCATACCGCTTAGCGGCGGTTGATTTGACAGGCGGATTCGCCTTTTGTTAGAGACTGTTTGTCGGTGCCTCGGGCCGCTTGAGATCATTTGATGAGATTAAAAGACAAAATCGTCTTGATAACCAGCGCGCAAAACCCGTGCGCCAAAGCCATTGCCGCGGGATTCGCCCGCGAAGGTGCAAACTGCGTCGTGCTCGATCGGGACGCCAGTAAAGCAGAACAGCTTGGCGCCGAAGTTCGCTCTCTCGGCCGCAGGGCTTTAGCACTCCAGGTCGACATCACAAAAAAGTCTGAAATCGAAGAGGCCGTGCGGCGTACCGTTGCCGAGTTCGGCCGTATCAACGTACTGCTCAACTGTTCAGGGATCACGCACGAGAGCGATTTCCTAAGTTTTAC
>WNGE01004721.1_pt1 | contig 15634 bp, 14 predicted proteins | sample 5400651 | NCBI WGS metagenome assembly WNGE01 (sample SAMN13153370, study PRJNA577476) | soil metagenome | isolation source: 60 cm soil or saprolite under grassland replicate 2 | place: USA:California | collected 2016-06-15 | reverse complement strand
GCTTGATCAAGTCGGGCGCAATCATCTGCGGCGGATCCGACGCGCCGGTCGAGCGGGGCGAACCGATGATCGAATTCTACGCTGCGGTCACGCGCCGCCCACTACCGGAACACGGACTTCCAGTCGGTGCGCCGAGCGGAGTTGAACTCCGCTCAGACCAGAACAGCGGACAGGATGGCCGCTGGGCACACAAGCAGGATGCCTATGTTCCGCCTCAACGCGAAGGCTGGCATCCCGAGCAAGCCGTATCGCGCGAGCAAGCGCTCAAGATGTTTACCATCAACGCCGCTTACGCCGCCTTTGAAGAAGCCGACAAAGCCTCAATCGAAGTCGGCAAGCTCGCCGATTTCAGCGTCCTCTCGACAGACATCATGAAAATTCCCGCGCCAGAGATCTTGAAAACGCGATGCGAGATGACGGTCATCGGTGGTGAAGTCGTTTACGAAAATCGATAGCCCTTTTGTCATTCCGAGCGGAGCCGAGGAATCTCTAACTGCTTCAGAGAATATTTAGAGATGTCTCGATCCGAGCCGGACTGGCGTTTTCGCTCGACATGACAAATATGCGCGCAACGTGACCATGAGCGGCGGACAAGATCATGGCAGAACGTCGTAAACGTTGAGGCTCGGACGCAGCTAACGGGCAGGCTGAATACGATATCTTTAGTACTATGAAACTTTCTCTTTCAACTATCATCGCGGTCGCTCTGTCCTCTGCTCTTGTCTGGGCGGAGGGCCCGGTCGAAAAAGCAGGCGACGTGGCGGAGGACGCGGTCGAGACCGCCAAAGATGTCGGACACAAAGTAGTCAAAGGCACCAAAGAAGTCGTTCACAAAGTCGTCGGTGCCGTCACTCCCGATCCAGATGCACGGCGCGTTGATGTCACGTTGTCAAACGACAAGATCGACATGCCAACGAGCCTGGAACCAGGCAAGACTGCGTTCGTGGTCAAGAATGCCGGAAACGAAAAACACAACTTCGTGGTTCGCGGCAAAGACGGGAGCCACAAGTTTATGGTCGATCTGGAGCCGAACCAGACCAAAGTACTGCACGTCCAACTCAAACGCGGCACCTACACCGCATACTCTCCCGTAGACGGGAACCGGAAGAAAGGGACGGAAACGACGCTGACCGTACCTTAAGCGCGAGGGCAGCAGCAAAGGTGCGCTGCGAAATGACTATCAGCGGCGGCGGCGATATTCTTTCCCAACGATCGCCATGATTTCGGTTCAGAACGCGGCGACGGGCCTCGTTGCATCGCTTGCCATGTCGACCGAAGTGGAAACAACTCTAGCTCCCTTGTGAAACAGTTAGAGATTCATCGACTTTGCTCGGAATGACAGAAGAGATCGCGTGGCCGCGCGTTCAGGAATACAAATACTCGTCGTGGTATTCGCGTTGTGGCGCGAACTGGACGCTTTCGTTCCCGATTTCGGGATACTCGAAGATTTTTCCTTCGTAATTTCTGATCACGATTTTCTCGTTGTCGTGATAGAGGATGTAGCCGGGATTGATCGGCACTTTGCCGCCGCCGCCGGGGGCGTCGATGACATATTGTGGGACCGCGTAACCGGTGGTGTGACCGCGTAAGCCTTCGATGATCTCGATGCCTTTCGCGACAGAAGTGCGCAAGTGCGATGAGCCGTTAATCAAGTCACATTGGTAAAGGTAATATGGGCGGACACGGCACATCAGGAGTTTGTGCACGAGCGTTTTCATCGTCTCGAGATCGTCGTTCACGCCGGCCAGCAACACGCTTTGATTACCCAACGGGATGCCGGCATTCGCTAGCCGCTCCAGCGCTTCTTTCACTTCAATAGTGAGCTCGCGCGGGTGATTAACGTGCACGCTCATCCAGAGCGGATGATACTTCGCCAACATCGCGCAAAGCTCTGGCGTGATTCGTTGCGGAAGAAAAATCGGGACCCGCGTGCCGATGCGAAGGAATTCAATGTGGGGGATCGCGCGCAAGCGGCTGAGCAAATTCTCCAGTTTGCCGTCACTGAACAGGAGCGCATCACCGCCCGATAGCAGCACGTCGCGCACTTCGGTGTGTTGTTCCAGATAGCGGAAGGCTTCCTCGAAATCAGTGTGCAATTCCTGTTCGCCCACACCACTGACGATGCGGCTACGCGTGCAATAGCGACAATAGGCAGCACACCGGTCGGTCACCAAAAATAGCACCCGATCCGGATAGCGATGGACCAACCCCGGCACCGGCATGTGCGAATCTTCACCACACGGGTCAGCCATGTCGTAGGGCGAACTCCATGTTTCCTCGATCCGCGGGATCACCTGACGCCGGATCGGATCATCTGGATTTTCCCGCGGAATCAGATTGAAAAAGTGCGGCGTGATCGCGAGCGCGAGTTTATCGCCGGAGAGCAAAACGCCGGCGCGTTCCTCTTCGTTCAGTGAAAGGTGTTCCTCCAGCTGGGCCAGCTTAGTGACGCGGTTTTTCAGCTGCCATTTCCAGTCGTTCCAAAGTTCCGGCGCAACACCGCCATTGCGCGACCAATAGCCTGGCGCGTGGGAGCGGAACGCCTTTTCCTGCTCAATTCCCTCGGTGAGATTCACCATATTCGTATTTGTGTAGAAAAAACTTAACGTCGTTAACAATCGTGTCAACGCACCCGATTCTAACTGCCTGCCTCTGAATGGATTCGTCTGACGCCAGGCCGCTACGGTTATTCAATTTCGGGGGAGCACACGCCGCTGGCGTGTTGGCGACGGCTGCCAGCCGTCGCGCATTTTTATAACAAACATTCAGCGGGTGTGTGTTTAGCGTCGCTTGCAGCGAGTGTCTCCTCTCCTCCTCGATCGAGGAGAGGACTAAGGTGAGGAGTCGAAAACAGGGGATCCGTCGTTGGATGACGGACGTGCGAAGAAGAAAAATCCCTCACCTTAATCCTCTCCCTTTAGCGAAAGGGAGAGGCGGAACCGTCTGCGGCGAATGCTAGCACTTACTTCGGCGGGCCGCCGAATCCAGCACGCCGGGTCCGAGCCGGACGGGCCTAGCGTGGGCTCCCCAGAATGGAGCTTCGGCGCTCATAGAGCGCCGCTACAGATGATCAAGGAGCGGCGGTCTCCAGACCGCCGTTTATTAAAAATCGGCGACTGGGGGCGCCGCTCCTTGAACTACGACCACGCATCGGCCGGAATGCCGAAACGTTTTCCATTTTCCAAGACGTTTCTGTTCATCAAATCGCGATAGTAATCGGTCCAGCCGGCGGTGGATGACCGAACGTAGCCGTGCACTTCAGCGCCGTCGGCGTCGCGTGCGGGCATAACGTGACCACGCTGCGCGAAATGCGCGCAAACGCCGTGCAACCATTCGTGCAGCCAGACTTCACCACGCGCCTCGTTTTCCCATGCCGATGATGGCGCGTTGGCAATAGCGGCGTAGGTCGCGCCATTAGTCGATTCGCTTGCGCCCATCGCCAAACCCCAGGCATCACACGGAACCGCCGTTCCATTTTTCAAATTCCGCTGGGGCCAGAAAACGAAAATCGAATCGTACTTCCCGGGCGGTGCGAACTCATCCAGATCGGACCGAGTGTCATCAGGCGACGGCCAGAAACGTGATGACGATTCGCGGGCGAGAGAAGTAAGCGCGTGATCAGGCCGCACAATTTCGTATTCGATTCCCGCTCTGCCGTTGGTTAGCTCGCGCACGAGTTGTGGAAAACCGCGAAATGAATCAATCGCGTCAGTCAGCTCGCGCTCGCTCGCAACGTGGTGGAGATGTGTTTGCGCTGCCCTAGAATGAAGCCTGCGCGGCTCGACAGAGTCTCGCCCTACCAAGCGCCCTACCGGCAAACAAACATCCAGCTCGCGATAGACCAGCAGCACTGTTCTCCAAATCTTCACCAGCTTACGGCAATACTCGCGCGAAACCGATAATCCGGCACGACTTGAAACGCCGTCGTGTTCATCAACACCGGAAACTCAGCGGCGAGCTCGCCGCTGAGTTGATCGTGCGACGCAATAATGCGCGGGCCAACGAAAACGGAGGTAACGCCTGTGTCTTCGGCGGCGCGGCCTTGAAAACGATCGACATCCTTGCTTTCGCCAGACGCCACGCACTGGAATCCAACTAAAGTATCGCGTTTGCCAACGAGATAATATCCCGGCCCCGCGCTCCAGGTCACGTCGTTGGCAAAATGATAATCGTGTGCGCCATCGCCGCGGAGAGTGAATTGGCCATTCGCTTCTGCGAAAAAATTCTTGTAACGCAGAGAACTCTGGGCGCCGAAAATCCCATCATACGAACCGGTGCCAAGCGTGAGATCGTGCCCATGGATTCCGCTCTCCGGCGCGCCCGGAATTTCCACTTCGTGAAATTCTTCCTTTAGCCGGCTAGGATCGCCGCTAGGAAATTTTAGCCCCGCCAGCGCGACAATTGAGCACGCGCAGTCCGATTCGTGCTCGATTGCCACTGGATTCTTTCCTTCGACGTTGAATTCACGGTGCGCGGTTGAAGCGAAACGCCAGAGCACGGCCTTGGCCAAAAGAGAAACGTCGCCGATCCCGCTCACGTTCCCTTCGTCGATGGCAAAGCCTTCCGGCCGCCGGAAATCGCGGTAAATAAACGGCGCGTTAAATTGCAGAGCAAAGCGATCGTTAATTCCGTAACCGACGACGAACTGCGTGATCGAACTTTCCAATCGTTGTCCGGTGGGATTGGCAACCTCACGATCGTCGAATTGAAGCGACCCAAAATGAGTGAACTGCTCGGCGATGGCGGTGTAGAACCCAGTCAGGGAAACCTTCTCCTTCGGCATCGATTCCACTTGCGGGGTGTAGCAGCCGCAGAGGTCGCAAGCGCGGGTAGCAATCGGAAAAATTGCCAGCGCGAGAGTGAGAATCCGCAGGTAGCGCAACAGTGATGCCGCTCTACGTAAAGTGAGGTCGTAGTCAACCTGTGGTGGCAGCCGTGACAGCTGCAGAAGAGCAGGCGACACGCCTGCCTCAACAGGCCCTTCGCAATCCTGCACCCTCAATAGCGGTCGCGAAACAGGCGCGCTGATGATGCACAAATCTTCACGCTGTCATCCCGAGTCGCAGAGACGACGAGGGATCTCATATACGTGGGTGGATTGCACAAAGTAGCTCGTGTGATCAATGCAGTTTCGGAGACGTCCCTCGCTTGCGCTCGGGATGACGAGCGTTGCGTTTGCGAAATCATGTCGCTTGAGACCGTACTTTCGGAAATTTCTCGACCGTATGGGTAGGACAATGACGAAGCACGAAAATTAAGATCGGCGTTTCGGTGCAGCTTTTGTCATTCGAACTTCGTCATTGTTTCGTCATTCGTCATTCGGGTTTCGTCATTATCCCGCCTCCCGGTTCGTATGACGCATGCAGCCTAGGCGAGGTCCCTCGCTTGCGCTCGGGATGACAGAGTAGGGAAAGCTGCGGTCGTAAGAGTGGCGTCCCTGCAAAGCCCGTTTACATTTGAACAACTGCCAGCCTGATCATGTCGAAATTGCAACTCATGCGATTTTTGTTTGCTCTTATTTTTTGTGGCGCCCTGAGCGTCTCGCCTCTATTGGCGCAGGAATCCTCTTCCACCATTCCGCCGGCCGCAGCCGAGTCCGGAAAGGATGTCGTTCACGCCCTGAACAATGCTTTCGCCAAAGTGTTCGAAATTGTCGCGCCCAGCGTCGTCATCATCGAGGTCTCGAAAAAGAACGACGGCAACGAGGGCTTCAACTTCGACGATCTATTTTTCCAAGGACAGCCTGACGATAATTCACCGCGGCAAGGTCCGCGTAATTTGCAACCGATTCAGAGCGAAGGCTCCGGATTCATCGTGCGGCCTGATGGATACATCTTTACTAATTTCCACGTGGTCGAGGGAGCGGAGCATGTCGACGTTAAATTGAAGGATGGCCGCGAATTCCCGGCGAAAGTCGTCGGCACTGATGAGAAGACCGACATTGCAGTGATCAAGATCGACGCCAAAGACCTGCCGGTGGTGCAGATGGCCGACAGCGACGCGGTGCGCGTTGGACAGTTTGCCTTCGCCATCGGCGCGCCATTCAAGCTCGATTACACCTTCACCTATGGCGTGGTCAGCGGAAAAGGCCGGAGCAAATTGTTCACTAACGGCGGTTACAGCATTTCCGATTACATCCAGACCGATGCATCGATAAATCCTGGGAACTCGGGGGGCCCGCTCTGCGACATCGACGGCAAGGTCATTGGCATGAACACGCTGATCAATGGATTGAACCGCGGTCTTGGCTTCGCTATTCCGAGCAACCTGGCCAACGAAATCGGCCAGCAATTGGTCGCCGGCAAGAAAATTGCGCGACCCTGGCTTGGCATTCGAATCGAATCGGTCGGCGACAATCCCAATACCCGCGATTTGCTCAAGGGAATCGACAAAGGTGTAGTAGTGCGCACGATCGAGGCGGACGCGCCCGCGAACAAAAGTGACCTCCGGCCGTTTGATGTCATCACCAAGGTGGACGGCACGCCGGTGACGACCGATACGCAATTGCAGCGTGAGATTTTAAAGAAAAAGATTGGCCAGGCAGTGAAGCTGACAGTTTGGCGGAAAGGGCAGACGATTGAAATTCCGGTCACAACTGGTGAGTTGCCGAATGAGATTGCGCGCGCTTCCAATGAGATCGTGCCGCGGGAGCAAGGCCGCCCGGAAGATGTCGGCAAATTGGGGTTGCAGGTGCAGGATATCACCAAGGAAATATCGGAGCGCCTCCATCTTGGCGATGCGCGGGGCGTAATCGTGACCGACGTGGCAGATAACAGCATCGCGGCCGCGCAAGGAATCGAGCGCGAAGACGTCATCACTGAAGTGGACGGAAAACCCATCACAAATGTGCGGTCATTTCGTGAAGCCCTGAGCAAAGCCGACCCCAAACGGGGCGTCCTGCTCTATCTCGACCGCCAGGGAAGCAAGACCTTCGCGGTGCTGAAAGCGAGCGATCGCTAAAGCGACACCACCGGCTGATTCGTGCGGCCATTTTCTTGATTTCCCAAGAAAGAGACCGCGAAAGCACGTAACTCGCCAATCCAGAAAGCCATCGTTTTCATCGATCTTTAATCAATAATTATCGATTAACGGTACAGAAGAGCCTTGTTCGAAAATGGCGAGATGAACCTTGCCATTATTTTCGCCGTCGCTCTCGGCTGTTTTATTGCCGAATGCTTATGGCCCGCTATGAAACTCCCGCGCGTAAACGCGTGGTGGGGTCGGGTTATTCTTATCAATTGCACCCAACTTGGCATCACTATCCTTGCCGGCCGTACCTGGAACCGCTGGCTCAATCACGTCTCACTCTTTGATCTCAAGGAACACTGCGGCGATTGGTCATCTGCACTGATCATTTATCTGTTCTCCACCTTTGTTTATTATTGGTGGCATCGATATCGACACGAGTCGCAATTTCTTTGGCGAACCCTGCATCAGATTCATCATTCGGCGCGCCGACTCGAGATCGTCACCAGCTTTTACAAACATCCCGTGGAGATTTGGATCAATTCGATCCTGAGCAGTGTGATTGTCTTTCCTTTATTCGGCGGCAGCCTTCGCGCTGCCGGTTACTACATCATCCTCATCGCCCTCGGTGAATTTTTCTATCACTGGAATATTAGAACGCCGTCATGGCTGGGATTCATCTTTCAACGCCCCGAATCGCATCGGGTCCACCATCAATTCCGTCATCACACTAATAATTTTGCCGATATTCCGCTTTGGGACATTCTCTTTGGCACATTCAAAAATCCGAAAACCTTTAACGGAAGCTGCGGCTTCGAAGGCTGGCGTGAAGACCGCTTCGAGGATATGCTCGCTTTTCGAGACGTTCACACGCCCGGCGCAGAGAAGCTCGCGCCGCTCCATTTCTTGCCAACTTGCATCGGTTGTTCGAAGCGTTGGGCCTGCGCCGCGGCGCGCCTTCCGACCGCGTCACCGCTTCCGATGCTGTCATCCCGAGCCCCGAACGCTTTTGGGACGAGGGACCTCGCCTAAGATCCAATAACGTCCGAAAGTTTTAGCATCAGCGATTGTGATTGCGAAAGCGTCAGCGGGCTGGCGCAGTCCAAGACGCTTTCGCGAATTAGAAGGCTGGTTCGGATATGCGCCAGCTTTTGGGCAGTCTCTTGCCGCTTTCGCATTTGTGGCCGTCACCAACCGGCCGCGTGCAGGATGACGGAGTATCGCGCTTCCTCTACTCTAGGTTTGTCGGCTTCCCACAACCACCAGCACAATCCCGCCGACCAAACAAAGTCCACTCAAGACCGGTGGGAAATTGATCCCGTGTTTTTCGGTATGCTTGATTTCAATGGGACCGAGTTGCGCGTCTTTTTTTTCGGTGTTCCAACCCAGTCCACCGTAGGCAAACCCGATGATGCCGACGATGATTAAGATGATTCCGACAATGCCCGCGGGCTTCATCGGGCTAGAGAGTGCGACGTCCGCCAATCAGGTTAATGATCAGAATCACGACCGCGATCACGAGCAGAATGTGAATGAATCCGCCCAGGGTGTATGAACTGACCAAACCGAGCAGCCAGAGCACCAGCAGAATGACGAAGATTGTCCAAAGCATAATGATTTCCTTGAGTTGAGTTTACCCTAGTTCGTCGCAGAGGGCCGAACTGCGCTTATAGAACAGGGCCAGTTTTCGAAATTGATTCCGGGTTGCCTAAAATACTACGATGGAGTCACCGGCGAAAAACGCTGATTCCGAAAGCAACCCAACCCGTTCGTGCGACTCCAAACCTTTCTTTTTCTCTGCGTCGCTCCGCTCTTGATTGCGTGCGCTTACCAGGGGACGATCGTGCAGAAAGCCGGCCGGCCTTTGCCCTTCGCTTACAGTCTGGGGATCGATGCCAGCTACAAATTCGCTCTCCGTGACCGCCTTGGGCACGTCCGCTGGCAACTCGTTCCGGCCGAGGTGTTCAATTCATATCAAGTCGGCGATTATTTCAATGACGAAAGCGCAACGCCGCCACGTCATCGCTGCTATTCGAAGGACGAAAAGGAAGTGGCGCCAATTTGTCCAAACGAAACTATTCCAATCCGCGTCCCGCGTTTTCAACCGATTCCCTTGGAGCCGCGCGCGGTGCGAACGTTGCACCCTGACGCTGCTGCGCGGCACTAACGTTTTGAACTGTAGCGGCGGTCTATGACCGCCGAACTTTTCGCGGTCGGCAGGAACGCTGGAGTAATGGAGTAGTGAAGTATTAGAGGGTCGCATGGCCCATTACTCCATTACTCCTCTTTCAATGCCTCGCGCAGATTCCAGTCCACGCGCTCGAGCCGCGACCGAGCGCTCTCGCGGTCGCACCCGGCGAGTTGCGAAACAAGGCCGACCGCACGCTCGCGCAGTTTTTTGTTTGTTGGCTGAAGATCGATCATCAAATTCCCGCGCACTCGCCCCAGCCGAGCCATTGCGCCCGTGCTGATGATGTTCAGCGCGACTTTTGTCGCCGTTCCCGCTTTCAGACGCGTGGAGCCGGTAACGATTTCCGGGCCGGTCTTGAGATTGATCTCCAAATCAAACTCGCGGCCTGGCTCGCGTTTGGCATTGCAAGTTAGCAAAATGGTTTGCGCGCCAATTTCGCTCGCGCGTCGCAGCGCCCCTATTACAAATGCCGCCCGGCCGCTCGCCGAAATCCCGATCACCAAGTCCTCCGGCTTGACCCCGCGCTCGTCCATCGCCAGCGCACCAGAGCGCCCATCGTCCTCCGCGCTCTCAATGCTTCGCCGCAGCGCAGACGCGCCCCCAGCAATGATCCCCTGGAACAAATCCGGCGACGCGCCAAAGGTTGGCGGAATTTCAGCGGCATCGAGAACTCCGAGCCTGCCACTCGTTCCGGCGCCCACGTAAAACATGCGTCCGCCATTGCCAATCGCGCCGGCCAACAATTCGATCGCCCGCGCCAATTGATCAACGCATTGACGCAATCCCTCTTCCACCGATTTTTCTTCCGCAACGAAAAGCTCGACGATTTCGCGTGCACCCAATCGGTCGAGATTGGCTGATTTCGGATTCGCTTCCTCGGTCGATGAAACCAGCGGAACCGCTCCGGCGGGTTCCTCGATTTTCGCAATTCGCAATCTCTCGTCTGCCGCCAACCAGGCCGCCCCCACCTCTGGCGGGGATTCGGACAGCGCGACCTTAGCGCCGGGAATTTTTTCGCTGAGAGCCTTGGCGAATGCTACTCCATAAAATTTCTGATTTTCGAACAAGCCCCCCATCAGTCGAACTTCCGGAGTCTCAAGCTGAAGTCGCATCGAAACGGCGGTAGTGAAATCGACCAGCGCGCTGACACCGGCAGCGATAATTTGGCGCGCCGCTTCGTCGGTCTTCCGCGCCGCTTCGAAAACGACCGGCGCCAATGAGGCGATCTCCATTTTATCTGCCGTCTGCGCCCACCGCACCAGCTCATCGAAATTATTCAAGCCGAGAGCGCGCAAAATATTTGCCGCAAACTCCCGTTCGCCCCGGCGCAGATCGTACTCCCGCAGAATCGACCGCAAGGCGCGAACGGAAACGAAATACGCGCCTCCGGCGTCGCCCAAAATATGTCCCCATCCACCGGCTTTTTCGACTCGCGAGCCGCTGCGTCCGGTCACGGATGAACCCGTACCTGCATTCACGGCAATGCCATCGCGATCATGTAAACACGCTGCCATTCCGGAATCGCGATCGCTGCCTGCGACGATATTCGCCTTCGGCCAAACGGCCCGCGCAAGTTTCAACAAGGCTGCGCGATCTTCCTCGGTTGCGCAGCCGGCGAGAAAGACTCCAATCCGATCCACTTCGCGCGGCAAAACGCGAAAAATTTTTGTGATCTGATCCAGCGGGGTCAGACGCAGATTCGACGGCGGCAACTTTCCCGACTCGACAACTGCGCCATCGGCAACCAATGCCCATGCGGTCTTCGTTCCCCCGCCTTCGATCCCGAGAATTTTTTCGTCCGTCATCTTGATGTAGCGGCGGTCTACCTGTCGCGCCGTATTAGCACGAAGGCGGATGACCGCCGTGTCCAAATGTACACGCGAATTCATCGGCGGTCATAGACCGCCGCTACAGTCATCCCGAGTCCGGCGGCGGCCGGGTCGAGGGATCCCGTGGCGTTACCTTAAAGCGAGGCGCGGAACACAGGTCACCAGACCTGTGCGCCCAGCGGAGTTCTACTCCGCTGAAACCTCGGTAACGGTTGCATCTTCCCATTGTCATCCTGAGCGCAAGCGAAGGACCTCACCTATTCGGGCAGGTCACACAAGGTAGGTTGGCATCGTCGCGAACTAATGTGAGGTCCCTCGGTCCGAGCTGGACTGGCGTTGTCTTCGCGGCTCGGGATGACGAGCGCACTGCGATAGAGCGATTGTTTCGCGGAGCGCCGTTCGTATGATGAAAAACATGACCGAAGGGGAAGCGCGCGCACATATCGAGACGCTGCGGCGCGACATCACTGAGCACAATCGCCGCTATTACGAAGAAGCAGCGCCCACTATTAGCGACCGCGCGTACGATCAGCTGTACCGCGAGCTGGCCGAGCTTGAGAAAAAGTATCCGGACTTCGCGCGCGAGGATTCACCAACACACCGCGTCGGTGGCCAACCGCTCAAGCAGTTTGCGCAGGTTACGCATCGTGTGCCGATGCTTAGCCTCGACAATACCTACTCGGTCGAAGAGTTGACGGAATTTTACGCGCGCATCACCCGCTTGCTTCCGCAGGAAAAAATTCCAGTGGTGATCGAGCCAAAAGTCGATGGCGTCGCGGTCTCGCTGCTCTACGACAACGGCGAAGTCCGTTATGCCGCCACCCGCGGCGACGGTGCCGTCGGCGACGACATTACCCAAAATATCTTAACCATTCGCTCCGTGCCGCGGCGGCTCAAAGGAAAAGCGCCGACTGTGCTCGAAGTACGCGGGGAAGTTTTCATGGATAAGCGCGGCTTCGAAAAATTGAATGCCGATCGGGCCGAACAAGGCTTACCTGCGTTCGCCAATCCTCGCAATGCGGCGGCGGGCTCGTTGAAGCAACTCGATCCCGCGCTCGTGGCCAAGCGCCCTCTCGGAATCATTTTTTACGGCACCGGCGCGGTCGAAGGAGTGAAGCTGGAAAAACATTCCGATCTCTTTCCGCTGCTGGACAGATTCGGGCTGCCGCACAGCGAACGCATTTGGTCCGCCTCCTCAGCCGACACAATTATCAAAGCCATTCAGGAGCTGGACAAAGTGCGCCATGATTTTCGTTATCAAACCGACGGCGCGGTGGTGAAAGTGGATTCTTTTGCTCAACGGGAGCGTCTCGGTTTTACCGCCAAATCGCCACGTTGGGCCATCGCTTTCAAGTACCAGGCAGAACGCGTCCAAACAAGATTGCACGACATTCTGGTGCAAGTGGGGCGAACCGGGGTGCTGACCCCGGTCGCGGCGCTCGATCCAGTTCTCGTTAGCGGATCAACCGTGAGCCGCGCGACTTTGCACAACGAAGAAGAGATCGCGCGCAAAGATATTCGCATCGGCGATACCGTCATCATCGAGAAGGCGGGCGAAGTCATTCCCGCGGTGGTGGAAGTGCGGAAAGATTTGCGTACCGGATCGGAAAAGAAATTTCGGATGCCGAAAAAATGTCCGGAATGCGGCAGCGCGGTGGTGAAGGGTGCGGCGCAGGTGGCGGTGCGCTGTGTCAATGCGCAGTGCCCAGCGCAAGTGCGGCGAAGAAGCGAGCATTTCGCTGCGCGCCGCGCGATGGACATTGAAGGTCTTGGCGAAATGATGGTGACGCAGTTGGTAAAGGCCGGCCTGGTCCGGAATGTTGCCGAAATCTACACTCTCGATACCGCGAAACTTTCCCAGCTCGAACGCACGGGCGAGAAAAGCATCCGCAATTTACTCGAGGCCATCGAGCGATCGAAGACGCGGCCGCTCTGGCGATTGATCTTCGGCCTGGGAATTTTGCATGTCGGCGAGACTTCATCCCGCGAGCTGGCAGATCATTTTCAGAGCATCGATGCGTTAATGGATGCGTCGGCGGATGAGCTACAGCGGATTCCGGACGTGGGCGAAGTGGTCGGCGCCAGTATTCATCAATTTTTTCAGGAACCGCACAATCGCGAGTTAATCACGCGGTTGAAAAAAGCGGGCGTGAAGCCAACGGTCGAGCCGCGGAAAAAGAGCGATTTCGCGATCGGCGGAACGACTTGGGTAATCACGGGCACGTTGAGCCAGCCACGCGATGAAATTGCAGAAATAATTATCGAGCGCGGCGGCAAAGTGAGCGGGAGCGTAAGCAAGAAAACCAATTATGTGCTCGCGGGCGACGAAGCGGGCAGCAAATTGGAAAAAGCGAAAAAACTGGGCGTGAAAATTATCGGCGAAAAAGAGTTTCGTCGGCTGCTGGAGTCGTCATCCTGAGCGCAAGCGCCCGTCCGACTCGGACCGAAGGATCCCGTTGAAGTTACCTGCCTCTCTCGCTTCAATGATCCGATGAAATCGCAGGTGCCCCGCTGGCGTTGGTGGATTCACTTCCTGTTGATCGGCGGCTATTTCTTTCCGGGACTGATACAGGGCCTTTACTTTGCTCGACGCGATCCACTGCTGACGCACAGCACCCGCGGCTTGCTCATTGTTTGCGGACTTAACTTCGTCATCTTTGCCGTTGTCTTTCTCCTCGGCTGGCTTGCTTCTCGCGCGACCGTCGATGAATTGCTGTTGCGGTGGCGCCCAGGATGGTGGGTGTTTCCGCTAGGGATCGGTTATTCGATCGCGATTCGAATTGGTCTCGCCGTGATTGGTTTCATCGTGATCCTCTTTCTCCTGATCACGCAATTGGTGAACCTGGAATCGTTGCATAATTTTGCCTTGCAGAATGCTCCAAGGATCGATCGGCTGGTCGACTTCGGCGCGTTGCAGACGAATCGCGTTTACTATTGGCTGTCGCTAACCCTGGTCAGCTTCGTCATCGCCGGCTTACGCGAGGAATTGTGGCGTGCGGCCACGCTGGCGGGAATGCGCGCCCTCTGGCCGCGCGCGTTTATGTCCCGCACTGGGGAAAGCTTTGCAATCGTGTTAATCGCCGTCGTGTTTGGCGCTGCTCATTTGCCGATAGGCGTTCTTGCCGCGGTCGCCGCCGGTCTGCTCGGCCTTTTCCTCGGCCTCATCTTAATTGTCCACCGATCGATCTGGCCGGCCGTCATTGCCCACGGCTTATTCGACGCAACGACTTTTGCGCTGCTGCCACTGGTCGCAAACAAGTTTCCGGTACTGCGTCCGTAGGCCGCTACGGGGTCCGCTCCGGCGCTTTCTGCAACCTGAGCGGCAGTGCCTGGTTCATGCTCGGCTGCGCGATGACCGGCGGACGTTGACTGGCCGGATGAAAATCTGCCTTGATGTCAAACGTTAACTTCTCGTCGCCGCGGATTACGGTGATCGGCACCGCTTCTCCGGCAGTCAGAAAGAACGAAGCATCGATGATGTCGTCAGGCTGATGGATTTCCCTGTTCCCGACTCGGAGCAAAATGTCGCCCGGCTGAAGTCCTGAGTTTGCCGCCGGCGTGCTATCGAGAATCTCGGTCACTTCTGCATAGGAACCGCCTTTTCCTTCCAACGCCTGCATCAACTTGGCGCCGATCCAGCCATGCCGCACTTCGCCAAAGCGCAGAAAATCGCTGCGAATTTTTTCCGCGGCTTCGATCGGCAAAGCGTAACAGGATGAATTGTTTTCCAAAGTGAAGGCAACGATGCCCACGACTTCGCCCCTCATGTTTAGGAGCGGCGCGCCCGCTTCCCCACGCTGGGTCGCTACGTTTACGCGCAGATGCGTAGTGTGAAAATAGTAGCCGAGATATTTTCGATCAAAACCACCCACTAGCCCCAGGCTGGGCGTCTCCGGCAAATCCAGGGGATAACCGATTGCAACAATCGGCGTGGTTACCTCCATATTTTCAGATTTGCCAATGGGTAACGCCGGCGATGCGGTGTCGACTTTCAGGATGGCGACGCCGCTCCGAACATCGGTCACCTGCTGTCGCGCCGGCAGCCTCTTCCCATCGAATTCAACACTAAAGTTGTTCCCTTCCCCGCCAACGGAATAGGCCGTGTAAATCGTCCCAGTCGGATCGATAAAAAAGCCGGTCCCGGAAAGCTCGCTGTGCTCGTCGTCGCCATGAATTTTGACTACCGCTTTCTTGCAATGATCAAAAATATCTTTGACCTCGCGACTGATGGTGGAAGCCGATTGGTCCTCCGCCCGCGCCGATAGGGCAACGGCAAAAATGGGAATAAGCAGCCAACGCATCGCGAATTTCTCCGCTCGAATCGCCGTCAGGCGATGATTAGAACCGCAATGACGACTCATAACTCACAGGCATGCTGTCCAGCACATAACGCGGAGGCGTGGCCGTCCGGTGAGTCGAGAGATGCGAACGCGGTTGAGTGACGGTAATGCGAGTGGAGACCGGCGAAGCCAGACTCCACACACCATCAGTTACGCTTTGGGCTGGAACAATCGGAGTAAGCCGGGCGACATTCGGCGTTGGCGGGGTCTGATAAATCTTGAGCGATATCACTGCTGCGCAAAGCAACACTGCCGTCACCGCCACCCGATAGGAGGCGAGGCTTGCAACATTCAGGCTCATCATGAAA
>WNGE01014804.1_pt1 | contig 15635 bp, 16 predicted proteins | sample 5400651 | NCBI WGS metagenome assembly WNGE01 (sample SAMN13153370, study PRJNA577476) | soil metagenome | isolation source: 60 cm soil or saprolite under grassland replicate 2 | place: USA:California | collected 2016-06-15 | reverse complement strand
GGCGGCGGCCCGCTCGCGCGGCGAGCGGCGCTGGCACGCTTCTCGAGCTTGCCGGGCTTCACCGCCGCCGAGGCGGGCGCGCCCGTCGCGTTCGGCACGCTCGGTCGGCTCGCCCTGGGTGACGGCGTGCGCGTGGACGTGCTCGCGCTGCCGGCGGATCCGGCGCTGGCGCCGCTGTGGCGCCCCTTCTCCGCCGGCGCGGTCGGCGCGCTCGTGCTGCTCCCGGCGGACGGCGTCGGCATGGCCGTCGCGGCGCTTGCGCGGGCGCTGCGGCTGCCGGTCGGCGTGTGCGGGCCGTCGGAGGCGGCGGTGCAGGCGGCGCTCCGCGAGGCGCCCGCCGGCTACGCGTTCCTGGGAGGCGATCCAGCCGAGGCGCTCCGCGCCGTCCTGGCGGGCGTCGGGCGCTAGATTGAGCCGGACGTCTTCCCCGGCGCTCCCGCAGCGGGCCCGCGCGACGCCAGCCACTCGCCGAGCTCGCGGTCGGTCTCCATGACGTGGCGCGTGAGCCAGTCGTACACCTCACGCTCGACGTCCGCCGCGAGCGTCGAGGTGGCGCCGCCTCGCGCGAAGCCGGCGCGGAGGATCCCGAACGCCTGGTCGAAGCGGGCGTGCTCAGCGAGGTGCTCCGCGCGGCGCGGGTACGACGCGTCCGCCATGAGCCGCGCCTCGTCGGCGAAGTGGGTCACCACGTACTCGCCGAGAAAGCCCAGCATGGCGAGGAGCTCGCTGGTGGCGCGCCGCGCTGCGATCGCGCCGAGGAGCGCGTTGACCCGGCTGAAGAGCTCGCGGTGCTGCTCGTCGATGGCGCCGGCGCCGACCGAGAGGCGCGCCGTCCAGACGAAGGTCCTGGTCACGCGTGGCGGCCGCCGAGCGCCGCGCGGACGAGCGGGCTCGTGCACAGGATGCGGAACTCGGCGTCGGTGAGCCACGCCATGCGCAGCCCCGACTTCGAGCGCAGCGTGAGCCGCACGCGGTCCGCCGCGCGGTCGATGGTGGCGGTCGATCCGCGCGACAGGTCTCGCTCGATGGAGCGCAGGTGACGGTGGATGCGGAGCGCGCGCCGCCCCTCCGGCGACGAGAACGTCGCGAAGTGGCGATTGCGGCTGAACCCGGGCTCGTCGCGGAGCCGCCGGACGACGCGCTGGACGAAGTCCTCCACGCGCCGAGGGTAGCACCGCCGCCGGGCCGCGGGCCAGCCGCGGCGGCGGGGAGGTCGGGTCCTGGCGCCGGCCTCGCGCGCTCGGGCGAGCCCCCGCGTCAGCGGCGCTTGAGGAAGACGGCGAGCTCGCGATCGGTCCGGTAGATGTGCTGGCGGAGCCAGTCCACGACGCGCCGGTTCACGCGCAGGATGAGGCTCGGGCTCGGGCCGTCGCGCCGGTGCTCGGCGGCGAGCGCGGCGAGGTCCCGGACGAGCTCCGCGTGCTCCCGCTCGTGCTGCGCGAGGCCCGGGAAGGCGGCGGCCCGCATGAGCGCCTCCTCCGCCTCGAAGTGCTCTCGGACGTAGTCGCCGAGGAACTCGAGGGTGCGCGCCACCTCCTGGCGCGACGAGCCGCCCCGGATCGCCTCCAGGAGCGCGTCGATCCGGGCGAAGAGCTCGCGGTGCTGCTCGTCGAGCTCCGGGATGCCCATCACGAGCGTGTCGTCCCACGTGAGCGCCATGGCCGTCCGTCACTTCCCCGCGCGCGGCTCGCGGCCGGTGCGCGCGAGGTGGCGGCCCAGCGCCGCGTCGGAGGCATCATACGGCCATCGGGAGGATGACGGGAAAGGAGTTCTAGCGCCCTCGGCCCGCGCACGGACGAGGCCTCGGAACCGGCGCTGCGAGCTCGTGTCAGCCGCGTGCGGGCAGCTCGGCGCGGCGCACCGCTCGCTCCAGCTCACGGCGCCCGCGCACCGTCGTCGGGCCGACGAAGACGGCCACCAGGTTCTCGCGCGTGAAGGTGGCCCGCGCCACGCGGCGGACGTCCTCGGGCGTGACCCCCTCCACGCGCCGGCAGCGCTCCTCGAACCCCTCCGGCGCGTGCAGCACCTCGCCCGAGCCATACCAGCCGGCGAGCTCGGCCGCGCTGTCGAGCGAGAACGCGAGCGTCATGCGGTGCCGCCGCTGGACGCGCAGCAGCTCCTCCTCGGCGACGGGCGTCCCCGCCAGCTCGCCGAGGACGCGCAGGATCTCGGAGACAGGTCGCGCGAGAGGCGCCCGCGCGGCAGCTGCCCGAGGTGCTCCTCCGCCAGCTCCACCACCTCGCTCTCGCGGACCGGGCCCGCGACGCAGAGGACGAGGTTCGCCCCCACGTAGAAGCGGGCGTGGTGCGCGCGCACCGCGTCCTCCCCGATGGAGCGGATGATCTCCGGCGTGCCGGCGATCTTGAAGCCGAGCGGGTGTCTGCCGAAGGCGAGCCGCTTCGAGAGGTTGTCCGCGTCGATGTCGCGGCCGTCCCCGTCCACCTCGTCCAGGATCTCCTCGAGGATGATCTCGCGCTCGACGTCCATCTCGCGCAGGAGCGGGCGCCTGATCATGTCGCCCAGGATCGCGAGCCCGGTCGGGAGCTCGTCCGCGTGGATCGGCGTGTAGTAGCAGCCGTGGTCGCGCGCGGTGATTCCGTTCAGGTTCCCGCCCGCGCTCTCCACCGCCGCGTTCATCGCGACCGTGTCGGGCCACGCCTGCGAGCCCCGGAAGAAGAGGTGCTCGAGGAAGTGCGACACGCCGTTCGCGGCGGACGTCTCGTGGCGCGAGCCGGCGCGGACGTAGAGCGCGATCATCGCCGAGTGGAGCCCTGGCGCGGGCACCGTCAGCACGCGCAGGCCATTGGGCAGGACGCGCCGCTTCGCCTCGCAGAAGGTCGTGGCGACGCGCGCCGCCCCCCGCCCGCGGCCGCGCGTCCTCACGAGGGGACTCGTCCTGCTTCGCTGCCGCATCATGCGCCCAACGCCTCCCCCAGTCCGGCCCCGGCCACTGCGCGCTCGTCGGCCGCCCGGGGCAGGCGCACCGCGAAGACGGTCCCACGCCCCGGCGCGCTCTCGCACCGGATCGTGCCGCCGTGCTCCTGGACGACTTGTTGCGTGAACGCGAGCCCGAGGCCGGTGCCCTTCTCCTTCGTCGAATAGAAGGGGTCGAAGATGCGCGGCAGCGCCTCGGCGGGGATTCCCCCGCCGGTATCCCGGACCTCGGCCTCGACCGTGTCGCCGTCGGCGAGCCGTGTCGCGACCGTGACCACGCCCCCGTGGGGCATCGCCTCGCGGCTGTTGCGGAGCAGGTTCAGGAACGCCGCCCTGAGCTGCGCCTCGTCTCCGCGCACCGGAGGCAGCCCCGCCGCGAGGTCGAGCCGCAGCTCCACCCGGGCCGCCACCAGCTCCGGGCGCACGAAGTCGACGAGCCCGGCGAGGATCTCGTTCACGTCCTCGGGCGCGAAGACGGGCTTCGGCAGGCGCGCGAAGCGCAGGTACTCCTCCGTGACCGCGTTCAGGCGATCGACCTCCCGCCCGATCGCCTGCACGAGCGACCGCGCCTCGGCGGAGACGTCGGCGCTGCCGAGCTCCTCCGCGAGCAGCTCCGCGTTGAGCCCGATGGCGTTCAGCGGGTTGCGGATCTCGTGCGTGATCTGGGCGGAGATGCGACCCACCGCGGCGAGCCGCTCGGCGCGCAGCAGATCCGCGCGCTGCCGGTCGAGGGAGGCGGCCATCGTGTTGAACTCGCGCGCGAGGAGCCCCAGCTCGTCGCCGCTGCGCACCTCCACCTCGCGTGTGAGGTCGCCGGCCGCCACCGCCTTCACCCCATCCGTCAGGATGCGGATGGGCGCGAGGAGACGCTGCCCGATCAGCATCGCTCCGACCCCCACGCCCGCGGCGACGAGCGAGTAGATGACGATGAGGACGGCGCTGCGCCGCTCGGCGCGCTCCGCGGCGTGGACGCGGTCCCCCACCTGCCCGTCGAGGGCCGCCTGGAACAGCTTCACGTCGAGCGACAGTCCTTTCTCGAGGCGCCGGACGGCCTCCGCACGCTCGCCGAGCGCGGGGTCGTCCGTGCCCACCTCCGACCGCTCCAGGGCGTCGAAGAGGGCCCGTGCCGCCTGGTCGTAGGCGTTCCAGCGCGCGTCGAGCGCCTCCACTCTCGCCGCGACCTCGGCGAGGAACCGGGCGTCATTCCCCGAGGCGACGCCGCGCGCGCGCGCGAGGACGGCCCGCGCCTCGGCGAGCTTCTCCTTCACCACCGCGGGGAAGTGAGCCCGGGCCACGGGCAGGAAGGCGCGCCGCGCGGCGGGATCCATCGCCCTCACCTCGAGCGCCCGCGCCGTCACCCAGTCCTTCACGTCGATCTGGGCGGCGATGCGGGTGAGCGGCAGGTAGCCCTCGCTGAGGAGACGCAGGTCGGTGCCGAGCGCGTGCATGCGGCCGACCGCGAAGATGGCGACGAAGCCGAACGCGACGAGCGCGACGGCGAAGGTGAGGAACATTCTGGCGGCGAGGCTGCGCATCCGGACGAGGAGAGGATCGTAGCAGGGAACCCCCGGCGCGACCCATTCGATCCGGGGACGGGGCGCCGGAAGAGTTGCCCGGCCGGCCGCCCGGTCCCTAGGTTCAGGGCGGACGATGGGGCGCCCTCGCCAGACCTTCCTCCTGCTCGCCGCGGTCTCGTTGCTGGCCGCGGCAGGGCTCTCGGGGTCGGCGGACACGGATGGGCCCCAGAAGGGGCCTGGAAGCGCGGCTGGACCCTTCACCCCGTGGCGCCGGTCGCCGCCGCGCGGCACGCGGAAGGGGCGCGCCCCCGCGAAGCGCGACGCCACGAAGGCGTCGCCCGACGTCGATCGGAGCGTGCCCGACGACGACCCGCCGTCGCGCGCGCCGCGGAACGACTCCGCCTCGCCGCCGGGCCCGCCCGACGAATCAGAGAAGAGCCTCGCCTGATCGCGCGGCTTGGTTGACGTTTCGGGCGGAGGCGGTGATAGCCTTCGCCCGTCGAGTCGAGCCTTTTCCAGCCCGGAGTCCGCCATGATCGGCCTCGCCGTCTTCGTCGCCCTCGTCGCCGTGCTCGCCGCGGTGGCCATGTTCCTCCAGAGCCGCTCCGCGCGGCAGATTGCGCTCGATCGCGCGGCTGACATCGAGAAGCTCCGCCGGGAGCTGGAGACGGTGCGCGGGGATCTCGCCGCGCTGCGGACCGAGTCGAAGGAGCGGCGCGACGAGGCGAGCGGGCTCCGCGCCGAGCTCTCCGTGACGAAGAAGAAGGCGTTCGAGCAGGCCGAGGCCGCGAAGAGGGCGGGCGGCGCGGCGGCCCTGCGCGCCGAGATCGACAAGCTCTCCACCCGGGTCGCCGAGGCGCGCGCCGAGGCGGCGCACCAGGTGGAGCGCGCGAAGGCGGCCGACGCCGCCCTCGAGAAGCAGGTCAAGGAGACGGAGCGGCTGCGCGCGCTCGCCGAGCGCAAGCCCGAGCCCGCCGCAGCGCCCGCCCCGGCCGCCGCGCCCCCGCCGCCCGGCGCCGATCCGGCGAAGCTCGACGCCGAGCGCGACCGCGCCGACAAGGCGGAGGCGAAGCTCACGGACGTGCGCAAGCGCGTCGCGGACCTCGAGAAGGACCTCAAGGCCGTGCGTGGCCGGCTCGAGACGGAGAAGCGCGTCTACGTGGTGCAGAAGGGCGAGCTCGAGCTCGCCAACGATCGCCACGCCGAGCTCCGCCGCCGCTACGACCAGCTGCGCAAGGACCACGAGGAGCTGCTCGACGCCGTCCGCCAGGCGGCGCAGGAGGAGCGCCGGATGGCCGAGGCCGACGCGAAGTCGGGGGGCGAGAAGCCCGCCGAGGGTGGGGTGGCATAGCGGCGCGTCAGCGCGCGTTCGCGAGCAGCTTGTAGAGCGGCGCCAGGTCGCGGAACGCGCCCAGCACGTCGCCGATGGCGAGGCTGCGCGCCTCCTCGCTCGACCAGGCCACGCCCACGTCGATCCCGCCCGAGCCGTTGCGCTCGGGCGCGAGCGCGTCCGCGAGCTCGGTCCAGAACGCGGGGGAGTGCGCGGGCGCGATCTCCGGCAGGTCCTCGAAGTCCCACGCCGCGTAGCTCCGCAGCTTCCGGAACGGCTTGCCCTTGCGCGCGAGGTTCCCTGCCTCTCGCTCGAGCGCGCGCCGCATGACGCCGCCCCGGTCGGCCGAGGCGCGCACCGCGACGCGCGCGTGGAGCTGCGCGCGCGTGACGGCGAGCGCGAGGTACGGCGCCACGCGGTAGCCCTTCTCGCCGACGCAGAAGGCGACGAAGAGCTCCTCGGGCGCGACGCCCTTGCGGCGCGTGAGCTTGCCGGGATGCACGAGCAGCGCGGCGCCGGCGACGCGGGAGAGACCGCCGACCAGCTCGCCGCCGATCCGCGCCAGCGCCGGCGCGACGTCGGCCTCGAGCGCGTCGGCGCGCTCGTCCGGATCCTGGATCCGGAAGAGCGCGAACTCGTCCGGCCCGATGCCGAGCCCTGCCATGGGGCAACCCCTCGGAGTCCCGTGTTGGTTCCCTCATGCTACCACGGCGCTTTGACGTGCTCATATCGCCTGTTAAGGTTTGGCCCCCATGCACAAGGCGGAGCGCCTCCTCGATCTCGCCGCCTTCCTGTTGCGCGCGGCGGAGCCGATCTCGTGGCGCGAGATCCAGGAGCAGTTCCCGGACGACTACGGCGGCTCGGAGGAGGCGGCCGTGCGCAAGTTCGAGCGCGACAAGGCCGAGCTGCTCGAGATCGGGATCCCGGTGCGTTGGATCTCGCAGGACGAGGACCTGCCGGCGGGCTACGCCATCGACCGGGACGAGTTCTACCTGCCCAACCTCGATCTCGCGCCCGAGGACCTCGCCCTCCTCTACATGGCGGGGTCGGCGGCCCTGGCGCAGGGCGTCTTCCCGTACGCGAAGGACCTCGCGCACGCGCTCAACAAGCTCTCCTTCGCCGCGCGCGCGCCGGGCGCGTCCGAGACCGCGGCGCTCGCGGCCCGCAGCCTGTCGCGCGGCGAGGAGGGGGAGCTGGCGCGCGCGGGCGACGCGAGCCCCATCGCGCGCAAGCTCGAGGAGCTGTCGTCGGCCGTCTCCGCGAAGAAGCGGGTGCACATCGTGTACGAGGGGGCCGAGCGCCGCGCCGCGACCGAGCGCGACGTCGATCCCTACGGCCTCTACCAGGCCGGTGGCGCGTGGTTCCTCGTCGGCCACTGCCACCTGCGCCGTGACCTGCGCACCTTTCATCTCGGCCGCGTCGCCGAGCTGGCGGTGAACCCCGCCGCGCCGCGCACCCCCGACTTCGCCGTCCCGCCGGGCTTCCGGCTGCGCGACCTCGCCACGCGCGAGGCGTGGGAGTACGCCATCCACGCGCCGCAGCGCTGCACCGTGCGGCTCGAGAGCCCGGTCTCGCCGGAGGCGCGCTCGTCCTTCGGACCGCACGCCGAGGTGCGCGACGAGGACGGCGGTGCCGTGGTCGAGGTGACGGCGACGAACGCCGAGGCGCTCGTGCGCCACGTGCTGGCGCTGGGCGACCGCGCCGAGATCGTGGCGCCGAAGGCGCTCCGCGAGCGAGCGAAGGCGATCCTGACCAGCCTCGCCCGGAGGTGCGCGTGAGCGCCGCCCGCAAGCCCACCGCGCGCGCGAAGGCGCAGGGCGCCGCCCCGGCGAAGGCGGATCCGCGGGAGCGGCTGCGCCGGGTGCTCTTCCTCGTGCCCTACGCCGTGCGCCACCCCGGGATCCCGGTGAAGGACCTGGCGCGGCGCTGCGGCGTCACCGAGAAGGAGCTGCTCGAGGACCTCGACTTCCTCCTCGGGGTGGGATGCCCGCCCTTCGCGCCGGACGACTTCCTCGACCTCTACGTCGAGGGCGACAAGGTCTACGTCGCGCTGCACCAGAGCTTCTCGCGCCCGCCGCGCTTCACCGAGAGCGAGGCCGCGGCGCTGGCAGCCGCGGCGCAGGCGCTGGGCGGCGAGGGGAAGGTGCCGGTCCCGCGCGACCGGCGCGCGAGCTTCGACGAGCTGGTCGGCCGGATCTACGCCGGATCGCCGCCGGCGCGCGACTCGGTGCTGGGCAGGCTCCAGCGCGCCATCGCCGAGCGCCGCGCGGTCCGGCTCGTCTACTACACGGCGACCCGCGCCGCCGAGGGCGAGCGCACCGTCCGGCCGTGGACGCTCGCCCAGCGCTTCGGACACTGGTACCTGTACGGCTTCGACCTCGCGCGCGGGAAGCCGCTGCCGTTCAGGATCGACCGCATCCGCGAGTGCGCGCTCACCGACGAGCGCTTCGAGGCGCCGAGCGAGGCGCAGCTCGCGAAGGCGCGGCTCTTCTCCGAGGCGCAGGGCGAGCCGATCCGGATCCGGCTCGGGCCGGTCGCCGCGGCGTGGGCGCTCTCCCGGCCGGGCGTGGCGCTCGTCGAGCGCGCGAAGGACGGGGGCGCCGTCGTCGAGGTGGCCGGAGCGGGCGAGGACTGGGCCACCCGGTTCGCGCTCTCGTTCGGCGGGGACGCCGAGGTGATCGCGCCCGCGGCCGCGCGCCGGCAGTTCGCGGAGACGGTCCGGCGCGCCCTGGCGCGTTATTGACGCCCATCACCGGTGCAGGCGCGAGTGGGGATTTTGGCGCACCCGGGGTGTCCCGAACTCGTAGTCACGCCAACGCCACGGCGCACGATCTCGCGGGGTTGCGTTCGGCACGGGTCACGCATGTCAGGTGTTCGGGGGAGGAGAGGCTCGAACGACATGGCCCGCGTCCTGATCGTGGACGACACCGACATCGTGAGGAAGGCGCTGGAGCTCGCCGTCAGGAAGATGGGGCACGAGGCCGAGAGCACCTCGAGCGCGCTGGTGGCGCTCGAGCTCGCCCGCGCGCGCCCACCCGACCTGGCCCTCCTCGATTACCGCATGCCCGGCATGGACGGCGTGACGCTGTTCGGGGAGATGCGCAGCGCCCTCGGCGACCGCTGCCCGAAGGTCCTCTTCGTGTCGGCGACACCGCCGGACGAGGTCCGGGCGCAGACGAACGCGCTCACGCGCGCCGTCGGGTACGTGAAGAAGCCGTTCCACCTCGACGACCTGTCGAGGATGGTCACCGAAGCGCTCGCGACGTGACGACTTCCATTCACCGGGAGGCGGAGCCCGCCGCCTCGACGGGCTACCGCTTCACCTTCGCCCACTCGAAGAACAGGTCGGCGACGGCGCACAGGTCCTTGTCACCGCGCCCGCTCTCCACGGCGTCGGCGAAGAGGCGCCGCACCGCGGAGCTGATGGGCATCTTCGCGCCCTGATCGGCGGCCGCCTCCTGCGCGAGCCGCTGGTCCTTCTCGGCGAGGGAGATGGCGAAGCGCGCGCTCCAGTCGCGCTGCATGATCTGCTCGCCCTTCATCAGATAGAGCGGGGAGTGGAAACCGGACGCCTGGATGGTGTCGACCATCGTGGGGACGTCGAGCCCGCCCGAGGCGCCGAGCGCGAGCGCCTCGCCGAAACCCGTGATCATCGCGCCGCCGACGGCGTTGACGACGAGCTTGAGGAGCGCCGCCTGCACCGCCTGGTCGAGCTCGACGACGCGCGCCGAGATCGCGTGCAGCGCCGGGCGCGCCTTCTCGCGCGCCGCCGCGGGCCCGCCGGCGAGGACGACGAGCTGCGCCTTCTCGGCCGCCGCTCGCGAGCCGAGCATCGGCGCCGCCACGAAGGCGCCCCCCTTCGCGTTGACGCGCGCCTCGAGCGAGCGCGCCTCGCGTGTCCCGGAGGTCGACGTGTCGACGAGGATGCCGCCCTGCTTCACGGCCGCCAGCACGCCGTCCGGCCCGTCGAGCACCGCCTCGAGCGCCTTCTCGTCGGCGAGGCAGGTGAACACGAGGTCCTGTCCGGTGGCGCACTCGCGCGGCGTGCGCGCCTGGGTCGCGCCCTTCTTCACGAGCAGCTCGGCCTTCTCCGCGGTACGGTTCCAGACCGTCACCGCATAGCCTGCCTTGCGAAGGTTGTTCGCGAGCGGCGCGCCCATCGTCCCGAGACCCAGGAATCCGATCCGCATGCGCATGTTCGTCTTCATACCTTGTGATCGCGACGACGAAAAGCACGGACTCGGGCCCGCCTTTCCGCCTCGGCGCGCGGCCCGAGCGCCGCTGGCGCGCCGCACCGCGTCGTGCGAGGCTCTGGCTCGCGTTTCCCTTTCTCGTGCTCTGCGACCGCCGCAGACGCGAGTCAGGGGGACTTCCGGGCTTGCTACGCTTTGCTTCGCAAGCCCTCAACCTGTGGGGAGCGGGGCCGCTCCCCCCCAGACCCCCCAGCGCGGAATCGCGCGGAACGCGAAAGGACGAGTTCGAGGCGCATGAGCACGCACGACGTCGCCGTCATCGGGGGCGGGATCAGCGGCCTCACCTTCGCCTACGAGGCCGCCCGCGCCGGGCGCTCGGTGCTCGTCCTCGAGCGCGCGAGCCGCGTCGGCGGGTGCCTCTCCACGCAGCGGACGGCGAGCGGGTTCTGGTTCGAGCTCGGCGCGCACACCTGCTACAACTCCTACTCCGGGCTCACCGAGGTCATCGACGGCTGCGGACTGCGCGGCGAGGTGGCCCCGCGCGGCAAGTCGCACCTCCGGTTCCTCGACGGTGACCGCCTCGTCCCCGGCTCGAACCTCGGCCTGCTGCTGCGCCTCTTCTCGTGGGGCGAGCTCGCGCGCTCCCTGCCGCGCGCCTTCCGCGAGAAGAAGGACGGACAGACCGTCTACTCCTACTACTCGCGGATCGTCGGCCGCAGGAACTACGGCGACGTCCTCGGGCCCATCCTGTCGGCCGTGCCGTCGCAGAGCGCCGACGCCTTCCCCGCCGGCATGCTGTTCAAGTCGCGCGCGACCCGCCGCAAGAGCTTCCCGCGCAGCTTCACCCTGCGCGGCGGGCTCATGAGCATCGCCGAGGGGATCGCGCGCCAGCCCGGCATCGAGGTCGCGCTGGGGAGGCCGGCCGCGCGCGTCGAGGCGACGGGCGCGGGCTACGCCGTCGTGACGGAGGACGGCGAGCGCCACCAGGCGAGGGTCCTCGCGATCGCGGCGCCACCCACCTCGGCCGCCCAGCTCCTGCGTGGCGTGGCCCCCGAGCTCGCGACGCAGGTGGCGCGCGTGAAGGAGTCGGCGGTCGAGACCTTCGGCTTCGCCGTCCGCGCCGAGAAGGTGCGGCTCCCTCCCTCCACCTTCGTCATCCCGCGCGACGACGCCTTCCACTCGGTCGTGACGCGCGACCCCCTGCCCGACCCCTCCTGGCGCGGCTTCGCCTTCCACTTCAAGCCGGGCCAGTCGCGCGACGCCAAGGTGGCGCGGGTGACGACGCTCCTCGAGCTCGAGCCCGCCGACCTCGAGGACGTGGTCGAGCAGCGGACCGTGCTCCCGTCGCCCGTGCTCGGACACGAGGAGGTGGTGCGCGAGATCGACCGGCTCTCGTCGGGCGCGCGCCTCTGCGTCTGCGGCAACTGGTTCGCGGGCCTCTCGATCGAGGACTGCGTCGAGCGCTCGCGCCAGGAGTGGGCGCGGGTGGCCGGCCTCGGCTGATCGCGAGGGGCTCGTCTACCGCGCGCCCGCGCCGCGCTCGGCCGGCGCACCGTCGGGCGGCGCCACGCCGAAGAGGTCTCGGACGCGGACGGCGAGGGCGCGGGCGCGCTTCTCCTTCGCCGGAGCGATGAAGACGGTGTCGTCGCCGGCGATCGTCCCCAGGATGTCGGGGATCCTCGCCAGGTCCACCGCCCGCGCCACCGCCGGCGCGCTGCCCGGGTGGGTCCGCACCACGACGAGCGAGCCGTTGCACGTGACCGACGCGACGAGCGGGCCGAGCGCGTCGAGCCCGGTCAGCCGCTCCTCGTCGGAGAGCTCGTAGCGCGTGCCGCCCCCGGGCGCCGACACGCGGCGCGCGCCGAGCCGCGCCAGGTCGCGCGAGAGCGTGGCCTGGGTGGCGTCGAAGCCGTCCGCGCGCAGGGCGTCGAGCAGCTCCTCCTGGGTGGCGATGCGGCGGGAGCGGATGAGGCGGGCGACGGCCTGACGGCGCAGCTCCTGGCGGCTCATGCGCGTCCCTCCTCGGTGGCGGCCGGCACGACCGGCGCCGGCGTGACGAGCGTCCCCACGCCGCGGTCGGTGAAGAGCTCGGCGATGACGGTGTGCGGCTGGCGGCCGTCGAGGATGTGCACCCGCTCGACGCCGCCGGCGAGCGCCTCCAGGATCGAGTGCGCCTTGTGCTTCATGCCGCCGGTGATGGAGCCCGCCGCCATGCGGCGGCGCAGGTCGTCGGCGGTGACCTGCCGGACGAGCTCGCCGTCCGGGTAGGACTCGAGGATGCCGGGCACGTCGGTGAGGTAGATGAGCTTCTTCGCGCCGAGCGCGGCCGCGACGTGGCCGGCGACATCGTCGGCGTTGATCGAGAGGCTCTTCCCCTCCTCGGAGAGGCCGATGGGCGAGATGACGGGCACGTAGTCCTTGTCGAGGAGCATGCGCAGGAACTCGGTGTTGACCGCGGTGACCTCGCCGACGTGGCCGAGGTCGCGCCCGCTCTCGTGCACGATCCGGCGCGCCTCGAGGAGCCGCCCGTCCTTGCCCGACAGCCCGACCGCGCCGCCCGCGCTCGCGTTGAGCAGCGCGACGAGCTCCTGGTTCACGCGCCCGAGCACCATCTCCACGACCGGCAGCGACGCGGCGTCCGTGACCCGCAGGCCGTCCACGAACTCGCTGCGCTCGCCCAGCCGCTCCAGCGTCTTGTTGATCTCGAGCGCGCCGCCGTGGACGATGACGGGCTTCAGCCCCACGCGCTTCAGGAGCATCACGTCGTCGGCGAAGGCCTTCTTGAGGCTCTCCTTCACCATCGCGGCCCCGCCGTACTTCACGACTGCGATCCGGCCGGAGAAGGCGGCGATGTACTTGAGCGCCTCGACGATCAGCGTGCGCTTGAAGGCGGGGCTGTAGTTCGCGACGCGCTCCTCCTTCGCGAGCATCCCGTCGGGCTGCTGCACGATCATCGAGGTGTAGTCCGCGTTGATCTTCACGTAGTCGTAGGAGAGGTCGCACCCCCAGGCGGTCGCGCGGGCGGCGCCGTCCGCGAGCTCGACCAGGACGTCGATGCGCGTCTCGCGCAGCCGGACGCGCAGCGCCTCGCGATCGGCGTCGATGGGGATGCCGCCGCCGAAGACCGTCACGCCCTGGAGCGACACCTTCGCCTGGAACGGGTCGATGGCCCAGCCGCGCGACCCCGCGCGCGCGCCGACGGTGGCGAGGATGCGCCCCCAGTTCGGATCGGCGCCGAAGAGCGCGGCCTTCACCAGCGGCGACCCGGCGATGGCCGTCGCGCAGTCGCGCGCCGCCTCCTCCGACGGCGCGCCCGTGACGACGACCTCCACCATCTTGGTCGCGCCCTCGCCGTCCGCCGCGACCGCGCGCGCCATCTCGCCGCACAGGTCGGTGAGCGCGTTCTCGAGCGTGTCGAGGTCGGGGCCGGGGTCGGCGATGCGGGCGTTCCCGGCGAGGCCGTTGGCGAGCGCGAGGACCGTGTCGTTGGTGGACATGTCGCCGTCGATGTTCACCATGTTGAACGTCCGCGACACGGCCCGGCCGAGCACCTCCTGCAGCACGCGCGGCGTGACGGCGGCGTCGGTCGCGATGACGCACAGCACGGTCGCGAGCTGCGGCGCCACCATCCCGGAGCCCTTGCAGATGGCGCTCACGGTGGCGGCCTTGCCGCCCAGCACCACCTCGCGCGCGCTCATCTTCGTGCGCGTGTCGGTGGTCATGATGGCCTCGGCCGCGAGCTCGGCGTGGTCGCCGAGGCCGGCCGCGAGCGTGGGCAGCGCCGCCAGGATCTTCTGAGCGGGCAGGCGCTGGCCGATGACGCCCGTCGACGCCGTCAGGACGGCGCGCTTCTGGATCCCGAGCGCCGCGGCGACGCCGGCGCGGAGCGCGTGCACGTCCTCGAGGCCGCCAGGGCCGGTGAGCGCGTTCGCGTTCCCGGAGTTCGCGAGCACGGCCCGCATCCCCTCGGCGGGGACGCGCGGCCGCGCGTCGAGCACCGGCGCGGCGCAGGCGCGGTTCTTCGTGAAGACGCCCGCGGCGGCGGAGGGGACGTCGGAGACGACGAGCGCCACGTCGCGGCGCTGCGGCTTGAGGCCGCTCGCCGCGCCGGCGAACCGGAAGCCCTTCGGGATGTGCACGCTAGCCCCCCAGGAGATCGAGCCCGAGGGTCTCGTCCCAGCCCATGGCGGCGTTGAGCGCCTGCACCGCCTGCCCGGCGGCGCCCTTCACGAGGTTGTCGATGGCCGAGACGGCCACCGCGACGCCGGCGCGCGCGTCGATCGCGACCCCGAGGTGGACGCGGTTCGTGCGGGCGACGTCCCTCACCGCCACCCTCTCGGCGGGCAGCACGCGCACGAACGGCTCGCCGGCGTAGGCGTGCTCGAAGACGCGCGCGAGCTCTCCCGCGGCCGCCCCGGGCGCGAGCCGCAGCGTGCACGTGGCGAGGATGCCGCGCCGGATGGGGGCGAGGTGGGGCGTGAACGAGATGGCGCCGCACGTCCCCGCGAAGCGCGCCACGGTCTGCTCGATCTCCGGGACGTGCTGGTGCTTGCCGACGCGGTAGGCGCGCAGGTCCTCGTCCACCTCGCAGAAGCTGTAGTCCTCGCTCGCCTTGCGGCCCGCGCCCGACACGCCGCTCATGGCGGCGACCGCGATCCCGTCCGGCGAGACGAGGCCCGACCGCACGAGCGGGGCGATCGCCATGGCGGTCGCCGTCGCGTAGCAGCCCGGGTTCGTCACGAGCCGGGCGCCGGCGAGCTGCGCGCGCGCCAGCTCGGGGAGCCCGTAGCGGGCCTCGGCGAGGAGCGGCGCGGCGGCGTGCTCGAAGCCGTACCAGGGCGGGTAGAGCGACGCGTCCGCCAGCCGGAACGCGCCCGAGAGGTCCACCACCCGCACGCCGCGGGCGAGGAGCCTCGGCGCGAGCTGGAGCGACACCTCGGCCGGTGTCGCGAGGAACGCGATCTCCGCGTCCACCTCGGCGGCCTCTCCGAGCGCCCGATATCGAAGCGTGGCGCAGGGAGCGGGGAGCGCCAGCCGGTCGCCGGCCGAGTCGCCTGCCCAGCGATCGGAGAGGAGCGCGATGGGCCGGAGGCGGGGGTGGCGCGCGAGGAGGCGCGTGAGCTCGAGGCCGGCGTAGCCGGAGGCGCCCACGACGGCGGTCGGAAGGCTATGCATGGGAGTGCATGAATATGCAATCGGCCGCGAAAGTCAACGGCCGCCGCGCCGGGGGGCGCACTTCTACGAGGATGAGCGAGGCTCGCTCAGCCGGCGTCGTGCACCGTGACGTACACCATCGTCTGGTTCAGGAGCTGGTAGGCGATCTCGCCGAACGTGATCGGGCCGACGATCTCCCCCGTCTTCCTGCCCTCGAGCGACGAGTGGACGTAGTTGAGGACGCAGTTGCACGAGAACGCGATGTGGTCGGCGAGCCCGGTCGGAAGCGCGGACTCGAACGCGCCCACGTAGTCGGGGACGGGCCGGGCGTGGTGGTACGGGATGCCCGCGAAGACGGGGGCGAAGAACCGCACCTCGCGCTGGGCGGTGTCGACGTTCTGGAAGCTCACGTTGATCCTCGCGCCGTGGTAGTCGGCGACGAGCGGGAGGCGCGTGTCGAGCCCGTTCTCCCGGAGGTACTCGACGAAGTTCCGGCGCTGCCCGTCC
>WNGE01013864.1_pt1 | contig 15636 bp, 14 predicted proteins | sample 5400651 | NCBI WGS metagenome assembly WNGE01 (sample SAMN13153370, study PRJNA577476) | soil metagenome | isolation source: 60 cm soil or saprolite under grassland replicate 2 | place: USA:California | collected 2016-06-15 | reverse complement strand
CTGACCACCGGAATGTTAATGGATGGAAAGATGTCAGTGGGGGTCTTGATCAGGACAAATGGTGTGACCAAAAGTAGAAGCAACGCTGCTACGACAAATGTGTAAGGCCGATTAAGAGCTAGACGAATGATCCACATAACGTTCCTCCAATCTGGCTAAATAAGGCAAACCGCCGCGCTAAGGCGTCCATGACAGAGCGGTTTGTTTTCATCCTCTGAATCTGCTGCGCGATCAAAGAGTTGCTATTGCGCATGGGTGGGATTTTCTGTTCCTGCCGCCGGGGTGATCGGTGTTCCCTCGTTCGAGGTAGCCCTCGAAGGCGTCCGCCGCGGCGGATGGCCTACAAGCGACCGGCAGTTATAGGCCGTCTCTGGGAAATGGCAGGCATCTTAGCTCGGAGAGCGCTTTTCACTTCGACACCTGCTTCTTTTTCGAGCGCCTTGATGAGGGCAGAGGCGTTTTCCGTTCCGAAGCCAAATGCAACGGCCGATTCGAGATTCTTTTCGACAACGCGCAGAGCCGGAATAGGTGACTGCAGACTTTTTGCGAATTTTTCAATGAAGCCTGCGTCCTTGAGCATGAGCTTGAGCGCGAAATTGGTAGAAAAATCGCGTTTTAAAATGTTCTGACCGTTGCTCACGAGGAGAGGCGAGCGGAAATCGGCGACCTTCACAACTTCCATTACCGTCTTCAGATCAAGCCCCGCCTTTTGCGCGAGAACCAAACCTTCCGCGAGCGCTTCCAATTCCAACGCCACGATGAGGTTTCCCACCAGTTTCATGGCCGCGGCATTTCCGTTTTTGTCAAAGTAGTGAACCGTTTGTCCCAAATGCTCCAAGACCGGTTTCACTTTTTCAAAGATGACCTTGTTGCCCGCGGCCATAATCCAAAGCTTCGCATCGGCTGATTCTTGTTTGCTGCCAAAGACAGGTGCATCGAGAAAATCCACGCCGCGCTTTGCGTAAGCTTCTTGTTCTCGCAAGCTCGTCTCAGGAACGACGGTGCTCATGTCGATCGCGATCTGGCCTTCTTTGATTCCACCTAGAATTCCTTTCGCGCCAAAGACAACGTCCTCAACGGCTTGGTCGTTGCTCAACATGTACATCACAAGATCGACATCGCGGACGGCGTCGGCTGGACTCTCGGCGACACGGGCACCTTTCCTGGCGAACGGTTCGCACTTCTCAGCGCTTCGATTCCAGACGGTAAGTTGGTAGCCGGCTTTGAGAAGGTTCGACGCCATACCGCTGCCCATGGTCCCAAGACCGAGATAGGAAATCGTCTTTATCATGGTTGCGCTCCCCACTCTCTTCCCTTGTCGCCCATTGCGAAGTCGTAGATGGCCGAAAAATCGTTAGTCTCGTGTCCGCCGCGCATGGCCAGTCGATAGATTTCTTTGGTTACGTTCGTTAGGGGTAAAGCCACACCGCTTTCGTAAGCACTGACTGAAGCGAGCTGCATATCTTTCTGCATCCAGCGCAATGGAAATTCAGCTGCATAATTTCCGGTTTCCATTTTCTCCCGCTTCGACGCGAGAAACGGAGCAACCGTCGGCGTACTGAGCAGTGAATCAAACAGCATCTTCTGCGAAAGCCCGAGTCCCTGGCCAAGCTCCATGGCTTCGGCGAATGCGGCCATGGAATTGCCCAATAACAGATTGATTACCATTTTCATGGAGGTCCCCATTCCGTGTCCGCCGGCATGAACAATTTTGTTGCCCATGCACAGAAGGAGTGAGCGAATTGCTTCCAAGTCGGCTTCATTAGCGCCCACCCAGAAAATGAGCTTCGCTTCGGCGGCCACCGGAGCAGATCCGGTCACGGGCGCGTCGACAAAACGGATCTGACGGCGTGCTGCTTCGGCGGCCATCTTGTGCGAGAACGACGGATTGACCGAGCTACAATCGACCCAAAGTGCATTTGGCCGGAGGTGATTCAAAAATCCATTGGCAGCTAGGGCCGCTTGTTCGACCGCGTCCGGATGAGCCAACATTGTGAACAGCACATCCACTTGTTGGGCGAGTTTTGCCGGAGAATCAGAAAATGTTCCGCAGGCGCCGAGCAACGGCTCCGCTTTTTCACGCGTGCGATTGAACACGACCAAGGAATAACCGTGCTTCTGCAGGTTCGCCGCCATCCGGCTACCCATGATACCCAAGCCAATGAATCCAATTTTCATTCTATTCTTACTAGCTGCCGTTTGTGATCGGTCTCAATTGGGAAAGCATCGTCTCCTTGCTCGCGGTCCCGAAAATCCCATTCCTGACTTCGCCATCGACGAAATACAGCACTGTCGGAACACATCGAATGCCGTACCACAGCCCGAGATTCGGATTCCGATCGAGTTTGACCGTGGCGAGCTTTAGATCCTCGATAAGCTCAGTGGAAATTTCGTCCATCGCCCCGTCGAACATCACAGAAGGAAGACTCCATCCGGTGGCAAACTCGACCAGCACGGGTTGGCTGGATTTCAAAACTTCGGTTTCGAAGTTTGCTTCATCGATTTCAATGATCGGTCTCATGTTGGCGGGGTGTTTTTTTGTTTCTATCGATTTGATCGGTTAATTAAGCTGCGACCGGGCTGCGTTCGGCGGATTGGAAAAGGCCGATTAGCTCCGCCAGGCGCCGCTCGTAGGAGTCGCAAGTGGGACAATCGCCGTTGGGTCCGACCCAATCGGGGTGTTGGATGCGCAAGTCTTCGTGAATCTGCTGCTGAAGCTCGCTATAGGAATGAATTTGGTGAGACATGATGATTTCCTCGATGAAGGTTTAAGTCAGATCGCGTTTCGTTTTAACTCCTCAGGATATGGTTTGCTGTCACCCTGCCGCTATTGCGCGTGCGTGGGATTTTGCGTTACTACTCCAGGGGTGATGGGTGCTCCCTCGTACGAGGTAGCCGGCTACTCAGACGTTTTTCGATTTGTGGCGGCCTTTTTCAATTAGCCGCTTGAAGTTGCGCAGGTATTTATCGACTCGATTCGAAACAGCGCCGCCGAAGTTCGAGGTCAGCTTCAGGGTCACGCACGTGCCGTGGTCAGAAAGCGAAGCGAAGGAAACGACTCCAGCGGCAAGGCGGTCGTGCGCATGACCGTTGGAAATAGTTCGCCAGGCCAGCCGTCGTTCAGGGACACGCAGCGTGATCTCAAGCATCGCCTCATATTCCTTTCTGTTGAGAGCGAATAATGCGACAAAATGGTTTGCATCCAATTTTCGCACACGTTTGATCGCGGGGATGAATTTTGGAAAATCTTCAAACGCCAGCCAGCGCTTATAGACAGAGGCAACCGGCGCGTTGACGGCGATTGATCCCTCCGCGGTGTCTATCCGCGGTCTATTCCCTTTATTTGGCATCGGTTCGTTAGGCATAGAACCGCGCGTATTCATTTTTTGAAAACGTGCGGCCCCAGCCATCGGTGAAGAAATTAAAGATCGACATGTTAAAGACGAGCAAGGGGTCGTGCCTGGGTGCGCGTCGTCGAAAAGGGTCGCGCACTCTGCTCCTGGAATTATTTTCACGTTGTCTAGCTTTCATTATGGAATTTTGCGTACTTCCGACGCTAACTGGCGCTGTGGCATGTCACCACGTTGCAGTGGCGGGATTTTGTAGTGCCTCTTTCGAGGGAGGACGTAAGAGTGGCGGAGAGCGCGGACGGCTGTTAAATTGTGGGTCAGTGCTGAAGTAAGTCAGACGCGGTTCCAACCAAGAAAGGAAAAACCCCATGGATCCGACTAAAGACAACACTAAGTCTCGCGAACAGGACAACCAACCGATGCGGTTTGCCAATGCGACGCTCGGCCAACATCGCCATGTCTGCGCGTTTTTTTACGGCGTGGAGGAGGAGTATCGTGTGCTACTTCCGTTCGTTAAGGAAGGGCTCGCGCGCGGGGAGAAGGCGTTTCACATTGTCGATCCAAAACTGTGCGACGAGCACTTACAGCGACTTTCCTCAAGTGGCGTCGACGTCGCTTCGGTGGAGAAGAATGGACAATTCGAACTGCACCACTGGCACGAAGTTTATTTGCGCGACGGTCATTTCGACAGGGACCGCATGCTTGCCTGCATGCAGGACGTACTGCAGCAGAGCCAGCGCGACGGCTTCCCCCTCGCCCGCGTCATGGGCCACGCCGAATGGGCTTCAGGTGACTGGCTTGGGGTAGACGACTTTCTCGAATACGAGTGCCGGCTGAACGACATCATACCGAAGTATAAGGATGCCGTAATCTGTCTTTATAATCTGACGAAGTGTGGCGGCAACCTTATCATCGACGTCATGCGAACTCACCCGATGATTCTCATCGGAGGCATCGTCCAGGAGAACCCGTTCTTTGTACCGCCGGATGAGTTTTTGCGAGAATTGCGCGAACGCCGTGCGCCCAAGGGTAAAGCAGTGGCCTGAAGTTAAATGTCGAAGTCAGATCGTGGTTTGCGACGACTTGCGCCGCCTGTTTGGCGGTACGGTCTCTCCGTTTTATTGGTCGCGCTCTCAACGAGCGTGACCCTTCTGCTGCAAGATTACACGTTTCGCACGCCGCTCTTCCTGCCCGCGATCCTGCTCAGTACATGGTACGGCGGCACGGGACCGGGCCTGCTCGCGGTGCTGCTCTCAACCTTATCCATTAATTTTTTCATTCTCGAACCGAGATTCGCCTTTTCATTTAGTTTGCGCGACGGGATCCATCTCGCCGTTTTTCTTTTTTCAGCGTTACTGATTAGCTCGTGGAGTGCCGCGCGTAGCCGCGTTGAGCATGCCTTAAAGCGAGCGCGCGATGAGCTGGAGGGCAAAGTCAAAGAGCGAACGGCCGATCTCAGTCGGAGCAACGAGCAATTGCGGTTGGAGAACGCCGAGCGCGAGCGGGCCGAAGGTGTCCTGCGCGAAAAGGCAAGTCTGCTCAATCTCACTCACGACACGGTCTTTGTCCGCGACATGAACGACGTCATTACCTACTGGAACCGCGGCGCCGAGGAACGATACGGCTGGTCGAGCCAAGAAGCCGTCGGTCGCATCTCTCACGAACTCACACAGACGGCCTTGCCTGCGCCGCTCCACGAGATAAATGCTCAACTTCTCAAAACTGGCCGATGGGAAGGAGAATTGGTCCACGTCCGCCGCGACGGGACATCGGTAATGGTAGCGAGTCGTTGGGCCCTGCAACGCGATGAATCCGGCAATCCGATCGCAATTCTTGAGACTAACAACGACATCACCGAGCGCAAACAGGCGGAAGAGGAGCTCCGGCGCAGCGAAGCGTTTTTAACTGAGGGTCAGAGAATCAGTCACACTGGAAGCTGGAGTTGGAATGTTGCCAGCGGAGGGGTCACCTGGTCGGAGGAGCATTTCCGTATCTTTGGTTTCGACCTCGACCAGACCAAGCCGTCTTTGCAGTTATTCCTGGAAACGGTTCATCCGGAAGATCGATCATTTATCGAGCGAAGTCTCGATGAGGCCGTTCGCGAAAGAAAAGGTTTTGACTTGGAATTTCGAATCGCGCTGGCGGACGGATCTATTAAACATGTCCAGGGTGTAGGCCGGCCCACTCTCGGTGCATCTGGCGAAATCGATCGTTATACCGGCACGAGCGTAGACATCAGCGAGCGCAAGCGAGGAGAAGCCTTGTTCGCTGGTGAAAAGCGTCTTCTGGAGATGATCGCCACCGGTGTTGCGCTCGAGCACATCCTGAATGTCCTGTGTCAGATTATCGAAGACTACCGTCCCGGCACGCTCGCTTCTGTTTTGTTGCTTCGTCCCGATGGCGTTCATCTGGAGTCCATCGCGGGGCCGAGTCTCCCCAAAGGATGGAGGCAGGAGATGGAAAAGCTGCCGATTGGACCCTGTGCCGGCTCTTGCGGGACAGCGGCCTATCGCGGATCAGCGGTCATAGTTTCTGATATCGCGTCTGATCCGCTTTGGGACGTGCCGGAGCATCGTGCCGCCGCATTAAGTCACGGGCTCCGAGCCTCCTGGTCGAATCCAATATTGTCGTCGGAAGGAAAAGTCCTGGGAACTTTTTGCATTTATGAGCGCGAAACGCGAAGCCCGAATCCGCACGATCTCGGGGTTATCGAGAAGGCGACCTATCTGGCACGGGTTGCGATTGAACGCGATCGTGCCGAGATGGATTTACGGACAAGCGAGGAAAAATATCGAGATTTAATCAATGCTTCCCCCGACGCAATCTGCGTCATGGATGCAGACGGCAAATGTTTGTTAGTAAACCCGGCAGGAGTCGAGCTGGCAGGTGGTCCGGAGGAGGAACTGATCGGCTCTTCAATTACCGAGACTTACGTTCCGGAAGAACGTCACTTGTTTAAGGATCGGGTCGACAAATTGAAAGCGGAAGGATCTTTCCGGTTTGAACGAAAATTCCTGCGAAAAAATGGCGAGATAATTCCGGTGGAGGTTTCTTTGTCAGCGCTGCGCGGTCGATATTACCAAGCGATCATCAGAGACATCAGCCAGCGTAAGCGGCGTGAAGCGCTCCTGGCCGGGGAGAATCGAGTTCTTGAGATGGTGGCCAAAGGCGATTCGCTTTCCGATATCCTCGACAACTTATGTCTGCTGGTGGAAGAGCAATCTTCCGGTGTCCTGGCCTCCATCCTATTAATGGATCCGAATGGCAAGCAATTGCGGCATGGCGCAGCACCACATCTTCCGAAAACTTACACCGAAGCGATCGATGGAGCTTTCATTGGGCCTGCGGTCGGTTCATGTGGAACGGCCGCCTACCGCGCCGAACAGGTGATCGTCTCGGATATCGCTGTCGATCCACTTTGGGCCGCTTTTCGCGACCTGGCTTTGAGGCATTCACTTCGCGCTTGTTGGTCCACACCGATCTTCTCCTCCGAAGGCAAAGTGATCGGAACGTTTGCCATGTACTATCGCGAGCCACGTACCCCGACCACTCGTGAGCAGGAAACGATTAAACACATTACTCATCTCGCGGGCGTCGCCATCCAACGTAAGCTGGCGGAAACGGCCCGGCGCGAGAGCGAAGCGTATCTGGCGGAAGCGCAGCGACTCAGTCATACGGGGAGTTGGGCGTGGGCGCCCGCTACGGGCGAGATCCGGTACTGGTCGGAGGAAACCTATCGCGTGCTTGGCTTCGATCCGGACGCCGGGCCGCCGCGATTCGAAAAATTCTTTGGGCGACTTCACCCTGAGGACCAGGACAGAGTCAGAGAACTGTTCGGGAAAGCGATTGCCGAGAGAGCGGACTTCGAAACGGAGTATCGAGTTGTTCACCCAAACGGCGACGTCAAGGACATCCACGCGGTGGGACATCCGGTTAGCGGTGAGGGTGGTCATTTTGTGGAGTTCGTGGGCAGCGTTATCGATATTACTGAACGCAAACGTGCCGAAGAAGCGTTGCGCGCTTCCGAGCAATTGGCGCGCGGACAAGTAGAGGCGCTGGCGCAGAGCTTGGATGTGTTGGCGACCGCGCCGGACCCGGAAAAGTTTATTGGGCAAATGCTCAGTACCATTGGCCGCCTCCTGAACGCGCAAAGCGTGACTTTGTGGTTATTCAATGAATTGGCTGATTCACTTGTTTTGCGCTCAACGGTAGACGGCGGAAATTTGGTGATCCGCCATACCGACCGTGGGTCGTATCGGCCGGAGGAGCTTGAATTAACGCAGGCCCTCGCGCATCAAGTCATGCTTGCGCTTCAACTCAATGAATTTGCCGAGCAAGGGCAGCGGGCCGCAGTTTTCGAAGAACGAAACCGAATGGCGCGGGACATTCACGACACCCTCGCACAAGGTTTCACCGGTGTGATTGTACAATTGGAAGCAGCTGAGGATGCGATCGCCTGCGGCTCCCGCAAGGACGCGGACAAGCACTTGCACCGCGCCGGCGAATTGGCCCGGCGGAGTCTGAGTGAAGCGCGCCGGTCAGTTCACGCATTGCGCCCGCAGGCATTGCAGGAACAAAATTTTTGGGGCGCGCTCAAAGGTACTATTAAGAACACGACCGCCGGGACGGCGCTTCACACAACGTTTGAAGCGAAAGGCAAACTACCGGAGCTTCCTCAGCCCTGGCAGGAAAACCTACTGCATATCGGACAGGAAGCTTTGACCAACACCCTCAAGTATGCTCACGCTCGCAACTTCAAAACGCGACTAACCTATAAGGCGAAAAAACTTCGTCTGGAGCTGCGTGATGACGGCGATGGATTCAAGGCCAAAGATCGACATGACGGGGTAGGCCTTCGCGGAATGCGCGAGCGGGTCGAACAAATGGGCGGCGAATTGGAAATCACCAGCTCACGCGGCAAGGGCACGACGATCACCGTACTACTACCGTGCAACGGAGAATCGATGTCATGACATCCAAAAAGAAAACAAAAGCAAGTTCTAAGAAGGCTCCAAGAAGAACAAAGTCTCCTGCGAGGAAAGCGTCAAAGGCTGGAGATCTAAAACGCCCTCGCATTAGTGTGCTCATTGCTGATGATCACAGCGTCGTCCGCGAAGGCTTGGTTTCGCTCATCACCCGGAAAGCAGACATGACTGTAATCGGCGAGGCGGGTAATGGACGCGAAGCGGTCGATCTTTGGAAGCAGCATCACCCCGATGTAACGCTGCTCGATTTGCGTATGCCTGAGCTCGATGGCGTTGGCGCGCTAAAGGAGATTCGTTCCGGCGATGAGAAAGCGCGAATCATTGTCCTAACAACGTTCGACGGCGATGAAGATATCTACCGCGCCATTCAAGCCGGCGCGAAAGGTTACCTGCTCAAAGATGCACCGCGCGAAGCGCTAATGGATTGCATTCGCCGAGTGCACGCCGGCGAAACTTGCGTGCCAGTGCATCTCGCGGCCAAACTCGCGCAACGCGTCAGCGGAGAAACCTTGAGCGAACGCGAGATCGATGTCCTCAAACTGATGGCTCAGGGAAAAAGCAATAAGGAGATCGGCTCAGCGCTCTTTATTAGTGAGGGCACGGTGAAGTCGCATGTGAAAAGCATTTTCGCGAAGATGAATGTGATCAGCCGGACTGAAGCGGTGGCCAACGCAACACGTCGCGGCCTGATTCAGCTGTAGCCGTTCTCACCCGATTGTAAGGCGTCTGTATCAGATGCCACTTTCGAATGGTGTTTCGTAGATGGGACTTATAGACAACTTCCCTTAAGTGGCCGCCATAATTCGGCTGTCTCCAAGGAGGGAGCCGCATCCCCCATACGTGATATTACAAAATCCGACGGACGCGCAATTGCCGCCTACCCAACAGCGTGCCAAGAAATATACAAAGAGGCGAATGCAATGAACGATTTTGCGAAGTCGCGGCGCGGATTTCTGAAGACAGCGGGCGCTATGGCCGGAGCGTTTTTGCTTTCTCCGAGAGGCATTCTGGCTCGGACGGAGGAGCTAACTCAGCACAGTGAACCAGTGGCTCCGCAAAGCGAATCCGCCGCCGCAGACTACACCCTGCGCATCGGAACGCCTCCTGTTGAGATCGCGCCCGGCCGAATCATTTCCATCACTACCTACAATGGACAGTTCCCTGGGCCATTGCTTCGGTTCAAGGAAGGTCAGCAGGTCACGGTGGACGTGTTCAACGACACCGATACGCCGGAGCAATTGCACTGGCATGGTCAGAAGATCCCGACCGACGTGGACGGAGCCTCCGAGGAAGGAACGCCGTTTATTCCTGCGCATGGCAAGCGGCGCATTGTATTCACGCCCAGGCCGGCAGGCTTGCGGTTCTATCACACCCACAACCGCGCCGGCGCAAACCTAGCGGCAGGACAATACAGCGGACAAGTGGGACCGGTGTACATAGAGGCGAGACAGGAATCGGGCAGCTACGACCGCGAAGTCTTTCTTGTCCTAAAGGAGTTCGAGCCCACGTTCAATCGCGGCGGCGACATGGCCATGGATTTCCTGGCTCCGGCGACTCGCGTCAAGTCCCTCGAACAACCGGGAGAGTCCGCAATGAAAGCCTCGCTCGCGAAGGGTATGCCACACGGGTACGAGGTCGGCTACGGATCATTCACGATCAACGGACGCATGCTCGGTCACGGGGAGCCGATTCGCGTGAAGCATGGGGAACGCGTCCTGTTTCATATCTTAAACGGAAGCGCGACCGAGATTCGCAGCTTAGCATTGCCGGGCCACTCGTTTCAGGTCGTCGCGCTCGATGGCAATCTTGTTCCGAACCCGGCGCAGGTGCCGGTCCTGTGGCTGGGCACGGCTGAACGTATCTCCGCCATTGTGGAAATGAACCATCCGGGCGTTTGGATCATGGGCGATCTCGCCGACGATGATCGCCGGCACGGCATGGGCAGTGTCGTTGAATACGCTGGTCGCGGCGGACAAGCGAAATGGATCGCCCCTGCGCCTTTTCGCTGGGACTACGCGCGTTTCGCGAAGGTCGGTGCGACTGCCCCTTCACCCGACGAGACGATCGAGATGATCTTCGCCAAGGACAACGCTGCCGAGGAAGGTTTCAACCGGTGGACCATCAATGGCGTGGCCTTCCCTATGACGGGCGAGACTGCCCCAGCTTCACTTCACCTGAAGCAAGGCAAGCGCTATCGCATTCGTATGCGCAACGCCAGTGACGATATCCATCCAATCCATCTCCATCGCCATAGTTTTGAGCTGACGAGCCTGGCAGGAAAGTCGACAGCTGGAATCTTAAAAGATGTTGTGATGTTGGGCGGATACCAGGAAGCCGAGGTAGACTTTATTGCTGATAATCCAGGGCTGACCCTTTTCCACTGTCACCAGCAACTGCACATGGACTACGGGTTCATGACGCTCTTCGACTACGCCTCTTAGGCTTCTTCCGCAGTGATAATCGCCGGAGCACCCAGTCCCAAATTCATGATCCGATTACGAGGTGTTTTAAGTCGTTCTTTGCAAGGGGGCTTTAGTCAATTGCGAAAGCCTTTGTGACCAATATGCTAGTTGTCATTATGGAGAGGAGCGAAATCATTTGTAAGGAGAGAGCCTATGAAAAATGAAAATTTGGAATCCATAGCGAGAAAGTTGGTCGCCCCGGGCAAGGGGATCCTGGCAGCCGATGAAAGCTCAGGGACGATCGAGAAGCGATTGAAGAGCATCAGCGTTCCGTCGACCGAAGAGAACCGGCGGGCATATCGTGAGATTTTATTTACCACGGCCGGGTCGGGCGAATTTGTCAGCGGCGTGATTCTGTTCGACGAGACGATTCGACAGAAGACTCGCGACGGTCGCACTTTTGTTGAAGCGCTGGAAGAGCAGGGGATCATCCCTGGGATCAAGGTCGATAAAGGCGCCAAGGCAATGGCGAATTTCCCGGGTGAAAAAGTCACCGAGGGTCTAGACGGACTGCGTGAGCGGCTGGCGGAGTACCGGCAATTGGGAGCGCGATTCGCCAAATGGCGCGCCGTGATCAGCATCGGTGACAAAATTCCTACGCACAGATGCATTGCGACAAACGCCGAATTGTTGGCGCGCTATGCGGCGCTTTGTCAGGAGGCTGATGTGGTGCCGATCGTCGAACCGGAAGTCCTCATGGATGGCGCACATACGATTGACAGGCATTTCGAAGTCACGCACCAAACACTGGAAAGCGTTTTCCATGCTTTGTCCGAGCATCGGGTCGTGTTGGAAGGGATGCTGCTGAAACCGAACATGGTTCTTTCAGGAAAAGATTGTCCGCAGCAAGCCTCGGTGCAGGAAGTGGCCGACGCCACCGTGCGTTGCATGAAGCGCGTGGTCCCCGCCGCTGTTCCCGGTCTTGTCTTTCTCTCAGGCGGGCAGACTGATCTCCAAGCCACCGAACATCTCAACGCGATGAATCGTCTGAGTGGCCTGCCGTGGGAACTGAGTTTTTCCTTCGGACGCGCTTTACAAGCTCCCGTGCTCAAAGCTTGGAAAGGTGATTCGGCGAACGTGGCTGAAGCGCAACAGGCGTTCCACCATCGCGCTTGGTGCAACAGCAAAGCCCGCTTCGGTAAATACACCGAAGACATGGAAATCGCGAAAGCGGCTGCTTGAAGGCCACCAGTGATCGCACAAATGTGCAGCGCTTGTAGCCCGGCGCTGTGCCGCCGTGACATGGACGTCGTTGCTGCCATTGGCCACGCGTTCTGGATGGCATTTACTGAGCCGATCACAGTGTATCGCGGACCGTACGATTACAGCGTTCGCGGGGCGGCGCAGGATTTTTGCGCGCAGTACGAGGTTGTTGTGCCAGCCTGAGAAACGGCCGAGCCCGGATCGACCTGCATTGGCGCAAACCTAAGAGTTCGCTCTCCCACAACCCAGACGCAGATCATTCGTCTGCGCTCCTTGCTGCGCTCGGTTGATGTTCCGGCCACAGCGCGACGACGGCGAGAGCAACGATGATTCCGACTGAGACTTCGAGAAACCTGTGTAACGCGATAATCCACGCCGGAGCCGAACGCGGAATCAGAACGATGATGGCGAGGGTAATGCTGGCGTAACGATACGCAATCTTCTCCAGACGAAATGTGATCGAGAGCAATCCGATGAGGACGATTGCAACCGCGAACGCAACGAGGTTTGCGCCGAAAAAATTTGCCTCGAGCGCTCCTACTGAGGCACCCACCGCGGTAGCAACGATCCGCTCGATCGAGAGCGTCAGCGTCGCGCCGAGAGTGGATTGCATCACGACCAATGTTGCGATCGCAGCCCAGTAAGCCTCGGGCATTTGCACAAGCCGCGCGATTAAGACGGACGCAGTCGCAGCGACGGCGGTGCGAATGGCATGCGTGATCGAAGGAAGTTTCTTTTCGTCCCAAGCCCAGAGTTTCATCCGAACATGATCTTTCCAGCGAACTGGGTTTGGCAAGATTCGTCGCGACTGACCGCGGCCAGCCGACCGCCAACGGCATCGGCTTCGAGGGGAACCCTTCGTTCTCTTCGTTGTCTTTTGTGAAAATCTTCAGACGAATCAATCAGAAGGAAGCGAAAGTACGAAGCGAGCAGCGAGCCCTCCGGCAGTTTGATAACTCATAATCCCGCATCGATACCTCTCTCGAAAGAGGGAGTGCGAATCACCTCGCAAGCGATATTGGAAAATTCTATTGACGCGAAATAGTTGCCTACCAGCGCGCGCAACGACAATCTCGTAAACTGCGGAGCATCTTATGAACAAAAAAATGAAGGCAGCACAGATCAGCAAACCCGGCGGGAATTGGGAATTAGTGGAACGCGACATTCCAGAGCCGGGCCCTGATCAGGTCTGCGTGAAAGTGGAGGCGTGCGGCATTTGCCACAGCGATGTTCTCGTCAAAGACGGTTTATGGCCCGGCCTTCAGTATCCGCGCGTGCCGGGTCACGAAATCGCCGGACGGGTTGATGCGGTCGGCGATCGTGTCACGAATTGGAAAAAGGGGGAGCGCGTCGGTGTCGGCTGGCATGGCGGACACGATTTCGTCTGCGAGCAATGCCGGCGCGGCGATTTTGGAATGTGCATTAATCGCAAAGTCACCGGGATCGATTTTGATGGTGGTTATGCAGAATACATGATCGCGCCGGCGGAAGCATTAGCCGTAATTCCCGACGAATTGCCAGCGGAAGAAGCGGGACCGTTCATGTGCGCAGGGGTGACGGTGTTCAACGCGCTGCGCAATTCGGGCGCGCGGGCCGGTGACGTTGTTGCGGTCCAAGGAATCGGCGGACTCGGACATCTCGGTGTCCAGTACGCGCGGCGAATGGGATTCGAAACCGTGGCGCTTGGTCGCGGGAAAGACAAAGAGCCGCTCGCGAAAGAATTGGGCGCGCATCATTACATTGATTCGAGTGCCGTCGATACGGTGTCGGAGCTGCAAAAACTTGGCGGCGCGCGCGTGATTCTGGCGACGGCGCCAAGCGCAAAAGCGATTTCCTCGGTCGTGGAGGGATTAGGAGTGAATGGCAATCTGCTCGTTCCGGCAGCGCCGAATGATCCGCTTACAATTAGTGTGATGCCGTTGATTATGGGGAGGCGAGCCGTGTCTGGCTGGTATTCAGGGACAGCGCGAGACTCGCAGGACACATTGGAGTTCAGCGCGCTTAGCGGCGTGCACCCGATGATCGAGAAATATCCGCTCAGCCGCGTGGCCGAAGCCTACGAACAAATGCACAGCGGCAAGGTGCGCTTCCGCGTCGTTCTTACCATGGGCATGTGACACAGTGGCAGCGGCGGCTGTGCGAATCGCATGTGTGAGTGAATTCTCAAATCGGTGCCCGTGAGCACCTACCCTACGTTGATCGGACTATCGGGATGAGTTCGCCGGAAACGAGTTACTTTTCGCACATGAGGTTTTCGCAAGAAGAACCAGTCGACCATGGTATGCAATATCGGCATCGGTGCCCGAGCTAAATACAGTGTCATGATCAGTAGATAAAACAGGCTCGTTCGGATCGGTCCAAGCGTTTCGTAACGACGCGCACTCGATTGAATCCTGATCGGAATCTGCCTGACGCCGCCGGTCCTGCGCAGCTTGCGATAGAGATCGGCGTCTTCGAGCAACGGCTGATCTGAATAACCGCCGACAGCGAAGAAGTTTTCCCGACGACAAAACAATCCCCGGTCGCCCAGAGCTATGCGAAATAAGTTCACACAGACATTGGCGGTTGCGTCGCGGACGCGGTAAATCCAGCGCGAGGGGACGATTTGCAAGGCAAAACAACCGCCGACGATTTGCGGATCGCACAGCGTATCCTCAATTGCTGCGGCGGCATTTGCGGAGACACGCGAATCCGCATGGAGAAACCATAAAATTTCTCCGCGGGCAAGGCGTGCTCCAGCGTTCATCTGTCGCGCCCTTTCTGGGACGGTTTCGACGATGTGATCGACCAGGTCGCGGCAAAAATCGAGCGTGCCGTCTTTGCTTCCTCCATCGACGAGGATAATTTCGGCATTCGGCGCGGCGGCGCAAAGGTGTTCGAGAAATCCGCGAACGATCGCGGCTTCATTTAGCACCGGCACGATAATAGAGATGCTCATTTGGCCCAGGCCATGATTTTTCTCCCAGCAATCCAGATCAACAGCGTGAAGTCAAAGCAACAAAATCGGCGCATCGTCGGTCCCATCGAAGGGGGAATTTAGTCGTTTGGGTCTGACAAAAGGCTGGCGCAGCCAACGGGAAGGCATTGCCGATTTGAGTGGAAGGACGAAGTTCGAGATCTGCTAATCATGAATGCAAAATCTAAACGACTGATTGCGATTGGAGTATTGGCCTTAGTGGTGGGGATCGCCGCCGGAGCAGGCTTGGATCATTGGCGCGCGGGCAAAGCAGCGCATAAAGAAAGACCTCCATTGCCGCAGTTCGGTTCTTTGCTGCCATCGGGGGATGACGTTGAAGTTAGCGGAAAAGCAATGTGTGGTTTTTGCTACTGGGGAGTGGGCGGACAGTCCTGCAATGTGGTCTTGAAAACGGTGTCCGAGCCGGGCATCGTATTCCTTTCTCCGAACGAGAAGGTGAATGAGATTGAAAAGATCACCGGCAAATGCGCGGGCGGGAAAGTGGATATCCGGGCACGCGGCGTCCTTTCCCGCTATGACGGCCATAATTATTTGTTCGTGCGCAATTTCGAAAAATAGCGGCGAACTGATTTCGGTTGTGGCTGGCGTGAGAGATTGAAAGTATCCAATGAAAATCGCGGTTGCTGGAAAAGGTGGGAGCGGAAAGACGACAATTTCTG
>WNGE01006366.1_pt1 | contig 15636 bp, 19 predicted proteins | sample 5400651 | NCBI WGS metagenome assembly WNGE01 (sample SAMN13153370, study PRJNA577476) | soil metagenome | isolation source: 60 cm soil or saprolite under grassland replicate 2 | place: USA:California | collected 2016-06-15 | reverse complement strand
GGCATCGGCCGGATCGGCTGGGTGGCGATGCCGAGGGTCGAGCCGTGATCGCCGGCATCGCCGCCGGGCATCCCGCCACGGCGACGGCGGGAGCCGAGATCCTCGCCGAGGGCGGCACGGCCGCGGACGCGGCGGTGGCAGCGTGCCTCGCCTCCTGCGTTGCCGAGACGGTGATGACCGGGCTCCTGGGCGGCGGGCACGGGGTCTACCTCGACGCGACGGCCGGAACGGCGCGGAATCTCGACTGCTTCTGCGCCGTGCCCGGACTTGGCCCCGCTCCGCCCCACACGCCGGAGCTCGTCGACCTGCAGGTGCCGTTCGGGGCCGAGCTCGTGCACTACGCCATCGGCGCCGCCTCCTGCGCGGTGCCCGGCGTCCCGGCGGGCCTGGACGAGCTCTGGCGCGCCCACGGACGCCTGCCGTGGCCACGCCTCTTCGAGCCGGCGCTGCTGCTCGCGCGCAACGGCGTCGAGATGCCGCCCGCGCACGCCTCGTGCCTGGAGATGCTGGCGCCCGTGATGACGATGCGCGAGGGCGCGCGCATGTATGCGCCGGGAGGCATGCTGCTCCGCGCGGGCGAACGCCTGCAGCAGCCCGGGCTCGAGCGCGCGCTCGCCGCCCTCGCCGAGGAGGGCGCGGCCGCCGCATACACCGGCTCGATCGGGGAGTCGCTGCTCGCGCTGTCGACCGAACGCGGCGGGCTGCTCACGCGCGAAGACCTCGCCGCGTACGAACCCCGCTGGAGCGAGCCCGTCGAGCTGAACCGGCTCGGCCGGCGCTTCCTGACTCGCGGAGGCCTGTCGGGGATGCCCTCGACCCTGGAGCGGCTGCCGTCGCTGGGCGGCCTCTGCCCCGCCGAGCGCGTGCTCACGCTCGTGTCCGTCCTCGACGACGGCGCGACCGCTCCCGAGACGCACACCACGAATCTCGTCACCGTCGACGATGCGGGGAACGCCTGCGTCCTGACGACGAGCCTCGGTCTCGGCTCCGGCGACTGGCTACCGGGGCTGGACCTGCATCTCAACAGCATGCTCGGCGAGGTCGAGCTCCTGCGCGGCGCGCTCGAGCCGGGGGGCCGGATGCAGAGCATGATGGCGCCGACCCTCGTGCTCGACGACGACGGTCTCGTCCTCGCACTCGGCGCCGCCGGCGGAACGCGCCTGCGCACGGCGCTGCTGACGGTCGCGGCCGGCATCCTCGAGGAGGGGCTGGAGCCGCAGGAGGCCGTCGACCGGCCGCGCGTCCACCCGGCCGGCGACGTCGTCAACGCGGAGCCCGGCGTCGATACGGAGGCGCTCGCAGCGCTCGAGGCCGCCGGCCGCACCGTCCGGCGCTGGCCGGCTCCCCACCATTACTTCGGTGGGGTCAGCGCCATCGGGCGGCGAGGCTCAGCGGGAGACCCCCGCCGGAGCGGCGCGGCGCTTGCGGTTCGGCCTCGGCGGTGAGCGGGATCCAGCCGACGTAGCCGCACGCCGGGCAACCGGGGTTCCGCTCGACGGCACCGCCGGTCGCCGGCTTCGCGTAGACCGAGCCGCATTCGAGACAGCGCACCTGCTCCGTGCCGCCAGGCCTCGACCGACGGTCCTCGTCTCCCATGCCCGACTAGATGCCGCCCGCCCGGGAAACTTGCGCCGATCGTCACACATCGGCGCGGGCCCTCACCCGAGCTCGGGCGGGCGCCGCGCTGCGCGCGTGCGCCTGACGTCGTCCTCGATCGCGGCAACGAGCTCCGCCTCCGAGCCGAACGTCGCCTCGTCGCGCAGCCGTTCCCAGAGCTCGACGACGAGGCGCCGGCCGTAGAGGTCTCCCTCGAAGTCGAGGAGGTAGGCCTCCACCCGCCGCTCCTCGCCGCCGTAGTGCGGGTTCGTCCCGATCGAGATCGCGGCACGCTGCCCGAGCGCCGCCCCCGCGTAGATCCCGTACGCCGGCACGAGGAGGTCGGACGGCACGGCGAGGTTCGCGGTCGGGAAGCCGAGCGTCCCGCCCCGCCGCTCGCCGAGCACCACCGTCCCGTCCACCTCGGTCGGCCTGCCGAGCAGCGTCGCGGCATGCCGGACGTCACCCGCCGCGAGCAGTCGCCGCACGTGGCTCGAGGAGACGTTCTCGACGAGCGGGACGCGCCGGACGTCGAAGCCCAGGCGCTCGAGCAGGTCGAGGTCACCGCTGCGACCGCGGCCGAAGCGGAACCCCGCCCCCGCTGCGACGACCTCCGCTCCCGCCGCACGCAACACCTCGGCGAAGGCTTCCGGCGAAAGGGACGCGAGCGCCTCGTCGAACTGGAGCAGGAGCACGTCCTCGACGCCGAGCTCCTCGAGGAGCTCGAGCCGGCGCTCCACCGTCGTCAAGAGCTCGACCCGGTTGCCGAAAAGCGTCCGCGGGTGCGGGTCGAACGTGACCACGGCGGGGCGCAGGTGCGCCGCCTGGGCGGCCTCGATCACCCGCCGGTGCCCGAGGTGGACGCCATCGAAGGTGCCGATCGCGACCGCGCGGCTGGCGGATTCGAGCTCGTCGACTCGCCGTGCGACCGTCACGACCGCACCCCCACGCGCGCGAGCACTTCGACCTCCGGGAGCAGCCGTCCCGGGTCGAACGCCTGCGGCGCGACCGCGTCCGTCACCGTGAACGGCCCGACCTCCGTCCTGCGCAGGGTGCGGCAGTGCCCGCCGAGCGCGTGGGCGATCGCCCGAACGTACGTCCCGCTGCTGACGCGCAGGTCGAGCGTCACCGCCTCGATCCGGTCGGCATCGCCCGTATACGTGATGACGTCGAGCGCGTACACCGTCGAGCGCCGCCGCGGCATCTCCACCTCGACACCGCGCCGCGCGAGCCGGTAGGCGCGCTCACCGCCGATCTTGACCGCCGATGCGGCCGGGATCGGCAGCTCGATCTCGCCGCGGAGGCCCGCGAGCCGCCGCTCGAGTTCGGCTGCGTCGGGCGGCTCCCGCGTCTCGAGGAGCACTCCCTCCGGGTCGCCTGTCGAGGTGCGGGACGTCAGGTCGACCTGTGTGCAGTAGCGCTTGTCCAGTCCCACGAGCCATGGAGCGAGTTTAGTTGCCCTACCGGACAACAGCAGCAGGAGGCCGGTCGCGAAGGGATCGAGCGTGCCCGCATGCCCGGTGCGGGCGCCCGTCAGCCGGCGGATCTGCGCGACGACGGCGAACGAGGACGGCCCGGCGGGCTTGTCGATGAGCGCCACGCCTGCCGGCTCAAGCCCGCGCGGGGGCACGCTGTGCGAGGAAGCCTCGGCGCACGGTCTCGGTGATCTGGTCGACGGTCTCGTCGCTGGAGAAACCAGCGGCCTGCCGGTGGCCGCCGCCCCCGAAGACGCGTGCGATGGCCGAGACGTCGAGCTCGTCGACGCTCGCCCGCAGGGAAACCTTCCGCATGGGCCCATCGTTACGTGGCGGCTCGCGGATCAGGACGGCGAGCTCGGCTCCCTCGACCGCGCGCAGATAGTCGATGATCCCCTCCGAGTACGGCTCGGCGGCGCCGACGTCGGCGAAGTCGGTCCGCAGCAGGTGCGAGACGACGATCCGGCCGCCCTCGAGCACGCGCGCCCGGTCGAGCGCCCGCGCGAGCAGCTTGAGCTTCGCGAACTCGACCGACTCGTACACCTGCTGGAACACTGCGTGCGCATCGGCGCCCGCCTCGACGAGCTCGGCGGCGAGACGCAGCGACTTCGGCGTCGTGTTCGTGTACTGGAAGCGGCCGGTGTCGGTGACGAGCGCGATGTACAGCGGCTCGGCGAGCTCCGACGTCAGCCGCACGCCGAGCTCGCGGAACACGTCGCGGAGAACCTCGCCGGTCGAGGAGGCGTCGGCGACCACCAGGTTGACGTCACCGAAGCGCGTGTTGTCGTGGTGGTGGTCGATGTCGACGACGAGCTTCGTCTCCTTCAGCGGCCGCGGATCCGGCCCGATTCGCTCGGCCTTCGCGCAATCGACGGCGACGAGCACGCGGTCCTCGAGGTCGGTCGGCAACTCGCGGGCGAGTCCGTCGAGCTGCATGAACGCGTACTCGCGAGGCAGCGGCGGCCCCGCCGCCAGGTACATCACGACGTCCTTGCCGAGTGCGCGCAGCGCCAGGGTCGTTGCGAGCAGCGATCCGAGTGCGTCGCCGTCCGGGTTCTCGTGAGTCGAGACGAGGAAACGGTCGTAGGCGCGTAGCGTCTCCGCCACCGCCTGAAGGTCAGTCGTCGGCTGCATCACCGTCGTCGGGTGCGAGCTCGTCGATCAGGTGGGTCATGCGGACGCCGCGCTCGACAGACGGATCGTACTCGAACGTCAGCTGCGGGGTTCGCTTCATCCGCAACTCGCGTGCGAGCCGCCCCTGGAGAAGCCCGTGGGCGGCTGTGAGCCCGGCGAGCGTGGCCGTCCTCTTGCGCGAGGAGCCGAGCACGCTGACGTACACCGTCGCGTGGCGCAGGTCGGGCGTCGTCTCGACCGCGGTCACCGTGACGAGCCCGATCCGCGGGTCCTTCAGCTCCGGCATGGCCTCCGCGAGCACCTGCCGCACCGACTCGTTCACCCGCCGCATCCGACCGCTCATGGGGGATATTCAAGCGAGTGCACGAGCTGGCCCTCGCGGGTGTCGGGATCTGGTGCTTCCTCGTGGCGCTCGCCGGCGGCCTCGTCGGGCTCGTGCTGGGCAACATCCGGCTGCCCGTGCTGCTCTTCGCAGCGGCGAGCCCCGCGGCCGCGGGCGGTGCGAACATCGCGGTCTCGGGCCTCGCCGCGGCGGCCGCATCGGTCAGGCACGTCCGCGACCGGCGCGTCGACTGGCGGCTCGTCGCCTGGATGCTGCCGCCGTCGGTGCTCGGCGCCGTCGGCGGCGGCGCCGCGGCCTCTTACGTGCCGGCCGACGCGCTGCGGATCGTGATCGGCTCGGCGCTGCTCGTGTTCGGCATCGACCTCCTGCGCCCGAAGCGCGCCGCCGCGGAGCCGCAGCCGCACGCCGAGCCGGACCTGCGGGCCGCCGTGGTCTCCGGCGCCGCGATCGGCGTCCTCGGCGGCCTGATCGGCCTCATCCTCGGGTCGCTCCGCTTGCCGGCCATGATCCGCTGGGTCGGAGAGGAGCCGGCGCGCGCCGTGGGCACGAACCTCGTCGTCGGGATCGCCGTCGGCGCGGCCGGGCTCGTCGGCCACCTGCCCGGCGGCATCGACTGGACGCTGCTCTGGATCGGCGCCACGGGCTCGATCCCCGGCGCCGTCCTCGGCTCCAGCCTGACCGGGCGCCTCTCGCCGGCGGGACTCCTGCGGGCGGTCGGTGCCATCCTGCTCGTCGCCGGCACTGCGGCGATCGTCCAGGGCACCCTCTAGGAGAATCCGGTCCCTGCGCGGAGTGCTCGATGACTTCTGAGGATCCTGCCAGTCTCTCGTTGGAAGCTTCTCCCCACGAAGGAGGCCGTTGCTGTGACGAAGCTATTGCAGAGGAAGGAGCCATGACGTCATCCGAGAGCAAGGCAGGCAATCGCGTGCTCGCGGGGAGCTGCCGGTGCGGGGTGGTTCGCTACGAGGTCTCAGATGCATTCGTGTACGCGGCGAACTGTCACTGCTCTGGATGCCGGGCCGCCACCGGCTCGGCCTTCAAGGCGTTCGCCGGTATCGAGCGCGAGAAGCTCACGATCACCGAGGGGCTGGAGGACCTCGCCGTCTTCGGAGAGGAAGACCTCAACGACACGCGATGTCGGGCATGCGGATCCTTCCTCTTCTCTGTCGTGCGGGACGGAGCGTGGGTGCATGTGGCGATGGGCTCGTTGGTGGATGCTCCCACCATCCGTCCGACACACCACATATTCGTCGGCTCCAAGGCGGCCTGGTTCGAGATCACCGACGACTTGCCGCAATTCGACGAGTACGCGACATAGCCGTCCCCTACGCGCATCGGACATCCTGTCGATCATGAGCAGTGGGATGCGAGCGGCTCTCGTGCGCTTCCTCGATGCGCTGGAAGCCATCGGCGCTGAGCACGAAGAGGTCTACGACACCGACGTTCGGGAACGGCTCGCCGCAGTCATAGAACAACGTCTGATCACGAAGCCGCACGACGTCGATGTGCCGGACGAACTCGGCATGTTCTCGGTCGAGGGCAATCGGCTGGTTCGCGAGGCGCTCGTGAGCTATCTCGCCGAGGCGGCGCCGCGTGCTGACGCCCTGAATCTGGATGAAGCTGCTCGTCGCGCCGCCGTCTGGGACGGCGAAGCGGCTTCGAGCAATGGAACGCCCGTCGACGAATTCCTAGGCTGGGTTGACTGAACCCGTCGCGCCGCCAGCTCTCGTGAAAGGGGCGGGGTGCCGCTGATCACGCACGCGGCCTGTGGCCGATGAGCGCGCTGTCGACGAGGCGGACGGTGAGCGGTGAGGTATCGGCGTCGGCGAGTGCGGCTCGCACGTCCGCCTCGAAGGCGGCGCGCCGCTCGCCGAGGCGGGCAAGAAGGTTGCCGAGCGAGTACTGGAAACCGATCGCCGCATCAACCGAGGGATCGACAACCGCGTCGTACTCGTGCGTAAGCAGTTCGATACGCGAGAACGCCGAGCGGGCGAGGATCTCTGGAAACGGGTCGTGGCGGCCGGCCGGATTCGGGCGCTCGGGCACACCGGCAAGGTGGCGCCGCCGAATCGCCTCGACGGCATTCCAGGGAGGACGGTTGAGCCAGACCAGGTTGTAGTCCGGATCCTTGACATAGCCGACGAGCGCAACCGCGCCCCGCTCCCGGTCGAGCAGGTTGTCGAGGGCGCGCAAGACCGCATCCTGATCGGCCATCCAGTGGAACGCCTGCGAGATCGTCGCCGCCGCGAACTCGCCGAGATCGGGAGACAACCTCGCCAGATCGTCCGAGCCGCCGACGATGAACGAGAGATTGTCGATCTCGGCCGCTGCCGCCCGCCGTCGTCCCTCCTCGATCATCGCTCGCTCCGGATCCATGACGACAACCTCCCCGACGAAGGGCGCAAGCCGCAGCGAGACATGCGCCGGTCCCGCTCCGAGATCGAGGACGCGATCGGAACATGACCAGCCAAGCTGGCCGGCGAGCAACCGCACAAACGCCTCGCTCGGCCGATACCGATACTCGGCATAGAACCAGGCAGCGTCGCGAAACGGCCGCTGACCGGCCCTCAGCCCCGTCCAACGATCATTCACGGTCACTTCCGCTCAGCCTAAGGCAGGATCGCGAGGAGGCCGACGGCGAGCTAATCGTCCGGGTCCAGGACGAAGCGGTCCGCGAGCGCAACCTCCCACTCCTGGCCCCGTAGCCACCGTTCCGCCTCGTCGAGCAGCCGCTGCGCCTCGCGGTGCTCGCGCGCGACGCACGCGACCGTGATCCGCGCCCGCTGCCAGACGTCGTGGTGGTCGACCTCGGCGACGGAGGCGCCGACGCGGTTCTGGAGCTGCGCCTTCGCCGAGCGTAGGTGATGCCGCTTCTCCTTCAGCGAGTGCGACTCGGGGAAGTGGAGCTCACAGGTGAGAACGCCGACGAAGCCGCTGGCCATACGCGCGACATTCAAGCGCAGCTCGGCGGGTTGACTAGGCTCCGGCTATCTCGCCCCCAAGGAGGAGTCATGGCCACCGAAGCTCCCGCCGTGCTGGAGTCGTCCCTCGTCCAGTCCTTCGTCGGCAACGCTCATGGCGATCTCGACGCGGTCCGCGCGGCGCTCGCCGACGAGCCGCGCCTCGTCAACGCCGCCTGGGACTGGGGCGGCGGCGACTGGGAGACCGGCCTCGGCGCCGCGGCCCACATGGGCCGACGCGACATCGCCGAGCTCCTGCTCGCGCACGGCGCACGGCTCGACGTCTTCGCGGCGGCGATGCTCGGCGAGGTCGAGATCGTGCGCGCGATCCTCGACGCCCACCCGGCGACACGTGACGCGCCCGGCCCACACGGCATCCCCTTGCTCGCACACGCCGAGGCCGGCGGCGAGCAAGCGCGCGCGGTCGTCGAGCTGCTGGGCGGGACGCTCTAGCTCGCCGGGGTCGGGGGGACTTCCTCGAGCGACGTCCGCTCGATCTCGCGCGTCTCGAAGGCCTCGAGCACGTCGCCTTCCTTGACGTCGTTGAAGCCGTCGAGGAGGATGCCGCACTCGAAGCCCTCTGCGACCTCGCGCGCGTCGTCCTTGAACCGCTTCAGCTGCGAGATCGTCGTCGTGTAGATCACCGTGCCGTCGCGGATCACGCGGACCTTGGCGCCGCGCCGCACGAGGCCGTTGGTGACCATGCAGCCGGCGATCGTGCCCAGGCGCGAGACCTTGAACAGGGCGCGCACCTCCGCCTCGCCGATCGTCTCCTCGGTCGTGACCGCAGAGAGCTTGCCGACGAGCGCCTGCTCGATCTCCTCGGTCAGCTTGTAGATCACCGTGTAGAGCCGGATCTCGACGCCCTCGCGCTGCGCGAGCTCGCGTGCCTCCGCGTTCGGCCGCACGTTGAAGCCGACGATCAGCGCATCCGAGGCCGACGCGAGCATGATGTCGTTCTGCGTGATCGCGCCGACTCCCTGGTGGATCACGTTCAGGCGCACCTCCGAGTGCTCGAACTTCGAGAGCTCGGAGACCACCGCCTCGACGGAGCCGACGACGTCGCCCTTGACCACGAGGTTGAGGTCCGCGACCTCGCCGGTTTGCATTTGCTGGAAGAGATTCTCGAGCGAGGCGCTCGACGAGCGCTGCGTCGCGAGCTGCTCGCGCCGGAGCCGCTCGGCCCGCCGCTGCGCGAGATCGCGCGCGGTGCGCTCGTGGTCGACGACGCGGCAGAGCTCGCCCGCGGGCGGCGGCTTGTCGAAGCCGAGGATCTCGACCGGGTCGCCCGGCCGCGCCTCCTTGAGCTTCTCGCCGCGATAGTTGTAGAGCGCGCGCACCTTGCCCCAGGCGTCGCCGGCCACGACCGAATCGCCGACCTTCAGCGTGCCGCGGTGGACGAGCATGGTCGCCACCGGGCCGCGGCCGATGTCCAGGCGCGACTCGATGATCGGGCCGGACGCCTCGACGTTCGGGTTCGCCTTCGGGTCGAGCTCCAGGTCGGCGACGAGCAGGATCTTCTCCAGCAGCTCGTCGAGGTTCTGCTGCGCCTTGGCCGAGACCTCGGCGAACTGCGTCGTGCCGCCCCACTCCTCCGGCTGCAGGCCCTCCTGCGCCAGCTCGGCCTTGACCCGGTCGATGTTCGCGTCCGGCAGATCGATCTTGTTGACGGCGACGACGATCGGCACCTCGGCGGCGCGCGCGTGGGAGATCGACTCCTTCGTCTGCGGCATCACGCCGTCGTCGGCGGCGACGACGAGCACCGCGATGTCGGTCACCTTGGCGCCGCGGGCGCGCATCGCGGTGAAGGCCTCGTGGCCCGGCGTGTCGAGGAAGGTGATCTTGCGGCCGTCGGCGTCGACCTGATACGCGCCGATGTGCTGCGTGATGCCACCTGCCTCGGTGTCGACGACGTGCGACTTCCGGATCGCGTCGAGCAGCGTCGTCTTGCCGTGGTCGACGTGGCCCATGATCGTCACGACCGGCGGGCGCGTGACGAGCGCGTCCTCCGGGTCCTCGAAGGTCTCGGGCTCCTCCTCGTCGGCGGCGTGCTTGATCGTCACCTCGCGCTTCAGCTCGGCGGCGATCAGCTCGACCTCCTCGTCGGTGAGCGACTGGGTCGCCGTCTTCGGAACGCCGAGCCCCATCAGGATCGTGATGATGTTCGGCATCGAGACGCCGAGCGCCTGCGAGAGGTCGCGGACGCTGACGCCGGACTCGACGGCGGCGGGACCGGTCGGCGCGACGGGCGCCTGGCGGGGCTCGCGCCGCTGGCCGTCCTGCTGGCCGCGCGCCTGGCGCGGGTCCTGCCGTGGACGCGCCGCCTGGTTGTCGATGACGACGCGACGCCTGCGGTTGCCCGGGCCGCCGCCGCCGCGTGGGCGGAGCGGGCGGTTCGGTCTGTTGCCTCCGTTAGCCATCAGCTCTCCTCAGTGTAAAGACGCGCCAGTGCCGGATCGACCTGGACCGCCTGTCGCAGCGCCCGCGCGAAGCCCCGTTGCGCCTGCGCCCGTTCGAAGCAGACGAGGCGGGCACAGGTGTACGCACCTCGCCCGCTCACCCCGCGTCCCGCGACGAGCTCGCCGTCGCGCACGGCGAAGCGCACGAGCTCGCGCTGGGGCGCGCGGCGGCCGCAGCCGACGCAGCGCCGGACCGGCTCTGCCATTACTCCTGCGTCCGCGATGCCTCCTCCACCGGAATGCCCGCCGGCACGTGCGCCGGCTCGGCCTCCTCGGCCTCCGGCGCCGGCAGCGGCTCCTCCGAGTCCGTGACCTCCGGCTGCGTCACGGGCGGCGTCGAGTCGGCGACCGCCGTCTCGTCGCCCGCAGCGGGCGCCTCCGGAGAGGTCTGCGCGGCCGCGGCCGCGGCCGCCGCCTCCGCCGGCTTGCCGCCGACGTAGTCGGAGCCCGTGCCTGCGAGCGCTTGGTGCGCCGGCACGCCGCAGAAGCGGGAGCCGGGCAGCGCGGCGTTCGGGCACCGCTTGCCGTTGGTCAGGATCGCCGCGCACCGGCCGGACAGCTCCTGTTCGTCGCCGCCGCCGCCGAAGGCGACCTCGGCCTCGGCCCGCGCGAACTCCGTGTCGGACTGGATGTCGATCTTCCAGCCCGTGAGCCGGGCCGCGAGGCGGGCGTTCATGCCCTCCTTGCCGATCGCGAGCGCGAGCTGGTCGTCCGGGACGACGACGGTCGCCTCCTTCGCGTCGTCGTCGAGGTAGACCTCGCGCACGCGCGCCGGGGACAGCGCCTTCGCCACGAAGCGCGCCGGCTCGGGATTCCACGGGATGATGTCGATCTTCTCGCCGCGCAGCTCCGAGACGACCATGCGCACGCGCGAGCCGCGCGGGCCGACGCAGGCGCCGACCGGGTCGACACCCTGCGCGTGCGACTCGACGGCGATCTTCGAGCGGTAGCCGGGCTCGCGGGCGACGCCGCGGATGACGACGAGCCCGTCGGCGATCTCCGGCACCTCGAGTTCGAAGAGCGTCTTGATCAGCTCCGGATCGCGGCGGGAGAGGATCACCTGCGGGCCCTTGGTGCCCGAGCGGACCTCCGTGATCACGGCCTTGATGCGCGAGCCCTGCTCGTAGCGCTCGCCGTCGACCTGCTCGGAGCGCGGCAGCAGCGACTCGACCTTGCCCAGGTCGACGAGCACGTTGTTCCGGTCGCCGGCCTGCTGGACGATCCCCGTCACTACCTCGCCGACACGGTCGATGTACTCGTCGTACATCATCCGCCGCTCCTCCTCGCGGATCCGCTGGAGGATCACCTGCTTGGCGGTCTGCGCGGCGATGCGGCCGAAGCCGGCCGGCGTCACGTCCTCGCGCTGAACCTCGCTCTCGGGAATCTCGGACCAGTCGATGTCGAGGTCGTCGTCGGCGATGAGGGTGTGCTGTCGCTCGCCGGTCTCCTCCTCGAGGCGCTCGAGCTCCTCGAGCTTGCGCTCGCGGGCGTCGTCGAGGAGGCGCTCCTCGATCTCGACGGGCAGTTCGATCGAGAAGACGCGGAAGTCGCCGCCGTCGTCCATCTCGACGGTGGCGTGCCGGGCTGCGCCCGGAGTCTTCTTGTAGGCGGCGAGCAGCGCGTCCTCGAGCGCCGAGACGAGCGCTCCCTCCTCGATGCCCTTGTCGCGCTCGATCTCGCGAACAGCTTCGATGATCTCCTGGCTCATCTCACACCCTCTCGTCGATCAGGTTGCCCCGCACGATCGACTCGTACGGAATATCCACGTGGGCGCCGTCGACGCTGACGCTCAACGCGTCGGCTCGCGCCTCGGTCACCTCGCCCTTGAACCTGGAGCGCCCGGCAAGCGGCGCGGCCGTGCGCAACGCGACCTTGCGGCCGACGACGCTCGCGAAGTGCTGCGGCTTCCGCAGCGGCCTCGCCGTCCCCGGGGAGGAGACGTCGACCGTGTACTCGCGCAGGTAGTCGCGCAGCAGCTCGGTGACCCGCGCGCAGAGCGCGTGGTCGACGCCGTCGGGATGGTCGACGTACACGCAGAAGCGCTTCGGCGCCAGCAGCTCGAGCGCGAGCACCTCGACGCCCGGCAGGTCGTGCTCGACCCGCGGCGCGATCTCCCGCTCCAGTTGCCGCTCCCTCTCGTATGTCGTCGTCATCCAGGCCTCGCTTCTCACAAAAAATGGGCCCGCAGGCCCACGTTTCCCAACCGCTGAAATGTGGTGCGAGGATTGTAGCAAGGAGTAGGCCGAACGGCCTATCGGGGCAGCGGCTTGCGCCTACGTCGCGCCGGGCGTAGATTCGGCGCATGGCGAAGCAGGAGCCCGCACCCGTGCTGTATCCGTGCATGATCCAGAAGCCCGACATCCGGCGTGTCCACGAGCCCAGCGACGAGCGGATCGTGGTCGGCAGAAGCCGGATCAGGCGCGCCTTCGCGCGGCTCGCCGCCGCACGGCGTTAGCGCGAGTCCGCGCGGCCACTCGATCGCTTCGGATCGATGCTTCGCGGCGCGGGAGCCGGCACGATCTACCGGCTCCCGCGCACCGCGAGCTACTGCGCCGAGGCGGCGGCGAGCCCGTCGTCCGAGATCGCGTACTGCTCGTCGGGCGTGAGGCCCGCGAGCAGGTCCTCCGCGGGCGTCTGCTCGGCGTCCGTCCACGGCGTCTGATCGACGTCCAGCGTTGTCAGGCCCGGCGGCTTCGGTGGCGTGTAGCCGTTGTCCGCGGCGCACGTCCATGTCTGGCTGCCCGTCTTCGCGAGCACCTGGACGTTGTCCAGCCACGCGTCGCCCCTGGCCTTGTCGACGACGATCGCCAGCGAGCCGATCGTGCCGGTCAGCGCTTCCCTATCGGCCGTCGCCTTCAGGATCCGCGCACGAATCGTCGCCTGCGTGTTCGTGTCGCGCGTCCAGCCGAACGCGTTCCCCGCCGAGTGCGCGGACGCAGCGCAGCCGAACCGCACCACGTACTGCTTGCCGCTCTTGGTTGTCAGCGCCAGCGTCCAGCGCGGATCGTTCGTCGTGCAGATGCTGTCGTTGCGCCGCTCCCACGACAGGCCAAAGAGCGCCGACACCGGCCGACCCTCGAGCCCGCGCACGAAAGCCGCGGCCGTCGCCGCGCCGCCGTAGCCACGACGTGTACGTGTCGGCGCCGCCCCCGACCGGCTCGAGCGTCAGCAGATCGTCCGCCAGCGCCGCCGGAGCGAGCGCAAGCACCGCCGCCGCAACGGCGGCGAAGAGACCCCACCTCATGTTCCATACCCCCTGAGCGCGATGAAGAGGCGCGCAGAGTAGCCTCAGCTGCCGGTGCCTGCGGCTTGATTTCTCCCTGCGCCGCTGCGTCTAGGCGTCACCGCCCTGGACGCTCTGCCGGCCAGACCTCGAGCATGATGGTGACGGGCCCGTCGTTCACGAGCTCGACCTGCATCCTCGCGCCGAAGACGCCCTGCGCCGCCGACAGGCCGAGGCCGCGCAGCTCGTCGCAGAACCGCTCGTAAAGCGGCTCCGCCTCCTCCGGCGGCGCCGCCCCGGAGAAGCTCGGGCGGTTGCCCTTCGCGGTGTCCGCGAGCAGCGTGAACTGCGAGACCACGAGCGCCGAGCCGCCGACGTCGAGGAGGCTCCGGTCGAAGCGGCCGGCCTCGTCCTCGAACACGCGCAGGCGCGCCACCTTGCCGGCGAGCTGCGCCGCGTCCGCCTCGGTGTCGCCGCGCGCGACGCCGAGCAGCACGCACAGGCCGCGGCCGATCTCCCCCACCGTCTCGCCGCCGACGCGCACGCGCGCCTCGCTCACGCGCTGGCAGACAGCCCGCACGGAGCGGAGCGTACGTCAGTCGAGATCGCGGATGCGCGCCCGATAGTCCTCGGAGTTCGGCCGCAGCGAGCTGGCCAGCTTGTAGTGGCCGTTCGCCTCCCGCTGCCGGCCCTGCTTCTCGAGGCAGCGGCCGAGCGCGTAGTGCGCGTAGTCGTTGACCGGCGAGAGATCGAGCACCTTGCGGAACTCGGCCTCCGCCTCGGACCAGCGGCGGATGCGGAAGTAGGCGATGCCGAGCGCCTCCCGGATCGACGCCTTCTCGGGCTCGCGCCGCTTCGCCTTCTCGAGCGCGACGGTGGCCTGCGCGGCCATGCCCCGCTTGAGGTGGGCACGGCCCTGCTGGAAGAGGCTGTACGTGGACTCGCTCATGACCCGAGGTAGGGGAAGTTCTCCTGCACCAAGTCAACCGGATGCGTCAAGTCCCGCGTCTTCCCGATCTCGATGCCGGCAATCGCCAAGCGCGCGTCGAGCGCCCGCCGGAAGACGTCCGCGAGCTCGTACGGAGGCCCCGGCAGGCCGTCGAGGAGCGGCACGAGCTCCGGCCCGAGCGCCCAAAGCGGCGCACTGCCGAGCGGATTGGCGGGGTCGTCGTCGATCACGTTCTCGACGAGGCCCTCGACGATCCGCACCGGCGTGCGGTGCGCCGGGTCCGGCGGCGGCTCGCGGCGCACCGCCATCGCGCCGGCGGCGCCCGACTCGGCGAACGCGGCGCAGAAGCGGGCGAGATCTCCCGGGCTGTAGACGGTGTCGGCCGCCGTGACGAGAAGCGGCGGCTCCGCACCCGCCCGCACGCCACGCTGGACGGCGTCGGCGGAGCCGAGGACGCTGGGCTGGCGGGCGAAGCGCGCCGCCAGCCCGAAGCCCGAGCCGTCGCCCACGAGCTCCTCCACCTGCTCGGCCAGGTGACCGGTGACGACGAGGGCGAGCCGGCAGCCGGCGGCGGCGATCTCGCGCAGCAGCGTCGCGATCACCGGCCGGCCGTCGATCGGCAGGAGCGGCTTCGGCCAGCGCTCGGTCAGCGGGCGCAGCCGCGTCCCCTCCCCCGCCGCCATCACGACGGCGTCCATCACGACGTAAAGCCGAACGAGCGCAGGGAGAGGAGACCCTGCAGCCGCTCGCGCGCGGTCAACTGCGTGCGGATCCGCCGCACCAGGGCGCGCAGCTCCCGTCGGGCCTGTCGCGCCGCGGCCCGAGCGCCGGCCGGGCGCCCGAAGCGGGCCGCGGTCGCAGCTGCGACGAACGGGCCCGCGTCGACGGTCAGCTCGCCGAGCACGAGCGCGCCGAGCTCGTGCAGGGTCGCGCTCCGCGCCGCGTCGAGCCGCTGGTCGAGGAGGAAGTCGGCGAGCTCCTGACGGCACGCGGCGGCGAGCCGCCGCGGGTCGCGCGACAGGTAGCGCAGGCGGCGCACGACGACCTTCGTGAGCGCGATGCCCACGAGCGCGGCGGCGAGGATCAGCGCCAGGAGCACGAGCAGGCTGCCGTGCCAGCCCGGCGACGCGGCGGGCGCGGGCAACCGCCGCGGTCCGCGTGGCAGCACTCCCTCGCCGTGCCTGAAGGCGGACTGCCGCGGGAACGACGGCAGCGCGTCGATGAGGCCGCCGAGGGCGCGCGGCAGCGAGAAGCGGGGCGACGCGGCCGAGTACGGTGCGCTCAAGAGCCCTCGCTCGGGGCGACGGGCAGCCGGCGTCGGGTCGAAGGGCAGCCAGCCGAAGCCGCGGAACCACGCCTCCACCCAGGCGTGCGCCTCGTGGTCGGTGACCGTCCACACGCCGTGTCGCGGATCGTAGGTCCCGCTCGAGAAGCCGACGGCCACGCGGGCGGGGACACCGGCGTAGCGCAGCATCAACGCCATCGCGCCGGCGAAGT
>WNGE01004720.1_pt1 | contig 15640 bp, 10 predicted proteins | sample 5400651 | NCBI WGS metagenome assembly WNGE01 (sample SAMN13153370, study PRJNA577476) | soil metagenome | isolation source: 60 cm soil or saprolite under grassland replicate 2 | place: USA:California | collected 2016-06-15 | reverse complement strand
CGGCGGAGGTCGTCTTCGACCTCGGGGCGGGCGATGGCCATGAGCTCGTCGCCCTCGGCCAGGACCGTCTCCGGCTGCGGGATCACCACGTGCTCCTCGCGGATGATGGCCACGATGGCCGAGTCGAGGGGGAGCCGAAGCTCGTAGATGGGGCGCCCCACCACGTTCGATCCGGGCTCCAGTGTGAGCTCGACCAGCGTGACCTTGCCCCGTTCGAGCTTCAGCAGCCGAACCACGTCGCCCACGGTGACGGCCTCTTCCACCAGGGCCGTCAGGATGTGTGGCGGGCTGACCGCGGCGTCCACCCCCCATTGCTCGGTGAACATCCATTCGTTGCTGGAGTGGTTGACCCGGGCCAGCACCCGGGGCACCGCGAACTCCTGCTTGGCCAGGAGCGAGGTCACCAGGTTGTCCTCGTCGTCGCCGGTGGCGGCCACGATGACGTCGGCCTCACCCAGCTTCGCCTCCTCCAGGACGTAGGGCTCGCAGGCGTCGCCCAGCACCGTGTTCACCGTCTCTGGGACGTCCTGCTTGGCCCGGGTGGCCACCGCCTTGTCCTGTTCGATCAGGGTGATCTCGTGGCCTCGGTTGGCCAGGTCGGTGGCCAGGTGCCGGCCGACGTTCCCGGCCCCGGTGATCACGACCCTCACGGACCGCCCCTCACTCGGCGACCGGCTCCATGAGGATGTCGAGCTTGGTGAGCCCCTCGGTGGTCACGACGAAGTGCGCCACGTCGCCCTGCTGGAAGGTGCTGCCCTCCACCGGGAGGAACCCCTTCCCACCCCGGTCCACCCCGGCGATCCTGACCGACCCCGCGGCCTCCACCGACGAGGCCGGCTTCCCCACCAGGTGGTCGGGGATGTTCCGCTGGAGGTGCAGCAGGGTCCCCCCGGCGAAGCTCTCCTTCAGCTCCTCCTTGCCGTGGAACAGGAGGAACTGGATCTGTGAGGCCGCCCACCTGGCCGAGGCCACGGTGGGGATGTTCAGCTTCTCGTAGATCTCGGCCCGGCGGGGATCGTAGATCCGGGCGATGACCCGCTTCACGTGGTAGTGCTCGCGGGCGATCCGGGCCGAGACGATGTTCGAGTTGTCTCCGTTCGTCACCGCGATGAACGCCCCGTCCTCGGCGGCCTTCGCGATCCCGGCCGTCTCCAGCACGTCCCGGTCGAACCCCACGCCGACGACGGTCTGGGCCTCGAAGCCGGGAGGGAGCCGGTCGAACGCGTCGGCCCGCTTGTCGATGACGGCGACCGAATGGCCGGCCTTGGCCAGGTCGACCGAGATGGCCGACCCGACCCGGCCGCAACCGAGGATCACCGCATGCACGACGAAAGACTAGCGGGTTGGGACATCCGCCGATCGCGCCTCGGAAGGTGCATGCGGGGCGCCGAGCCGGTACGGCACCGTGACCACGTCGACGTGCGGCTGGTCGGCCAGGGCGCGAGAGATCGAGCGGCTGGTGTGGTCGTGGAGGAACCGCTGGGTCCTCCCCCCGTATTCGCGCCTGGGGATCACCACGGTCACCTCGGTGTCCTTCCGGCTGAGCCTCCCGGCGGCCTCGCTGACGGTCCGGGCGATGTTGCGGTCGGCGCACTCGTCGACCTCGAGCGGGACCCCGAGCTCGGTCCCCGCCTCGCCCCATTGCTCGAGGAGCTCCTGGGCCCGCTCGAGGTCGACCGCGGCGTGCAGGGCAATGATATCCGTCGCGTCGATGGCCCGGGCGTACCGGATGGCCTTCAGCACGCTCCGGTCCAGCCGGTCCACCAGGATCAACACCACGTGGCGGCCCCTAGGCCACAACCACAGCCGCCCCTCCCGCACCGTGTGCCCCGTGCCGCCGTGGTCGCGAACGACCGCCACGCTGACGGTGTCGATGTCTCGCATGGAGTCGAGCAGCCGCGCCAGCGTCCGCCCCTGCCGAAGGCGCCGCCACAGCCCCGCGTTCGCCGAGCCGGGCAGGATCACCGTGGTCTCGGCGTCACGAGAGCACTGGGATCGAACGTACCGCTCGAGGCACCCCGCCCGGTCGCCGTCCTGGCACGGCACCACGTCGAGCGGGAACCGCAGCCGGGTCGCATTCCATGCGTCCTTCAGCGCGGCGGTCGCCGCCGGGTCAGAGTCGAGGTGCACCGCCCGCAGCGTCTGCGGCGCGGCGGTGAGGGCGTACTGCAGCGCGTGATAGGTCTTCTCGTCGAGCGCGTCGACGAACACGACGACCCGGTGCCGCTTGGGCACCTGCCGGCCGATCCGCCCGAGTCCCTCGAGGAGGTCCTCCTCCTCCGCCTCGTACGTCCTGTTCACCCGGACCAGCAGAACGACCATGAGGGGCACGAACAGAACGACGATCCAGGCCCCCTTGGTGAACTTCTCGATGGCGATGACGATCGTGACCACGAAGGTGGTGACCGCGCCCAGCCCGTTGAAGAACAGCCCGTGCCGCCACCCCTCCTCCCGGAGCCGCAGGTGTCGTTTGGCCATGCCGCTCTGCGAGAGCGTGAACGAGGTGAACACGCCCAGCGCGTACAGGGGGATCATCCGGGTGACGCTGGCCCCGAAGACGACGATCACCAGGCTGGCCGCACCGGCCAGGGCGACGATGCCGTTCGAGAACACCAGCCGGTGCCCGCGCTTGGTGAGCTGCCGGGGCATGAACGCGTCGTGGGCGTGGAAGCTGGCCAGCCGGGGGAAGTCGGCGAACGAGGTGTTCGCCGCCAGGACCAGGATCAGCGTGGTCGAGAGCTGGAGGACCAGGAACAGCGTGTGGCCCAGGGCTCCCCGACCGTACACGGCCTGCGCGATCTGGCCGAGGAGCGACTTGCTCTCGTCGGCCACGGGGACCACGTGCAGCCGGTGGGCCAGGTAGGAGACCGCCAGGAAGCTCGTGCACAGGATCACTCCCATGTACGTGAGGCTGTCGCGGGCGTTCTTCCACTCCGGCTTGCGGAAGGCCGGGACGCCGTTGGAGATGGCCTCCACCCCGGTGACGGCGGCGCCTCCGGAGGCGAAGGCACGCAGCACGATGAACATGCCGACCGCGGCGACCCCGGGCGACAGGCCGCCGGTGGCGACCTGGTGCTGGATGGGGAAGGGACGGAGGTGCCCCAGGATCACTTGGTACAGGCCCATCGCGCACGTCAGCCCCAGGCTGAAGATGAACAGGTACGTCGGCGCGGCGAAGATCCGCCCCGACTCCCGCACGCCCAGCAGGTTCCCGTAGGCGATGAGCCACACGAAGAACAGCGAGAGCCCGATGCGGACCGGCACCGCCAACGGATGGACCGAGCTGATGGCCTGAACGCCCGCGGCCGTGGACACCGACACGGTGAGGACGTAGTCGACGAGGAGGGCCACCCCGGCGAGCTGGGCGGGCAGCAGGCCCAGGTTGTCCTTCGTCACGATGTAGGCGCCCCCGGCGGAGGGGTAGGCCTTGATGGTCTGGCGGTACGAGAAGATGAGGATGGCCTCCACCACCACGACCGCGATGGTGATGGGCATGACCAGCGTGAAGGCCGCGATCCCGACCACGGGGATGAGGACCCGCAGGATCTCCTCGGTGGCGTAGGCCACCGAGGACATGTTGTCGGAGGAGAACACGGCCAGGGCGGTGGGCTTGCCGAGGCGCTCGTGCTCCAGCCTCGCCGTGGCCAGCGGCCGGCCCAGCAGGAGGCGCTTGAACGCGTAGCCGGGGGACGGGGTCGGCTTCGGGGCGCTCTCGGTCCTGCCGAGGCCGAAAGGAGGCCGGGCCGCGATGCTCATGGCCGGTCCGGTCGGGCGGCCCGTGCCAGCCGGGCGGCCTGCCTGGCGCGGTCGGTGGCGGCTCGCTCCCGGATCCACACCACGACGGCCCGGGCCAGCAGGATGATAGAGAGCAAGAGGGCGGCGGCACCCGCCGCCCAGGTCACGAACGGCTGCATCGTTGCCATGCCTTCGAGCATCGGCCGGGGGCCGTAAAGACGGCGTCAAGGACGGAGCGGGAAGCGTCAAGATGTCGTCAATGTCGAAACGGGGAGCGGAATCGCCGGAGGTTCGGCCCGGGGGCGGAGAGCGCCTGGACCGGCTCCTGGCCGCCCCCGGCAGGGGAAGCGCGCTGGCGGGCGTGGCCGTAGCCGTGGCCGGGCCGGCCCTGATCACCGCCCTGGCCCGGCTCCCGGCCCATCCGACCAGCACCGTCCCCGCGCTGCTGTATCTGCTCGCGGTGGTGGCGGCGGCGGCCGTGGGCCGCCTGTGGCCGGCCCTGCTGGCCTCCGCCGTCTCGTTCGTCTGCCTGGACTACTACTTCACGCCCCCGACGCACACGTTCACGGTGGCGAAGGCCGAGGACCTGTTCGCCCTGGCCGTGTTCCTCGTGGTGGCGGCGCTGGTCAGTACGGCCCTGGCCGCCGCCCTGGAGCAGCGGGCCATGGCCGAGTTCCGCGAGCATCAGGTCAGAGCCCTTTACTACGTGACCTCGCGAATGCTGTCCGGACAGCCGCTGGACGACATCCTGAAGGACCTGGCCGCCTCGCTCCGGACGCTGTACGGGCTTGCGGGCTGCCGGGTGCTGGTGACCGACGATCGGGGGGTGAATCGGGAGCGGGCGTCGGCCGGCGCCATCGACGGGCTCGAGGCGACCGCCATCCCGCTGTCGGCGGACGGCCGGCCCGTCGGGGTGATCGAGATGGCCGGAGCTCGGGGCCTGGGGCCGGCCGAGATGGAGGTCCTGAAGACGTTCGCCGGCCAGCTCGCCCTGGCCATCGAGCGGTCCCGGCTGCGGGACGAGGCCGACGCGGCCATGCTCGAGGCGGAGACCAGCCGGACCCGGGCCGCGCTGTTCTCCTCGGTCACCCACGACCTCCGGACCCCGCTGGCTTCGATCACGGCCAGCGCCTCGAGCCTGCTCGAAGAGGGCGTCCCGTTCTCCGAAGAGCAACGCCTGGAGCTGCTGCGCACGATCCTGGAGGAGTCCGAGCGACTGAACCGGCTGGTGGCGAACCTCATGGACCTGTCCCGCCTTCGCGCCGGGGCCCTGCGCCCGACCGTGGAGCTCGTGCCCCTCGAGGACCTGGTCTCGGCGGTCACGTCGCGGCTGGCTCCCGTCCTCTCCGGGCGCCCGGTGCGCGTCCGGATCCGGGAGGACATCCCGCCGGTGCCGGCCGACGTGGTGCAGATGGATCAGGTGTTCACGAACCTGCTGGAGAACGCGGCGCGATACTCGCCCCCGGGGACCGAGATCTCGGTGAGCGCCGCGAGGTGGCAGGACGCGGTGGAGGTCAGGGTGGCGGACCGAGGGCCGGGGATCCCCCTGGACGAACGGGAGCGGGTGTTCGGGGCGTTCTATCGTAGCGACGTCGACGGGCGCAGGGGTGGCACGGGGTTGGGCCTGGCCATCGCGCAGGCCGTCGTCGTGGCGCACGGCGGCACGATGTGGGTCGAGGACACGCCGGGCGGCGGGGCCACCATCGGGTTCCGGTTGCCGCTGCGGACCGGGCACGGTCCCGCCGATCAGGCGGTGGAGGACGTCCCTCAGTGAAGGTTCTCGCGGTCGACGACGAGCCCCAGATCCTCCGGGCTCTCCGGGCGAGCCTGGCCGCTCGCGGCCACGACGTGCTGACGGCTCCCAACGGTGAGACCGCGCTGGAGACGGTGGCCACGGAGCCGGTCGAGCTGGTGGTGCTCGACCTGGGGCTCCCGGGGATCGACGGGGTGGAGGTGATCCGGCGGCTCCGCTCGTGGAGCGATGTCCCCGTGATCGTGCTGTCGGTTCGCGACGCGCAGGACGACAAGGTGGCCGCCCTCAACGCCGGCGCCGACGACTTCGTGACCAAGCCGTTCGCCATGGAGGAGCTGCTGGCCAGGATGCGGGCGGTCCTCCGGCGGAAGGGGCCGGTCGAACCCGAGCCCTCGGTATTCCTGGCCGGGGAGCTGGAGATCGACCTGGCCCGTCGCCTGGTGACCCGGGCCGGGGCGCCGGTCCACCTGACCCCGACCGAGTTCGCGCTGCTGGAGCAGTTCGTCACCAACCCGGGGAAGCTGTTGACCCATCGGTTCCTGCTCCAGAAGGTGTGGGGCGACGCATACGGGCAGGAGAGCCACTACGTCCGGGTGTTCGTGGCGGGGCTCCGAAAGAAGCTCGAGCCAGACCCAGGGGCTCCCTCGCTGCTGCTGACCGAGCCGGGAGTCGGCTACCGCTGGAACGCGTGAGGGCCCAGAGGGCCCCCGACTAGAATCGTCGCTCATGGCCGTCACCGAGCGGGAGGCCGCCCCCAAGAGCGCCGCCGACCTGGTCAAGCGGATCCTGGTCGGCCGCCGCCTCGCCAGCAGCCAGCTGGAGCACACGCTCCTGCCCAAGGTCCTGGCCCTGCCGGTGTTCTCCTCGGACGCGCTCTCCTCGGTCGCTTACGCCACGGAGGAGATCCTGGTGGTCCTGGTGGGGGCCAGCCTGGTGGCCGCCCACCTGGTCATGCCGATCGCCATCGCCATCGCCACGCTGATGGCGGTGGTGGTGGTCTCCTACCGTCAGACCGTACGCGCCTACCCGAGCGGCGGCGGCGCCTACATCGTGAGCAAGGACAACCTCGGGACGCTCCCGGGACTGGTGGCCGCAGCGGCGCTGCTCACCGACTACATCCTCACGGTCTCGGTCTCGGTGGTGGCCGGGGTGTTCGCCATCACCTCCGCCGTCTCCTCGCTCCACCCGTACAAGGTCGAGCTGTCCATCGGCTTCGTCGTCCTGATCACCCTGGCCAACCTGAGGGGGGTGAAGGAATCCGGGACGCTGTTCGCCGTCCCGACCTACGGGTTCATCCTCTCGATCTACGTCCTCGTGCTGACCGGGCTGGCGAAGTGCGCCTTCGGGGGCTGTCCGGCCGCGGTCCACCCGGATGCGCTCCTGCCGATCGGCCACGCCGGGGCCATCGGGCTGTTCGTGATCCTGCACGCGTTCGCCTCCGGATCCACCGCGCTGACCGGGGTGGAGGCGATCTCGAACGGCGTTCCCGCGTTCCGCCGGCCGCAGGCCCGGAACGCGGCGGCCACCCTCGGGATCATGGGCGCCGTGGCGGTCTCCATGTTCCTGGGGATCAGCTTCCTGGCCTCCAGGGCACACCCGCTGCCCAGCCAGACGAAATCCGTGGTGGCCCAAGTCGCCGACGGCGTGTTCCACGGCGGGTTCATGTACTACGTGGTGCAGGTGTTCACCGCGGCCATCCTGGTCCTCGCGGCGAACACCTCGTACCAGGACTTCCCGAGGCTGTCCTCCATCCTGGCCCGCGACCTGTTCCTCCCACGGCAGTTCGAGAACCGCGGAGACCGGCTGGTGTTCTCGAACGGCGTGATCCTGCTGGCGGTCCTGGCCTCCCTGCTGATCTGGGCGTTCGACGCCGACCTCGATCGCCTGATCCAGCTCTACGTGGTCGGCGTGTTCACCTCGTTCACCCTGTCCCAGACCGGCATGGTCAGGCACTGGCTGAAGGTCAGGCGGGAAGGGGGGGAGCGGGCCAGGGGATGGCAGCGAAGCATCGTGCTGAACGGGATCGGCGCGGTCGGGACCGGGCTGGTGCTCATCGTGGTGATCGCCACGAAGTTCGTGCACGGAGCCTGGATCGTGATCGCCGCGATGCCGGTCATCGTGACCGGCTTCTACGGGATCCACCGGCACTACGACTCCGTCCGCCGCCAGCTGAGGGCCCACCGGACCGCCGAGGAGGCTCCCCGCAACGAGGTGATCCTGTTCGTCGAGGATCTCGACGCCGCGACGGCGGAGGCGGTCGGGTACGTGCGGTCGTTCGCCCGAGAGTTCCGGGCCGTCCACGTTCCCCGGGGCAGCCGCACCACGGAGGTGGTCCAGCGATGGAAGCAGTTCTGCCGGACCGACGTCGACCTCGAGGTGCTCCCTCCCGGGCGGGATCCCACCCAGGCGGTGATCGATTACGTGCGGGCCATCCCTCGCGGGGAGGGTGACTTCGTCACGGTGGTCATCCCCGAGCTGTTGACGAAGCGGTCGCTGATCGCCGCGGTCAGGCGCCGCGCCACGTTCCGCCTCAAGCTGCGCCTGCTCAAGGAGCGGCAGGTCGTGATCACCGACGTGCCGGTGCTGCTGGAGGGGGGCGGACCCGAGCGCCGCGAGCTGCCCCTCATCCCGGAACGGACGGTGGCGCTGGTGTTCGTGGCGGCGGCCAGCGATCCGGCGGCCCGGGCGGTGAGCTACGCGCGATCGCTCCAGGCCACCGAGACCCGGGCGGTGTACTTCGCGCTGGACCCGTCGGAGATCGAGGACATCCAGCGCGACTGGGAGGACCGGCAGATCCCGATGGAGCTCGACATCGTGGAGGCGCCGTTCCGCGACCTCGGCCCGCCCATGCTGGCGGAGATCCGTCGGGTCACCTCGCGTCCGGACTCGATCGCCACGGTGATCGTGCCCGAGGTCGTCCCCGGCAAGTGGTGGCACTGGGCGCTGCACAACCAGCGGGCCCTGTACATCAAGCGGCTCCTGCTGTTCGAACCGCGGGTCATCCTGTCCAGCGTCCCGTACCAGATCAGCTGAGGCATCTCGGAGGAGCCGATGAACATCGACGAGGCCCACGCGTTCGCCCGGCAGCACACCGAGAAGGACACAACCTACCGGCACCTGGTCAGCGTGGAGGGGGTGATGCGGCGGCTGGGGCGGCACTTCGGCGAGGACGAGCACCGGTGGGCGCTGACCGGGCTGTTCCACGACCTCGACCAGGACCAGACGGCCGACGACATGGAGCGTCACGCCCGGCTGGCCGCGGACTGGCTCCGCCATGCCGGGGTCGAGGACGAGGTGGTGAACGGGGTGCTGGCTCACGCCCATCCCGAGTACCAGCGCGACCGGATGTCGAAGGCCATCGTGGCGGCCGACGCGGTCGCCGGGCTGCTGGTGGCGGCGGCGCTGGTCCGCCCCGAGCGCTCCGCCGGCATGAAGGTCTCCTCGGTACGGAAGAAGCTCAAGGAGAAGGCGTTCGCCCCGGGCGTGAACCGCGACGAGATCGCCCTGGCGGAGACGAACCTCGGCCTGTCGCTCGACGAGTTCCTGGCCCTCGGCATCGAGGGCCTCCAGGAGGTCGCCCCCGAGATCCAGTTGTAGCGGCGCTTCCACCGGACGGAGCGGCGGCCGATAATCTCGCCGTGCGGTTCAGGCGGCGGGATGCGCAAGGAACTTCGGCCACCTCGCAGAGCGTGTTCGCCTCGATGTACCTGGGTCTGGGGCAGCGTCTGGGTCGCCGGCTCTTCGAGGAAGTGCGGGACGCGAAGTCGCTGAAGCCGAGGCCGACGCTTTCGAGGATGCTCGCCGGGATCATCGCGGCGTTCGTTCATGGAGCCACAGCGCTGTTTTTCGGAGTGGGGGCCTTCCTCCTCGTGCTCCATCGCAACTTGGGGTTCGTCATCGGCGGGGTCCTTTCCATCGCCATCGGCTGGCAACTTCGGCCCCGTCTCGGCAAACGTCCCAGTCGGGTCGTGCCGAGGGAGAGGGCGCCCGCGCTGTATGGGCTGCTCGACCGGGTCGGCGAGGCGCTGCACGTGCGTCGGGTGGACGGCATCGTCCTCACCTCCGACTTCAACGCGTCGATCTCCCGGGTCGGATGGGGGAGGCGTACCTATGTCACCCTCGGTATCCCGCTACTGGCGTGCCTCGCGCCGCAAGAGCGCGTCGCGATCCTCGCGCACGAGCTCGGACACCAGGGCAACGGCGACCCGAGACGCGGGAGCTTCGTGGGCGCGGCGCTCGGGACGTTGGAGTCGTGGGCCATGCTGCTCCGCCCGCAGCCGGGGAACGTCGTCTACCGGAGCCATGAGGTCTCTGCGCTCGCGTCGATGTTGGCCAACGGCGTGTTGGCCGTCCTCTCCAGGATCGTGCGACTCATCGCCGTGCTGCTCATCCATCTCATCTGGCGAGCGAGCCAACGTGCCGAGTATCTCGCCGACGAGCTGGCGGCGCGGGTGGCCGGCTCGGAAGCCTCGGTCTCCGCGCTAAGAAAGCTCGGCCTGCAATCCGTCTTCCGAGAGGTCGTCCAGGGCGCGACGCTGAACGCGCCGGCCGATGTCGGCTTGATCGAAGACTTCCGGCGCCGGGTGGGCTCGTATCCGCATGCCGAGCTGGAGCGCGAACTCTCGAAGGAGATCGATCGCGGGTTCCGGCTGGATGTCACCCATCCCCCGAGCGCGTACCGGATCGAGTTCCTCCGGAACCGGCCCGCCCCCGCCGAGATGGTGCTCTCCTCCGCTGAATCGGACCGGATCGACGAGGAGCTCCTCCCCCATGAGAAGGCCGTGCACGACGATCTCGTGGAGAGGTACCGAGCGAGCCTGTATCGCGGGAATCGGTAACGCCATTCGGCGAGTGGGCGCGAGCGGGTCCCGATGATGAGTTAGCTGGGCGAGACGCTGTCGCCGGTTCGGTCCCGGGCCCGCCTCACCACCCACCACGCGATGGCCGCGACCAGCGCCGCGGCGAAGGCGATGGTGACCGGCCGGAAGTACCGCTCGACGGTGTTCCACCGGCTCCCGACGGCGTAGCCCACCCCGGCCAGGGCGAAGGTCCAGGGAACGGAGCCGGCGAAGGTGTAGATCGAGAACCTCCCCACCGGCATCTCGGCCACCCCGGCGGGGAGGCTGATGAAGGTCCGGACCACCGGCAGGAGCCTGGACACGAACACGGCTGCCTCGCCATGCTCGGCGAACCACGCCTCCGCCCGGTCCAGCTCGTGCGGGCGAAGCAGGACGTAGCGGCCCCACCGTTCGATCAGCGGTCGCCCTCCGGCCCGGCCCACCCCGTAGGCGATCCAGGACCCGACCAGGTTCGCCACCGCTCCGACCAGCCCGACCAGGACGAAGTTCAGGTGCTGCCCACCGCCCACGAACGAGGACGACACGAACGTCGCGTTCGCCAGGGCCCCCCCGAACAGCATCGTGACCTCGCTGGGGATCGGGACGCAGGCCGACTCCAGCACCATCAGCACGAACACGGCCTCGTACCCGTGTCGAAGGATGAACTGGGTGATGAAGTGCTCCACGGGCCCTCCGGGGTCGGGTCGGGAACAGACTAGCAACGGCCGCGGTTGACACCGGGTGGCAGTATTCGAATGATTCGTGTCTTTTCCCCGCTCCCCGTCCCGTCGCCGACGTGCCGTACAGTGGCGCCGGCCGGAAGCGAATGGACCATAGGACTGTAGGAATCCCTGGAGAGAGTCGAAAGAAATCGAATGGCGAAACAACTGGTGATCGTGGAGTCGCCGACCAAGGCGAAGACCCTGGAGCGGTATCTGGGCGCCGACTACTCGGTGGCGGCCAGCCTGGGTCACGTCCGGGACCTGCCCAAGGAACGCATGGGCGTCGACCTCGAGGACAACTTCCAGCCCGAGTACGAGGTGCAGGAGGAGAAGAAGGAGACCATCGCCCGGCTGCGGAAGGCCTTCGGGAAGGCCGCCGGACTTTGGCTGGCCACCGACTTCGACCGTGAGGGCGAGGCCATCGCGTGGCACGTGGCCGAGTCCATCGGGGCCGATCCCCGGGCCGCGAACCGGGTCACCTTCACCGAGATCACCCGCAACGCCGTTCAGGAGGCCTTCCGCCAGCCGCGGCGGATCGACTTCGACCTGGTGAACGCGCAGCAGGCCCGGAGGATCCTGGACCGGATCGTCGGCTACGAGCTGTCGCCCCTGCTCCAGAAGGGGCTGAAGCGGTGGGACCTCTCGGCAGGCCGTGTGCAGTCCGTGGCCCTCCGGCTGATCGTCGAACGGGACCGGGAGATCGCCGCATTCGTCCCAGTGGAGTACTGGAGCGTCGACGCCCGGCTCTCCCCCGACGGCGACGAGCACGCCTTCCTGGCTCGGCTGATCCAGGTCGGCGAGCAGAAGCTGGCCGCCTCGCCGGACAAGAAGGGGCTGGTCCTGTCGACCCAGGAGGAGGCCGAAGCGCACGTGGAGGCCCTGCGGAACGCGGCCTACGCGGTGCAGGAGGTCCGCCGGCGCGAGGTCAAACGGACGCCGGCGCCGCCGTTCACCACCTCCACCCTTCAGCAGGAGGCCGCCCGCAAGCTCGGGTTCTCGGCGCGCAAGACCATGCAGATCGCCCAGCGGCTGTACGAGGGGATCAACATCCCCGGCGAGGGCCAGGTCGGGCTCATCACCTACATGCGGACCGACTCGGTGAACATCGCCGAGCAGGCCCTGGCGGAGATCGCGGACGTGATCCGGTCGCAGTATGGGCCGGAGTACGCGCTTGACCAGCCACGCCGATACCGGAAGAAGCAGCGCGGAGCCCAGGAGGCCCACGAGGCCATCCGGCCGACCGGAGCGAGCCGCCTGCCCGACGTGGTCCAGGGGTACCTCGACCCGAACCAGGCCCGCCTGTACCGGCTGATCTGGCAGCGGGCCGTGGCCTCGCAGATGGCCGAGGCCAGGTTCGACCAGGTGAGCGTGGACATCCGGGCCACAGCGCCAAACGACGTCACGCAGTACCTGCTCCGGGCCACGGGACAGACCCTCAAGTTCGACGGGTTCAGGCGGGTCTACTTCGAGGGCCGGGACGACGCCACCGACGAGGACGCCGAATCCCAGCTGCCCGAGCTCACCGCGGAGCAGGTCCTCCGGCTGCTCGAGCTGCTCCCCGAGCAGCACTTCACCCAGCCCCCGCCCCGCTTCACCGAGGCCAGCCTGGTGAAGGCGCTCGAGGAGTACGGCATCGGCCGGCCGTCGACCTACGCCTCGATCATCTCCACGCTCCTCGACCGGGGCTACGTCCGTCTCGACGACAAGCGGTTCTTCCCCGAGGACATCGGGATGGTGGTGAACGACATTTTGGTCGAGCACTTCGGCGACGTGGTCGACGTGGGCTTCACCGCCCGGATGGAGGAAGAGCTCGACGACATCGCGGAGGGCAAGGCCGAATGGGTGCAGGTCCTCCGGGAGTTCTACGAGCCCTTCCACGAGGACGTCGAACGGGCCAAGGGGAAGATCCAGGCCCCGGTGGTCTACCTGACCGAGACGTGCCCGCTGTGCCCGGTGGAGGGGCGGGATCCTCCCGGCCGGCTGATCCAGCGCCTTGGCCGGTACGGGATGTTCATCGGGTGCGAGCGGTACCCGGAGTGCAGGTACACGCGGCCCCTCGAGGGAGAGGCCGCGGCGCCCGAGCCCGAGCCCACTGGGGAGAAGTGCCCGGAGTGCGGGATCGGCGACCTGGTCCGGAAGAACGGACGGTACGGGCCGTTCATCGGCTGCTCTCGGTACCCCGACTGCAAGTACATAAAGAAGGAACAGCCGAAGGGGACGGGGATCACCTGCCCGCAGTGCGGCAAGGGCGAGCTGGTCGAACGACGCGGCCGCTACGGGTCGTTCTATTCCTGCAGCCGCTACCCGGAGTGCACGTTCTCCGTGAACCAGAAGCCCCATCCGGAGCCGTGCCCCGTGTGCGGCGGCCTGGTGGTCGACGCCCGCGGCGACGCCCGGCGGTGTATCGCCTGCGGCCGGGCCTGGGACGCCGAGGGGAACGAGCTTCCCGAGGCGGAGGCGAAGGCCCTGATCCCGAAGAGCAGGGCCCCACGAGGACGGTCGAGCGCCGCCCGGCGGCCGGGCCCGAAATCGCGAGCCAAGCGCTCCGCCTGAGCGGCCCGAAACACCGGTAGAGTCCCAGGATCGTGTCGAGCGTGGCGAGCGTGGCGGAGGAGATCGCGGCCCTCCGGGGCACCAAGCGAGCCACCTTCCGGGACCTCCTGGTCGATCCCTCGTTCTCCCGTCTGTGGCGGGCCATGCTGGTGTCCTCCCTCGGCGACTGGGTGGGGTTCGTCGCCGTGGCCGCCCTGGTGGCGAGGATCGGCGGGGTGCGGCTGGGCGGCCTGGCGGTGGCCGGCGTGATGCTGGCCCGGATGCTGCCGTCGGTGCTCTTCGGCCCCTTCGCCGGCGTGGTGGTCGACCGGTTCGACCGCCGCAAGGTGATGATCGGGGCGGACGTCGCCCGGGGGTCGCTGTACGCCTCGCTGCCATTCCTGCCCAGGCTGTGGGAGATCTTCCTGCTGTCGTTCGTCATCGAGTCGCTGTCGCTGCTGTGGACGCCGGCAAAGGACGCGAGCCTCCCCAATCTCGTGCCGCGGCGGCAGCTGTCGAACGCGAACTCGGTGGGGCTGATCACCGCCTACGGCACGCTCCCCCTCGGGGCCACGATCTTCACCGCGCTGGCCGGTGTGGCCGTCGCCCTGGGAACGCACGTCCACTACTTCGCGAGGCACCCCGAGTTCCTGGCCCTGTGGCTGGACGCGCTCACCTTCCTGTTCTCGGCCCGGATGATCTGGGGCCTCAAGCTCCGGCCCACCGTGGTGTCACGCAGCAGGGACGGAGCGGGGGGGAAGCTGAACACCGCGGCGGCGATCCGTGAGTTCCGCCAGGGGATCGAGTTCCTGCGGAGCCAACCGCTGATCGCCACCATGACCATCGGGATCGTGGTGGCGTTCGGCGGGGCCGGGTCGGTGATCTCCCTTGGTCCGATCTTCACCCGGTATTCGCTGCACGCCGGGTCGACGGGGTTCGGGATCATGATGATCGCCCTCGGCATCGGGATGGGCCTCGGCATCGGCTCGATGGGATTGTTGTCGAAGACCGTGGAGAAGGACCGGCTCGTGCAGGTGGCCCTGCTGGCCAGCCCGCTCTTCCTGTTCGCCCTGGCGGCGATGCCGAGCCTTGGCCTGGCCGCCCTGTTCACCGTCCCGATGGGGGCGGGCGCCGGGCTGGCCTGGGTGTCCGGGTACACGATCCTCCAGGAGAACGTGGCCGATGAGTTCCGGGGCCGGACCTTCGCCACGCTCACCGTCATGGCCAGGCTGGCCCTGTTCGTGTCCCTGGCCGGGTTCCCCGCGCTGGCGACGGCGATCGGTCCGCACACGGTCCACATCGGCGGGCGGGCCCTGGACCTGTCGGGGACACGGGTGGCGCTTTGGCTGGGAGCCTCGGTGGTGGTCGGGGCGGCCTTGGCCACGGGCCGGGGGCTCCGGCGGCACCGGGTGGCGAAGCCGCGGCCGCTGTCACTGGTGCCGAAGATCCTGGTGGGCGAGCGCCCCGGGATCTTCATCGTGTTCGAGGGCGTGGAGGGCGCGGGGAAGGGGACGCAGATCGAGCTGGCCCGCGAGTACCTGGAGGCGAAGGGGCGGGACGTGCTGGTGACCCGGGAACCAGGCGGGACCCCGCTCGGCGAGCACCTCCGTGAGGCGTTGCTGGACCAGGCCACCGGCAGGCTCGAGCCGCGAGCCGAGGCGCTGGTGTTCGCCGCGTCCCGGGCCCAGCACGTGGCCACGGTGATCCGCCCGGCGCTGGAGAAGGGCAAGGTCGTGGTGTGCGACCGGTTCGTCGACTCCTCCGTGGCCTACCAGGGCGCGGCCAGAGGCCTCGGCGAGCAGGACGTGCTGACGCTGAACGCCTGGGCCACGCAGGGGCTGTTCCCCGACATGGTCGTCCTGTTGCACGTCGAGCCGGGCGTGGGACTGTCGCGGGCCGGGTCCGAACCCGACCGCATCGAGAGCGAGGAGCCCGCGTTCCACGCCCGGGTCGCCGACGCCTTCCTTCGGATCGCCGACGAGCACCCCGAGCGGTACGTGGTGGTCGACGGCTCCGGTACTCCGGAGGCCGTGCACCAGCAGGTCAGGCTGGCCCTGGAC
>WNGE01004719.1_pt1 | contig 15646 bp, 16 predicted proteins | sample 5400651 | NCBI WGS metagenome assembly WNGE01 (sample SAMN13153370, study PRJNA577476) | soil metagenome | isolation source: 60 cm soil or saprolite under grassland replicate 2 | place: USA:California | collected 2016-06-15 | reverse complement strand
GACGGCATCCTCGGCGGTCTCGACGCGGAGGGCGCACGCACGCGTCCCGCCCTCGCCGAGTGGTCTCCGGTGGAAATCGTCTGCCATCTTCGTGACGAGGAGAGCGAGGACTTTGGCGCCCGCCTTCGCGTGATCCTGAGCGGCACGGGCAACTTCGTGCGCATCGAGCCGGAGCGCTGGGCCGAGGAGCGCCGTTACCGCGAGGCGAGCCTCCCGGAGGCCCTGGGGGCGTTTCGCGCGCGCCGCGCGGAGAGTCTCGAGCTCCTGCGATCCATCGCGCCGGAGGCGCTCGACGGATCGCGCGCCCACGGTCGGCTCGGCCGGCTCTCCGGCCTGGACCTCGTGGCGGCGTGGGTCGCCCATGACCGCATCCATCTGGCCCAGCTCGCGGCCACCCTCGCCCGCGTGTGGACGCTGCGCTGGGCGCCCCTTCGAACGGAGTACGCGGGCCCTATTCCGTACCCGCCGGAGGCCAAGAGCTGAGCATCGTATCCGCCGCCTCCCGGGGCCGTTGCCATCGCTCGCGTGCCGTGCTACTTGTCACGCGGTCGCGCGACATTCTCGCCAAGGAGGCGCGCATGCGAAGGCTCTCCGTGGTCACGCTCATGGTGGTCGCCGCCGGATTTCTCATGGCCGCCGGCGCGGCCTGGGCGCAGAAGGGGCCCATCAAGGTCGGGCTCATCCTGCCCGAGACGGGCCCCCTCGCCGCCAACGGCAAGGACATGGCCAACGGAATGCAGCTCTTTTTCGAGGAGCAGGGGTTCAAGCTCGCGGGACGCGAGATCAAGCTCATCATCGAGGACGACGAGGGCAAGCCTCCCACGGGCCTCGCCAAAGCGCGGAGCCTCGTGGAGAGCCAAGGGGTGCACGTGCTGGTGGGGCCGCTCTCCGCCGCTGTCGGCTACGCGGTGGCCGGCTACGTGAACGACAAGAAAGTGCCCACCATCTTCCCCATCGTCTCCGCGGAGGACATCACCCAGCGCAAGCGCAGCCCCTACATCATCCGCACGGGCTGGTCGAGCGCCCAGCCCTCGCAACCCTTTGGCAAATGGGTGTACGACAACCTCGGCTACCGGAAGATCGCGATGATCGGCTACGACTTTGCCTTCGGCTGGGAGGTGGCGGGAGGCTTTCAGCGTACCTTCGAGGACGCGGGAGGCCAGGTAGTCCAGAAGCTCTGGCCACCGCTCAACACCGCCGACTTCGCGCCCTATCTCGCCCAGCTCCGCCGTGACGTGGACGCGGTCTTCTGCGTCTTTTCCGGCGCGGACGCGCTGCGCTTCGCCAAGCAGTACTCGGAGGCCGGGCTCAAAGGAAAGCTGCCCCTCATCGGCGGCGGCACCTTCACCGACGAGCACGTGCTCCGCACCATGGGCGACGAGGTCCTCGGAGTGGTGACCGCCCTCCACTATTCAGCCGCCCTTCCGAGCCCCGCGAACAGGAAGTTCGTCCAGGCCTACGAGGCCAAGTTCAAACAGGTGCCGTCGTACTACTCGGAAGGCTCCTACGTCGGCGGCCTCGCCCTCAAGGCCGCCCTCGAGGCGACGGGCGGCGACATCGAGAGCGCCGAGAAGTTCCTCGGCGCCATGCGCCGCGTCGATCTCTCGGATGCGCCCCGGGGCCCGATCCGCTTCGACGACTACGGCAATCCGGTCGAGAACATCTACGTGCGCAAGGTCGAGCGCGTCGGCGGCAAGCTCCAGAACACGGTGATTCACACCTTCCCCAATGTCTCCCAGTTCTGGACCTTCAAGCCCGAAGAATTCCTGAAGAACCCCGTCTATTCGCGCGACTACCCCCCATGCAAGCACTGCTAGCTCCTCCCTCTCCCCCACCGGGGGAGAGGGCAGGGTGAGGGAACAACCCTGATGGCTACCATCGGCGTAGTCGGCCTCGGTCTCCTCGGCCACGCGGTGTCCGCGCGCCTGCTCCAGGCCGGTCACGCCGTGATCGGCTTCGATGTCCTGCCGGAGAAGATCGCCGCCCTCCAAGCCCTGGGAGGAAAAGCCGCGGCGTCGGCCGCCGCCGTGGCCCAGTCGGTGGAGGCGGTCTGCACGCTCCTGCCTTCGCTCGCCTCGGCGGAGTCGGCCATCGTCGGCGGCCATGGCGTTCTCGCGGGCGCGCACCCCGGCCTCGCGGTCATCCAGATGAGTACGATCTCCCCCGCCCTCACCGAGAAGCTCGCGCGGAGGGTCACCGCGCGTCATGTGGGCTTTCTCGACTGCCCGGTCAGCGGCACCAGCAGCATGGTCGAGCGCGGCGACGGAATCTTCTTCGTGGGCGGGGAGCGCGCCCTCTACGAGCGCTGGCGCCCTGTGCTCGAGAGCGTTCTCCCACGCGCCGTGCTCGTGGGCAGAGTGGGTCAGGCCATGACCCTCAAGCTCGTGGCCAATCTGCTCGTCGCCCTGCACAGCGCCGCGGCCGCCGAGGCCCTCACCCTCGCCCGCAAGGCGGGGCTCGACCTCGACATCACCCTCGACGTGCTCAATTCGAGCGCGGCCACCTCCTCCATGCTCAAGGTGCGCGGACCCATGATCCTGCGCGGTGATTTCCCCGCGCAGATGAAGCTCGACCTCTTCATGAAGGACATCCACCTGATGCAGGAAGCGGCCACCGCCGTCGGCGCGCCTCTTCCCTTCACCGACCTCGCGGAGCGCCTGTATGCCGCGGCCCAGGCGGCCGGTCATGGGGGCGAGGACCTCGCGGTGGTGGTGACCGCGCTCGACCGCTCCACGGCGCGACCGCTCAAGCCGCGTCGCGCAAAAGCAGGGTCGCGTCGAAGCGGCGAGGCCACCGTGAAGAAAAGCCGGCGGCGGCCCCGAGCGAAGTAGCGCGTCAGCTTCGGGAGAGAAAATCCAGGAGGGCGCCGAGGAAGGCGTCCGAGTCCTCGACCACCGCGCAGTGCATGGAGCCCGGAAGCACGAGGAGCTCGGAGCCCGCGATGCGCTCGTGGATGACGCGGGCCATGCCCGGGGGAGTCCCCGGATCCTCCTCACCGACCACCACGAGGGTCGGTCGGCGAATCGCGCCGATCCGCTCCGTCAGGTCGACGAATCCGATGGCGCGGATGGCTGCGGCATAGCCCCGCGGATCCGTGTGGCGGAGCATGGCCGCGATGCGCTCCACCTCCTTGTGATGCGCGACGCGATACATCTCCGTGAACCATATCGCCAAGGTGCGACCGACCAGCGACGGCGACATGCCCTCGCTTTCCGCGACGCGGAGGCGGTCTTCCCACATCGGGCGCACCGCCGGGCCATAGCAGGCGGTGGTATCGCAGAGCACCAGGCTCTTGATCCGCTCCGGCCGCCCGAGCGCTGCCGTCATGCCGATGAGCCCGCCCATGGAGACGCCGACGAAGTGGGTCTCCGTGATACCGAGCGCATCCAGGAGCTCGAAGAAATCCGAGGACATCTGCTCGAGGGTGTAGGGGCCCCCGGGGACTTCGGATGCGCCGTGGCCCCGAACATCGTAACGCAGGACGCGATAGCGCTGCGTCAACACCGCGGCGTGGTCGTCCCACAGGGCGAGGGTAGCGCCCAGCGGATGCGTCAGCGTCAGCACGGGCGCCCCGGGTGGACCTTCGAAGCGGTAGTTGGTCCGCATGCCGTCCCTCCGTCACCTGAAGCGGGGCATGACCTCTCGGGCGAAGAGCTCCATGGAACGACGCACCCTTTCCTGGGAGAGGCCGCCGAAGTTCATCCAGCACATCACTTGCCCCACCCCCAGGTCACGCATCTCCGCGATGTGCCGGGCTACGGTGTCGGGCGAGCCGAAGGCGAGGGTCTCGGCCACGAGGCTCTCCCACGTGATCCGGGCCAGGCGCTCTTCCATGGCGCGGAAGCCGGGCTGGAGCGAAGGATGCGCATCCTGAATGCGATCGGGGAGAACGAATCTGCGGAACGACTCCTGGTACCAGAGCTCGGCGTCCTTGGCCTCGGCGAGGGCCGTCGCGTCTGTCTCCGCGACGTAGATCTGGCGCGAGACGCCCCAGCGCGCGAGGAGGCCCGCGATTTCCTCCGGGCTCCGTCCGGATTTCTTCAGCGCTTCGACGTAGGTGTCCCGGTTGGCCACGAGCTGGCCCACGGGCCCGAAGAGGACGGAGTTGAGCATGGGCCAGCCCCGGAGGGCGGTGTTCTCGATACCGTCCTTGGTGACGCAGACCTGGTAGAGGGGCGGATGCGGCCGCTGCATGGGCTTGGGAATGACCGACACCTCGGGCACCTGGAAGAACCGCCCGTCATAGGAGAAGCGATCCTCGGTCCACGCCCGTTGCATGATCTCCACCGCCTCGTCGAAGCGCTCGCGGCTCTCTTCCTGCGGCACGCGGTACCCGCGGAACTCGGCGGGGCGATTGCCGCGCCCCACCCCGACGTCGAGGCGGCCATTCGAGATGATATCTACCAGCGCCATCTGCTCGGCGAGCCGGAGCGGGTGGTGAAAGGGCAGGATGGCCGCGGCGAGGCCGATGCGAATGCGCCGGGTGCGCGAGGCGGCGGCGGCGGCGAGGACGGCCGGATCGACAGAGAGTCCGTAGTCGATGAAGTGATGCTCGGTGAGCCAGATCTCGTCGAAGCCCAGCTCCTCCGTCCACTCGATCTGCTCGAGCTCACGGCGGATGATGTCGTCGTGCCGGTGTCCGGGGGGAGCCTGGAAGAAGTAAAAAGTTCCGAAGCGCATCGGCTCGAGCCTCCTCAGCTCACCCCAAGATAGCGCGACTTCACCTCCTCGTTGGCGAGAAGCTCGTCGGGCCGCGCGGAGTAGACGATCTGGCCGCGGCTCAGGATGTGCGTACGATCCGCCACCGAGAGGGCGAGAGGCAGGTTCTGCTCCACGAGGAGAATCGACAGGCCCTCGCGCTTGAGCTCTTTGATCACCCGACCCACCTCGAGCACGAGGAGGGGGGCCAGGCCCTCCGTCGGCTCATCGAGGAGGAGCAGGTCGGGATTGGTCATGAGGGCTCGGCCGATGGCCAGCATCTGCTGCTCGCCCCCGGACAGCTTGTTGGCCCGGTTGCCGCCGCGCTCGTGGAGTCGCGGAAACAGCTGGTGGACCCGATCGAGGGTCCACGGCCCTCGGCCGCTCCGCGCCACCTCGAGATTCTCCCGCACGGTCAGGGAAGGAAAGACGCGCCGCCCCTGGGGCACGAGGGCCATCCCGCTCTCCACCATCCGGTAGGGTGGCCACCGCGTGATGTCCTGGCCCTTGAAGCCAACGCGGCCGCGACGGGGCGGCGTGAAACCGATGATGGAGCGGATGAGCGTCGTCTTGCCCATGCCGTTGCGGCCGAGGATGCCCAGGACTTCGCTCGCCGCCACCTGGAGAGAAATACCCTGGAGCACATGGCTCTCGCCGTAGTACGTGTGCACGTCCTCGACGTCGAGCACCCCGCCCGCCTCAGGCACCGAGATAGATCTCCCTCACCTGCGGGTCGGCCCTCACCTCGTCGCGCGAGCCGTCGGCGATGACACAGCCGTAGTGCAGCACGGTGACCCGCGGCGACAGCTCGAGGGCGATGTCCATGTCGTGTTCGATCATGAGCACGGTGATGGCGGGGTCGAGCCGCCGGAGGAGTCCGGCCATGAGTCGTGACTCGGCGGGCGAGAGACCGGCCGTCGGCTCGTCGAGGAGGAGAACGCGCGGGTGCCCGCCGAGGGCGAGCGCGATCTCGAGCTGGCGCTGCTCGCCGTGGGACAAGTTTCTCACGACGGCGTCCGCGACCCCGGCGAGCCCGACGGAGTCCAAGGTCGCCCGCGCCCGGGCCCGGAGATCGCCGAAGGCTCCCGCCGGCCGCAGCATGGCGAAGCGGCTCGACGTGTGCGCCTGGATGGCGAGCAGGGCATTGTCCAGCACCGTCAGGTCGGGGAACAGGTTGGTGATCTGAAAGGTGCGCGCGAGGCCCTGCGCGGCCCGGCGATGGGCGGGGGCACTCGTCACGTCGCGGCCGAAGAGGGTGATCCTGCCCAAGGTGACCGGCAGGGCCCCCGAGATGAGATTGAACAACGTGGTCTTCCCCGCGCCGTTCGGGCCGATGAGGGCGCGGCGCTCTCCGGGCCGGACCTCGAGGGCAACGCCATCCACCGCCCGCAGACCGCCGAAGTCCTTGGTCACCCCCTCCAACCTGAGAGCCAGCTCCTTGCTCATAGAATCTCCCTCGCCCCCGGAGGGGGAGAGGGCAGGGTGAGGGGGTGTGCATTTGTCGCCACCATGGAAGCGCCCCTCACCCCCGCCCTCTCCCCAGAGGGGAGAGGGAGTCAGGCCCTAGCAGTACTTGCACGGGGGATAGTCGCGCGTGTAGAGCGGCTGCTTCAAGAACTCGTCGGGATTGTATTTCCAGAATTGGCTGACCGCGGGATAGGTGAAGATCACGGAGTTCTGGAGCTGGCCCCCCACCCGCTCGACCTTACGCACGTAGATGTTCTGGATGGGATTGCCCCACTTGTCGATGACCACGGGTCCGCGCGGAAAATCCTTGAGCTCCACCTTCTTGAGGGCGGCGAGGAAGGCCTCGCGGTCCTCCACCTTGCCGTTGATCGCCTTGATGGCCTCGACGATCCAGCGCATGTTCGTGTAGCAGGTCTCCGCGTAGTACGAAGGGATCTTGCCCGCCTTGGCTTCGAAGGCCTTGGCGTATTTCTTGTTGGCGGGATTGTCGAGGGCGGCGGAGTAGTGGAGCGCCGTGTAGACGCCGAGGGCCTCGTCGCCCATCTGCGGCAGCACCGACTCGTCGGTGAGCGTGCCGTTGCCGATGAGAGGGATCCTGGCCTTGAGCCCAGACTCCGCGTACTGCTTCGCGAACTGCAGCGAGCCGCGCCCGAAGAAGACGGCGAAGACGGCATCGGCGTCGGGCTTGATCTGGGCGATGAAGGGAGAGAAATCGGTGGTGTTCAGCGGCGTCCAGATCTTCTGGATGATCTGCCCGCCCTGCTCCTCAAAGGTGCGCTGAAAGCCGCCCACCGTCTCCCAGCCGAAAGCGTAGTCGAACCCGATCGTGGCGACCTTCTTGTACTTGAGATTCTTGGTCACCCACTCGCCGAAGGGCTGCATGGACTGGCTGCTGTTCCACCCCGTCCGCACCACCCACTTGGCGGGCTTGCGCTGGGTCAGATCGTCGGAGGACATGACCGGATAGGTGGTGGGGATCTTCGCCGCGTCGGCGAAGGGATGGAGCGCGTAGCCCGTGGAGGCGAGGAGTCCGCCCGTGAGAATGGCCACGTGGTCCTGGTCCACGAGCTTGCGCGCCTTGGTCAGCGCGGTGGCGGTGACACCCTCGGTGTCCTCCACGATGAGCTCGATCTTCCGCCCCGCCACCTGGCGATTGATCTCGTCCAGGTAGAGCTCGGTGCCGGCCAGCATGTCCTTGCCGAGCGCGGAGGCGGCGCCGGTGAGCGGCGCGAGAAGCCCGATCTTGATGGGGCCACTCTGGGCCCGGGCGGAGCCGGGAACTGTGCCGGCGAGGACGAGGGCCATCATCGCGATCAATCGCATGACTCGAGCACGCATGGAGGTCTCCAAGTCTCAGCGCCGCTGGCGGCGAAACGCGCCCACCACGCCGTGCGGGGCAAAAAGGATGACGCCGATGTAGACGGCGCCCAGGATGAGGAGCCAGCGCTTGGTGTACACGCTCACGAAGTTCTTGAGGAACACGATGATACCGGCGCCGAGCACGGGCCCGATCAGAGTGCCGGGGCCGCCGAGCGCGGTCATGAGGAGCGCTTCGACCGACGTCACGAGCTGCACGTCGGTGGGGCCGACGAAGCCGTTGTAGTAGGCCCAGAGCACGCCGGCCACCCCCGCGAAGACGCCCGCGATCACGAAGGCGAGATACTTGTGGAGCCACACGTTGTAGCCGAGGGCCTCCATGCGCGACTCGCTGCCGCGAATGCCCTTGAGCCCGAGCCCGAAGGGCGACATCACGAGCAGTCCCAGGAGCGTCCACGACACGGCCGCCGTCACGAGGGCGAAGTAGAAGAACGGCAGCGGGGCGCTCAGGCTCAGCGCGCCGAGCTCGGGCCGCGGCACTCCGGATACGCCGTTGTCTCCCTTGGTCAGCGACACCCACCGGAAGGCGAGCCCCCACACCACCATGCCGAGGGCAAGCGTGATCATGAGGAAATAGGTGCCGCGGGCGCGGATGGCCACCACCCCGAACACCGCCGCGGTGACCGCGGCGAGGGCAATGCCCGCCGCCGCGCAGCCGAGGAGTCCTACCTGCCGCTCGGTGGCGAGGAGGGCGACCGCATAGGCCGCCACGCCGAAGTACGCGGCCTGGCCCAGCGAGGGCAGTCCCGTATAGCCGAGGAGCACGTCGAGGCTCATGGCGAGAATGCCGAAGATGAGCGCCTGGGTGAGGAGGGTGAGCGGATAGGCGGGCAGCACCGGCCCGAGGGCGGCCAGCACGCCGATGATGATGGCGGCGGTGAGAGCGCGCCGTCGGATCACGCGTTCGAGCGCGCCGGGGGCATCAGGCCCGGCCGAAGAGCCCGGTGGGGCGAATGGCGAGGATGAGCGCCATGGGCGCGAAGAGCGTGAAGTAGGCCAGCTCGGGGAAGAGCGCCTTCCCGAAGTTGTCGAGAAGGCCCACGAGCAGGCTGCCCGCCATGGCCCCGGGCAGGCTTCCGAGACCGCCCACGATCACCACGACGAAAGCGTATGGCAGCACCTCGAAGTCGGCCCCCGGATAGACGCCGAGGAAGCCCGCGCCGATGACACCGCCGAGGGCGGCCAGGGCGGCGCCCAGGCCGAAGACGGCCAGCGAGATACGCGGCACATTGATCCCCACGCCCTGCGCCATCTCGCCGTCGTCGACGGCGGCGCGAATCATGGCGCCGGCCCGCGTGCGGTCCAGCAAGAGCCACAGCCCCAGGCCCACCGCGACGGCCACCCCCACGATGAAGATGCGATAGACGGGAAAGACAGCGCCGCCCACGCGCAGCCCGCCGGAGAGCGCGGCGGGCACGGGCAGGTTATAGGGATCGCCGCCCCAGATCAGAAGGGCCAGATCCTGGAAGATCAGGGCGAAGCCGATGGTCATGAGCACCTGACCCAGGTCCTGCCCCCGCAGGCGCCGAAGGAAGAAGCGCTCCATGGCCATGCCGATCAGAGCAATGGCCACGGTGGCAGCCACCACGGACAGGGCGAAGCTCCGGGTGCGCAGGGCCACGGTCAGGCCGAGATAGCCGCCCAGCATGAAGTAGGAGCCGTGGGCCATGTTGACGATGCGCATGACGCCGAAGATGAGGGACAGCCCGCTCGCGAGGAGAAAGAGAAGCGCGCCGTAGGAGAGGCCGTTGAAGGTCTGGACGACCCAGAAGTCCGGCCGCACGCCGTCCCTTACTCCAGATGCAACATGCGGGCGGCGTTGCTCCGGACGACGCGCTCCTGGTCCTTGCGGCTGAGCCCGGTCGCCTTGGCCTGGATGATGGTGAGCGGTCGCTCGAGGCCCATGTCGAAACAGAAGTCCGTACCGAGCATCACGCGATCCGCTCCTACGGTGGAGACGAGATAGCGGAGGGCCGGCGCGTCGTGGCTGATGATGTCGTAGGTGAAGCGGCGGAGATAGGCACTGAAAGATTTTTTCGCCACGCCCTTGGTCTCCGGCCGCACGCCCTGTCCGTGACGCAGCCGCCCGTGCAGATAGGGCAAGGCGCCACCCGCATGAGGCAGGCAGACGGTGAGCTTGGGTAGCCGGTCGAGCACGCCCCCGAACACCAGATGCGCGGCGGCGATGGCGGTGTCGAACGGATTGCCGAGGAAATTGTTCAGGTAATAGGGGGCGAGCCGCTCTGCGCCGATCACCCGGAGCGGATGCAGGAGCACGGGCAGCCCGAGGGCGGCCGCGCGCTCGAAGATGGGGAAGAACTCCGGATCGGACAGCTCGCGACCTCCCACATTGGTGCCCATATAGACGCCGCGGATGCCAGGCAGCCTGGCCGCGCGCTCCAGCTCGGCGAGCGCGCGGGTCCTGTCTTGCAGGGGCACCATGGCGCAGGCCACGAAGCGGTCGGGGTGCGCGACGTGGGCCGCGCTCGCCCCGTCGTTCCACGCGGCGGACAGGCGCGCGCCCGTGGCGCCGTCGGCCCAGTACACCATGGGCGCGGTGAGGGAGAGCGCCTGCACGGCCACCCCCTGGCGATTCATGGCCCGGATGCGGAGACCGAGGTCCCAGTAACGCGCATCGAGGGGCGCGGTGCGGGAGCTCCCCACCACGAGCACGGGGCCCTTCGGATTCGAGCGGTCCACGCTCGCGCCGAAGGAGGCGCCGGTCTCTTCGATCACGCGGATGAAGGCCTCCGGAAAGAAGTGCGCGTGGACGTCGACGCCGGCGGGCTTGACCATCGGACGGGGATTCTACTCTCAATGCCCGGGCGATGGTAGTCTCTAGGTCGCGGGGAGCCGGGCCCGCCGCCGCCGTCCGGAAGCGCCCGTGAAGGAGGACGCAGTGAAATTGCCGCGCGACAGATTCGACTATTCGCCCATCGTGGATCGACGGCCCTGGAAGCTACCCAAGGGCGCGCGCATCGCGGTGTGGACCATCGTGAACATCGAGGAGTGGGACATCGAGAAGCCGATGGCCCGCCAGTACCTGACCGCGCCGCAGGGCGTGGCCGCCGTGCCCGACGTGCCCAACTGGGCCTGGCACGACTACGGCATGCGTGTAGGCTTCTGGCGCCTCCTCGAGGCCCTCAAGAAGCACAAGATCCGCGCGACCACGTCCATCAACGCCCACGTGGTCGAGTCCTATACCCCGGTGGCCCAGGCCATGCTCGATGCGGGATGGGAGTTCATGGCCCACGGCGTGATCCAGGGCGCCATGCACCTTCTGCCGGACCAGCGCGCGGCCATACGCCAATCCATCGAGATGCTCGAGAGATTCACGGGCAAGAAGCCCAAGGGCTGGCTGGGGCCGGGTCTCACCGAAACCTGGGAGACGCTCGACTATCTCGCCGAGGAGGGCATCGAGTACGTCTCCGACTGGGTCAACGACGACCAGCCGTATCCCATCCGCACCACGGCGGGGCCGCTCGTCTCGGTGCCCTACTCCATCGAGCTGAACGACATCCCGATGATGGTGATCCAGCACCACACGTCCTCCGAGTGGCTGCAGCGGGCCAAGGACCAGTTCGACCGCCTCTACGCCGAGGGCGCCAAGAATCCGCGGGTGATGGCCCTCGCCGTGCATCCGTACATCTCGGGCGTGCCGCACCGGATCAAGTACTTCGAGGCGGTGTACGATTACATGCGGAAGAAGAAGGGCGTGTGGTTCACCACTGGCGAAGACATCTACGAATGGTATAAATCACAGCAATGACACGCCGGGGCAAGGTCATACCCTTTCCGAAGTCACCCCCCGCCCCCGAGCCGCCCTCGGGCCTGGTCGAGGTGCGCCGTTGCCGCGATCAGGCCGAGGCCCTGGTGGTCCAGGCGCTCCTCGACGGCGACGGCATCCCCACCGTCATGCGCGGTCAGCTCGTCCAGTCGGTCCACCCGTTCAGCGTCGGCGACGCCGGCGAGGTCACCCTCCTCGTAGCCGCCATGGACGCCGACCGCGCCCGCCGTCTCCTCTCCCGCGCCTAACCCTAGCGCGTGGCCTCTTCGGAGCGCGGGGCCTGTTCCGGGCCCGGCGGGGCGGGGGCTTCCCTCCCCAGACCACGCCGAGTCGCATTCCGCCCCTCCACTCAAGCCCGCCACGAGATTCCGGTTTGGCGCTTCGAAGAAGCTCCCCAGAAGACACGGGTCTGGGGAGGGAAGCCCCCACCCCACCGGACCCGAGTCGGCGACCAACAAAAGCTCTAGACAGCTCTCGCATGCTGAGAAGGAGAGACAAGCAGACAGACGTAAATAGATCGAGATGGCTGGAGAAGGAGAGAGGGCAAACCAGAGGGGTGGGTGGGGAGGGGGCGCTCTCCCGGGACCCGTATCTTCTGCGGAGCTTCTCGAAGCCACAAACCGACATCTCGTGGCGGGCCAGAGTGGCCGAGCGGAATGCGACTCAGCGTGGTCCCGGGAGAGCGCCCCCTCCCCACCCGCCCCGTGAACTCCACCCCGCGTACGAAAAGCTACCGGTAGAATTTCTCGGGGTTCGGGTCTTTCTTTGAGTTGAAGCTCACGCCCATCTCCTTCGCCTCGTCCGTGTGGTAGTAGTTCGCCACGAGATGGTCGATGGTCACGCGGCTCATGCCGAAGGCGCCGTTGTGACGCGCGTGGAAAGCCGCCTTGAGGGCAGCCAGCGCCTGCGGTCCGCGCTTCTTCAGCTCCTCGCACATGGCCTCGGTGCGCGCGCGCAGCTCAGCGTGGGGGGCCACGTCGTTGACGAGGCCCAGGGCCTGCGCCTCCTTCGCGCTGTACTTGCGATTGAGGTACCAGATCTCCCTCGCCCGCTTCCGGCCCACCGAGTCCTCGAGGTACCAGGTGCCGAATCCCGCGTCGTAGGAGCCCATCATGGGCCCGACCTGACGAAAGGTCGCCTGCTCGCTCGCCACCGTGAGATCGCACATGTTGGCGAGCACGTTGCCGCCGCCCACCGCGAAGCCATTGACCATGGCGATCACCGGCACCGGCATCAGGTCGATGAGTCCATAGAGGTCCACCACGGGCGGCACGTTGTGATAGTGGAGCTGACCGTCGTTGGGCTCCTTCTCGCCCCCGATGCAGAAGAAGCGGTCGCCCGCGCCCGTGAGCACGACCACCCGCACGCCCGCGTCATTGCGCGCCTCGTTGAGGGCGGCGATGAGCTCGAGCACGGTCTGGCGGCGAAAGGTGTTGCCCTTGTCGGGCCGGTTGATGGTCAGCCACGCGATCTGATTCTTCACTTCGTAGATGACGTCGGTATAGGGCATGGTCGGGCCTCCGGGAAATCAGGTTAGGTCAGGGTGATACCGAAGAGAGTGGCCGCATTGGCCGTGATCGTCGCCCCGAGCACTTCCGGGTCGACGCCGCGCAGCTCGGCGACGAAGGCGGCGGTGAGCGCCACGTAGGCGGGCTCATTGCGCTTCCCCCGATGCGGGGTGGGGGGCAGGTACGGACAGTCCGTCTCCACGACCAGGCGGTCGTCGGGGACGAAGCGGGCGACCTCGGGCAGGGCCCGCGCGTTCTTGTAGGTGACCGGTCCGGCGAGCGAGATGAAGAGCCCGAGGTCGAGACAGCGTCGCGCGATCTCCACGTCGCCCGAGAAGCAGTGCATGACGCCGCCGATCTCCCCCGCCCGCTCGTCGGCCAGGATGGCGAGGGTGTCGTCGTGGGCGTCACGGCAGTGGATGACCACGGGCTTGCCCAGATCTCGGGCCATGTGGATCTGCCGGCGGAAGACTTGGCGCTGCGTCGCGGGCGGTGAGAGGGTACGGAAGTAGTCGAGGCCCATCTCGCCGAGTCCGACCACCTTCTTTTCCGAGCGCGCGAGCTTCTCCATTTCGGCGAAGTCGGGCTCGACCGCGTCCCCGGCGTCGTGGGGATGGATGCCCACGGTCGCCCACACGTCGGGAAGACGCCGGGACAGCGCCACCACGGCCTGATTGGTCTCCCGGTCCGTCCCGATCGTCACCATGCCGCGCACCCCGGCCACGTGCGCCCGCTCGAGCACGGCGTCGAGGTCGTCGGCGTAGTCGGGGAAATGCAGGTGGGCGTGAGTGTCGAAGAGCCGCATCAGGCGCTCATGATAGCTCAGGGCGTGACGGTGAAGCGGAGGCGTCCGATGAGCTGGCCCGAGGCGGTCATCACGTCCACGTGGTACCGACCCTCGTACGGCGTCTTGAGATCCGTCTTGCGCGAGTAGGTCCGGAACCCTTCTTTGCGGCCGCCCCGCACGGGCGACAGCGCGATGCGCGCGAAGCGTCGGCCATCCTTCCACCAGACGTGCTCGATGCCTTGATGAAGCCCGGCCGGAGCGTAGACGGCGGTGTAGGCGGCGAGTCCGCCCCAGTCGGCCACGGTGGCGGCGGGTATGGGACTTTCCATCGGCTCCACGGGCTCGAGCATGGTCACGTTCCGCGCCACGGTGGCGCGGGCCACGAAGAGGGGCGCGGGCGGCACGATCACGCGCGCGAACCACACGAGAGGGAGGGCGACCACGGCCAGCGCGGCCGATCGCCACGAAGCCCCGCGCCACGTGAGGGCGCCCCGCTCGCGGAACACGGGCATCATGGCCAGCGCCGTGAGCGCCGCCGAGCCCTCCAGAGCCAGGATGGGCCGGATGCGGAGAAGCGGCAGGGCCACGTTGAGGGCGGCAAAGATGGAAAAGGCGAGGAGAGCGCGGCTGAGCCAGCGTCGCGGCCGCACCACCGCCGCGTACCAGGGATCCACCGCGGTGATGAGGGCTCCCGCAACGACGCAGACGAGGAAGACGACGTTCGGCGAATCGAAGGTCGCGCTCGCCCAGTAGGCGGGGAGCACGAAGAGGAGGAGACCGTGATAGAGCGTCTGCACCGCATACTCCGCGGCGCCCACCACGAGCCGCTGGCCCCTCTCCTCGAGCGGCTGGCGGAGCTCGGTAATCGCCGCCACGAGCAGGACGAGGAGGAGCAGGTAGCCCACGATCCAGCCCACGTGAGGCAGCCCGCGCCGGAAGACGAGGAGGGTGGCCACGCCAAGCCCGAGCGAGCAGAGGGAAATCCCCCAGCGTCTGATCCAGCCCAGCCACGTGCGCGGCGGGGCGGGCGCGTCAGCCCCCGGAGCGGGCGGTGGCTTCGGGGGCAGCGGCATGTCGCGCCTCCCAGTAGAAGAGAAAGAGGGCGATGGTGAACACGGATTGCGTGACGGCGATGGCGCAGTCGGCGAGCACCTGGGCCACGAAGTGCTCGGCGGCGCCCGCGAGCACGGAGAGGATGGTGGCGATGGAGAACACGCCCACGAGGAGGGCGCCGCCCGTCCAGAAGATGGCCGCGCGTCGACCCGCGGTGAGGGCATTGCTCAGCCGCAGCGCGGCGCCCAGGGGCGCTCCGTCGAGGACGACCAGCGCGTCCACGAAAGACACCCGCACGAGCAGGATCAATCCGGGCACGATGAGGGCGACCAGGCCGACCAACACGATCGCCCCCTGGACGAGCCGGGCGATGAAGAGACGCGGCCAGGCGGCCAAACCATCGGCGAGGGCCAGGCCATAGCTCGCCGGCTCGCCCCGCTTGATGCGCGCGAGCACGGCCAGCGTCGCCGCTCCCACCAGGGGACCGAAGACGGCCTCCACCACGAGGAAGACGCGGATGCCGCGGGCCGCGGCTTCCGTGGAGCCGGGCGAGCCGCCCGTGAAGAAATCGAGATAGTTGATCACCACGTGACCGGGCAGCCACACGGTGAGCGCGATCATCGTGAAGAGATGGAGGTGGGCGGCGAAGAGCCGCAGCGTCTCCCGGATGAGATCCCGCCGCACTAGCTGACCTTGGAGCCGGGAGGCACGTCCTTGTCGAGGGAGAGAAGGGCGAGACCGCCTTGGTGCGAGGCGGCCAGCACCATTCCGTTGGACTCGATGCCCATGAGGGTCGTGGGCTGGAGATTGGCGACCACGACGATCTTGCGGCCGACGAGCGACTCGGGCTCGTAGTGCTCGGCGATGCCGGCCACGATGGTCCGGACCTCTTCGCCCACCTTCACCGTGAGCCTGAGGAGCTTCTTGGACTTCGGCACGCGCTCCCCTGCCAGCACCTCGGCCACGCGG
>WNGE01004716.1_pt1 | contig 15646 bp, 13 predicted proteins | sample 5400651 | NCBI WGS metagenome assembly WNGE01 (sample SAMN13153370, study PRJNA577476) | soil metagenome | isolation source: 60 cm soil or saprolite under grassland replicate 2 | place: USA:California | collected 2016-06-15 | reverse complement strand
GTCAGTACGAGCGCTCGGCCGAGCTCTCCAGGGAGGCACGTGCCTTGGCGAGCGACGTCCACAGCGCCGAGGCGTTGCTGCGCGGGGGAGGCACCGAGGCGCTCGCTCTCACGGCGCTGGGGCGCCACGAAGAGGCGATCGCAATCTGGGCCGAGCTCTTCGAGCTCGCCCGCGAGCACGGCCGGAACCTGCGCACCCTTCTCAATTATTCATCGATCGCCTATCGAGAAGTGCTCGACCTCGAGGAGGCTCGCCGCCGCAGTGAAGAGGGGCTCGAGCAGTCCCTCGCATCGACATTTGGTATGCCGACGCGCTTTGCCAAGTCCGACCTTCTCTTCACCCGACTCCTTGCCGGCGACGTCGGTGGTGCCCAGGCGGTCTGGCCCTCGCTGTGGGAGGACGCCGGGAATGCAACCGGCTGGACCACGTGGCTGATCGCGGGACGCCTTGCTGCCGCTCGAGCCGAGATCGCGGTACGCGCGGAGTCGGCTGAGTCGGCAGTCGAGTGGGCGCAGCGCGCAATCGAAATCGCACGCCGCACGAGGCGCCGGAAGTACGAGGCGCGTTCCTTGACGTTCCTCGGTCAGGCGCTCGCGAAGCTCCGGCGCGGCGACGACGCGCTGCAGTCGTTGCGGGCCGCGGTTGCCATTGCCGACGACCTCGTCGGACCGCCCGCCCGCTGGCATGCGCAGGCGGCGCTTGGCGCTGTCTCTTACGCACTCGGCGACGACGACGCGGCCGCCGCAGCCTATGCCGAGGCGGGAGACCTGATCGAGTCGTTCGCGGGCACCCTTGCCCCGGCACGCTCGGCGCGGCTTCTCGCGGCGCCTGTGATCAGCGAGATCCTTTCGTTGGCTGGACGCACACCGGCGGCCTAAGAGCTGTGAAGTTCGTCGCAGTCGGAACGTGATGCGAGCGGCGAAAGTTCGGCGCAGGAGCTATCCAAGGCTGAGGAGCCCGATACCGCCGGCAATGACCACCGCCCCCGCCATCCGCGCCCAGCCGATGCGCTCTTTCAGGAAAACACCCGCGAGCGCGATCGCGATGACGACGCTCGTCTCGCGGACCGCTGCGACCGAAGCTGCCGGCGCGCGCTCGAGTGCGGCGAGCACGAGTGCGTAGGCGCCGAACGTCGCGAGGCCGGCGACGACGGCCGCCGGATTGGTCTCGGCGCGGAGCGCGGCCAGCCCCTTCACGCGGGCGACCGCGGCCGCGTAGGCAATCGCCGGCGGCATCATCGACAGCTCGAGGTAAGAGACCGGCGTCGCGTAGCGGATGCCGGACTTGTCGATGAGCGTGTAGCCGGCGATGCAGCAGCCGATCGTGAGGCCGAAGACGACGCCGCCGCGCTTCATGCCGTCCCGGAAGCCACGCACGAACACGATCCCACCGGCGATGAGGACGACGCCTGCCGCTTGCTGCCACGAAGTCGAGGCGCGTAGGACGGCGACGGCGACGACGAGGACGAGCACCGGCGCCGATCCGCGCGCGATCGGATAGACGACCGAGAATTCGGCCCGTCGGTACGCAGCGGCCAACAACGCGAAGTAGACGAGTTCGAAGCCGGCGCTACCGACGACGTACGGCCATACCCGCCCGTCGACATGCCAGAAAGAGGCGGCCGGGAAGGCAAACGCGGCGACGGCGACGACGAGCGCGACGGCGGTCGCCGCTTCGATGTCGCGTGCACGCGCGAGCAGGAGGTTCCAGAGCGCGTGAACGAACGCGGCGGCAAGCGCAAGTCCGAGCGCGGTCAGGGGCACGCGCCGACGATAATGCGCCGCGCCGTTGCCTGTCCGAGCCGTCATCTTCGATTTCAACGGGACGCTCTCGCACGACGAGCCGATCCTCTGCAAGATCTTCTGCGAGCTCTTCGCAGAGCACGGCCGGCCGCTGTCGGCGCAGGAGTACTTCGACGAGCTCGCGGGGCTATCGGACCCTGAGATCGTACGTGCGTGGCTCGGTCGCGACCACCCCTCCGTGGACGACGTGATCGAGCGTCGGATCGCGCGGTACCGGAAGCTGGTCGCTGACGGCTCGAGCGTCCCCTACTCGGTGCGTGAGGCCGTGCGTTACGCGGCGGAGCGAGTTCCGGTGGCGATCGTCTCGGGCGCGGCCCGGGAAGAGATCGAGCCGGTGATCGAGGCCGCTGGTCTCGCGACGAGTATCCGCGCGATCGTCGGCGCGGAAGACGTGGCGAACGGGAAACCGGACCCGGCCGGCTACCTGCGGGCACTCGAGCTCCTTGACGGCGGTCTCGACGCGAGCGAAGTGGTCGTCTTCGAGGACACGGAGGCCGGCGTCTCCTCGGCGAAGGCGGCCGGGCTGCGCTGCTTCGCCGTGCTCGGCACGCTCCGCGCGGACCGACTCGTGGCAGCGGACGAGATCGTGCCCGCAATCGACGTCGAGCTGATGCAGCGTCTACTCGGGTGATGTGACGCCGCTCGTCATCGCCCATCGCGGCGCCTCCTGGGACGAGCCAGAGAACACGCTCCCGGCATTCCGGCGGGCGATCGAGGTCGGCGCCGACTACGTCGAGTTCGACGTCCATGCGACGAGGGACGGCAGGCTCGTCGTCGTGCACGACCGGCCCCGACCGTCCCGCGCGTACCCGGCGCTCGAGGAAGTGCTCGAGCTGACAGCCGGCCGGATCGGCGTGATGCTCGAGCTCAAGCGTCCTTACCTCTACCGGCGCCACGACGTGGTCCGGCGGACGCTCGAGCTCGTCGACGACGATGCGGTGATCATCTCGTTCGAGCTGGGAGCGCTCCGTGCGGTTCGCCGGCTCCGCCCGGGACTGCGAACCATCCAGCACGTAGGCTTCGGCGTCTCGATCAGGCGTGCGGCCGGCGCGTGGGCGGTTGGATTCGCGAACGAGCGGGCGACGCCACGCGCCGTTGCGCGGGCGCAGTCTGCCGGGCTCGGAACGACCGTCTACACGGTCAACGAGCCGGCGCGCATGCTCGAGCTGGCCGCACTCGGGGTGACGGGGATCTTCACCGACCGTCCAGACCTGGCCCAACGGACGATGGCTGGTCACTGAGACTGAGTAGCCGCGTGCCCGCGGCAGGCACGTGGACGACCACCCGCAGCCCGATCGGCAGCGAGTCGACCCGGACCGTTGGTACGTCGGCGATGAGGTCGGTTTCCTGCCCGGCGATCTTGAGCCGGGTCACGGATCCGAGGAAGGTGTGCGTGAGGACCTCGCCCTTCAGAGTGTTCTCGCCGCCGCCGTCTGCGGACGGCTCGAGCTCGAGCAACTCCGGCCGCACGAGCACCAGCACGCGTTCGCCTTTCGTTCGGCCTCGGGCGGCGTCGACTGTCAGACGCGTGCCTGCGTGCTCGATCTCGCCGCTCGAGCCGTCCACCACCACTGACTCGAGCCGGTTCATCGTCCCGATGAACTCTGCGACGAACGGGGTTGCGGGCGCACCGTACATCTCGGATGGGGTGCCTTTCTGCTCGATCCGTCCGGACCACATCACGGCGACGTGATCGGAGACTGAAAGTGCCTCTTCCTGGTCATGGGTGACGTACAGCGTCGTGATTCCGAGCTGGGTCTGGATGCGCCGGATCTCCTCACGCAGCTGGACGCGCACTTTCGCGTCGAGCGCCGACAATGGCTCGTCGAGCAGCAGCACGCGCGGTTCGATCGCCAGCGCACGGGCGAGCGCGACACGCTGCTGCATGCCGCCTGAGAGCTGGTGCGGATAGCGCCTTCCGGCGTGTCCCAGCCCCACGAGCTCAAGCAGCTCCGCAACGCGCTTCCGCCGCGGCGCCCGTTTGTTCTTGCGGATCCGCAGTCCGAACTCGACGTTTTGCTCCGCGGTCAGGTTTGGGAAGAGGCTGTACGCCTGGAAGACCATGCCCATGTCGCGGCGGCTCGGCGACAAGCGGGTGATGTCTTTCCCGTCGATGACGACCGAGCCCGAATCTGGGCGGTCGAAGCCCGCGACGAGGCGGAGCGCCGTCGTTTTTCCGCACCCCGACGGCCCAAGGAGGGAAAGGAACTCGCCCTTGTTCATCGAGACGTTGATCCCGTCGAGCGCGACCACGGGGCCGAACGCCCGCCGCAGCTCCTCAAGCTCGAGGTACGCCATCAGCGGGTCGCCGCCACCTGGACCGGCCGCCCTGGACGCCCACGACCCACCAACAGGAGCGCGAGCATCGCCGCCCAGGTGATCCCGAAGCTCATCAGGGACAGCGCCGCGGCTTCGTAGGCCTTCGACTCGTTGATGAGCTGGATGTACGTCGGGAAGGTGTTGAACGCAGAGAGGCTCGCGATCGTGAACTCCCCCATCACGATCGCGAGCGTCAGGAACGAACCCCCAAGCGCGGCAACCCGGATGTTCGGGAGGATCACGCGCCCGAGCGTCGTCCGCCAGCTCGCACCGAGGCTCTGCGACGCCTCGGTCAGCGTATGCAGATCGATCGAGCGGAAGCCAGCGTCGAGCGCGAAGAACATGTAGGGGAAAGCGAGGATCACGTAGGCGGCCACGAGGAAGCCGTATGGCTGCGCATAGAACCACCCCGGCGCGCCCTTGTACAGGTTCAGCAGACCGACCACGAGCACGATCGGCGGGACGACGAACGGGATCAGCGCGAGGAAGCCGAGCACCGGCCGCAGGCGCGGGACCTTCAGATGCACCCAGTAGATCGTCGGAACGAACAGGAGCAGGCTGATCGCGATCGTCTCGAGCGAGAGCACGAACGACACCCGGATCGTCGTCCAGAACTGGTGGTCGTGGAGAACGAATCCGTAGGCGCCGAGGCTGCAGCACTTCCCCGTCTGGTCGTCCTTGAGGCTGAAGAGGAGCGTCGCGATCAGCGGAATCAGGAAGTACGCCGCCGCGACGAGTAGCCAGATCCAGGCCGTGAGCGAGAACCGGCGCCTCACCGCATCCACCTGGCGGTCCGCCGTTGGAGCGGTATGTACAGGAGCATCATCACGGCGAGGACGACGAACATTCCGAACGCGAGTGCCTGGGCGAGGTGCGGGTCCGAGAGGACGTTCCCGGTGTAGTAGTAGCCGATGGTGATCGGGATGAGCGGAAGGCCGCCGCCGGTCAGACCGTACGCCGTCGCGTACGCCGAGAACGAGTTCCCGAAGAGAAGGATGAAGGCGCCGAGGATCGAGGGCATCAGAATCGGGAGTCCGACGTAGCGCCAGAACTGGAACGAGCTCGCCCCCAGGTTCGACGACGCCTCGCGCCACTCGCGGCGAAGGCCGTCGATCGCGGGTGCGATCACGAGAATCATCAACGGGATCTGGAAGTACAGGTACACGATCTCGACGCCCGTCTCCCCGAACAGCGTGAAGCCGTGCGCGTAGGGGTCGTAGCCAAGGTGGTCGCGCATGAACGACGTCGCGACCCCAATCGTCCCGAGGGTCGCGATGAACGCGAAAGCGAGCGGGATGCCGGCGAAGTTCGCCGCGACGCCTGCGAACGTCGTCAGCGCAGTCCTGATGAATCGCGGCGTCCCCTCGCGAATGGCCGCGTACGCGATGAGGAGTCCGAGCACGGCGCCGCCTGCCGCCGTGATCAAGCTCACCTTGATCGTGAGCCAGTACTCGTGGAGGTACGGCTGGTGCAGCGTCTCGCGGACGTGGTGGAGCGTGGCCCCGCCGTGCGTTCCCTTGAACGCGCCCACCATGACCTCGCCGGCGGGGACGAACAGGAAGGCGAGGGCGTAGGCGAAGAAGGGGAGCGTCCCGAGCCACGCGAGCCGGAGGCGCCTCCGGCCGGACACAATGTTCGGCCGGAGAGCGCCTGGAGCTTCAGTCTGTGTGGCCAGCCTCAGATCGTCGGCCATTCGGCCGCGATCTTCGCCTTCGCCGCCGTCTGCTGCGCGGCGGTCGCAAACTTGACCTTCGCGTAGAGCTTCGCCGAGGGCAGTGCTTTCAACAGGGTGGCCGGGATCTTCTTCCGCTTTGCGAGATCCTGGAACCGGGCCGGATGCGAGTACCCCTTGAGCCAGAGCAGCTGCGCCTGGTCTGAGTAGAGGAACTCTTCCCACAGCCGGGCCGCGTTCGGGTGCGGGGCGTTCGCATTGACCGCTTGGCAATAGAACGAGCCGTAGACGCCGTCTGAGGGGAGCGAGGTCTTCCAAGCCGCCGCCGGGAACTCCTTGCCGTACGCGAGGTTGAGGTAGTCCCAGTCGATCACGATCGGGGTCTGGCCCGACGCGACAGTCTGCGGCGTCGCTTGGATTGGAATGAAGTTGCCCTCCTTCTTCAGCCTTCTGAAGAACTCGATCCCGGGGGCGACGTCGCGGATCGAACCGCCGTTCGCGATCGCCGCGGCGAAGACGCCGGCGACCGCTGACCCCGACGTGAGCGGGCTACCGTTCAAGGCCACCTTGTTCCGGTAGGCCGAGTTGAACAGGTCGGCGAACTTCTTCGGCGCCGGCTTCACCAGGTTCGCGTTGTAGCCGATCGAAATCGCGCCCCAGTAGTCGCCGTACCAGAACCCGCGCGAGTCCTTCATGTTTTTCGGGATCGTCTTGAAGCCCGCCACCTTGTACTTCGCGTAGAGGCCCTCTTTCGTCCCGTCAGCCGCGAACGACGGCGAGACGTCGACGACATCCGGCGCCCGCGAATCGCCCTTCAGCGACCGGACGGCCTGGTTCTCTTGCGCCGAACTGCCGTTCGGGTTGGCCTCGTCCATCTTGAGCCCGTACTTCTTCTTGAACGCGCTGATGATCTCGCCGTAGTTCGCCCAGTCGTGCGGCAGCGCGATCACGTTCAGCTGACCTTCCTTCTTCGCGGCCGCGATCAGCTTCTTGAGCGGAATGCCGTCCGCGGTCAGCGCCTCGGCGCTGCCGGCCCGGCCCGCCCACGCGGCGGCCGGACTGGAAAGGATCGTCAAGCCGAATGCCGCAGCCGCGCCCCGGCGCAGCATCGAACTGCGGCTCATCGACTCCTCTTCCAGCTTCCGCCAGAACTCGATTTCCTGGAGCTCGTAATCCTCCACTCGTCCTCCCTCCTCGATCCGGAAGCCACGATCGTAGGGCGCTGCGACCGGGGATTCAAGGCATCGAGAGTTAGGGTTGGCGTCGATGGCCGCCAACTCAAATCCGTTCGCGGCCACCGGAACGTGGGTTCGCTGCGCCCTCCACGCCCACACGACGCACTCCGACGGCGAGCTGTCGCCGGACGAGCTCGTCAGGCATTACGAGCGGGCCGGCTTCGACGTTCTGGCGATCACGGATCACTGGGTGCGGACGGAGGCGCGCTCCACGGACCGCCTGCTCGTGATTCCGAGCTCCGAGCTGAGCTGCCTACTACCCGGAGAGGCGGACGGGCACCTCCTCGCGTTCGGCATCGACGAGGATCCGCTCGAGTTCGTGCGCACCGCCCCCGACCTCGCCGGCGCGTCAGCGTGGGTCGGCGAGCACGGAGGTGTGGCTTACCTCGCGCACCCGTACTGGACCGGTGCGCCCGCGAGCGGCCTCTCGCTGGGCGACGGCGTCGCCGGACTCGAGGTCTACAACGCGGGTTGCGAGCTCGAGGTTGGCCGCGGCCTCTCGACCGTGCACTGGGACGACCTCCTCGAACGAGGCGGGCGCTACTTCGGCATCGCCACCGACGACTCCCACCACGCGGACTTCGACAGTGACTTCGCCTGGGTCTGGGCGCGCGTCGCCGAGCGCTCGCACGCGGCTGTGCTCGACGCGCTCGCGACCGGCTCCTTTTACAGCTCGACGGGCCCGCTGGTGCACGAGCTCCGCGTCGAGGACGGGAGCGTCGAGGTGCTGTGCAGTCCTTGCCAGAGGGTCACGCTGTGCACCGGCCGCCGCCGGGGCTCCTCGGTCAGCGCCGGCCGCTTCGGCTACCGGTACGCCGGCGAGATCCTGTCCGGGGCCGATGAGGAAGAGATCACCCGCGCGCGGCTCGAGCGACCGGCCGGCAGCCTCTACGGACGGCTCGAGCTCGTCGACTCCTACGGCCGGAAGGCCTGGACCAATCCGCTGTGGACCTAGTGCCCCGCGAGGAAGCGCGCGAGCGGCTCCGGCAACGGACGTTCGACCTGCTCGTGATCGGAGGCGGGATCGTCGGGGCGGGAATCGCAGCCGAGGCGGCGCGCGCCGGCCTCGCCGTCGCGCTCGTCGACCGCCGCGACTTTGGCGCGGGCGCCTCGAGCGCTTCCTCGAAGCTCATCCACGGCGGCCTCCGGTACCTCCGGCTCGGCGACATCCGCCTCGTTCGCGAGGCTCACCACGAGCGGCGGCTGCTGATGCAGGTCGTCGCGCCGCATCTCGTCCGCCGCCAGCCCTTCCTGCTTCCCCTGTACCGGGACGGCCCTTACGGGCGCCTGACGATCCAGACCGGCCTCGTTCTCTACTCGGCGCTCGCCCGAGCACGACTGCACCGGCTCGTGCCACCCGAGCGCGCACGGGAGCACGTCCCGAGCCTGCGCCTGGACGGCCTGCGCTCGTGCGGCCTCTACGCCGACGCGGCCACGCACGACGGACGGCTCTGCCTCGCGAACATCCGAGCTGCGGCTGAGGCCGGGGCGACGGTGCTCAACTACGCGGAGGTGCGCGAGCTGCGGACCGTGCGCGGTCGCGTCGCCGGGGCCGAGGTACTCGTCGACGGAACCGAGGTCTCGGTCTCCGCGCGGGTGGTCGTGAACGCGACGGGCCCGTGGGTCGACGAGGTACGCCGGCTCGAGGACCCCTCGGCGACCCGATCGGTCCGGCTCAGCAAGGGCGCGCACGTGCTGCTTCGCCTCGACGAGCCGTGGGCGGCAGCGCTGACGATCCCGCACGACAAGGTGCGAGTCTCCTTTGCCGTCCCCTGGCAAGGCATGCTCCTGCTCGGGACGACGGACACGCTCTTCGAGGGAGGGCCCGAGGAGGTCCAGGCGACGGAAGCCGACGTTGCGCAGATCCTCGGCGAGGCGGCCATCGGGATCGCGCCGGACCTGCTCAGGCCGGAGGCGATCTGCTCCACCTTCGCCGGCCTGCGTGTCCTCCCGATGGGAGGCGGCGCCACGACGAGCGCCCGTCGCGAGACCGTCTTCCTACGTGGCCCGGCCGGGATGCTGAGCGTGGCAGGCGGGAAGCTCACGACCTACCGGCGGATCGCGCTCGCCGCGCTGAGCACGCTTCGTGCCGACCTCGGCTTGCACCGGCTCGAGCGGAGACCTTTCCCACTCCCGGGCGCGATCGACCCGGACGAGGGCGTGCGCCGGCTTGCTCGCCGCTTGCCTGACCTCGACCCGGCGGTCTGCACGCACCTCGTCCACCTATACGGGAGCCTCGCCGACGAGGTACTTGCTCCCGCCGTGGCGGATCCTGACCTGCTCCTCCCGATTCACCCGAAAGGGCCGGACATCGGCGCGCAGGCCTTGTACGCGCGCGAGGTCGAGTGGGCGTGTGGGCCGGAGGACGTGCTCCGGCGCCGGACGACGCTTGCCCTTCGCGGCCTCGCCGGCGAGGACGTCGTCCGGCGTATCGAAGGACTCTTTAAGACTCGAGGCGGCGAAGCGCCTCGCGCCGCCAGCGTTCCGTCGTCGCCAGCTCGTTGAAGGTATAGACGTGGAAGCCCGCGATCTTCTTCCGGGGGTCCGTGAGCTGAGGCGTCACGCGCTCGATCAGAGAGCCGGGGCCGTAACGGCCGCGCAGGAAAAGGCGCGCGAGCAGGCCGCCGTGCCCACGCACGAATCGCGTCGACTCGCCGACCCCGATCCTCGTCGCGATCCGAAGGAGCTTCCTGCTCGCAATAGGCCCGGGAATCCCAATGTGGATGGGCAACTGGACCCCGCGGGCTCGGACGGCTTCGATCCATCGCCCGATCACGCCGGCGTCGAGGCAGAGCTGGCTGACGATGTACGTCGCGAACGGTTCCTTGTCGAACATCACCTGGATCGTGGTCTCGTCGCTGATGAAAGGGTGGCTCTCCGGGTAGCCGGAGATGCCCACCTCGTTGATGCCGTGCCCGAGCTCGGCCATCGCGGCGAGCAGCCCGGTCGCGCCGTCGAACTTTCCTGCCGGCCGGCCCGCGTCGCCGGCGATCGCGAAGACGTCGCGGACGCCGATCGCGAACAGGCGCTCGAGGATGTCCCGCAAGTGTTCCTCGTCCCTGACGAGGCGAGCTGCGAGATGCGGCGCAACCTGGAACCTCGCCGACGCGAGCTCCTCGCACAGCTGCAGGGTTGCCTCGATCCCCCGTGTCGGCGACGAGGTCACCGCCACCTTGATCTGGGTCGGGACGTGAGCGACCACCTCGTCGGCGATCCCTGCGACGGGGAAGACCTCGTAGCGAGGGTTCGTCAGCAGCTCGGCGAGCGCGTCTCGACCGGAGCTGGTGGGGTCAGCGCCCCTACGTGCTCGACTCGTCCCGGGCTCCCGTGGTTGCAAGGTCCTGCTTCGGAATCTCCTTCTCGGGATCGATGAACGGCCTGCGGACTACGACCGCCGACGTTCGCTCCGCCGGCGTCTCCACCTCGAGTTCCGTCCCCAGCTCGGCGAACTCGATCGGCACCATCGCGTAGCCGATGTTCTTCTCGAGGCGCGGCGAGAAGCACGCCGACGTCACCTTGCCGATGTTTGCGCCGTCCGCGTACACCGGGAAGAAGTCCATCATCGAGCCGTCGTTGTAGGAGCCGAGCCCGGCGCCGCCGATCTCGACGCCGACGAGCTTTCGCGAGATTCCCTGCTCTTTGATCCGCCGTAGCGCCTCTTTCCCGACGAAGTCCGCCTCCTGGTCGAGGTCGACCATCCACTCGTAGCCCAGGTCCACCTCGTAGGGGTTCGTGTCCAGCCACATGTCGGCGCCGTACGCGAGGATGCCGCCCTCGATGCGGCGGATGTGGCAAGGCCCGATGACGGCGAGGCCGTGAGGCTTGCCGGCCTCGAGCACGAGGTCCCATAGCTTCAACGCGTTGTGGCTCGCATCGCGGCAGTAGATCTCGAACCCGATCTCCGACGTGTACCCCGTGCGCGACACCATCACGTTCATGCCTTCGAGCTGATAGTCCTGGCAGAAGTAGTACGGGATCTCGAGGACGCTCTCGCCGAGCAGTTCGACGAGGACGTCCCTCGACTTCGGGCCCTGGATCTGCATCGGACCGACGTCCGGCTCACCGATCTTCACGTCGAGCCCGGAGTTGTAAGCGACGCCCATCGCCCACAGGAGCACGTCGCTGTCGGCCACGGAGATCCAGAAGCGATTCTCCTCCAGCCGAAGCAGGATGGGGTCGTTGATGATGCCGCCGTCCGGGGCGGTGATGAAAACGTACTTGCACTGCCCCACCGCACACTTGTTCAGATCGCGCGGGACGAGCATGTTCGCCAGCGTGAACGCGTCGGGCCCCGTGATCTCCACCTGCCGCTCGACCCCGACGTCCCAGAGCGTGACGCCGTTCAGAAGTTCCCAGTACTCGGCCACCGGATCGCCGTAGTGACGAGGGTGGTACATGTGGTTGTAGAAGCTGTACATCTCAACGCCGTGGCGGCGCGAGGCGTAGAAGTACGGCGACTTCCGAATCCGCGTGTACAGCAAGACCTCGGGGTGCTCGACGATCTTCGTCACTGCAGCTGCCTCCTCTTCCTTATCCCAGGTTCACGATTACGGTCTTGAGCTCCGTGAAGGTCTCCATCGAGAAGCGTCCGCCGACGCGTCCGATCCCGCTCTGCGACCCGGCCCGCCCTCCGAACGGGAGATGGCTCTCCCAGTAGTTCGTCGACTCGTTGATGTTCACCCAGCCGGCCCGCGCAGCCTCGGCGAACCGGAGGCCGCGGCGAAGGTCTTTCGTGAAGACGGCGGCCAGGAGCCCGTATTGGGACGAGTCGATGATCGCAAGCGCCTCGTCCTCGCTTCGGATCGTCGTAATGGGGACGACCGGACCGAACGTCTCGTCTCTGGCGACCTCCATCTCGTCGTTCACGCGGTCGAGTACGGTCGCCTCGTAGTACAAGTCCGTGGGAAACCCTCGCGCTCGGGCGCCGCCGGCGACGAGCACTGCGCCGCGTTCGACCGCGTCGCCGACGTGGTTGTCCATCTTCGCGGCGGTGCCCTCGTTGTTGAGCGGGCCCATCGTCGTCTCGTCCGCAAAGGGGTCGCCAAGTCGGATCGTTCTCGCGACCGCTGCGGTCAGCTTGTCGAGGTACTCGTCGTGGACGTCCTCGTGGACGAGGAAGCGCTCCCCGGCCGTGCAGCTCTGTCCGGCGCACAGGAACGCAGCCGCCAGCGTCGCCTCGACGGCCGCGTCGAGGTCAGCGTCGTCGAGGACGACCAGGGGCCCGTTCCCGCCCATCTCGAGCAAGAGCGGCTTGCCGGCCGCGCGCTCGGCAACGCGGTACCCCGTGGCGATGGAGCCGACAAAGCCGATCGCATGTGTGCCCGCGTTCGCTGCGATCTCGTCGCCGACGACCGGTCCCGGGCCCGTGACGAGATTGAAGACACCAGGAGGAAGCTCTGCGTCCGCGACGCACTGGGCCAGCTTGATCGAGCACACCGCTGTCGAGCTCGCGGGCGCCCAGACGACAGTGTTTCCCGAGGCAAGTGCCGGCGCGACCACCTCCGCCGCCATCGTGTACGGCCAGTTCCACGGGGTGATCACACCGACGACCCCGCGCGGAACACGGTAGGCGAGCACGCGCTTGGACGCGTCCACCGACGGCGGCATGAGACCTTCGAGCCGCCGCGCATCGCCTGCGGCCATGCGCCAGTATTCGATGAGCTCGTCGACCTCGGCGTGCGCCTCGGCTTGCAGCGGCTTGCCCTGATCGAGCGTGAGCGTGTGTGCAAGCTCATCACGACGCTCCTCGATGATTCCTGCGACGCGTTCCATCGCGGCAGCGCGCTCGAAGGCGGAACGGCCCGCCCACTCGCGCGCGGCCGCGTTCGCCGCCGCGATCGCCCGCCCGGCGTCATCGCCTGTTCCCTCCGGGACGGTCCCGATCGTCTCGCCCGTCGCCGGGCTGGTCGCCTCGATGCGGCCGCCGGACTCGCTCTCGACCCACGCCCCCGCGACGTACATCGAGTAGTCGATCGCGGTCCGCGTGCTCACTGCTTGCCTCTCGAGAAGGCGTTGCGATAGATCGCCTCGTAGCCGGCGACATCGACCTCGCGGGGGTTGCCGATCGTCTGGGGATCCTCGTAGGCGATTTGCGCGAGCATCGGGATCTCCTCTTCGGAGAAGCCCAGCTCCTCCATCGTCGGGATGCCGACGTCATCGGTGAGGCGGTAGACCTCTTCGACCCCGAGCAGCGCTGCGTTGAGCGTCGGGACGCCGTGCACGCCGACGCCGAGACCCTGCGCAATCCGGGCGTAGAGCTCCGGGGCCGCCGGCGCGTTGTATTCGCAGACGGGTCCGAGCACTCGTGCCGTCAGCGCACCGTGCGGGCACTCGTGCACGCCGCCGGCCGACTGGCTCATCGCATGGGCCGCGCCGGCGCTCTCCGTCCCGTAGGCGAGCCCACCGAGCGTCGCCGCGTGCGCCATGTTCGTGCGCGCCTCGAGGTTGTCGCCCTCCTCGTATGCAACACGCAGCCAGCGGCCGACGAGCTCGATCGCCAAGAGCGCGACGGCGTCGTTGAAGGGCTGGTGGTAGTCGCAGGTGTAGCACTCGATTGCGTGCGAGAGCGCGTCCATTCCGGTTGCCGCCGTGATCGCCGGCGGGAGCCCGAGCATCAGCTCCGCGTCGATGAGCGCAACGTGTGCCCCGATCAGTGGCGTACCACCGACGTTGAACTTGATCTTCCGCTCGGGGTCCGTGATCACGGCCCAGAGCGTGGCCTCGCTTCCGGTCCCCGCGGTCGTGGGCACCGCGACGAGCGGGGGAATGCGGGTAGTGATGGGCGTCCCGCCGTACTCGTACTCGACAATCGAGCCGCCGTGTACGACCTCGACGCCGACCGACTTCGCTGTGTCCATCGAGCTCCCGCCGCCGAGAGCGACGAGGCCGTTGCAGCCTGACTCGCGATACACAACAGCGGCGCGTCCGACGAGCTCGATATCGGGATTCGGACGGACCTCGTCAAAGACGACCGCGTTATCGAGGTGCGCGAGCGCAGCGTCGGCGAGACCGGCCGCCACGACTCCCTTGTCCGTGACGAGAAGCGGCCGAGTGACTCCCAGCTCGGCCACGAGCTCGCCCAGGCGGGCAATCGCACCGGCACCATGCACGAATCGGGTCGGCACCTCGACAGTTCGAACTGTCTCGACTTTCACGGTCACGGGTCGGCGAGCCTATCGCAACATGATTGGCGATCGAGGCCACATTCGGTCGCGTCGTGCCATGCCTCGATCTTATGCCCGGAAGAGGGAGCGCCTCGTAGCCATGCGCGCGAGGCGCTCCTCTGGTTCCGCCGGCTACTCGGCCGGTATCTCTCCGTAGACCATCTTGAGACTCAAACCCTGCGAGCGTCGATAGAGCCACGACACGACGTAGACCCCGATCGCAATGCCGTAGAGCACCGCCATGTAGTACTCCGAACTCCGGAAGTTGACGCCGTAGACGGAGTCCTTGAACCAGTGGTAGAGGGCGAACACGAGGATCGCCGTGAAGGCCGTCGCCGCCGCGGTGATCAGCGGAATGCCCGCCACCTTGTACTTCGCGATCGGCGAGGCGTTGTAGATGTCCGGCCGGCGCCACGGGAAGATCGCCGCCGAGACCGCCGAGCCGAGGAACGTGATCGCGATCACCAGCGTGGCGTCGAACGTCCAACTGCTGAACTTCGTGTTGTACGCGTAGAAGTAGCTGATCGGAATCGATGGGATCAGCATCAGCGCCAGCGCACCGTACGGGACGCCCTTGGCACTGACCTTCGCCGCGGCCTCGGGCAGCACGCGGTCGAACGCGGCAGCGAAGACGACGCGGGTCGACGACAGGAAGACGGTCCCGACCCAGCCGAAGAACCAGAGACTCAGGATGCCGACGATGATGAACTGGAGCGCAGCGCTCCCGGTGAAGAACGCGACCAGCGTGCCTGGATAGGGAAAGACGCCGAGCGGCCCGGAACCGGCCCAGTAGGCGGCGTTCGACGCCTGATACCAGTGCCAGCCGAACGTGTGCGCGAACAGGCCGAGGAAGATCGCCGCGACCGCTGTCGTCGCGAGCAGGGCTCCGCCCATCGCGTAGATGTTCTTACGGAAGTCCGACGCTCCCCGTACCTCGCCGTAGAGCGTCGCGCCCCAGTTCGACCAGAGATTGAAGAAGAACAGGATCGGAATCAACAGCAGGACCTGGCCGAAGTGGAACGACGCGAGTGATGCGTAGTTCCCCGCGCCCGCCTTCGCCGTCGCCGCGTACGCGTCCCCGGAGGTGTGGTAGACGTCGTGCGACTGCGCGTTGAACGCGGAGATGAAGTCAGCCTTCGAATGCACGACGAGGAGGATGAACATGATCAGGAGACCCACGCAGCCGCCGTAGAAGCAGCTCTTCTGGAAGCGTGCGTACGCCCGGACCCCGGCTGCAACGAGCACCGACGCCATCAGCGCGACGATCATCGACGAGGTGAAGACGCCGTTGTGGCTCGACCAGTACGTGACTCCGCGATCCCAGCCGACGATCGCCGAGAGCGGGCCCAGCACCATGATGTTCAGGATGTTCGCGTAGATCGGGACCCAGTGCCAGAGGATGAACCACCATCCGCAAGCGGCCAGCACGAATCCGATCCCGCCGCCGAGCGTCCG
>WNGE01006062.1_pt1 | contig 15647 bp, 13 predicted proteins | sample 5400651 | NCBI WGS metagenome assembly WNGE01 (sample SAMN13153370, study PRJNA577476) | soil metagenome | isolation source: 60 cm soil or saprolite under grassland replicate 2 | place: USA:California | collected 2016-06-15 | reverse complement strand
CGGAGAAGGCGAACGGGCCCAAGAGCAAACAGCGGTCAGACAACCGTGCCTGCAGTGCCACTCAGCAGCACGATCGCACGACATCGCACCGCAGGCTAAAAAGTAAGAGGCTGATTTAGTCACAGCCTCTCAGGATGACACCTCAAAAATCAACAGCAAAAGCAATGAAACCTGCTTTCTACACCCGCGCCGCGCCCTCTACCTTTGCCGCTGCGGCTTCGAACGCGGGGCGATACTTCTCACTCAACCGCGTAGGCCGCAGGTCATTTCCCACCACCATGTGCACGCTCTCGCCCTCTGCCAGCAGCCGGTCATCGGACTTGCGCACCACTTCGAAGCGGAAGCGCAGCAGCGAAGTCCGCATCTGCGCCAGCCGGGTGCGCACCGTGATCTCCTCGTCGTAGCGCGCCGGATGCTTGTAGCGGCAGCGCACTTCCACCAGAGGCAGATGCATCCCGTCCTCTTCCATCTCGCTGTAGGTGAAGCCAAGCTGCCGCAGGAAGGCAACGCGCCCCAGCTCGAACCAGATGATGTAGTTCGGATGATAGGCCACCCGCATCTGATCGGTCTCCGAGTAGCGCACCCGAAACGTCGTCTCGCCAATGATGCTCATAATTCGACGCTGCTCATGATTTCTTCTGCGAGGATCTCCTCGTCCAGATTAGCTTCGCGTCCCGGCCAATCCTGACTTCGTTGACCCTGTCGGGAACCGTCAATTCATATTCGAAGGCAAGCCCCGGAGCTACTGGCTTGGCCAAGCCGACCCAGGCCATATGCAGCAGAACGGTAATGGCCGGGCCGTCTGCCTTGGCAGTGATGTCGCGGATCACCATTCCGCTATACGTGGGAAACCCGGAGATTTTCAGTTTCGCCGAACCAAGCTCCTGGACTTTGATATGACCGATGTCCTTCGACTCAGGTGTGACGTTGTAGAGCGCGTTGTAAGTTCTGTATGCCCCGATGGAACATCCGGCTGCCAGGAAAACCAGCAGCACAAGAGCCACTTTGAATCGGGTGCTCATGAGTGTCCGGCCTCCTGGTGAACTCGAAGAAAGTGAAATCTGAGAAAGCTTAAAACCTGCTCTTTACTCGCTCCACCGCGGTTTGCGCCGCTCGAGGAAGCTCCGCACGCCCTCCTGGAAGTCCTTCGTCTTGCGCATCTCCGCGTTGGCCTCCAGGCCGAGCTCGAGCTCGCGCTCCAGGCCATCGCCGGCATAGCTTCGCAGCAGCGCCTTGGTGGCCCGCAGCGAGGCCGGCGAGTTCTCCAGCAACTGCTCGGCCAGCCGCCGCGCGCCTGCCTCCAGATGCATCGCCTCCACCACCTCGTTCACCAATCCCATGCGATACGCCTCATCGGCACTGATGATGCGGCCGGTGAGCAGCAGGTCGCGCGCGTGCTTGTCGCCCACCTGCCTGACCAGGAAGGAGGAGACGATCGCCGGCAGAAAGCCGATGCGCACCTCAGTGAAGCCGAACGTTGCCGCCGTTGAGGCCAGCGTGAAGTCGCACAACGTGGCGATTCCCGCGCCGCCCGCGATGGCCGCACCGTTCACCGCCGCAATCGTCATCTTGGGAAAGCGGTAGAGCGCGCGGAAGAGCGTGGCGATGAGCTGGCTGTGGCGCAGGTTCTCCTCGGAGGACTGCTCGGTCAGCGCGCGCAGGTCCTCTAGGTCCATCCCTGCGCAGAAGGCCTTGCCCTCGGCGGAGAGGATCAGCACCTGGGCCGGAGACTGCTCCACCGCCTGCAGCGCCTCCAGCAGCTCCTCCATCAGCACCCGGCTGATGGCGTTGCGCTTCTCCGGACGGCTGAGGGTCAGCGTCGCGATGCGCTCCTCAAAGCCGAGCTTCAGCATGCTGTACATGGCGGCCAAGCTTACTCCCGCTCCCGGCGGCAATCAATGGGGGTCCCCGGCGCGCCCGTTTCTGGCGTGCTGGGGTGGAATCAATGGGGAGCGCCGGCAAAGCGCAGCGCGATCTCCTCGTTCAGGCGCAGCACGGTTTCCAAGGGTTTCCGAATGGGCACCTCGGCGGCGCGCTCGGCCAGCGTGCGCAGCACAAGTTCGGTGGGCACGTTGCCTACGAGTTCATCCTGAGCAAATGGACATCCGCCAAGACCGCCGATCGCCGCGTCGAACCTGCGGCAGCCCGCGTCATAGGCAGCGAGAATCTTGGCGGCGGCGTTCTCGCGCCGCGCGTGCAGGTGCGCGCCCACCTCAGTGCTTCGATTCGCGGCGAGCACGGCGCGTATCACTTCGGCGACCAGCTCGGGCGAGGCCAGCCCCACGGTGTCCGCCAGCGAAACCGTTGGGATCCCCATGTCGGCAATGTTCTCGACCGCCTGCACGACCTCGGCTGCGTCCCACGGATCGCCATAGGGATTGCCGAATGCCATCGAGATGTAGGCCACCATGCCGAGCCCGTTCTGCTCGGCCTGCGTCCAGATCGCCTCCAGCGCACCGCTGTTCTCCTCCGGCGACTGGTTCTGGTTCTTGCGCAGAAAGGTCTGGCTGAGCGAGTAGGGAAAGCCCAGCGTGCGCACCGCGTCGGTGGCGATGGCGCGCTCGGCGCCGCGCTCGTTCACCACGATGCCGATGATCTCCACGTCATCGGGTGGATCCAGCCGCTTCAGCACGTCTTCACTATCGGCCATCTGCGGCACGGCCCGCGGCGAGACGAACGAGACCGCGTCGATGTGCTTGAAGCCCGCCGCCACCAGCGCCCGCAGATACTCCGCCTTGGTCTCCGCCGGAATCTGCTTGGCCAGTCCCTGCCACGCATCGCGCGGACACTCGACGATCTTTACCGCATTACTCATTTCCTATTCCAGTTGCTCCAGCTCATCCCAAGTAGGTTGTCATCCTGAGCGCAGCGAAGGACCCCAGCGCGGCACAAATCTTCACTGTCGTTCGGAGGCTTTTCAGCCGTGAACTCTTGGTGCCCCACTTCTGCCTTCCTGTGGCAGAAGTGGGTCTTTTGATTTTGTCGAAAAGCGCGCGCGCACTTCGGGCCCCGGCTCAACCGGCCGCATGGTCTTGGCATCCACCGGACACCATAGCGTGCGCGCCCGCGCCAGCAGCTTTTCCTTGTTCCGGCGATCCCCGGCGCGCAGAATCTCGGTGTGGCGCTCGAAGGCCAGGCCGTCGGCTTCGCCCACCCAGGTGCGCGCAACGATCTCATCGCCCGGCATCGCTGGTCTCTTGTAGTCGATCTCATGGCGGATGACAACCCACAGCAGCCGCGCGCGCTCGTCTTCCGAGGCCAGCACGCGCCAGTGCGCCGTCGCCGCCTCCTGCACCCAGCGCAGGTAGACCACGTTGTTCACATGGCCGAGCTCGTCGATGTCCTCTTCCCGAACCATAATCGGAAGTTCAAACGCCTGGCGCGAGTCTGTCATAGAAAGTCAAAAGACCCACTTCTGCCACAAGAGGGCAGAAGTGGGGCACCAAAGGATCGTGTGGTTCTGGTCCTCAAGAACGATGCTACCCGCGCTCACGTCTGCAGTACCCCCACATTAAACTTCTCCACTACGGGATTGCATCGCGCGGCCGCCAGAGCCCAGGCCAGCGCCTCGCGCGTCTGCGCCGGGTCGATGATCTTGTCGATCCACAGCCGCGCAGCGCCGTACTGCGGCTTCATCTGCTCGACATAGCGCGCGCGAATGGATTCGTAGAGCTCCTTGCGCGCGGCCTCGTCCACCGTGCGGCCTTCGCGCTCCATCTGCTTCAGCTTGATCTCCACCAGCGTTCCGGCCGCCGCCTCGCCGCTCATCACCGTGTAGCGCGCCGTGGGCCAGGCGAAGACAAAGCGCGGATCGTAGGCCTTGCCGCACATCGCATAGTGTCCCGCGCCGAAGGAGCCGCCCACGATCACCGTGATCTTGGGCACCACGGAATTGGCCACGGCGTTCACCATCTTCGTGCCGGCGCGGATGATGCCTTCGCGCTCCGCCTCGCGGCCCACCATGAAGCCGTTGACGTCGTGCAGAAAGACAAGCGGCACCAACCCCTGGTTGCAGTCCATGATGAAGCGCGCCGCCTTCTCCGCGCTCTCCTTGTAGATGACGCCGCCGAACTCGGTGTGCTTGCCGCCTTCGGCGTCCACCTGCGTGGCGTGCGTCTTCTGATTGGCTACGATGCCGACCGCGTGCCCGTCGATGCGCGCATAGCCGCAGAGCAGCGTCTGTCCGTATCCGCGCTTGTACTCGTCGAAGCGGCTGCCGTCCACCACGCGCGCGACGATCTCGCGCATGTCGTACTGCCTGGCCGGGGCGTTATCCGAACCCCCGTCGAAGATGCCGTAGACCTCCTCTGCCGGGTAGCGCGGCTCGACCGAAGCGATGCGGTTGAAGGGCGCTTCGGGACGCGAGCCCATCTTTTCCACCAGCGAGCGCACGCGCGCCAGGCAGGCCTCGTCGTTGGGCTCGTGGAAGTCCACCGTGCCGCTGATCTCCGCGTGGAGGCGCGCGCCGCCCAGCTCTTCGGCGCTGAGCTTCTGTCCGATTGCCGCCTGCACCAGCGCCGGACCGGCGAGAAACAGGCCGCTGCCCTCGGTCATCAGCACGTGGTCGCACATTACTGGAAGGTATGCCCCGCCGGCGACGCACATGCCCATGATGGCCGTGATCTGCGGAATGCCGCGCGCCGACATCACCGCGTTGTTGCGAAAGACGCGCCCGAAGTCGTCCTGGTCGGGGAAGACGTCCTCCTGCAGCGGCAGAAAGACGCCCGCGCTGTCCACCAGGTAGATCGTTGGCAGCGAGTTGTCGAGGGCAATGTTCTGCGCCCGGATCACCTTTTTGGCCGTGATGGGGAAGAACGCCCCGGCCTTCACCGTGGCGTCGTTGGCGATGATCATGCAGAGCCGCCCGTGCACCCGCCCCAGGCCGGTCACCACGCCCGCCGCTGGAGCGCCGCCCCATTCCTCATACATTCCGTGTGCGGCGTGCAGGCCGAGCTCGAAGAGCGGCGGGCCCCCGCCTTCCGCATGCTGGTCAAGCAGCAGCGCGATACGCTCGCGCGCCGTGAGCCGGCCCTTGGCGTGCTGGGCCTCGATGGCGCGGGCGCCGCCGCCCTGGCGAAGAGCGTCTTCCTCCGCGCTCAGCGCAGCCAGCAGCGCGCGCATGGCCTCGCGGTTGGCCTGAAAGCGCGGCGCAGTGGGATCTACGGTGCTGGTCAGCACATTGTCCGCTCCGGAAGCTTTCGGATTTTCAGAGCTATTGGCCTTCAGCCTGCTCATCGGCTCCTCGGTAGAACAGGACCCACACGGGGTCCCAGCGCGCCTGCTATTGGGCGTGCCGTGATGACACGCACCAGCGTAACCGACCCCGCTCTAACAATCAATTTCTCCTGCGCGGCGTCACGTCTGTTGCGTGATTTCGTCACAGCGCAGGATTGGCCGCCTGGGCTACCATGCACCATCCCGTGCTATGCAATTCAGGCAAGATTTTTCGATCGGGAGCGTTCGATCCGGAGCGAAGGGGCATGGCCTCGGCAATTTCACAACTGGCAAGCGCGCCTTTCGCCAACATGCTCGTCATCGCGGCGCTGGGTTGCATCGCCATTGCGATCTTCGGTTGGGCCAGGGAGACGATTGCGGCAAGCTCGGGCTTCCGCGCCGTCTCGGGCCTGACCGGTGCGCTGCTGCTGTTTTGCGTATACGGAATCTATCTTCCCCACGCCGCGCGCAACGCGGGCTCGAACGACCCTGAAGACGTCCCGCAAATCCTCGTCACTCACACAGCAACAAACCCCGCCGGCCGCACAGCAGCAGCAATCCGCGCAATCCTCCACCCCGCAAGCAGCCGCCCAAAGCCTCTTCTCCGGCAGATGGAAGAACGCGGACGTCAAGGCCGCCGGCATTCTGTTTCTAAAGGTCGAAGAGCGCGGCGACGAGATTACGGTGCGCGCCTGGGGTGCCTGCGGATCGGCGTACTGCGACTGGGGGACGGGACACGGCGTGGTGCGCAATGGCAAGTGCCGTGGTCACATGGAAGCAGGGACCGGTGCTGCGCAGAATGAAGCTGGAGCCGGACGGCGGCAGCTTGCGCGTGGTGCTGGACAGCACATCGCGCGGCCGTCCGCAACACATGCAAGCGCATTTGGCGAAGGGCCTCTAATTAATATTCACGAGCCTTCAATTCACGAGCCTTTCATCCTCGACCGAAAGAGTCCGCCGAGCGCACCATCGAAGCGATTGCATCTGCAGGGATTACAGTGTCCCCAGGCCCCACCATTGGCCTCTCGGGCAACGGCAAACCTTTTTCGTGTTCCATAGTTCTAACTAAGTGTGAAAGGAATGGCGGCCGGTTTTTATCGTTTCCCGGCCCTCGGGCGCATCGAAGGCCAACGATCGACAGATGCCCACATTCGACTGGGTCCCGGCAGGTCCGCCGAGCTCGCGGCCTTGCCGGTAACCCTTTTTTCGTATTTAGCAGAGTTCCGTATGTAAGCAGAGTTCCGCGAAAATCTGCTGTACATCTTGGTTCCCCTGCGATTCTTGTTTACAACCCCGGCAAAGGCTCTTCATTCCTACATCGGGTGAAGGTCAAATTGCCCTTAAATATGTGGCCTGCGGGCCGCTTGCGCGCATCTATCGAAGCAGCGCTAGGCCCGCTGCCCCGGCCATTAATTCCGGAAACGCGCGCCAGGAGTCGTCTTATGCGTGAGCAGCTGAAAGAGCTCGCTAATACGAACATCTTTCCAGTTCTATCGCTTGTGGCATCCGGTTATTTCTTTTACAGCTTTTCCGTCGCCGTCGGCCTGCCCCCCACGCAAGGGATCGACAGTTCCAGCGCGGCCTATCTCGCGCTCGCCATTCTCTTTTTTGTATTGCCCGAGGTACGTAAGTTCCAGAATACGAGGCTCCGCGAGACTCGGGAGCAGTTGAGCGATGCAAAGGACGAGATCCAGGACCTGAAGAGCGAGACGCGCGCCCTCATGAGCGCCTACAACGGCCTCATCTTTTCGGTCAGCAATGCCACCAATCATCTGATGAGCCTGAATACCCTGCCGAACCCGCAGGACGTGAAGGACGCTCAGAAGTCGCTGATTGCCGCCCTGGGCGAGGAGACCAGTCAGCACCAGTTGGCGGCCGAGATCGACCTCTTTCTCAACGAAGAAGACTCAGACTTCGAAAGCGCTCTTTGGGACCTGCGCCGCGTAATGGAAAAAGAGTTGCGCAGGGTCATGCGGCAGGAGTTGGCCACGGCAAACGGCGACGGGAGTCCGCGCTTCCTCTCCTCCTCGGCGCTCTTCGATGAGTTCATCAAGAAATATCCAAGCTATGGGCCAATGTACAACGCCTTCCACTTCGTGCTCCGCATCTGCGATGCGGCGCTGCAAGGGCGCCAGGTCCCCGCGAATTTCGTGCAGGAGGCGTTTCACATGGGCTTCCGAATCCTCGACGCATTGCGGCAACTTGCGCCGGAGCAGCATCGCATGCACGGCGCGCAGGCCAGGCAGGTCGCGCAGCCCGCACATACCCCGCAGCCGACGTACGTCCCAGAGCCGGCGCAGGCCTCAAAGACTGGACAGGGAACTCAGCCCACCCATTCTCCGCAGGCCCCGCAGCCATCACCACACGCGGCGTAGCAGCGTTCCCAGGTGCCCCCATTCAAGCCGAGGGCAGAAATGGGCACCAGTCCTCATACAGTGCGATCTCACAGCATAGAGTGCTATCTCACAGCCACCGGCCGAAGTCCCTGCCGTTGTCGGCCAGTTCAAAGACGCCTACGCGCACCAGTTCGCCGATGATGCGGTGCGTCTCCGGGTCGCGTATGGCGCGCGTGACCCAGTGCGTGCCCACGTCGTAGTTCACATGCGTGATCCAGTTCTGAGGCAGCACCTCAAGCAGGTTGGCCTGGGGATAGACCACAAAGATCGCGAAGGCCGGTCCGTTCTTATCCGTCGTTGGATAGCATGCCGGAGCGAGCAGCTCATCGATGCAGCGGAAGCAATCCGGAACCGTGAGCGGGTGGGTGCCCGCCGACTGCTCTGTGCTGGTGACGAACTCGCCAATCGGCGGCGTCGCCGCGTAGATCCGCTCGCTCGATGGCGAGAACCAACCGGCGATCTCCTCGAAGCCGAAGCTCTGCATGCGGTCCGGCTCGAAGCAGCAGAAGCGGAGCTGCCGTCCCTCTGGACACCAGACTCCAAGGCGATTGTCTTCCAGGAGAAACGGACGGCAGTGGGTGTTCAGCACCAGCCGCGGCTTGTCCGGTTCGCCTTCGCAGTGCAGGCTCACCAGAAATTGCAGTCCCTCCTCCTGTCCATGGAAATGCCAACGGTAGCGCCGCATGCCGCCTCCGCGCACCTCGGGAAAGGTCTCCCAGAACCATGGCGACGGTCCGGTCGTGGCTTGCACCAACTTCGAGAGTTGATCGGGAAGAGACATAGCCCGTGTAATTCTCCGGCTCGGTGTACTTCCGGCGTATTCGCGCTATGCGGCGGGGTCCCCAGCGCGCCCGCTGTTGGCGTGCTGGGGCAGAAGGCCGCGCGGCCGAGTATTCTCGCGAATGAAGCGCACAATTTCGTCCAGGGTCGTGCCCGGCCGGAACACGGCGTGGACCCCGGCGGCCTTCAGCGCCGCAACGTCCTGCTCAGGAATGATGCCGCCCACGAGCAGCAGCACCTCTTCCATCTTCTCTTTCTTCAGAAGCTCGGCGATCCGGGGCACGATGGCATTGTGGGCGCCGCTGAGGATGGAGAGGCCGATCACGTCGACGTCCTCCTGCAGCGCCGCTTGCACAATCATCTCCGGAGTCTGTCGCAGTCCAGTGTAGATGACTTCCATGCCAGCATCGCGCAGGGCCCGCGCAATGACCTTGGCGCCGCGGTCGTGCCCATCCAGTCCGGGCTTGGCCACCAGTACGCGGATACGGCCTTGCGGAGAATGAGTCATCGTCGGAGGTTGCGTCTTCGGGGAATGCGCCTTCAGAGGTTGTGCCATCGAAGCCCCTTTTCGGCTTCAGAGCCGGGCAATTTCAAGCCCAAATGTCGGCGTATATCATAGCGCGAGTTGCTGAGTTGCGGAATGGAAAACGGAAACTATGATGCGGAGGGCGCCCCAAAAAAGTTAGGGCCGGTGCCCTGTCCCGGGGCTGCCGGCCTAAGTGATACATCAGGAAGATCGTACCCAATAGACGCGCCCGGCGGCGAGTGGTTAGCAGATAGCGGCTGAATAATTCGTGGCAGTGGCGCAGTACAAGAAGGAAGCCTGTTGTCTCACACACAAAAGGAGCCCCCAGCAAGCCCGTTGTTGGCTTGCTGGGGCAGAAAAAGTTAGGGCCGGGGGCCCTTATCGCAGGGCCATCCGGCCTAAGTAGTGCATCAGGAGGTTATGCCATATAGACGTGCCCGGACGTGAACGGTTAGCAAATCGCTGCGGAAATTCGTCGAAGCCTGCGGGACGACGGTTGAAGTTGCGGGTGCCCCATTCAAGCCATTCTTCGGCTTGAGTGGGGTAGTTGACGTTCTATACGTTTTGCCGCTTCCACACAAAAAGTCAGGGCCGGGAGCCCTTATCGCGGGGCCATCCGGCCTAAGTAGTGCATCAGGAGGTTATGCCGTATAGACGTGCCCCGCACCAGAACGTTAGCAGGGGGCGGAAATTCCAGGCCAGGAAGGAAAACGTAGACCAAAAAATTAGACCGGCCCTCTGCCGAGGGATTTCCCGGTCTCAGTCCTACATCAGGAGGTTACATAAAATTAGATGCTACTCTGGATGAAAAGGTACAAAATTATTTTGCCGGAGGCTGTGCTCCCACTGTCCCGGGCGTCGGGTTCGGGATCAACCCCGGAATCGCCGGCTGGCGCGTAACCTGCCCGCGGACTGCGTCCTCCATCGCAATCCCATTGCGCTCCAAGATAAGGGAAGTGGCCTGCTCCAGGGCTACCCGGGCCTTTTCGTAGGTGGAAAGCGCCGCCAGGTAGTTGGAGGCCGCCTGCGTCTCGTTACTCTTCTGCTGCATCACGAGCAGGCTTGTCGAAGCGCCCAGAGAGTACTTCTTCTGCTCTGCCTCCAGGCTCTGCAGGGCAAAGTCGTGCGCGGCGCGCGCCGAATCCACCCCCGCCCGCGCCTGCTGCAATGCGTAGGCCGCATTGCGCACCTGCAGATTGATCTGGTTCTTCTGCTGCTGGAAGAGCAGCTCATTCTGCTGGTATTCGAGCTGGGCACGGACCTGGTTGGCCTGGGCCTCGCGATTGCGCAACGGCACATTCAGGGATAAAAATGCTCCCCTGTCGGGATTGTTCCGGTTCACCAGAGCAGTGAAGACATCGCCGTAGTTACTGTTCAGCCCTGCAGCACCGTAGTAACCCACCACGTCGAGCGTGGGCAGTAGGGCATTCCTGGCCGCCTTGTTGTTGATCTGGCCATTGCGCAGGTTTAACTCGCTCTCCAGCAGCTCGGGACGGTTGGCCAGCGCGTAGTTCACCAGCTCGTCTGCCGGCGGCTCCGGCTCGGTACTCAAGGCCATGGCGTCGGTGGGAATCACCACCGCCGCCGTCAGCTCCGGATCGTTGAAGTTGCGCGCAATGGCGTTCTTCGTGATGAGCTGCTGATACTGCAGATTGGTCTGCGCGGCGATCAGGTTCTGACTCGCGGTTGCAACCGATGACTGCGCCGAGACCACCTCGATCGGGGCCATGGTCCCGATCTCGACCTGCAGCTTGTTGTTGTGCAGAGTCTGGTTGGCAAACGCCAGCGCCGTCTCCTGCACCTTCACGTTCTCGTAGGCGTTGACAAGGTCCCAGTAGATGTTTTGGATCTGCGCCACGGTGAAGATGACTTGCGCCCGGAAGCTTGCGTCGGTGACCTTGACATCGTTTTTCGCAATGTAGATCTGGCGCTGATTGACGGCGAGGCCGAAGCCCTGCAAAAGATGCTGCCGAAGTGTGGCCTTCCATGAGCCGGTGACCGTAGTCGGGATGAATGCAAGAAACCCAGGCGGAGTACTGCTGGGAACCGTGAGCAGCTGATTGTTATAGGTAACAGTGAGCAGTGTTCCCGTTGAGAATCCCTGCGAGTACCCGAAGTTATAAATATTCGTGCTCTGAGTTCGCGAGGTTATTCCGCCTGTAGCGGCAGGACTGGCAAAGAGCGCCTCATTTCGGTCCCACTGCAAAGTGCCGGTGATGATCGGGTCGCGTGGGTCGATCGGCGGACCCACTGTGGCCAGCGTCGACACGACGACACCGCCAGAGGTGGCCGCCCCGCCCACGCCTGCAGTTGTGCCGCCTGCCCCGCCGCCCTGCGCGCCCGCTGCGGCGCCAGGCGCAGGAATTCCGCCCGGCGTTCCGCTTACGAGGCCAGTGTTGACGCCGCGCACCGTTCCGCCGGCCCTGGCCAACAGCAGGTCGGTGTGGGCGATGTCGAGATTGTAGCGAGCGATCGCGATGTCGAAGTTGTTCTCCAGCACCAGCGCCACGGCATCGTTCAGCGAGAGCAGCAGCTTGCCTTCTCGGATCAGGCTGTGCAGGCGATCGGTGTTCTTCAGTACCGGCTGTGGCAACAAGTGCGGCATGTAGGGCTTCCACAGCTCGAGGATCGAGTAGGGCCGGGTGTACTCGTGCAGTGGAGGCTCATACTCCGGTTGCGGATCTTGCTGGGACAATGGGGTCCCCAGCGCGCCTTCGGTTGGCGTGCTGGGGGAGAAACTCGTGGCCTGTGGAGCCGTCTGCGAACTTTCGGACGGAGCCTCCGGAAGGGTGCTCTGCTGGCTCTGCGCCCCTGCAGCGGAAGAGAGCAGGGCCAGAATGGATAGCATCGCGACCGTTTTCTTGAACCGCTGAATCGGACATAAATGAGGGGAACGTAAGCGCAGGAAACTCAAAACCGGCATTCGATCTTCTCCATACCTGGTTCGATATCACTGTCCGGGCTGTCTTCCGTGAATGCTTGTAAACTTTTGCAAGGTACCGTAGCGGCACAGCTAAAAATTCAAGCGTCGAGTATAGCTGACCAGTGGTGTTGTCTTGATTTTTGGCTTGCTACTTTGAAATGGGGCGGGGAAATGGGGCGGGTAGCTGGTGCCCATTCAAGCTTCGGTTGCTTGAGTGGGGCGGTTGAAATTGGTTCGGTCTTGTTGTGTACTGATCCTTCGCTAGCGCTCAGGATTTCGCCTGCGGGCTCCCGCTTCGCTCACGCCCGCAAGACGGCTCAACTTTGAAACCTCGAAACATAAAACTCACCCTAGCCTACGACGGCTCGGCCTATCACGGCTGGCAGGTTCAGCCGGGCAAGCCCACCATCCAGGGCGCGCTTGCCGAGGCCATCGAGAGCATCACGGGCGAGCGGCTGTTGCCTCAGGGCTCGGGACGCACCGACGCCGGGGTGCACGCGCTGGCGCAGGTGGCGAGCTTCGAGACCGCGAGCCCGATCCCGCTCCCCAACCTCCGCGTCGTGCTCAACGACCGCCTGCCCGCATCCATCCGCGTTCTCTCTGTCGAGGAGGTCGCTGCCGGCTTCCACGCCCGCCACTCGGCGCGCGGCAAGAGCTATCAGTACCGCATCTGGCGGGGCTACATCGTTCCGCCCTTCCTTGCGCGCTACGTCACGCACCATCCGTATCCGCTGGATGAAGCCGCCATGGAGCAGGCCGCTGCGTTGGTCCTTGGTGAGCACGACTTCACCTCCTTTGCGGCAGTCGACCCCGACCGCAGCGCACGCTGTGCCGAGAGTACTGAGGAAGATTCGAGTGGCCCATTCAAGCCCTCTGTTGGCTTGAGTGGGGCTGTTGACCCTGCATCCAGCGCGATCGCCGACCCGAAGCACGTCTCGAACATTCGCATGATTCATGAGTCGCGCTTCGAGCGCCGGGGCGAGGAGCTCGTCTACATCGTCCGCGGCAACGGCTTCCTGCACCACATGGTGCGCAACCTTGTCGGGACCTTTTTGCTGGTAGGAAAGGGCAGTATTGCGCCGCCGGAGATCACAGCCATTCTCGCCGCACGCGACCGTCGCGCCGCCGGTCCGACCGCTCCGCCGGAGGGCCTCTACTTGGTTGCAGTCGAATACTGATTCAATTTCGCGTCTTACTCCTTCCCTCCGCATCTCACTTGGAGTACAACAAATCGCTGAGATTGATATGGAAAGCCGCATTCATCTGGTGGACAAGGCCGGCTCTGTTGGGAGCTTCAGCACCTCGAATCCCGCCAGCGGAGAGCCTTTGGGCGAGTACCCCGTCTTCTCGGCGCGGCAGGTAGCGGATGCCGTTGCGCTGGCCCGCCAGGCGCAGCTCTGGTGGTCGCAGACGCCATTGGTGCGGCGCGGAGCTGTGCTGCGCCGGCTGGCGCAACTACTGATTGCCGAGCGCGATGCGCTGGCGCGAGTGATCAATGCGGAGTCCGGCAAGCCGCTCCTCGAGGCGGTGCTCACCGATGTGATGATCGCCGCCGACGCCGCTCGCTTCTGCGCCGAAAACGCAGCCGCCGCTCTCAGCCCGCAACCCACTTGGAACTATCCGCTCTCCCTTCCCGCGTGTCAGGCGGTTGCTGCGCTGGCCACCGGCAACGCGGTGGTCATCAAGCCCAGCGAGCTCACCCCGCAGACGGTCTTCGAGCTTGAACGCCTCATTGCCGCGGCGCTCGACGCCGAAGGGCTCACCGCGCAGCCGCGTCCCTTCCAGGTAGTCACCGGAATGGGCGCCACCGGGCAGGCGCTCATTGCAAGCGGCATCGACAAGCTGATCTTCACCGGCAGCGTCCACACCGGGCGCCGCGTCGCCCTGCACGCGGCCGAGCGGCTGGTGCCGGTCATACTGGAACTAGGCGGCAAGGACGCCATGGTCGTGTTGGATGACGCCGACGTGGACGTCGCCTCCAGCGCCGCAGTCTGGGGCTCCATGATGAACGCCGGACAGACCTGCCTCTCGGTCGAGCGCTGCTATGTCCATCGCAAGCTCTACTCCGCCTTCGTGTCCCAGTGTCGCGACAAGATCTCGCGGCTGCAGGTGGGCAATGGCGCCGATCCTGGAACTGACGTTGGCCCGCTCATCTCCACCAAACAGCTCCAGATTGTCGCCTCGCAGGTGGAAGAGGCGCGCACGCAGGGAGCAAACATCCTGATTGGCGGCGGGCCTATTCCAGAGCTCGGACCGAACTTCTACGCGCCCACGCTGATTACCGACGTCCAGCCCACCACGCGCCTCATGCGCGAAGAAACCTTCGGCCCCGTCCTGCCCGTGCAGCCCTTCGAGATCGACGAGGAGGCGGTCCATCTTGCCAACTCCGGCGACTTCGGCCTCGGCGCCAGCGTCTGGGGCAAGACCTCGCACGCCTCGGCGGTTGCGCGGCGGGTCCGCGCCGGATCGGTCCTGGTCAATGACCTGATCAGCGGCTTTGCCGTCAGCGCCGCGCCGCACGGCGGGCTGAAGAAGAGCGGCATCGGACGCACTCACGGGGTGCTCGGCATGCGCGAGCTGGTCGCGCCGATCTACCTCGATGTCGATCAAATGCCGCGCATGAAGAAGCTCTGGTGGTATCCCTACGCCGGTAACGCCGAGCCGATGGGCGCTTTCACCGAGCTAGTCCACGCCCCGGGACTCGGCCGCCGTCTTAGCGCCGCGCTGCGCAGCCTCGGACTCTTGCGCACGCGCCGCTGGTAGAAGCCAAAACCCCGGCCTAACCAAAGAAAGGTTAGGCCGGAGCACCCTCACAATTTCCGCACAACCTCCACGGACTTACTCTTGCTATTACTCTTTGCGTTGAGACTTTGAGGCCTTGAAACCGCAAATCTGACTTCTGCGCTCATGAGCACTATGCGACAAATCTTGCATAAATTAAGTTATGCGAGAAATCTTGCATAAATTGAGTTATCAAAGACGCAAGCTAAAAGTTAGTTCCTAAGTACTCTTTGTATGTATTTCTTGTCAGTTTGCTATTAACGTCCGGCAGCTGATCCGTCCAGTTACACGCCTCTATGTTCAATGAACCTCTCAAAGAGAGATCTTCTTACTCCTTTAGTTTTTCAATCTGGCAATTCACATGCACTACGCCACCCGTCCCAAGAGGTGTATGCGTACCTACCACCGCTTCTGACAGGTAACCCGTCCCTAGAATGGCAAAACACGTTAGGCCGGCGCGCTCTCAGTAGCGCGAAGGTTGAAGTGTGGCGAGGGAGAGAAGTTTCTGTATCCAGTCCATCTGTTGCGGCGCAGAGAACCTGCGTGCGCGAAAGGAGAAGTGTGTCAATGCGGCGAACATTCATTCCTTTAACGCTGTTGCTCGTCTTTGGTGTGATGTTTCTGGCATCCCCGGCGTGGGCAATCAGTCCTCACTTCATCAACAACAGTCTGATTTGCATCTACCAATCTAACGGTAACTCGATCGTGTTTACCGCCAGCGGCACGGTTGCGGGACTCGGTACCGCGACGGACTATGTGACCCTGCTGGGCACTGCACCCATCAGTTGTACAAGCTCTGGCAAAAATGGTACGCAGAATACCTCTGCGCATCACTTTGGCGGAAGCTCGCCAGTGGTAAGCAGCTCGAACGGCAACTACCCATTTAGTGTAACGGCCACGAGCAGCTGCCCGGGGAATCAAACGGCGAGCCTAACAGGGCCCATCGAGGTGGAGCTCGTTCTTTCCAGTGGAACAAATGCCACGGGAACGATCTTCGATACGGAACAGGTGACCTGTTTGGCCCAGT
>WNGE01007048.1_pt1 | contig 15655 bp, 10 predicted proteins | sample 5400651 | NCBI WGS metagenome assembly WNGE01 (sample SAMN13153370, study PRJNA577476) | soil metagenome | isolation source: 60 cm soil or saprolite under grassland replicate 2 | place: USA:California | collected 2016-06-15 | reverse complement strand
CACCGCCATTGTTGTCTCGCCACCGGTCAGGGGCGCTCCTGACGAACTCGAGCCGCCTCGTGTACGACGAGACGTGACAGGGGCCGTCGCCCCCGGGCCGCTCGACCAGTGTTTCGATACCCCTGCAGCTCCAGCCCTCCCCTGCCGGATTGCATGACATGTCGATCATCGATGACTGCGTGGGTGAGTAGTACTTGACGATCATTCCAGCCACGCTCCGAACCTCGGCCTGTGCCGCAGCCGTGACCGGTGTAGCGATGACAAGGCAGAGCGTGAAGAGCGTACGCATGTTCCCACCTCTCGTGCGGGTGGATCACCAACACCGTCAGTCTACCCCGCTCATGGATGGAGGTGTGCCGAGCATCGCGCGGGAAGTCCGCCCCGAAGCGAAGTCCGCCGACCCTCTCCCCGGCCCTCTCCCTTCCAGCGAGAGAGGACGAAACCCGCTACACCCCCATCTGCTCCCGCACGTGCGCCAGATGCCGCCGGCTCACGGGCACGCTGTGCCCCGATCGCGTGCGGATGGCGGGCTCGTCGCCCAGGCTGACCTCGTCCACCGAGGCGGGGTTCACGAGGTACTGCTTGTGGCAGCGGAGCATGCCCGCGCGCGCCTCCAGCACCGAGAGCGTGAGCTCCGTCGAGTACTCGCCGTGCGCGCACACGACGTAGACGCCGGAGAGCGTGGACTTCACGCACTCGATCTCCGCCACCGGCACGAGCTTGATCGTCCGCGGGCCGTTACAGGGCACGCGGGCGAGCGGCGCGGCCGCGAACGCCGGCCTCGCCGAGGCGGCCGTCCGCTTCCGCAGGCGCTCGACCGTGCTCGCGAGGCGCTCCGGAGACACGGGCTTCAGCAGGTAGTCCACCGCGCTCTCGTCGAACGCCTTCAGGGCGTACTCGTCGTGGGCGGTCACGAAGACCACCTCGGGCATGAGCTCGTCGTCGATCATCGACAGGAGCTCGAAGCCGCCCACCACCGGCATCTGCACGTCGAGGAAGAGGACCTCGGGCCGCTCCCGACGGATCGCGGCGAGCGCCTCCACCGCGTTCGGAGCCTTCGCGACGATCTCGAACGCGCCCGTCTCCTCGAGCAGCAGCGCGAGCTCCTCACGGGCGGGGAGCTCGTCGTCCACGACGATCGCGCGCATCACGGCGTCACCCCCTGGGCGGGCATGCGGACGGTGACGCGCGTGAGCTCGTTCGGCACGCACGACACCGTGATCCCGTACCCCTCCCCCAGCAGCTCCTTGATGCGGCGGTCCACGATCTTCATCCCGAGCCCGCCGCCTCCGGGGACCGGCTCGGCCCACGTGCCGGCGTCGTCCTCGATCTCGATGAGCGCGAGGCCGTCCTTGCGGTAGGCGCGGATGCGGGCGGCGCCGCGATCGAGCGTGGCCGAGAGCCCGTGCTTGATGGCGTTCTCGATGAGCGGCTGGAGCGTGAACGTGGGGAGCTTCAGCGACAGGAGCGAGGGGTCCACGTCGGTCTCCACCACGAGGCGGTCCTGGAAGCGCGCCTTCTCGATCTCGAGGTACGCCCCGACGTGCTCCAGCTCCTCCTGCAGGGTCGAGAGCTGGCCGCTGCGCTTCAGGTTCTTGCGGAAGAAGTGCGAGAGGTGGACGAGGAGCTCGCGGGCGCGCCCCGGGTTCGTGCGCGTGATGGCGATGATGGTGTTGAGCGCGTTGAACAGGAAGTGCGGGTTCACCTGCGCCTGGAGCAGCTTCAGCTCGGACATCACGAGCAGGTTCTTCTGCTCCTGGTAGCGCGCGATGAGGAGCTGGCTCGAGAGCAGCGCTCCGATGCCCTCGCCGAGCCGCTTGTTCATGTTGAGGAAGCGCCGGCTGCGCGGCTCGAAGAGCTGCACGGTGCCGAGGACGGCCCCGTCCACCTGGAGCGGGACGATGAGCACCGACTGGAGCGGACACGTCTTCGAGATCCGGCAGGCGTATTCGTTGTCGACGCCGTCGGCGAACACCACCGCGTTCCCCGCGATCGACTGGCGCGTGAAGGGCGAGGCGATGGCGGTGCCGGGCGCGTGGTGATCCGCCCCGAGCCCCACCCAGGCGAGGACGCGCTCGGTGTCGGTCACGCCCACGGCGCCGACGCCCGTCTCCTGCTTCACGATGGCGGCCATCTCGCCCGCGACCTCCGGGCGGAAGCCGCGCGCCATGATGCCGAGCGCGCGCTCCGCCACCTTGAGCGCGCGGGCGGAGGACGCGGCGGCGACGCGGTCCTGCTCGCGCTGGCGGTCGAGGAGCACGGTCATGAAGAGCGCCGCGCCGATCGGGTTCAGGATCACCATGGATGGGGCGATCACCTTCACGATGGCGAGCGCCTGCTCGTACGGGCCCGCGAGCAGGAGCACGATCCCCATGTGGATGACCTCGCCCACGAACGCGGTCGCGAACGCCACGCGGCGGCTGATGAGGCGCTCGGGCCGGCGGCGGAGCGCGACGTGGACGAGCCCGGCCATGAGGCCCTCGAGCGTGGTCGCGATGGCGCCCGCGACGGCGGCGGCGCCGCTCATCGCCGTCACGCGATGGATGCCGGCGGTGACGCCGACCAGGACGCCGAGCACCGGTCCGCCCAGGAGGCCCGCCAGGACGGCGCCCACCGCGCGCCCGTTCACGATCGCCTCGCCGTGCATGACCGGGACGCCGAGGTAGTTGCCGAGGATCGCGAGCCCCGAGAAGACGAGGTACAGGCCCACCTTCCCGCGCGGCCGCGGCCAGTCGGGCCGGAGAGGGCGGAAGGCCGGCGAGCGGCAGTAGAGGTAGAAGACGACGACGAAGACCGAGAGCGTCTCGACGAGCGAAAGCAGGAGCCGCATGGGCGGGCGAGATTATGGCCGGTCGGCCCCGCGCGGCGGTAGTCCCGGAGGGCGGCCCCGGGACAGGGTGGCCCCGACGCGGCTGGTCACGGCGAGCTCCGGGCTGCTTCACTCGTGAGCGTGCAAGCAAACGGCGGATGTCCCATGACCGACTCGCGCTCTCTTCCGTGGCGTCTCACGCGCTGCGCGATCTCCGTCGCGTGGCTCCTCGTCGCCACGCGCGCCGGCGCGGCGGACGCGCAGCCGCTCTCGGCGAACCAGCGCCTCGCGCGAGACGTCTACCGCGAGCTCGTCGAGCTCGACACCGTGACGGCCACCGGCGACACGGCCAAGGCCGCGCAGGCGATGGCGGCCCGGCTGCGCGCCGGCGGCTTCCCCGAAGGCGACGTCCACGTCTTCACGCCGGGGCCGCGGAAAGGCAACCTCGTGGCCCGGCTTCGCGGCACGGGCGCGCGCCGCCCCATCCTTCTCGTGGCCGAACCTCCTCCGCTACCGGCGCGAGGGATACGTGCCCGAGCGCGACATCGTCGTCGCGCTGGAGACCGACGAGGAGATCGGGGACCGGGACGGGCTCGGGATGCAGTGGCTCCTGAAGCACCACCGCGACCTCGTGGACGCCCAGCTGGCGCTCAACGAGGGTGGCCCGATCGCACACCTGAAGGGGAAGCCGGTCATGATCGGCCTCCAGACGGCCGAGAAGGTGCTGGTGAACTTCGTCCTCGAGGTGAAGAACCGCGGCGGCCACAGCTCCGTGCCGCTCAAGGAGAACGCCATCTACCAGCTCGCGGCCGGTCTCGGACGGCTCTCGCAGCTCGAGTTCCCGGTGCGCCTCAATCCGACGACTCGCGCGTGGCTCGAGAAGGCGGCCGGAACGCAGGAGCCGGCCGTCGCCGCCGACATGCGCGCTGTCGCCTCCCGGGAGGATCCGGCGGCCGCCGCGCGGCTCTCGGCGACGCCCTTCCTCGCCGCCCAGCTCAGGACGACGTGCGTCGCGACCCAGCTCGGCGGCGGCCACGCGCCCAACGCGCTGCCGCAAGTGGCGCGGGCCACCGTCAACTGCCGCGTGCTCCCCGGTGAGTCGATCGAGGACGTCCGCAACACGCTGATGCGGGTCCTCGCCGACGATCGGATCGCCGTCACGATCCTCTCGCAGGCCAGCGCGAGCCCCCCGTCGCCGATCGACCTGGCGCTCGTGCAGACGATCGAGCGCATCGCCGCGGACTTCTGGCCGGCGGCCCCAGTCGTGCCGCTCATGTCGGCGGGCGGGACGGATGGGAGGTTCCTCCGGACGGCGGGCATCCCCACCTACGGCCACTCCGGCTTCCGGGACGACCTCGACGACATCCGGGCGCACGGGAAGGACGAGCGCATGTCGGTGCGCGCCTTCGACGACGGGACGGAGTACCTGTACCGGCTCGTGAAGGCGCTCGCCGGCACCGGCACGCGCGCGGACCGCTCGGAGTGATGGCGAAGCCCTGCTCGACCTGCCTTTCAGGCGGCCTTTCAGGCACCCTTCGCTGCTCCATCGTCGTGCGCCCGCGGTCGGCGACGCCATCAGCGTCTCGCGACGGGTTCAGGCCAAGGGCGCACCGTCGCCGCCCGGGCGCTCCGCCGCGGGCTCGCCTTCCCGCCCGCTCGCCTCGGTGGGTACGCCGGCATCTTCGGCGTGCGGCGCCGCGCGCCGGTGAGCAACAGCCGGCGAGGAGGTGTGGTCATGGCACAGTTGATCGTGAGGAAGTTCTCGTCGCCCGACGAGACGAGGCCGTTCCAGGCGAAGGGGCGCGTCGACATCCTCAAGTTCGGCGAGGGCGTCGTGGGCCGCGCCGTCTTCGAGCCGGGCTGGAAGTGGTCGACGCACGTGAAGCCCATCGCCGGAACCGAGAGCTGCCAGGCAGCGCACTCCGGGTACGTGCTCTCCGGCAGGATGCACATCGTGATGGACGACGGGACCGAGGCCGACATGGGCCCGGGCGACTACGCGGTCATCCCGCCGGGCCACGACGCGTGGACGGTCGGGAACGAGACCTGCGTGGTGCTCGACGTCTCGGGCATGGAGCAGTACGCGCGGCCGTCGCGCGACGTGCGGGAAGGGGCGGGACGGGAGCCGCCGGCAGCGCGGTGACGCTCGACGGGGGCACCGCGGGCGCGCCCCCGCCCGTTCGGCGCGGGCGCGCCGCCTCAACGAGGCAGGGACGGACCGCGGAAGAGGTGGAGCCCGGACCCGCCGATCTCGACGTAGAAACCGAAGCTGAAGGCGATCTCGCCGTTCTGATCCGCGAGCCCGGGCGGCGGGTTCACGAACGGTTGAGCTCTCTGGAACGCGTCGAGGGCGGAGCGATCGAGGAAATCGAGCCCGCTCGACCTCACCACCTTCACGTCCTTCAGGGCGCCGGTGTCGAAGAGCCTCACCGACACGAGCGTGTTCCAGTCCTTGTAGCCGAACCGCGACGACCCCGGATCGCGCGCCTGGAGGGCGGCGCCCGGGTCCCAGTGCGACGCCACCGCCTGCTTGATGCGGTTGAAGTACCCGGCGTACTTCCACTCACGCGTGTTGAGGTAGGTCCCCTCGCCTTCCTCGACGTCGGAGAGGTGGTCCGGCGCGGGACCGCCGGAGAGCCGGGCGTAGTCGGACGCGCTGGGTCGGAGCGCGAGCTCATCGGACGGCGCGCGCTCGCCAGGCCGGTCGGCGCGCTCACCCTCGCTCCTCGCCCTCCCAGGCGGGCTGGGTTCCGCGCCAGGGGTGGTGCCCGAGACGCCGGGCCGCGGCGCGCGCAGGCGCAGCTCCCCCTCGCGGTCGAGCTTCAGCGCGAGCCTGTCTCGCGGCGCGCTCTCGGCGACGCCCGGCGCGCTCCCGCGCGCGCCGCCAGCCGTGCTCGCGCGGTCACGCTGCGCCGCTTCGCTCCCTCCCTGCCGCGGCTTCGCGGGAGCCGGGTGGGGCACGGGCGGCGTCGGCTCGGATGGCTTCGCGAGCGTGTTCGCGTACCCCGGGCGGGCGTTCCGCGAGCGCGTCTCCTTCTCGACCGTGTTGTTCCGGTCCGAGACGAACCGGGAGTCCTTCGGTGGCGTCTCGTTCTTCGAGGGCGCGACATCCACCACCTGCCCCGGCATCTGGCGCGGCGGCGGCGGGGGCGGCAGCGCCGGAGGGCGCGGCGCGTTCTGGCTCGGCGCGCGCCGGTTTGCGCCCACGGCGCGGTTCTCCTCCCACTGGGTGGACGAGAGGGGGGCGAGGGCGACCGCTCGCTCGGGCCCGCGCACCGGCATCGGCGCCCAGTCCACCTTCACCCGGGCGAGGAGCAGCCCGTTCAGGGCGACCGAGATCACCAGCGCGAGCGCGAAGCGGCGCCAGACGCGCTCGACGCGCCTGGTCCTGCGCCTGAGGCTGGGACCGAGATAGCTCACACTCACCTTGTACGTAGCGCCGGCGCCGGCGCCCAGCAGCGCCGTCGTGACGCAGCTGTCACAGTCACGGCGGCGTTCGCGCGGCACGCTGTCCGCGCGGCGCCCCCTCCTTCCGTTGCTGGTCCGGCGTGATGGGCTGAATGGGCGCCCCCTCACCAAGGTCGCTCGGCGGAGAGAGCGCGATGACCTCGCCTCCGGCGAGCCCTCGCCGGATGCCGATGACGCGCCCGTCGCTCGCACCCGGCTCGACGTCCACGAAGTGAAGCTTCCTGTCGCGCACCACCGCGACCTGCAGCCTGTCGCCGCGCGCCACGAGCCCGTCCGCCGGGATGGAGGGCAGCGGGGGCACCGCGACCGTCAGCGCCGCGTGCACGAAGAGCCCGGGCACGAGACGCAAGCCGCCGTCGCCGTCGAGCCAGAGCTCCACGAGCATCGAGCGGCTTCGCAGGTCGAGCGCTTCCGCCATGCGCCGCACCGTGGCCGCCGCGCGCGCCGCCGGCGCCTGGTCGAGGGTGATCTCGGCGCGATCGCCCAGCTTCACGAACGGGGCCAGGTCCTGGCCCACGTACACGAGGACCCGGACCCGCTCCGGGTCGGCCAGCTCGACCACGGGCTGTCCGGTGGCGCTGGCGCTGAGGAGCGCCCCCGGATCGACGTAGCGCGCCGTCACGACGCCGTCGAAGGGCGCGCGCAGGACCTCGTAATCCTGCAGCGCGCGGACGCGGCGGTACTCGGCCGCGGCCCCGCGCAGATCGGCGTTGGCCTGGTCCAGCTCCTGCTGCGACATGATCCCCTTCGGCGCGAGCCGGCGCGCGCGCGCCGCGAAGCGCCGCCGGACCTCCAGGGTCGATCGCGCCGAGTCGACCTGACGATCGGTCTCGGGCGCCGCGATGTGCGCGAGGACCTGCCCGCGCTTCACCCGGTCGCCCTTGTCGACGCGCATCTCGCTCACGTAGCCGTTCACCTTCGCGTACAGCGTCGTCTGCAGCAGGGCGCGCACGTCGCCGGGCAGCGTCACCTTCCGCTCGGCCGTGGGGAGGCCCACCGGCGCGACGAGGACGCGCGGTCCCTCGTCCGCGGCGTGGGCGAGCCGCTCGCGCTGCGCGGCGTCGCGCCGGTGGCGGGCGACCGAGAGCGCCACCGCACCGACGAGCGCCAGCACGACCGCGATCGCGAGCGCGACGAGGAGCCTGCGGCGCGCGCGCGGGGAGGTCTCGCCGCTCACGCGCGGCCTCCCTCGGGCGCGTCCCTCGCGGGCTCGGCGATCTCCTCCTCGAACCGGACGTCGAGCACGTGCTTGTGGGGCATCTTCCTGCGCACGAACGTGTAGACCACCGGCACGAGGAAGAGCGTCGTGAACGTCGCCGCGAGCAGGCCGCCGATGACGGCGCGCCCGAGCGGCGCGTTCTGCTCGCCGCCCTCGCCGACCGCGAGCGCCATCGGGAGCATGCCGAGGACCATGGCGAGCGCGGTCATGATGACCGGGCGGAGGCGCGTCCGCCCCGCCGCGCGCATCGCCGCGGCGGGCCCGGGGTCGCGCTCGGCCGCGGCGCGCGTGTCGTTCGCGAAGGAGACGATGAGGATGCTGTTCGAGGTGGCGATGCCGACCGCCATGATGGCGCCCATGAACGACTCGACGTTCAGCGTGGTGCCGGTCAGGGCGAGGAGCCACAGGATCCCGACGAGCGCGCCGGGCACCGCCACGAGGATGATGACCGGGTCCGACCACGACTGGAACAGCACGACGAGCAGGAGGTAGACGAGCGCGACCGCGAGGAAGAGGCCGAGGCCGAGCAGGCCGAAGGCGCGGAACATGCTCTCGCTCTGGCCCCGCAGCTGGAGGCTCGTCCCCGGCGGGAGCTCGATCCGGCCGAGCGCCTTCTGAATGTCCGACGCCACCGCGCCGAGATCGCGGCCCGTCGCCGCGAGCTGCACCTCGACGATGGGCTGCACGGTGTCGTGCGAGATGGCCGCCCTGCTCGTGCGCGGGTGGAGCACCGAGACGGAGCCGAGGTACGGCGCCGCGACGCCGCCGGGGACGGCGGCCTCGGCTGGCGCGCCGCTCGCCTGGGCCGCGCCGCCGCCCGCCGAGAGCGGCGTGACGAGGAGGTCGCTCACGTCCTTGATGCGATCCTGCGGCGTCTGGACGGCGACGTTGTAGTTGATGCCGGTGCGCGGGTTCACCCAGAAGCTCGGGGCGGCGAGGGTGCTCGACGAGAGCGAGGTGAGCAGGCTCGCCGCCACGTCGCGCTCGGAGAGCCCCAGCGTCTGCGCTTGCTCGCGATCCACGTCGACCGCGAGCGCGGGGCGATCGAACACCTGCGCGAGGTGCGCGTCGGTCGCGCCGGGCACGCGCCGGACCTCCGCGATGACGCGCTGGGCGGTCGCGAGCGCCGCGTCCGGATCGCGCCCGACCACCTCGACGTCGAGCTGCGCCGGCAGGCCGAAGGAGAGCACCTGCGTCACGACGTCGGCCGGCTCGAACCAGAAGGACGCGCCGGGGAAGCGCGGCGGGAGCTCGGCGCGGAGCCTCTCCATGAGCTGCGCGGTGGGCCGGTGGCCGGGCCGGAGCGAGACGCGGATCTCGGTGTCCTCGCCCCCCGCGTTGCTCGTCGAGACGAACGCGAGGTTGTAGAAGAGCGGGATCCCGATGTTGTCGACGAGGCCCTCCACGTCACCGCCGGCGAGCTCGCGCACGGCGCGCTCGACCTCCATCACCCGCCGCTCCGTCACCTCGATGCGGGTGCCCGCCGGCGCGCGGTAGTGGAGGCGCATCTGCCCGGTGTCCACGGCCGGGAAGAAGTCGAGCCCGACCACGCGCGGGAGCGCGAGGCTGCAGGCGACGAGGAGCGCCGCCGCCGCCGCCACCGCCGCGCGATGCGCCAGCACGACCGCCAGCGCGGCGTCGTACCCGCGCTGGAGCTGCTCGAAGCGCCGGTCGCGCCAGGCGTTGAAGCGCCGCGACCAGCCGCCGCTCCGCACGTGCGCCTCGCCGTGGTGCTCGAGGAGCAGGCGCGCGAGCGACGGGACGAGCGTGCGCGAGAGGAGGTACGAGGCCAGCATGGCGAGGACCACCGCCAGCGCGAGCGGCCGGAAGAGGAAGCGCGCGGGCCCGGTGAGGAGCACGACCGGGAAGAAGACGATGCAGATGCAGAGCGTCGCCGCGAGGGCGGGCGTCGCGATCTGCTGCGCGCTGTCGAGCACGACGCGCGTGAGGCTGTGCGGCGTCCCGTCCGGCCAGCGGTTCCCCTGGTTGCGGTGGATGTTCTCCACCTCGACGGTGGCGTCGTCCACGAGCATGCCGATGGCGAGCGCGAGCCCACCCAGCGTCATGAGATTGAACGTCTGGCCGGCGAGGAAGAGGCCGATGATCGACACCAGGATCGCGATCGGGATCGAGCTGCACACGATCGCCATGCCGCGCCAGCTCCCCAGGAAGAAGAGGATCATGAGCGAGACGAGGGCCGCCGCGAGCAGCCCCTCGCGCAGCACCTCCCGCACCGCGGCGCGGACGAAGACGCTCTGGTCGAAGTCGAGCTTGAGCTCGATCCCCTGCGGCGCCGCCTTCTGCAGCGCGGGGAGCATCTCGCGGACGGCGTCCACCACCGCGAGCGTGCTCGACCCCGACTTCCGGAGCAGCGCGAGGTAGGTGGCACGCTGCCCGTTCACGTGGACGACGTTCGTCTGGACCGCGAACCCCTCGTGCACGTGCGCCACGTCGCCCAGGCGGACGAGCCGCCCGTTCACCTCGCGCACGGGGATCTGGTCGAACTGCGCGATCTGGGCCGGGCTGTTGTTGAGCTGGACGTCGTACTCGGTCTCGCCGAGCCGTGCCGTGCCGGCCGGCAGGATGACGTTCCCGTTCGTGAGCGCGTTCACCACGTCCTGGGGCGAGAGCCCGCTCGCGGCGAGGCGCTCCGGCTCGAGGTCCACCATGACCTGCTTCTGGCGGCCGCCGTACGGCGCCGGCGTGGAGAGGCCCGGCACCGTGAAGAGCCGGAGCCGCAGCACGTTGAGGCCGTAGTCGAAGAGATCCTGCTCGCCCGCGCCCTGCCCCGAGATGGTGAGCTGCGCCACGGGCACGTTGCTCGCGTTGAATTGCAGGATGGTGGGCGGCGTGATGCCAGGCGGCATGCCGCGAAGGACGGTGTTGCACACGGCCGAGATCTGGGCGATCGCCGCCGCGATCTCCGTGCCCGGCTGGAAGTAGACCTTGACGAGGCCGACGCTGGAGATCGACTGGGAGTCGATGCGCTCGATGTCGTTCACCGTCGTCGAGAACGCCCGCTCGGTGAGGTAGACGACGCGCTTCTCCATCTCGTCCGGCGTGAGGCCCGGGTAGTTCCAGACCACCACCACGACCGGGATGTCGACCGAGGGCAGGACGTCGACGCGGATTCGCGAGAGCGAGAGCGCGCCGAAGACGGCGATGGCGAGGCACAGCGTCGCGACCGTGTACGGCCTGCGCAGCGCGAGACGGACGATCCACACGGTGGTTCCCTGGGGCGAGGCCCGCCTTGTCGGATCGCGTCCGCGGGCACGTGGCCGCGTGGTGCGCGGTCAGTCTCCCCTGCCCGTTCCCGTTCCCTGCGGCGCCGTGCCGCCGGGGCCAGCACCGGTCCCTGTCGCGGTGCCCATGTTCGGGGCCGGCGCGGCGCCGGCCTGCGCGCCGCGCGAGAGCTCCTCCCACCGCCGCTGCGCCGCCAGCGCTTCCTGCCCCAGCTCCGAGGCGCGCGCCCTGGCCTGCTCCTCGGCGCGCTTCGCCTCGGCCGCGGCCGAGTCGGCCGGCTGCGCTCCCCCTGTGGGGGCCGTGACGGACTGGGCTCGGACCGACTCCCCGCGCGCCGCCCGCGCGTGGACCTCGGCGGCGTCGACGTCGGCCTGGCGCGCCGCCACGAGCTTGTTCGCGTAGTCCCAGTGCGCATCCGCGACGCTGCGGCGCTGCTCCGCCACTCGGGCGGTCTCCTCCGCGCGCGCCCGCGCGACGCTGTCGAGCGCCCGGGTCGCAGACTCGAGCTGCGCCTGCGCGCCCGCCTGCTGCGCGTCGGCGGCCGAGCGCTCCGACCTTGCCGCCTCCAGCTCGCGCTGCGCGTCCAGGAGGCGGCCTCGGGCGCGAGTGACCTCGTCCTGCGCGCGGGCCGGCTGCGGCGCCGCCGCAGGCCCGGTCGCCTGGGCCGACCCAGGCACCGGCCGCGCGGCCGCCCCCGTGGTCGGCTGAGCGGCGGACGGCGGTTGCGCCGCGGCTCCTTGCGGATGCTCCTCCCTGGCGCTCCTCGACGAGGCACAACCACCCGCCGCGAGGACGGCCGCGGCGATCAGGGCGCGCTTCATGGATTCCTCCGTGCTCCGCGCATTGTTCGGGCGCGGGCTGCCCGCCGGGCGAGAGCTCGCTGGCCGGCGAGCGCCCGACGGATCGAGTGATGCCGCGAAGTTATGGCTCGCCGGCGCAGGCAGCAACGCAGGGAGGCTCGCCGCCCGCCGAGCGGCTCCCGGTCGGGACGTGCCGCACGCGGCGGCCGCCGGCAGGAGCACCACCATCTTCAACGAGGAGGTGTCGCGATGGACCTCGTGAACCCGATCGTTCGACGCTGGTTGAAGGAAGGCGAGGAGGATCCCGACGGCTTCTGGAGCCGCGCCGCCGCCGAGCTGCCCTGGTTCCGGAGGTGGGATCGCGCCTTCGACTGGGAGTACCCGAGCTTCCGGTGGTTCTCGGGCGCGCGGACGAACCTGTGCCACGCCGCGCTCGATCGCCACGTGGCGCGCGGCGAGGGCGGCCGCGCCGCCCTCGTCTACGCGAACGAGCGCGGCGAGCGGCGCGTCTTCACCTACGTCCAGCTCCTCCGTCACGTCGAGCGCGCGGCGGCCGCGCTGCGAGGAATGGGGATCGCGAAGGGTGACCGCGTCACCCTGTACATGCCGACCTGCCCCGAGGCGATCGTCCTCATGCTCGCCACCGTCCGGATCGGCGCGATCCACAGCGTCGTGTTCGCCGGGTTCGGCGCGAAGGCGCTCGCGGATCGCATCCAGGCGAGCGGCTCGCGCCTCGTCTTCACGGCCGACGTCGTCTTCCGCAAGGGGAAGGAGATGCGGCTCAAGGAGATCGTGGACGAGGCGCTCGCGCTCGGCGCGGGCCGGGTGGAGCATGCGGTCGTCCTCCAGCGCAGCGCCATTCCCGCGCCGATGCAGCACGGCCGAGATCTCGAATGGCCAGAGTTCCTGGCGCGCGCCGCGGGCCAGCGCGGCGACTGGGTGGAGATGGAGGCGAACGAGCCGGCGTTCATCCTCGCCACCTCGGGCACCACGGCGAAGCCGAAGCTCGCGGTGCACGTCCACGGCGGGTACCAGGTGCACATCCACGCGATGGGGCGCTGGTGCTTCGGCCTGCACGAGCGCGACGTCTGGTGGTCCACCTCCGACATCGGCTGGATCGTCGGCCACAGCTACATCGTCTACGCGCCGCTGCTGGCGGGCTGCACCACGCTCGCGTTCGAGGGCGCCCTCGACCACCCCGGCCCGGAGACGCCGTGGCGAATCATCGAGGAGCTCGGCGTCACCGGCCTCTTCACCTCACCCACCGCCGTGCGGCTGCTCATGCGCTACGGCGAGGAGCCGGCGCGCGCGTTCGACCACCGCACGCTCGAGCGCGTCCTGTGCGCGGGCGAGGTGCTCAACGCGCCCGCCTGGGAGTGGCTGCAGAAGAGGGTCCTCGACGACCGCGTGCCGGTCATCGACCACATGTGGCAGACCGAGACGGGCGGGCCCGTGTTCGGCAACCCGTACGGCCTCGCGATGCTGCCCGTGAAGCCCGGCTCGGCGACGCTCCCTCTGCCGGGGATCGCGTCCGCCGTCGTGAACCCGCAGGACGGCAGGCCGTGCGAGCCGGGCGAGAAGGGCATCATGGTCCTGACGCGCCCCTTCCCCGGGCTCACGCCGGCGCTGTGGGGCGAGCCGGAGCGGTACGCCGCGGACTACTGGCAGCGCATCCCCGGCGTGTACTACACGGGCGACTCAGCCGAGGTGGACGAGGACGGGTACGTGTTCTTCTCCGGGCGGTCCGACGAGATCATCAAGTGCGCCGGCCACCGGCTCGGGACCATCGAGGTCGAGACGGCGCTCCTCACGCACCCGGCGGTGGCGGAGGCCGGCGTCGTCGGCCGTCCCGACGCGCTGCGCGGCGAGGTGATCTCCGCCTTCGTGGCGCTGAAGCAGGGGAGGCAGCCGTCGGAAGCGCTCCGGCAGGAGCTCTTCGCGGCGGTCCGTCGCGAGCTGGGGCCCGTGGCGGTGGTGGGCGAGGTGAACTTCGTCTCGAGCCTCCCGAAGACGCGGAGCGGCAAGATCATGCGCCGGGTCTTCCGGGCGGTCATCCTGGGCCGCGACCCGGGCGACATCACGACCATCGAGGACGAGGGCTCGGTGGACGAGGCGAGGCGCGCCTGGGCGGAGATGCGAGCGGAGCTGGCGGCGCAGGAGAGCGCGCCGCCCTAAGCGCGAGCTGGCTGCGAACTGGCGTCGGACGCGGATGTTGAGCACAGGGCATCTCCGGCCGCTCGGCGGTCGGGCGGGCGCCGTGTCGGTCGCCGGTGGACCTCGCAGGGAGCATTGGGATGACAAGCTGCCCTGGCCACACTTACTGTGAAGGCTCCGGAGGGTGTGTGCATGCGCACGACATCGCGAGCCGTCCTCTATGGATTGGCGGCTGTGATTTGCGCGGCAGGCGCCGGCTGCGCCGGCGACCGGTCTAAGGTCAACTCGCCGCCCGGCAACGCGGACGGGGCCGGGAGCAGCGCGCCGGACGCCGGGACCGAACAGGGTGGAGCGACCAACGATGGGGGCTCATCGGCCCCTACTCCCAACGCGCCCGGAGCCCCCTTTCCCGGCGCTCCCGGCTCACCCGGCGGGACCCCCGACGCCGGCGCGCCGCCGCCTGGGGACGCGGCGCACGGCGCGACGAGATGGGCCACCGCGCTTCCCGACTCGATCGAGGCCAGCGTCGTGTCGGATCCCGATGGGATCCTCTTCGTGACGGGCGCGTCCGGGGCCGTGAACGAAAAGACTGCTGGTCTGCGCTTGACCGAGCTCGACGCCTCCGGAAACGTGCTCCTCGCCCGCGACTACGGCTCCGGCTGCGGCGTGGGTGGGAAGGCAGTCGGCGTGACGGCAGCGGGGCATCTCCTGGTCGACGTCGCGAGCTCCTGCTCGCAACCGGCGGCCGGGCTCGGACCCGATCCCGTCACCGGAGGCACAGTCGTTGAGCTGGCGCGCAACGGGGATTTCGTCCGGCAGCTGGTTCGGGACGTCGGGGGGCCGTTGTCCGGAGGGACCGCTGCGATGGCACCTGACGGCAGCCTCTTCACGGCCTTCCGAGATAACCTCCAGAAGCTCGACGCGAACGGCGCGAAGCTGTGGAGCACCTCCGTCACCGCGCTCGCCGGTACGCCGCTCGGACCGATGCAAGACGACGGTGTCGTGCTCCCCAACTTCCTGGCATCGACCTCCGCGAGTGTCCCTGACGAGCTGGAGCGCTTCGGGCCTGACGGGAACCTCCTGTGGAGGACGCCGATGCCGGGCAGCGTGTACGGCCTCGCCGTCGTCAGCGACGGAGGCGTCGCCGTGCTCGAGCAGGGCCCCACCGGCACGAAGTTCCTCGAGGTCGTAAACGATGACGGCACGTCACGAGCGCGAACCGACACGGGATTGCCGGACGCCCGCGTCCTCACGGCGCTCCCCGGCGGTGGGCTGGTGCTCGCCTATGACCGGATCGAGCAGGATCGGCGGTGCCCGTTCCTGCGCGTCTACTCCGCCGTACTCGCCCAAGAATGGGACCGCGCGCTCGATCCGAACTGCAACGCCCTCGTTGCCGACGTCACAGTGACCCCGCAGCAGCAGATCATCGTGGTGGGCGCGCTGGGCGGTGCCGCCGACTTCGGCGGCGGGCACGTGCTGACCCCCACCGAGGCCAGTGTCGGATTCGTGGTGAGCGTCACGCGCTAACGAGCAGCGGCGAGCGCCGACCGAGCGAGGGCGGGCCCATCTCCGGGCCCGCCCGTCGCGAACGCTCCCTACTGGAACTTGGAGATGAAGATGTCGATCAGCCCTGAGCTCGTCGCCCCAGGCATGGCACCATTCGTCCGCCCCACGAGGTAAATGGTGTTTGCCGAGTTCAACGCGACATCGGTGGCCTGATCGTCACCGGTGCCGCCGAACTCCCTTACCCAATTTCGGCTACCGTTCGTGCCGTACTGCGCTAGGAACACGTCGTAACTGCCCGCGTTGGGGAGCCCCGCTTCGTTCCCGAGCGTGCCGCCTGTGATGTGAACGTTCCCCAGCCCATCGACCGCGACGCGCCAGGCGAAGTCATCGGCGGAGGAGCCGAGGAGGCGGCCTCCCCACTGGCTGACGCCGCTTGAGTTGAACTTGTCGACGAAC
>WNGE01005699.1_pt1 | contig 15657 bp, 18 predicted proteins | sample 5400651 | NCBI WGS metagenome assembly WNGE01 (sample SAMN13153370, study PRJNA577476) | soil metagenome | isolation source: 60 cm soil or saprolite under grassland replicate 2 | place: USA:California | collected 2016-06-15 | reverse complement strand
GCTTCGACCTGCGGAGATGCGTGGACCCGGCGATCTCCAAGGCGCGTTCGATGCCGCGACGCAAGCACATGCCGATGCCCTTTATGTGGTCTCGTCCCGGCATACGGCAGCGAACATCCCAAGCATCGTCGGCTTTGCCACGAAAAATCGGCTTCCACTGGCAGGCGGCTGGGGCGCTTGGGCGAGGGCGGGCGGGCTTCTCTCCTACGGCCCTAACATCAATGACATGATTCGCCGCACAGCGACCTACGTTGATCGGGTTCTGAAAGGAGCCAACCCGGCTGACCTGCCCGTTCAGCAGCCCACGAAATTCGAGTTGGTGATCAATATCACGACCGCGAAAGCCCTCGACCTCAAGATCCCTGAGTCGTTCCTGCTGCGCGCCGACGAGGTCATCGAATGAGCCGGTGGGAATTCGGTCGAACGAGTTCCGCTACGGGTCATCTTTGTCGATTCCGCCAAGTCCGCTGCTAGTCCGCTCTACCTCCAATATTCACCGCGAAAGCGGACATCGCGAATAGGCCGCTCGGCGCCAGGAACCGGTACTGATCCTCACAATCAGCGTCGCGGTGCTGGGGCTCCTGTTCGCAATACGCCGGATCCTCGCAGAGGCGCCGGTTGTGACCTCATCAGATGGCGCCGCATCGGATACGGGGGCTTCCCGTGGCACTGCCGGGGTCATTGCCCGACCACCCCTGATCTTCCTGGGCTTCCTCGCGCTTGCAGCCGTTCTGGAGGCCCTAGTTCCGAGCCCGACGACGACCTTGTTTCCTCATGCCCGGTATGTTGCGGGCGCGGTGCTCTTCATCGTCGGACTTCTCATCGGCATCGCCGGCGTGCGGGACTTGCGTGCTGCGGCCACCAACATCTCGACCGATCTGCCCACGACGACGCTGGTGGTCGACGGCGTCTACGGATGGTCGCGCAACCCGCTCTATCTCGCGATGGCGCTCGCCTATATCGGGCTTGCCATTGCCGCCGGAAGCGCCTGGGCCATCGTGCTCCTCGTCCCATTGCTGGTTCTGATGCATATCGGCGTCATTTCCCGGGAAGAGCGATATCTCAAGCGAGAGTTCGGCGACGCGTACCGTCAGTACAAATCACGCGTGCGTCGATGGCTGTAGTAGGACATTGGGCGCACGGAACCGGGCTTGGCATGAGACGTGGTAGTTCGCGAAGGTCGGCTAATGGGATGGTCCGGCCGTGCTCCTGCCCCGCCGGCGAGCGAACCTTGCCAGGGGTACCAAAGTCAAGGAGCACGCTATGTCTCAGCAACTCAGCACGACGACCGCCGTGATTGGCATCGATATCGGCAAGAACTCGTTCCACGTCGTGGGCCTCGATGGCCGGGGCGCAATCGCGCTGCGACAGAGGTGGTCACCTGGCCAGATGGAAACACGGCTTGCGAATATTCCGCATTGCTTGATCGGCATGGAAGCTTGCGTTGGCGCACATCACCTCAGTCGCAGGCTCAAGGGTCTTGGTCACGATGCCCGGCTGATGCCAGCGAAATACGTGCGTCCCTATTCCAAGGGGCAGAAGAATGACTTCCGCGACGCCGAGGCGATCGCCGAAGCCGTCCAGCGCCCGACGATGAAGTTCGTCGCGACCAAGACGCCCGCGCTGATGCATGCGCTTGCCCGACGCCCAGGGGGCTCGGCAAGCGCTTGCCGAAGCTTCCGCCAATCAGAACTGCTGACATGGTGCAGAAGGGGGTTCGTTCAATATGGCAGCGGTGGCCGAGTCCTTTGGCGCTGTTTTGTTGTGGCAATTCGGCAACACGTGACGTCGGCGATCACTGGCTGCCGCGGGAGAGGGCTCCGGCTTGTTTCGTAAAAAGCCCGCCATTGCAAAAGCCCCGCCGGCGTTTCAGTGCCTGAAGTGTAAAGAGCGTCTGGGCAAGTTGCCGCCAAACCGCCGCATCATATCGGCGGAGGCGATCGACGATCGCGACGTCCCGCGATGCATTCGCCGCGTGGGGCTCCCCGGCCGGCCGGCTCACGGTTTCCGCCGCAGGCAGCATCCTGGGGGAACTCGAGGTCGTTGGCAGCGGGGATCCCGGGCTCCCCCTCCCCGCCGGAAGGTTTCGCTGCGTCAGCCCGCGCCCGAGGTACCGGAACAATGGTAGCCTAGGCGCCCAGCGAGTCTTTGCTTTTCCCGGCATATCGGGCCCGGTCCTCGCGGCGAACTGCCGCCTCGTATCGGCTGAGCCGGTCCACGATGTCGTTGTCGAGGTTGGCGGGGCGCAAAAAGCTGATCGCGACGTCTCGTGTTGCATTCGCCGCGTGGGCTTCTACGGCCGGAGGGCAAAGCTCCGGCTCACGGTTTGCGCCGGAGGCAGCATCCCGGGGAATTCGGGGTCGGTGTCCGTAGGGGTGCAGGGCTCCCCCTCCCCACCTAAAGGTTTCGCTGCGTCAGCCCGTGCCTGAGGTACTGGAACAATGGTAGGCTAGGCGCCCAGCGAGTCTTTGCTTTCCCCGGCATATTATGATTGCACTGAGCCGTCGCTCGTTTCTTGCCTCCTCCGTTGCCATCGCGGCGCAGCCCGCGCTTGCGATTCCAGCTTCGAGCGGGGTCGATGTCATCATCGTCGGCGCCGGCGCCGCCGGGATTGCGGCGGCACGCCGAATTGTTGCCGCGAGGCGAAAGCTAGTCGTTTTCGAAGCGACCGACCGCGTGGGCGGGCGCTGCTTCACCGACACGCGCACATTCGGCATTCCCTATGACCGCGGCGCACACTGGATCCACACGCCCGACACGAACCCGGTCGCAAAGCTGGGACTCAAGGCCGGTCTCGGCATCTATGCTGCACCGCCGAGCCAACGGCTGCGCATCGGACTGGGGAACGGGATCACCCGGTATGCGCGGGACGGGGAAATGGAGGATTTTTTTGCGAATCTCGTGCGCTGCCGGCGCGCCATCGACAGCGCGGCGCGCGGCCAGACCGATGTCCCCGGCGGCCGGGTGCTGCCGAAAGACCTGGGGGACTGGCGCGCCACCATGGAATTCATGCTGGGACCCTTCGGGTGCGGCAAAGGTATCGACGAGGTGTCCGCGCTGGATCTCGCCCGATCCGCAGACCGCGAGGTCAACGCCTTCTGCCGCGAGGGGGTTGGCACGTTGCTGGCCAAGCTTGCTGACGGTCTGCCGATTCAATTGTCGAGACCGGTAAAGACCGTCGATTGGGGCGGCCGCTGGATCGAGGTCCAGTTCCCCCGGGGCGACCTGCGGGCCCGCGCAGTCATCATCACCCCGTCGACCGCGGTGCTCGCGGCCGGAAAGATCCGGTTCGACCCTGAGCTGCCGAGGCGCTACGTGGAAGCGATTGGGGGCCTCGGACTAGGCAGCTACGACCACGTGGCGATCGAATTCGCCGGCAATCCGCTGGGGCTGGACGGCGATGATCTGGTGTTCGAAAAGGCGACGAGCCAGCGCACCGCCGCCTTGCTGGCCAACCTCTCTGGCTCGAAGCTTTGCTTCGTCGAGCTGGCTGGCAAGCTCGGGGCCGATCTTGCCGAGGAGGGAGAGGCGGCGATGGTCGCGTTTGCGCTCGACTGGCTCGCCAGCCTCTATGGTCCCGCGGTGAAGCAGGCGGTTAAGCGCACGCATGCGACGCGCTGGAACAAGGAGCCCTGGGTCCTGGGCGCCGCCTCGGCGGCGGCTCCCAGCGGCCAGTGGGCACGCAGGGCGCTCGCCGAGCCGCTGCGCGAGCGGCTTTGGTTCGCCGGCGAAGCCGTGCACGAGACCTTGTGGGGTACGGTCGGGGGAGCCTGGGAGGCGGGCGAGCGCGCCGCCGAGGCGGTGCTCAAAAAACTCGCGCGAGAGTAATGCCGCGGTTTTGATGTGCGCTCGTAAAGAATTTCCCCGCACCTATAGCCGGTCGCACCGAGGAATGGCCGAGGCCTGCACGCGCCATCGGGGGCACTGCAAAGCGTGACTGAGGATCCGTTCAATAATTTGTCGGCGCGTCTCGGGCGCGACTGTGCCGAGCGACGTATCAGACTAGAAGCCGACCTCGCTGACACATGTGAACGCGGTATCCATCTCTTTGGGTTCCACATTTCCGACGCCACGATCCGAACATCGCTAAAGCTTGCAGGACTGTACCAGCGTGGATGCAGAAATGCCCAAGACGTTCGCGTGAAACATAATGTTATTCCGGCGTCGGTCCCCACGACGTTTGCGCATTTCACCATACTCCAACTCAGTGACCTACACGTTGATATGAACCCCGATGTGATTTCTCGCTTAGCGAGCATCGTGCCACAACTAAGCTATGATCTCTGTGTGATCACCGGCGATTACAGAGGAAAGTCATCTGGCCCTTTCGAGGCGGCTCTCGATGGCATGGCGAGGATCTGCAGCCTTCTTAAAAGACCTATTTATGGTGTCTTGGGAGATCACGACACAATATACATGATGCCTGGCTTAGAAAACATGGGCATGCGAATACTGCTAAACGAATCAATAAGGATCACGCGCGGATCTCACGCCATTTATCTTGCCGGCATTGATGACGCTCGCTGCTTGCGCGCAGATGATATCGCCAAGGTCGCGTCCGGAATTCCTGGAAGTGCGTTTTCAATTCTGTTGTCGCATACGCCAGAGGTGTATCGCCAGGCCGCTCGATATTTCAAGCTGCTACTGAGCGGGCACACGCACGGTGGCCAGATTTGCCTGCCGGGCGGTTTCCCGCTCACCCTGGAAGCGGTGTTACCGAGGAAGATGAGTGCCGGTCCGTGGAGCTTTCAGGGAATGATTGGATACACATCAGCGGGTACAGGATCGTCCGTAGTGCCCGTACGGTTTAATTGCCCTCCAGAAATCACCCTACATCACTTCCTCCCATCAGAAGGGTCGATCCCGAATCTTTAATACGAACAGCAGACGGGACAGTATCAATTCGCTGATAAAAAAGATGATTGTTGTAATCACAATATCCCATATGGTTGTACCCAGCGGCGGCTGAGAAACGAGCAACGGGAGCAAGGACTCTGGAATTTGATCAAGGCCGATTGCCATAGCGCTCGGCTCCAGGTTCATTCTGCGCTTCGCAAAGCTCGAGATTAGATCTCCGAGCATTGCCGTCGTTCCGACCACGGCTCCCACATGCCACGGTATGGCAGTAAACGCTGCAAATCCCGATGTCAGCAAGATCGACAAAACCAGCCCCCGAATCGTTTTCGAGGGGCCAAAGAGCGCGCGTCCATCGCGGAATTTGTGGCCAGCATCAACCGGCCACCCAAGGAAGTTGCCAAAGAGTCTTTTTGCAATGACGGGCGTTCCGTTTGCGATCATCAGCAGCAGCAAAAGCTGCAGGATCAGCGCAAAATGCATGCTCTGTTGCGGCCCGACTCAGTCAGTCAGCGGGCTCCAGATGGTGCAAGGTGACCTCGGGACGGCAGTTGAACCTCACGTTCACAGCGGAAGTGCCGATTCCGACCGAGGTGTAGCCAAGCATCGAATCATGCTTCCATGCGCCCTTGCCCATGCGCCTGGGCAGCACGGCATTGAGCTTGATCGCGACGCCTCCGGGGAGGCAGATCTGCCCACCATGCGTGTGCCCGCTCAGCATAACGCTAAACCCCGCATGGGCCGCCTGCTGATAGACCTCGGGCGTGTGCGACAAGAGAATCGAGAATGCATTATGTGGGATCTTGCATGCCGCCTTTTCGATATTGTCGACGCGGTAAAAATGCGCATCGTCGATGCCCGCTAGATATATACGCTCGTCGCCGCGCTCGATGATGACCGATTCATTGAACAATATCGAGATGCCCATTTCTTCCATAGGGGGCGCCATAAGCACAGTGTCGTGATTTCCCAGCACAGCGTAGATTGGCCCGCTAAGTTCAGCCCGAATTTGCTTGAGAACCGCCAACGTCGCATCACAGGAGCCGTAGGTCCTGCCGCGATAGTCTCCCGTTAGAACACAGAGGTCGTATTTGAGGGTAGGCAGAATCTCTCTCAACCGCTGTATTGCGAGCATGCTGGTATCACAGTGCAAGTCACTGACCTGGAGAATCGTAAAAGTGCGGAATGCTTTCGGCACCAATGGATGGCGGATGTGATGGTGGCGCACTCGGATATCCGCGGCATTCCTCGCGCCGCGCGAATAGAGGCCCGACGTTTTGAGCGCGAATTTGATCAGCGAGTGAATCGAATACCAGTTCTCGATGTGGAAAAAATTGATTCCGCCTCCGAAAATTTGACCTTCATGCTCCTGCTCGATGCCCAGCCGCTGTTGAGCATAACGGCGGCCGAGACGCCTTTCTAACCGAACACGAATATCCGGCTGAGCTTTTGGGGTTAGTCGGTCCAGCATAGGAGTTGATCTATCGGAGCGGTTCGACAGCATCCGCATAGCAGCCAGGGATTGCTGACTTGTGAGCATCTGATTCGAAAATGTTTTGAATAGGGCAACGACCGCGGAATTTCTCCGGCACTTTTCCGCAATGCCGACGGCTTTTGCGACCCGGCGTCCGGGCTGCCATTTTGGCCAACGCTGGCCGATTCTCCGCATTCGGCTGGTACCCCGTTCCACCGGGGCATCCTTAGCGGCAGCCGTCCGCCTCAAGTTGGTTTCTATGCCGGCGGTAATATCTGCGCATCAGTTGGCGAACGACGCCATACCAGGCCGTAAGAATCCCACGCATTTTAATCCTCAGGATCGCGCGCGATTTTGGCCGGCGGATCGCCCGCAGAAATGGCTTCGTTTACCCTGAGCTTGCACCGAAACCAGCAGCCAAGCCAATACAATGCCCGGCCAAGCCCCGGCCGAGCTTGCGAAAAAATCGATGAACTCTGAACTTCGGCCTGGAATGAAAAGTTGGGCAATCTCGAGCACGGCGGCGTACAGGGGAACGGCTAAGCACAGGAGAAGCACGCTCCTGGGGTTCCAAAAACCCAAGGCAAGGAGTAGCCCGGCGGCAAAATAGGCCACGAAATGCTCTAGCTGAGGTACGACAAGAACATGAGGCCGAAGCTCCCCCGGAACCGCAGAAAGAATTCCGATGACAATGAGGCCTCCCAATTCCACATAGCGGAACAAATTGAAGATCGAGCGGTCGCTCATTGTTTACTCGTGCAAGCTTGCGGGTCCCTAGCGAAATGCGGTCCATACGTGGGAAACGTGCTAATAATCCGGCAGTGCTGATTCGGTTCCCAGTTCGATGGGCTGCACCCACGCGACCCACTGCGCGCGGATAAAGATAAAGAGCAACGCAACCAGAGTCGCCGTCAGCGCCCCGCTCGCACCACAGAGTGCAGCGACAAGATCAGCCTTGCGATCCGGTGTGAAAGGTTGAAGGGCCTCCAGCAGCACCGCGGCGGTCATGAGTGCTCCCCCGACCAAGAAAGGCCGGGGCCAAGCGAAGCAGACGAGCCAAGTGATCGCGAAATAGCCGACGAAGTGGTCCACCTGCCATCCGAGCCCCCGAGCGGGGCGCCCAATTCGCCGGCCCCAGCGCGGCGCACACGAGGAGAGCCATGGCAGCCACGCTGCAGGATTTTGCCGCGAGTTTGGTTGGCATTTCCCCCGTCCCAAACCACCCCAGCAAACTTAGCCTAATACCCCTGTCGCCGGGATCTGTCCATCGACCGGCCCCTCAATTTTGCGGGCCAGCGGCGAAAGCTGGGGCTCGCGCAGGCCTCTCTATCAGCTCACGTCTGTCAGTGTGCTGGCACCCAGATTGACCTCGTCGCCATTCCCTTCTAGAACAAAACGGGAACAATTGAAAGAGCCCGATCGATGGGCGCAGAAAAAGATCGGGGAGCCGGCTGGACGGTCGAGGATCACTTGGCCTTCGACACCGGTTTCCCGCTACCCGGGCGCCCGTCCGGGGGCTTTGCCGGTCTCTCACCGAGGACGAGCGCCGGGAAATCGCGAGGTCGATCGTGGACCACCTTCGGCTCTGCGGCTCCGGCTGGCGCAGCGCACGGTCGGGCACGGAACTGGGAAGGGTGGAGGACCAAGCTAGCATGTGCGGACGCGTGATCCAGGCCTCAGGGCCGCTCAACCTCGCCATCGTAGACGGGCTGGACGTTAGGGACAGCCGCCTCACGAACGTGCCGAGCCGATATAACGCTGCCCCAAGCCAGGAGCTTCTCGTCATCCGGCAAAACCATCAGACCGGCGAACGGTCGCTCGATTTCCTGAAATGGGGTCTGATCCCATATTGGTGCAAAGACCCGAAGGGCGGCCGCAAGCCGATCAATGCCAAGGCGGAGACCGTCTCAAGATTACCGATGTTCCGTGAAGCCTATGCGCGACGGCGTTGCATCCTGCCGATCGATGGCTTCTTCGAGTGGAAGGCGATCAAGGGCCAGAAGGCGAGACAGCCCTACGCCATCGCCATGAAGAATGGATCTCCATTCGGCGTCGCTGGGCTGTGGGAGAACTGGAGGGATGCGGGGAGCGGGGAATGGGTCCGCACGTTCGCAATCATCACCGTACCCGCCAATGAACTCGTGGCCATAATTCACGACCGCATGCCAGCGATCCTGCACCGAGAGGATTTCGATCGATGGCTCGGGCTCGAGCCCGACCCGCACGACGTGCTGCGGCCGTTCCCCTCCGAACTCCTGAGAATGTGGCCGATCTCCACGCGCGTGAACTCACCATCGAACGACGACGAGGGCCTCCTGGACGAGGTCGAACTACCGGCAGAAGCGGCCGAGTAGCAAGACCTACTGCTCGTTGGCTTTTGGGCAATAAAGCGTTGATGGGCGAACAATGTTCAAAACGCGCTCGCCTCCCTGAGCCAGTCCTCGCCTTCGCCTCGTTTTCTAAGACGGTCGTAGTTGTAGCCTTCTTGAATGACGTAAAATAGATTGTTCTGGTTTTGCAGAAGCACAGTCAACGGTTTATACATGCGGGCGTAGCCACCACGATGGCGTTGCCCGAATTGATCAATGTAATCCACATATCCGATCAGGTACAAAGAATGCGTGAAGGCGTTGCTTATTGAAGCCATTTGATCTCCAGGAATCCTGAAAACTACATCATGGAAAAACTCCTCTTGAGGTACCAGGAACGCCTGTGGAATTTGCCCCCAAGCCCGTGAGTAGTCAGGTCGTTTAGGAAGTGGTTGATTGTTGGGGAGCACAATCGGCTTCACTAGGATGTCGGTCACCTTGGCGGGCGTGGCTCCAAAATTCTTGACGCTGACCTGCACCGAAAACTCACCTTCGGCGTTCTCAGTGTGGAAACCGGGGGGAGTATGGGACAGCTTTACATAGGCCCGCTCAACAGTCCGAGTGTGCTGGGCGGCGGCATTTGCAGCTATTGCGGCCTCTCGCGTCGACCTCCAAAGAAAGATCGTGGAAACAGCCAAAACGAATGTGAATAAGGCTGTTATTCCCCCGTTATGCTTGTCGAGGAAGTCCACAACGGCAGGGGGTGTATATGGATTGGGAATTGCTGAGTACTGCCAAGCCACAAACCAGCCGGCCAACAACAATATGACGACAACGATGGCAATTATCCAACGCACAGCACGTCTTCCTTAGTTTCGTCGCAGCTGGAACACGGAAGGATTCGGACGGAATGGTCGCGTAGCCCTGCAGTATTCCCTACTTGCACTCCTGCGCAGTACGGTCGAGCGCCTGCGATAATCCCTTGAGCGAATAGCGATCGACCGATTGCATGCGACTCGACGTTCCAGTCACGACTAGGTCGTCGCCCTTGCGCAACGTGTCGACGAGGCGCGGCTCCTCGGCGAGGTTCTTGATCCAGGCGCCGTCGCTCTGGGTGTACATCGCGAACTTGGCCGCCCCGATGTTGACGGTCGCACCAGTCAGCGCATAGCCAATCCTGACCGAGACCTCGTTTTTCACTTTCTCGGCGGGACGGGACGCGACGAAGAAAAATACTATATCGCGAGGCTTGTTGGGCGGCGTGGTCTGCACGCTGCTGGGTTTTGCGATTGCGAAGCACATTTTGCTGCCGCCGCTCCGCGCCGTATAGGCCCCCCAGTCCGCGTATTGGCCGAGGAGCACGGGGTGTGCGTCCACTACCGCGGCAGCCTCCGACGCGGGTTTCGACGTGCCGTGCTTGGGAGCGGGTTTCGCCGGTTTTGGCTTGGTAGCGGGGTTCGAGGCATTAGGAGTCTGTTGGGCAGCGGTCAACGGGCCCGTCGCGATCATCAGAGCAATCGCCAGCGTGATCCGATGCAGAGGCAAAGTGTACATCAGGTCCTCATTTTGCGTTCTCGGATCGCAGCCCCTGGCCCTACGGTAATACGCTCGAATGGCTTACTGAAAAAGATTAAGGCAAAGCCTAAGCAACGTGGCCTGATTGACTGGTGCTCGAACAGCTCGCTGGACGCCTCGAGCGGAGGCCCAGCCCGGCGGCACTCGATCCCCAAGATGATAGCTAACGCTAGATGGTCGGCTCCTGGTTAACGGCGCGCGGTAAGTGCAACTATTTCAGCGCAAGTACCACATCGAAGCGAGCAACGAGCGCATCCTTGGCCTCCGACACTTGCATCACGAGCTCGCGACGGAATAGGCTGTCCGATAGATTTCGACTTTCGTCGGGAAAATAGAACTGGGTGGTCAGACCTGGCCTCTCTCCCGGCGCCTGGACCTTGACGTGATAATGTCGCGTGCGACCCGGATAAAGGCCCGGGACAATCGTCTGGAATGCATAGCGTCCCTCGTTATCGGTGAACACGTGCCCGCGCAGGCGGAAGTTTTTGTTGTCGTACACGCCGTTGCGGTCAGCATGCCAGAGATCGACAAGCGCACCTGGCACGGGGCGGCACGAATGTGTCAACACTAGTCCGGAGAGATCGACCGCTCGCCCCGCGATCCCTGACTCGCGCAAATTGCTTCTCTGCGGTGATCGGGGTTTGAAAAACGGCCCCTCGGTTTCCGAGATCGTGGGCTCATCATCGTCATGGCAAGCCGGCGTCGGGGCAAGGCTCTGCTGGCCAAATCCGTCGCGAATGGCAAGCGTAAAACCGGTGACGGCAAATGCTCCGGTTGAAAGGATTCGTCGGCGGGACGGAAAGTCATCACTGGACATCGGCCTCTCCTAATTGCAACTAGGTTCACCGCGCAAGTTATTTCTGCCGCTCGGCGCTCAGTTCTCGCTATCTGGCCGCGATGCAGCTCGGGGCGGAGTTTGCGAGGCGCTTGAGCGTACCTTCAGACGACCTTTTTCGGAAGGAAAGGACCCATGCGCTTTGGATCGCTCGCGCTCGCAACATGTATGGTACTTGCCCCCGCCGTGGCTGCCCTCGCCCAGAGCGGATCCGATCCGGCTGACAACTCGCGGCTGCGAGTTGGCAGCGCGGCATTCGGTGACTGGCGCGCCGACGCCCCACTGGTTCGGCGCAGGATCACGGTGGACGATCTGCCGAAGCCATTCGCCACCCGGTCATCGAACAATTTTCCCCGCATAGTTGCCCGGCGGGCTGCCTCGCCCAAAGTGCCGCCCGGCTTCCAGGCGGAGCTTTTCGCCTCCGATCTCAAGGACCCACGTGCGCTGGTGGTCGCTCCCAACGGCGACCTTTTCGTCGCCGAATCAGAGCCGGGCCGAATTCGCGTCCTTCGTGCCAGCGACAGCGAGGCCAAACCGCGGGAAGCCAAGATCTTCGCCTCAGGCCTGGATAGCCCGTTCGGGATGGCGTTCTATCCACCCGGACCGGATCCCCAGTGGATATACATCGCCAACACGGGATCGGTTGTCCGCTATCCGTATCGCAGCGGCGATCTCCAGGCGCGCGGAAGACCCGAGGTCATCGTGCCCCGCCTTGCTGGAGCCGGCAGCAGCGCCGTGCAGCGAGGGCACATCACGCGCGACATTGTTTTCTCCCAGAACGGTCAGCAGATGTTCGTCTCAGTCGGGTCGGCTTCGAACGTCGGCGAGGAGATGGGCAGGCGCGATGCGGCCATGATCGCCCGCTCGGACGCTGAGCACGGCCTGGGCAGCGCATGGGGCAATGAGACTGATCGTGCTGCGGTGCTCGTCTTCGATCCCGACGGAAAACATCGCCGCGTGTTCGCGAGTGGACTGCGCAACTGCGTTGGTTTGGCCGTGCACCCGCGCACTGGCGGGCTCTGGTGCTCAGTGAATGAGCGCGATGGGCTTGGCGATGACCTTGTTCCCGATTTCATCACCCGCGTGCCAGAGGGCGCCTCTTTCGGCTGGCCCTGGTATTACCCGGGCGCTCACGAAGATCCTCGGCGTCGAGGCGAGCGGCCCGACTTGAAGGACAAGATCACCGTGCCGGACGTGCTGATCCAAGCGCATTCGGCATCGATGCGGATCGCTTTCTACAACGCCAGCCAGTTTCCAGCGGAATACCAGGGCGATGGATTCGCCGCCGAGCATGGTTCCTGGAATCGGACGAAACGGACTGGCTACAAGGTGATCCGGGTACGGCTGAAGGACGGCGTCCCCACTGGGGAATACGAGGATTTCATGACTGGCTTCGTGGTCAATGATTCATCGGTCTGGGGGCGCCCGGTTGGCGTCACGGTCGCGCATGACGGCGCCCTGCTCGTCAGCGAGGATGGAAACGGCACCATCTGGCGGATTTCGTACCGCGGCGGGTAAGTCCAAGAACTCCGCCGTTCGCCAGGGCGATACTTTGCGCAACAGAGCACTCAGGGCACGGTAAAGCTTGTCCATGCTGAGCATGTTGACCGCCGAAGCCTATGACGGCTGCAGGCCTGAACGATACCTGATGAGTGGGCCCAGCAAGACCGGTAGGCAAATGCAGCACATCCCCTTCGACTTGACAGCCGCCCGCTTGACAGTCCCATCGGATGTTTCGGTGCGTTGACCTGGGCCACTTGGTTATTTTGACCAATGTGTCACCTTCCCTTGCGGGGTACACTTCCCAGCAAAAGCCATTTTTGCCCCCACCTTCTTGGCTTTGCGCGTCGGAACAGAGCAACGCCGCTGCTACAAGGAAAAAGCTAGCGGCCGGGAACAAAAACGCTCTCTCTGGTCCGTTCCTCCTCATCACAACACCCGGTCATCAGCCAACCGCTCCTGGAATACAATTGGGCTCGCGCCCTCAACAATCCGAGCAAAGCCCAAGCCCGCTCCAGGACACCACGGGGGATCGGGCCAGCAACGCTAGGGTATGATGACCATCACGAACTCTATGAATACCGACAACTTATTCAAACCATCGCGCGGGAGGCCGGATTGAGGCCTGTCGTGTTCCCCATGCCCTTCGCAGGTTGGCACATGCTCGCGCAAATCGCGGAGCTGTTGCCGACGCCACCGCCGCCAGAAGATGGTCGAGACGCTCGGTTCGCAGACGATGTTTCTCAAGCCGGTCGTGTGTGATGGGCTCGGCCGGCGCCGCAACAGCAAGTTTGCTTGAGCGAGCGCGGACTTCCCTCCCACTTCGGCGATAGACTACTGCCAGAAGAAGCCCCCATAGGGTCTATTGTACCGATATACAGCATCTGGATTGCGACGACGTGTTTTGATTCCACCCTGCGGCTCGCCGCTCATAAGGATCACAAAATCCGTGTCATTTGCTGTCTCGGAGTCATCGGAGATGATGAGCGATGAGCCAGGCGAGACGAGTTCTGAGATCCGATCAATCCCTTCCGGCGGAATAACGATCCGCTCGAGCGCCGAGCCGGCCGTAATCGCAGCCTGCACGGAGACGGCGTCCCAGCGGAGGTCCAAGCCATTTTTGTTGTATTCCGGTGCGACGAAGATATGAGTCCCGATGGGCTGATCGGGATCCCGGAACGTTAGGGCGGTGTCAAATAACGGCTGAAAACCCTGGCGAACATAAAGTCGCTGTGTCTTCCGGCTGATGAAAATGGATATGGGGGCAGCCTTGCGCGCCGCCTCTGCAGCGGCTTCCGCTGCCGCAGTGCTCTCCGCCTCCGCCGCTTCCGCCTCTTGGCGAGCTTGAACAACATCGGGCCTGTGTTGCGCGGCGAGGGTCGCAGCGTTGAACCGCGCCTCGGCTTCAGCGAGCTTGGTAACCACCTTGGCTTTGGCCGCCTCGGCAGCCCGTTTCGCCTCCGGAGATTCCGCGGCCTCAAGCTCGTTTTGAGTCACATTTACCTGGAGCTCAAGCCGAGACTTTGCGGACTGCGCCAGGTGAAGAGCCGCGGAGATCCGGGAGTTTTCCAGGGTCTTCTTGATGGATTCGAGCCGGGCAGCATCGGCTTTTGCTGCTGCGGCTTTTGATTCCGCTGCCTTCTGTGCAGCTAGCGACTGCAACGTCGCTCGGGGCCGTGTTTGGAGGGGTTCACCCAAGTCAGGCGCCGCTGGATCCGATTCGCTGGTTCGAGCCGCGAGGCTCGTGAGAACCGGATGGTTGAACGCGACCGGAACTGGGTCGTTTCGGGCCACGATAACCCGCATCCCGATCTTCGTCAGATCGAAGAGATGCTCGGCGAACTCCATGGGCATTCGGACGCAGCCGTGAGAGGCCGGATACCCGGGGAGCGGCCCGCCATGGAGCGCAATTCCGGACCAGGTAATGCGCCCGGATACCCGGGGAGCGGCCCGCCATGGAGCGCAATTCCGGACCAGGTAATGCGCTGCATGAACGGCATGTAGCCGTCCTCGTACAGGTTGGAATAATGCTCAGCTTCCTTCTGGATGACGGCGTAAATGCCGGCCGGCGTCTCATACCCCTTCCGGCCGCTAGAGACCGGCGCCCGCATGATCCAGCCATCCGCATCGTAAATCGTAACCCGCTGGTTCCCGAGCGACACGACGGCCATGAGTGGGGTTCCTGCAGCCCGAGACTGGACAACCTCGATGCCTTTCGTGTGGGGGCGTCTTTGAGCATCTGCGGGCCGCACCATTGGGCCGAGGAAGAGGGCAGCGGCGATCCCGACGAGAACCCCGGCACCCCAAACCTCGACGTCCAGAGTTCAGTGGTCTAGACGTGAAAGCTCCGCCAGACCCACCCGCTGCTCGTGTTGACGGCGATTCCTTGGCGCACCGAGCCTATCACGCTCTCCCCAAAACCTCGTGCTGTGGCGCAGCGCATCCTTTGCATTTCTCGCGGCCAATGCCCGCAAGTTGATCCTCTCCGAAGAGCTGCCCGACGGATGGGCTCAGGTGCGCAAGCGTTGACCGTCTAGCGGGTGGAGAGCTACCCGTTCTGCATTGTGGATTGCACCTGCTCTTCACTCTCACGGAAGGAAATTGCATCGATTGGAAACTGTGATCCTCAATGAGGGCTTTGGTTGGCCGACATCTCTGTAGACCTGGGGGCTTCCGCTCGGACCCCCTTTGCGAATCGCGTCCGATAAACTTGCAGATTTTCGAGTACCCGTTCAACATAATTGCGCGTTTCCGCGAACGGAATGCGTTCGACCCAGTCGATTGGATCAACTTTGGGATCTCGCGGATCGCCGTATTGCGCAATCCATTTCTCCACCCGGCCGCGCCCCGCATTGTAGCCGGCAAAGATCAGGACAAGCGAGCCGCGGTAGTCTCGCATCAAGCCCGCGAGCTCGGCCGCCCCCCATTTGGGTGTTGTAGACGGGATCGCAAATAAGGCGATTCCAATCGTAAGGAAGTCCGAACCGGCTCGCAGTATCTCGCCCCGCTTCCGGCGTGACCTGCATGAGTCCCACCGCGTTCGCGGGCGAAACGTCCCGCGGATCGAACCCGCTCTCGGTCCGCATGACTGCATACACGATGCTTGGATC
>WNGE01004706.1_pt1 | contig 15658 bp, 9 predicted proteins | sample 5400651 | NCBI WGS metagenome assembly WNGE01 (sample SAMN13153370, study PRJNA577476) | soil metagenome | isolation source: 60 cm soil or saprolite under grassland replicate 2 | place: USA:California | collected 2016-06-15 | reverse complement strand
ACCTCGAAGAGCGCGTGGGTGATCTGGCCGAGCGAGCAGCAGCGCACGGCGTCCATCAGCACGGCAAAGACGTTTGCGTCGTCGATGACCGCCTGCTGCAGGCGCTTCAGCATCGGGCCGGACTCCCGCTCGTGGCGTTTGTGGAAATCGGCGAGGCGCTTGAGCTGGGACTGCTTTTCCTCTTCGGTCGAGCGGATGAGTTCGAGCTTCTGCGGAACCGGCTCGCCCGCATTTTCGCGATGGGGGTTGAGGAAGGTGTTGACGCCGATGATCGGGTACGAGCCGTCGTGCTTCTTGTGCTCGTAGTCCAGGGATTCTTCCTGGATCCTGCCGCGTTGATAGCCGGTCTCCATCGCTCCTAGCACCCCGCCCCGCTCGGAGATCGCCTCGAATTCCTTCAGCACCGCCTCCTCGACGAGGTCGGTCAGCTCCTCGATGATGAACGAACCCTGGTTCGGGTTCTCGTTCTTGCCCAGGCCCCATTCCCTGTTGATGATGAGCTGGATCGCCATCGCCCGGCGCACCGACTCCTCGGTCGGCGTCGTGATCGCCTCGTCGTAGGCGTTGGTGTGCAGCGAGTTCGTGTTGTCGTAGGTCGAGATCAGCGCCTGGAGCGTGGTGCGGATGTCGTTGAAGGCGATCTCCTGGGCGTGCAGCGAGCGTCCCGAGGTCTGCGAGTGGAACTTGAGCCGCTGGCTGCGCTCGCTCGCGCCGTACTTCTCCTTCATCGCGACCGCCCAGATGCGGCGCGCGACGCGCCCGAGCACCGCGTACTCCGGATCCATCCCGTAGCTGAAGAAAAAAGACAGGTTCGGCGCAAAATCGTCGATCTTCATTCCGCGCGCGAGGTAGGCCTCGACGAAGGTGAAGCCGTTCGCGAGCGTGAAAGCGAGCTGCGAGACCGGGTTCGCGCCGGCCTCGGCGATGTGATAGCCCGAAATGGAGGCCGAGTAGAAGTTGCCGATGCCGTGCTCGATGAAGTATTCCTGGATGTCGCCCATCACCTTGAGCGAGAACTCGGTGGAGAAGATGCACGTGTTCTGGCCCTGGTCCTCCTTGAGGATGTCCGCCTGCACCGTGCCGCGCACCGTTGACAGGGTCTGAGCTTTGATCCGCGCGCGTTGGTCCGGAGCCGGCTCGCCGCCTTTTTCCCGCTTGAGCTTGTCGATCTGCTGGTCGATCGCCGTGTTGAAAAACATCGCGAGAATGGCCGGCGCGGGGCCGTTGATGGTCATGCTGACGCTGGTCGCCGGGTCGAGCAGGTCGAAGCCCGAGTAGAGCACCTTCATGTCGTCGAGCGTGGCGATCGAGACGCCCGAGTTGCCGACCCTCCCGTAGATATCCGGGCGCAGATCGGGGTCGAAGCCGTAGAGCGTCACCGAATCGAACGCGGTCGAGAGGCGCTTCGCCGGCATGTCCTTCGACAGCAGGTGAAAGCGCCGGTTGGTCCGGAACGGATCGCCTTCGCCCGCGAACATGCGCGTGGGGTCTTCGTTTTCGCGCTTGAAGGCGAACACGCCGGCGGTAAACGGGAACGAGCCGGGCAGGTTCTCGCGCATCCGCCACTTGAGTATCTCGCCGTGATCCTCGAACGAAGGCAGCGCGACCTTGGGCACCTTGGTCCCGGAAAGCGAAGTCGTGTTGAGCCGGGTGCGGATTTCCCTGTCGCGGATCCTGACCACGTTCTCGTCGCCGGCGTAGCTTCTCTTCGTCTCCGGCCAATCGTCGAGCAGCTCCTTGGAGCGCGGCTCGAGCTTCGCGCTCCTCTCCTCGATAAGCGAGTCAAGCTCCCTCAAAGCCTCGTCACTCCCGCGCAAGCGGGAGTCCAGAGACGTTTCTGTGGAGTCACTGGATCCCCGCTTTCGCGGGGATGACATCGACTCAAGCAGCATGCCCTTCGTCGCAGTCAACTGCTGGCGCTCGCGGGCGATCTTCGACTGTTCCTGCGCGCGACGGTGATAGCCGCGCACCGTCTCGGCGATCTCGGCGAGATAGCGCACCCGCGCGGACGGGACGATCGCGTTCCTGCCCGAGGAAGCGCGGACCGGTACCGCGGGCAGCGCGCCGGGCTTCGTCTTCAGCCCGAATTCGGCGAGCTTCGGCAGCATGCCCTGGTAGAGCGCGGTGACGCCGTCGTCGTTGAAGCGCGAGGCGATCGTGCCGTACACCGGCATCTGCTCGGCCGGCTCGCCGAAGAGCTTGCGGTTGCGCTGGACCTGCTTTCTCACGTCGCGCAGCGCGTCCTCCGCTCCTCGCCGGTCGAACTTGTTGACCGCGATGAAATCGGCAAGATCGAGCATGTCGATCTTCTCGAGCTGGCTCGCCGCGCCGTACTCGGGGGTCATGACGTAGAGCGATACGTCGACGAGCGGCACGATCGCGGCGTCGCCCTGGCCGATTCCGGAGGTCTCCACGACGATCAGGTCGAAGCCGGCCACGCGGCATGCGGCGATCGCATCGGCGAGGGCCGCGGAGACTTCGGTGCCCGCCCCGCGGGTGGCGAGCGAGCGCATGAATACGCGCGCGCCGTTTTCTCCGGGTCCGATGGCGTTCATGCGGATGCGGTCGCCGAGCAGCGCCCCGCCGCTCTTGCGCCGCGACGGATCGACCGCGAGCACGGCGATATCGAGACGGTCGTCCTGGTCGAGCCGGAAGCGGCGGATCAGCTCGTCGGTCAGCGAGGACTTGCCCGACCCGCCGGTGCCGGTAATGCCGAGCGCGGGGACGGCCAGTGCGTCGGCCTCCTTCAGCACCTGCTCTCGCAGCCTCGCCGCCTGGCCGTTCTCCAGCGCCGTGATCATTCGCGCGAGCGAGCGGCGGTCTCCCGATTTCACCGCCTTCAGGTCCTTCGGCGCGTGCTGCGAGAGATCCTCGTCGCAGCGGGAGAGCATGTCGTCGACCATGCCCTGCAGGCCCAGCTTCCGGCCGTCCTCGGGCGAATAGATGCGCGCGACGCCGTAAGCCTCGAGCTCGCTGATTTCCTCGGTCACGATCACCCCGCCGCCGCCGCCGAACACTTTGATGTTCTCCCCCCCTCGCTCGCGCAGGAGGTCGATCATGTACCTGAAGTACTCGACATGGCCGCCCTGATACGAGGAAACCGCGACGCCCTGCACGTCCTCCTGCAGCGCGGCGGTGACGACCTCCTCGGCCGAGCGGTTGTGGCCGAGGTGGATGACCTCGCAGCCGCTCGCCTGCAGGATGCGGCGGATGATGTTGATGGAGGCGTCGTGTCCATCGAACAGCGACGCCGCCGTGACGAAGCGGATCTTGTTTTTCGCCTTGTATTCGGTGCGCTGAGCGCCTGCGCTCAAGTCTGTCATGGCTGCCCCGGAAGGTCCTCGCCCGCGGAGGAAAAAAGCCTACGTGACGTTTACGTTAACGTCAAGAAATTCCGTCCCTGATCCCTGAATCAGCATACTGCGTTCAGACCGCGGCGCGGCGCAGCCTCAAGGCGTTGACCACCACCGATACCGAGCTCGCGCTCATCGCCGCCGCCGCGATCATCGGGTTGAGGAGAAGCCCGGTCCACGGAAACAGCACTCCGGCGGCGATCGGCACGCCGAGCGCGTTGTAGACAAAGGCGAGAAACAGGTTCTGGCGGATATTGCGCATGGTGGCGCGGGAAAGCCGGCGCGCCCGCGCGATGCCGCGCAAGTCGCCCTTCACCAGCGTGATGCCCGCGCTCTGGATCGCGACGTCCGCCCCGGTGCCCATGGCGATGCCGACCTCGGCCTGCGCGAGCGCCGGCGCGTCGTTCACGCCGTCGCCCGCCATCGCCACGGCGCGGCCCTGCGCGCGCAGCGCTCTCACCACTTCGCCCTTCTGCTGCGGCAGCACGTCGGCGCGGACCTCGGCGATGCCAAGGCGCTCTGCCACGGCCTTGGCCGTGACTTCGTTGTCGCCGGTCAGCATCACGACCCGTATGCCTTCCTCGGCGAGCGTTTTCAGCGCCTCAGGCGTGGACGCCTTGATGGGATCGGCCACGCCCAGGATGCCGGCGATCCGTCCGTCTTCGACGAGAAATACCACGGTCTCGCCGTTCCGGCGCAGCGAGTCGGCCCGGTCCTTCAATGTCTGCGGCACCTTCGCAAGCGATCCGGCAAAGCGCAAGTTGCCGAGCGCGACGCGCCGACCTTCGAGCGTTCCCTCGACACCCTTTCCCGTCACCGCGTTGAACCCCTCCACCGGAAGAAGCGGTGCGCCGCGATCTTTTGCGCCTTGGAGGATCGCTGCGGCAAGCGGATGCTCGCTCCCGCGCTCGAGGCTCGCCGCGATCCGCAGCATGCGTTCTTCGTCGACGCCGTCGGCCGCGATCACCGACGCGAGCTTCGGCTTGCCCTCGGTGAGCGTGCCGGTCTTGTCGACGACCAGAGTGTCTATTCGTTCCATGCGCTCGAGCGCCTCGGCATTACGGAACAGCACTCCGGCCTGCGCGCCGCGGCCGGTGCCCACCATGATCGACATGGGCGTGGCGAGACCCAGCGCGCAGGGGCAGGCGATGATCAGCACCGACACCGCGCTTACCAGAGCGAACGCCATCGCCGGCGGCGGCCCGTAAATCGACCACACGAAAAAGGCGACGACGGCTGTCCCCACGACCGCGGGAACGAAAATGGCGGAAACCACGTCGGCAAGCTTCTGAATCGGCGCGCGGGTGCGCTGCGCCTCCGCGACCATGTGCACGATCTGCGCGAGCAGCGTTTCGGCTCCGATGCGCTCGGCCCGCATGACAAAGCTTCCGGTGCCGTTGATCGTCCCGCCGGTGAGCTTGGCGCCCGCGTTCTTCTCCACCGGCAGCGGCTCGCCGGTGACGAGCGACTCGTCCACGCTCGAGTGCCCCTCGAGCACGACACCGTCCACGGGCACTTTCTCGCCCGGGCGCACGCGCAAGCGGTCGCCCCTCACGACAAGCTCGAGCGCTACTTCCTCATCGTTGCCGTCCGGTCGGATGCGAATCGCCGTATCGGGCGCGAGCTTGATCAGCGCGCGGATGGCGTTGCTCGTGTTGTCCCGGGCCCGTAGCTGCAGCACTTCGCCGAGCAGCACCAACACGGAAATCACCGTCGCCGCTTCGAAGTAGAGCCCCACGTGCTCCGAGGCGTCGCGAAACGCCGCCGGAAAAACGCCCGGCGCGAGCAGCGCGAACGCGCTGTACGCGAAGGCCACTCCGGTTCCCAGCGCGATCAGCGTGTACATGTTGAGGCTGCGCGACACGAGCGAATTCCAGCCGCGCACGAAAAACGGCCACGCCGCCCAGAGCACGACCGGGATCGAGAAGAGGAACTGCACCCAGCCCGATACCGAAGCGCTCATGAAGCGGTGCAGACTCAATCCGATATGTCCGGACATCTCGAGAGCGAAGACCGGCACCGTCAGTACGAGGCCGATCCAGAACCGCCGCGTCATGTCGAGAAGCTCCGGATTGGGCCGCTCGTCCGCACTCGCCAACACGGGCTCTAGCGCCATGCCGCATTTGGGGCAGTTGCCGGGACCGACCTGCCGGATTTCGGGGTGCATCGGGCAGGTGTAGATCGCGCCGGGCGCCGTCCCAGGCGGCTTCTCCTTTTCGAGGTAGCGCCTCGGATCAGCGGAAAACCTTTCCATGCAGCGCGTGCTGCAGAAATAGTAGGTCGTCCCGTCGTGCGAAACGGATTTCGCCGGGTCGGCGGCGACTTTCATGCCACAGACGGGGTCGACAAGGCTCTTGTCGCCGATGCGGTGGTGACCATGGTGTTGGTGCGTCATTCAATCCTCAAAGGAGGTTTTGCTATAATACCCCGCCTGGGTATTATACCCAGTGGGGGTATAAGCGCAAGATTTCCGGTCACAAGAGGAATTCGATGTCAGCGATCGCCAGGCGCAGCTCAAGCAAGCACGTCGTCCAGCCCGACAAGGCGACGCTTCTCAACCGCTTGCGGCGCATCGAAGGCCAGATGCGCGGCGTGGCGAAGATGGTCGAGGAGGACCGCTATTGCGTCGATATCCTGACGCAGGTCAGCGCGGTGCAATCCGCGCTCGACGCGGTTGCGATGGAGCTGCTCGAGAGCCACACCCGCGGCTGCGTTCATGACGCGGTCAAGGCGGGCGATGCCAAGAAGAGCCTCGCTGAGCTGATGGCGGTCGTGAAGAAACTGGTGCGCTGACAACGGTTGCGTTTCCGTCCGCCGCTGGAGAGCCGAGGGAAGATGCCTCAGGGCGAGGAGCAGCCGACATCGTGCTTGCGGTCGGTGCGGCACTCGTGCACCTGCCGATTCGCGAGTCGCGGCTGGCGCCCCGCGCGTTGCCCGCCTGAACGTCAATCGTCACGCGTCGCCGCGACGCCGGGCACCACGTCGTCACCGTAGGCGGATTTCCAGCGCTTGGCGATCTGTTCGTTCTCATCGAGACGGTGGCCGGGCAGTCCGTCTTCGACATGCCAATTGGCGATGCGGCTTTCGACGGCGTAATGCGAGATCGGCGTCAAGGCCGAAGGATTGTCGAGACTGCCAACCGACAAATCCATGTTGGTCGAGTCGTTGAACTCGAAACTCAGCGGCGTGCCGCAGCGATCGCAGAAGCCGCGGCGCGCGATCTTCGACGACACGTAGTACGCGGGCGGCTGGAGCCACCTCACCTCGCTCTTGCGCAGGTTCATGAACGCGGCACGCGTGTTGCCGAAGGCCAGCTGGCACATGCGGCAATGGCAGTAGTAGCCGTCGCGGTGATCGGACCGGGCTTCATAGCGGACCCGGCCGCAGAGGCAGCCGCCGGACAGCGGGGGCAGCGGGGCGGTGGTTTCTTGCTGGGACATCGACGATCGCGCCGCCACCGGTCTTCAGTCGTCGCCCCGCTCGAACAATTCGAGTTTGACCGACTTGCCCATCCGGTAATAGCCCGCAGGGCTCGGATGGATTCCGTCGCCGCAGTTGAACTCCGGGACAAGCAGATCCGGATTGGCCGGCTGGCGCACCACCTTGTCGAAATCGATCACGGCGTCGAACGGTGCCCTCGTGCGGATCCATTGATTCACCGCATTGCGGATCGCCGTCTTTGCATCATTCCAGCCGGTATTGGTGCCCGAAGGCGGCACGTTATGGCGGGGGATGATCGTGACACCGTAGATCTTCAGCCCCCTCGCGTGGACCCGGTCAATGATGTCCTGCATTCCGTTGATGACCTGTGCCGCGGAAGCCTCACGGCGGATGTCGTTCGTCCCCTCGAAGAGCACCACGTGCGAGACCCCTGAATGCGAGAACACGTCGCGATCGAGGCGCTCCAGCCCGGGCGTGCTGTCGGGCGGAGGCTGGAGATTCTGGCGCGTGATGGTGTTGCCGCCGATGCCCTCGTTGACGATCGCGCGGCGTCCCCCCGACCGATTGCCCTCGGCAAGATCGAGCCGCACCGCGAGCCAGTTCTCCCAGCGGTCGTGCGCGTCGAGAGTCGAGCAGGTGCCGTCGGTGATCGAGTCCGCGAAGGCGACCACGGCGCTGGTCGAGGACGGCGAGAAGACGTCGACCGACTTGAGCCAGTAGGTCGAGGTAAACGTTCCCGTAAACGGCGTCCTGCCCTCATCCGCGGTGAAATCGCCCGACCCCGGCGCGCTGACGTAGTTCGTCACCACTGCTCCACCGTGACGGCTGGGGTTTACGCTCGTCCCGGGGATGTAGAGGTTCACGGCGACGTCCTGCTCGGCTTGGACGGTGAGCGCGACCGGATCGCTGTACGCGCCGCCACCAGCCGGGATCGTCACTGAATCCGCGCCGCCGAACGTCACGGACCGGGTGGATCCAGCGGCGACCAGCGCACCCTGCACGCGGTGGGCTACCGAAGCCTTGCCGATCGTCACGGCGTCCGCGCCGAACGTGTTGTCGAGGCGGATGCGGATGAGCTGGCCGGGGATCGTGACGCGGGCAAATTGCCGGACGGTGGCATTGGTCACGGTCGCGGGCGGCACGTTGGGCTGCTGCGAAGTACCCCACGCCGTGACCCAGCGCCCGCCGTGGTCGTCGGCGAAGGCGGGCGTGCACAAGAGCACGATGGAGAGACAGGCGAATGCACGGACTGCAATGGTCAGCTTTCTCCCGGACATGGTGTTCCCCTTTCGACGCGATTTTCGAATCTTCCCTTCGCTGATCACAGGCGAGGTCGTCCAATTGGTTGCCGTCGAAGCATGGACGACCTCGATCCCCTCTGCGCTCGTCAGTCCTCGCGGTGCGATCAGTGGTGGGCGGGCGCGAACGGCGCAATGTCGACCGCCAACCCCATCGCGTTGTACCCCGCATGGTTCGGATGGAGATAGTCCCACGGCAACTGCGTGAACTGGCTGTTGGGCAGATATTTCGCCTTCATGTTACCCAGCGCGGCGGGATCCGGATCGCGTGTCGCGGCGTCGAAATCCACGACCCCGTCGAAGTTCCCCGGCGTGCGAATGAATTGATTGAGAATCAGGCGGCCTGCCTCGACGGCGGCGCCGTTGTCCACCGTGGCCAGGAAGCTCGGGAAATGGATCAAATCCCAACCCTGCGCCGGATTGTTCAAGCCCAATGCAGAGACCACGGTGGCGCCATAGACCTTGACGCCCTCGCGATGAAGCCGCCTGACGACATCCTGATATCCGGCGATGATCGCCTGCGGCGTGTGGATGACAGGGTTCTCGACGGGATTCGCCGCAGCGCCGTACCCAGCGCCGAGGTCGTTGATGCCCTCGAGCCAGATGACATGCGTCAGCCCGGACAGCCCGAGCACGTCTCGGTCGAGCCGGTCGACGGCGGCGGGGCCTGAGGCGGCGTTGGCAACGACCGGATTGATGACCCGGTTGCCGCCGATCGCTTCGTTGACGATGCTGACCTTGTTTCCATACGCGTCGTGCAGCCGGCGCGACAGCACGTTGGCCCAGCGGTCGTTGCCGTTGAAGGTCGTGTGCGTCCCGTCGGTGATCGAGTCGCCGAAGGCGCAGATGACGACCGTGTCGGCCGAGGCCATTACGTCGAGCGTGGCGAGGAAGAACCAGCTGGCAGTGGTGTACACGTAGGCGAACCCGTCAGCATCGTAGGTGTGATCGCCGGTGCCCGGCCCCGTGATGTACGAGGTCGTGTTGGCGCCCGAGTGATACGTCATGTGGCCGCTGTCGCCCTGGATGGAGTAGCTGATCGCCAGGTTGCGCCCCTGGATCAGCGGATCATCGGCGCTCCTCACCCAGGGGAGGTGAACGGCGTCGCTCCACATCTCCTGGCCGGCCGGGATCGTCACCGAGAGGGACCGGCCGAACGTCACGGGCCTGACGGTGCCATGGACGACATTGCCCGCGTACTCCTGCAGCGCGATGGTGGTCGAGTCGAGGGTCAGCGGTTGGTTCCCGAAGACATTGGAGAACCGGACTCGCATCGTGTTGCCCCACAGGTCGGGCTTGACGATGGAGCGAATGGTCTGATCGTGCGCCCCGCTTGTGTTCGCGTTGGGAAAGGGGAACGCGAGGTCAGGTTGGATGTTGGCGGTGGTGAACCGCGTCGGAGAGGGCGCCAGCGCCTGGTTCTGCGGCACCGGGGCGACGTACACGAAATATGCTGCGGGAGACGTAGCCCAGCTGGCCACCCAGTGCTGGGGGCCTCGATCATCACCTCTGTCGGCGAGGGCCGCCGGGGCGATGCCCAGACTGAGCAGGGCGAGCAGTGCCACCGCGGCAGAAAAATGTCGACGCGCGCATCTCCCGAGCGAGAAGCGAACTGGACGACCGGTATTCATCATGATGCCCCCTTTCAAGAAACGGATAGTAGAATCAATTCGCCGCTGAAGCCATGGCGGCTCGCTGGCGCGCCGCAATCCGGTGCTTGAACCTGTCCTGAACGGTCTACATCGGTCTTATGCTAATTTCGCTCCCCCTTGTGCGCCCCTAAGCGGCGCGATCGGAACGACTCTAGTGGTAAATTGCTGAGCAGTCAATTCCAGCCGCCGCAGCAAGGCATGGCCTGTCGCACACCGCGGTAGATCCGGGGCGTTGTCCTCGTTCAGCAGCTCAGGAAGAGCCGCGGCGGCGCCGCCACAGCCACATCACCGCGGGAAACGCCCACACCAGCAATGTCGCCACGCCCAGCGTGCCCGCGACCGGCCGCTCGAAGAAGGCGAGGAAACGCCCGTCGGCCTTGATCATCGAGCTGATGAAGTTCTCCTCGAGCATCGCGCCGAGCACGATGCCGAGGATCGCGGGCGCCACCGGGAAGCCGTTTTCCTCCATGAGCCACGCGACGACGCCGGAGACCAGCATGACGAGCACGCCGAAAGCGGAGTTGTTGATGGCGAAGGCCCCGACGATGCAGAAGAGCAGGATCACCGGCATCAGCACCTCGCGCGGCACGCGCAGCATCTGCTTCGCGCATTTGATCGCAGCGACACCCAGCGGCAACATCAGCAGGTTCGCGAGCACGAAAACGATGAAGATCGCGTAGATGCTCGGCGCGTTCTGCATGAATGCGGTCGGCCCCGGATTGAGCCCCTTGATGTAGAGGACGCCGATCACGATCGCGGTGATGGAATCGCCCGGAATGCCGAAGACGAGGGCCGGGATCCATGCGCCGGCGAGCGCGCTGTTGTTCGCCGCGCCCGCCTCGACGATCCCTTCCACGTGGCCGGTGCCGAACTTCTCCGGCTCCTTCGAGAACTTCTTCGACATCGCGTACGACATCCATGCCGCGATGTCCGCGCCCGCCCCGGGCAGCGCGCCGATGAGCGTCCCGAGCGTGCTTCCGCGCAGGATCGCCGCGGGATATTTCCGGATGAGACGCCACATGCCGGCGAAGACGTTGCCGACGTGCACCTTCGCCATCTCCCACGGCTCGTCGATCGAAGAGGCGTTGCGCAGGATCTCGGAGACCGCGAACATGCCGATCATCATGGGGATCAGCGTGAGGCCGCCGGCGAGCTCGGCGTTGCCGAACGTGAAGCGCGGGTACGCCGCCGGATTGTCGAGGCCGACCGACGAGACGAGAAGTCCGAGCAGCAGCGAGACGAGTCCCTTCAGCGGATTGCCGACGGCGATGAAGACCGCGCAGGTGAGGCCCAGCAGCACGAGCCAGAAATATTCGAAGGTGCCGAACTTGAGCGCCACCTCCGCGAGCGAAGGCGCCGCGACGATCAGCACCGCGGTTCCGAAGAGCCCGCCGATGACCGAGAAGACGAGCCCCGCGCCGAGCGCGACCTCGCCCTGCCCCTTCTTCGTCATCGCGTAGGCCTCGTCGGTGTACGCGGCGGAGGCGGGAGTCCCCGGCATGCGCAGGAAGCAGCTCGGGATGTCGCCCGCGAAGATCGCCATCGCGGTCGCGGTCACGATGGACGCGAGCGCGGGCACCGGCGGCATGAAGAACGTGACCGGAACGAGGAGCGCCGTCGCCATCGTCGCGGTGAGCCCCGGCACGGCGCCCACGAACAAGCCGAAGAGCGCCGAGGCGAGCATCACCCACATCACATAGGGATCGAAGACGAGGGCGAAGGCGGCGGCGAGGTTCGCCATGCTAGAAGGCGAAGCGCTCGAAGACGCCCCACGGCAACGGAATGCGCAGCACCTTGTAGAACGCGAGGTGGATTGCCATCGGCGCGACGATGGCGACCGCGATCGTGACCGGCCAGCGCGCGCCGAGGATCCGCAGCCACGCGAGGAGCAGGATCAGCCCCGCGAGATGGAATCCGAGCGCGTTCGACGCCACGACATAGAACGCGAGCCCGGCGATGACGGCCGCGAATCCCGCGACCGGCCGCCGTCTTCGCGTCCAGTCGTCCAGCGCGACCCACGCGGCGTGGCTGTGCACGCCCTCGAAAACCAGCGCCGCGCCGCACAGCGCGAGACCGGCCGCGACGATTCCCGGAAACCACGCCGGCCCGAACTTCTGGCCGGGCATCTCGGGATAGCCCTGGATGTGCCACAGGATGACGAGGCCCAGCGCGATCAGCGCCGAGCCCGTCACCGCGTCATTGATTTTCACGAACTGCGGCTTCGCGGATTCACGCCGCGCGCATCGCGCCGCCCCTCACTTTGCGATTCCGGTCGCCTTCATCACCGCGCCGAGGTCGGCGTCGGATTTCGACACGAAGCGCACGCCGTCATCCGGCCCGTACCAGATGACGCCGTAACCGCGCGCCGCCATGAAGCCGCGGAACTCCTTCGATTCGTGGACTTTCTTCAGCGCCGCGACGAGCTTCGCCTGGATGTCGTGCGGCAGGCCCTTCGGCGCGGCGATCGCACGCCACGCCGCCATGCTCCAGTTGCTGCCGAGCTCCTGCTTGAGCGTCGGCAGGTTCGGATACAGCGCCGGCGGATTCGCGTCCATGATCGCGAGCGCGCGCACCTTGCCCGCGTCGATGAGCGAGCGCGCCTCCGGGATCGAGCACGGAACGACCTCGACGCCGCCGGAGACGAGATCCTGTAGGCCCGGCGCCGCGCCGTTGGACGGCACCCACGGCACCGCCGCGGGATCCATTCCCTGGTCCTTCAGCAGGCCCGCGAGCGCGAGATGCCAGATGCCGCCCTGCCCCGTGCCCGACGCCTTGAACTTGCCCGGGTTCGCCTTCACCGCCGCGAGCAGATCCTTGAGCGACTTGTACGGCGCATCGGCGCGCACATTGACGCCCGCCGGATCGGCATTCACGACGCCGATCAGCGTGTAATCGTTCGCCGAAAGGTTCGTGAGCCCGACCCAATGCATCATGCCGATCTCGACCGTGATCATGCCGATGGTGTAGCCGTCGGGCGGGCTCGACGCGATCGCCTGGTGCCCCACCACGCCCGAGCCGCCGGTGCGGTTCACGACGTTCACGGGCTGGCCGAGCTCCTTCTCGAGGAGGCTGCCGATGATGCGCGCGGTGGCGTCGGTTCCACCGCCGGCACCCCACGGCACGATCAGCGTGACGGGGCGCTCGGGATAGGCGGCGAACGACGGCGCGGCGAAGCAGGTGAGCGCAAGCGCGAGCGCGCGTGCGGCCCGGACGATGGCACGCATGGATCTCCTCCTCTGAGTTAGGATCGTGCTGCGCGTGAGCTTAGCTGCTTCCGGGCTTGCGTGCCAATCCGGCTTGATTCCCGATTCCTTGATCATCTTGGCCCACGTCGGAATCTCGGACTTGATGACGGCTGCGAACTCATCGGGTGAGTTGCCGATCGCCTCCAAGCCGAGATCGGCGAACTTGGCGCGCACGTCGGGCTGTGCGAGCGCCTTGACGGTTTCGAGATGGAGCTTGCGAAATCAAAGCACCTCCGAGCCTATTCGACGGTGACGGATTTCGCCAGATTCCTCGGCTTGTCCACATCGTTGCCGCGCTCTAGCGCCGCGTGGTAGGCGAGCAGTTGCAGCGGAATAGTGTGCAGGATGGGCGACAACAGTCCGGCATGGTCCGGCATGCGGATGACGTGCACCCCTTCGCCGTCGGTCATCTTCGTGTCCTGGTCGGCGAACACGTGCAGCTCGCCGCCGCGCGCCCGCACTTCCTGGAGGTTCGATTTCAGTTTCTCGAAGAGCGCGTCCTTGGGGGCGATCGCGATCACGGGCATGTCCTGGTCCACCAGCGCGAGCGGCCCGTGCTTCAATTCTCCCGCGGCGTAGGCTTCGGCGTGGATGTAGGAGATTTCCTTGAGCTTGAGCGCCCCTTCCATCGCGATCGGATAGTGGATTCCGCGGCCGAGAAAGAGCGCGTGATGGCGCCGCGCGAACTTCTTCGCCCATTTCTCCACTTGCGGCTCGAGCTCAAGCACGCGCTGGAGGGCCAGGGGAAGATGCCTCAGCGCGACGAGCAGCTGCGCCTCGCGCTCGGGCGGGAGCCTGCCGCGGAGCTTCGCGAGGACCATGGTGAGGAGCACCAGCACCGCAAGCTGGGTGGTAAAGGCCTTGGTCGAAGCGACGCCGATCTCGGGTCCCGCGCGGGTCAGGAAGCGCAAGCTCGACGCGCGCACCAGCGCCGACTCGGGGACGTTGCAGATCGTGAGGCAATGCCGGTGCCCGAGCGACTTGGCGTGCTGGAGCGCGGCGTTCGTGTCGGCGGTCTCGCCGGATTGGGAAATCGTGACGACCAGCGCCTTCGGGTTGGGGACCGACTCCCGGTAACGGTATTCGCTCGCGATCTCGACGCTCGTAGGGATGCCCGCGACGCCCTCCAGCCAGTAGCGCGCCACCATGCCGGCGTGAAGGCTCGTGCCGCAGGCGAGAATCAGCACGGCCTCGGCCTGCCGCAGGACGCCCTCGGCCTCCGCGCCGAAGAGCTGCGGCGACAGCGATTGCGCCCCGGTCACCATCTCCAGGGTGTTCGCCACCGCCATCGGCTGCTCGAAGATCTCCTTCTGCATGTAATGGCGGTACAGCCCCAGCTCGACCGCATCGGCGGTGAGCTGCGACACGTGGACCGGGCGGCTCACCGCCTTGCCGTGAAAATCGGTCACGCGCGCGCCCTCGAGCGTTATTTCGGCGCAATCGCCGTCCTCGAGATAGATCACGCGCCGCGTGACCTGGATAAGCGCCGAGGTGTCCGAGGCGGCGAAGTTCTCGCCTTCGCCCAAGCCGAGGAGCAGGGGCGCGCTGTGGCGCGCGACCACGAGCCGCGCCGGATCGGATTCGTCGATCACCGCGATGGCGTAGACGCCGACCAGCTCGGCGACGCCTGCGCGCACCGCGTCGAAAAGCGCGCTCCCCTTCTTCAGATGGGAATGAACGAGATGCGCGATAACCTCGGAGTCGGTGTCCGAGACGAACACATAGCCCTTCGCGCGCAGCTTCGCGCGGAGCTCCTCGTGGTTTTCGATGATGCCGTTGTGCACGACCGATACCCCGCCCGAGACGTGCGGATGGGCGTTCTTCTCCGAAGGCACGCCGTGCGTCGCCCAGCGGGTGTGCGCGATGCCGACGTCTCCGGAGAAGCCTTGCGCCCCGGCGAGCTTTTCCAGCTCGGCGACGCGGCCGGTCGAGCGCACGCGCCGGAGCATCGCGTGCGAGCCTCCCGCCGCCTTGCCGTCGAGCACCGCGACCCCGGCGGAATCGTAGCCGCGGTACTCAAGCCGCTTCAGCCCCTCGATGAGGATCGGAACGACGTTGCGCTTGGCGATCGCGCCGACTATCCCGCACATGTGCTCAATTCTCTTCCTTTTTTTTAGGCCGCGTCCACCCGGGAACGGTCGTCTGCTTTACCCGCGAGAGCGTGAGCTCTCCGGGGGGGGCGTCCTTGGTGAGCGTGGTTCCGGCGCCGAGCGTTGCGCCCTTGCCCACCCGCACCGGGGCGACAAGCTGGGTGTCCGAGCCGATGGAGACGTCGTCCTCGATGATCGTGCGGTGCTTGTTCGCCCCGTCGTAGTTGCAGGTGATCGTGCCGGCGCCGACGTTGACGTTTCTTCCGATCTCGCTGTCGCCGATATAGGCAAGGTGATTGGCCTTGGAGCCCTCCCCGACGCTGCTCGCCTTGACCTCCACGAAGTTGCCGAGGTGCACGTCGGAGGCCAAGCGCGTGCCCGGCCGGATGCGGGCGTAGGGGCCGATGCGGCAGTTCGCGCCGATGTCGGCGTCTTCGATGTGGCAGAACGGCTCGATGCGCGTGCCGGCCGCGATTCTCGCGTTCTTCAGTACGCAATTTGCGCCGACTGCGACCTGGTCGCCGAGCCGCACGTCACCCTCGAAGATGCAGTTGATGTCAATCGTGACGTCACGGCCGC
>WNGE01006530.1_pt1 | contig 15663 bp, 13 predicted proteins | sample 5400651 | NCBI WGS metagenome assembly WNGE01 (sample SAMN13153370, study PRJNA577476) | soil metagenome | isolation source: 60 cm soil or saprolite under grassland replicate 2 | place: USA:California | collected 2016-06-15 | reverse complement strand
AGCGTCTGGTTCTCCTCTTTGATCCGGACGCTCTCCTTGGCCTCGATGGCCTGGTGCAGGCCCTCCGAGTACCGCCGGCCCTCCAGGACCCGCCCCGTGAACTCGTCGACGATCTTCACCTCGCCCTGGGTCACGATGTAGTCGACGTCCCGCTTGTACAGCTCCTTTGCCCGGATCGCGTTGTACAGGTAGTGAACCAGAGGCGTGTTCACGTGATCGAAGAGGTTCTCGATGCCCAGCTCCTTCTCGACCTTCTCAACCCCGGGCTCCAGGACCGCGACCGTGCGCTTCTGCTCGTCGACCTCGTAGTCCGCGTCGCGCCGCAGGCGAGGGCCCATGCGGGCGAAGGTCTGGTACCACTTCGCCGAGTCGGCCACCATGCCGCTGATGATCAGAGGGGTCCGGGCCTCGTCGATCAGGATCGAGTCCACCTCGTCCACGATGGCGAAGTGGTGTCCTCGCTGGACCATGTCCTCTGTCTGCATGGCCATGTTGTCCCGGAGGTAGTCGAAGCCGAACTCGCTGTTGGTGCCGTAGGTGATATCGGAGGCGTAGGCCGGCCGCCGCTGGTCGGGGGACATCTGGGCCTGGATCAGCCCCACCGACATCCCCAGCGCCCGGTAGATGGGGCCCATCCATTCCGAGTCGCGCTTGGCCAGGTAATCGTTGACGGTGACCAGATGGACGCCCTCGCCCCGGAGCGCGTTGAGGTAGGCCGGGAGGGTCGACACGAGGGTCTTTCCTTCCCCGGTCTTCATCTCGGCGATCTTGCCCTGGTGCAGGACGACCCCACCCATGAGCTGGACGTCGAAGTGCCGCTGCCCGATCGTCCGCCTGGCTGCCTCCCGGACCGAAGCGAAGGCTTCGGGGATCAGGTCTTCGAGCATCTCGCCATCGGCGAGGCGCTGCTTGAACTCCTCCGTCTTTGCCCGAAGCGCCTCGTCCGAGAGCTCCTCGATCTCCGGCTCGAAGGAATTGACGAGCCGGACGTATTCCTCCAGGCGCTTACGCTTGCGCCCTTCACCGAACTGTCCGAGTTTTTCCAGACTTACCAACGAAGACTCCTAGGGGATTTCGGGGGACCGGCCTTTCGATTATAGGGTCGGCCTGGGGGGGAAACGCCTGAGCTTCTCCGAAGCTTCCCTTGTCGGGGGGCTACCGCTCGGCTTCGCCTCGCTACTTGAGCCCCCCGAACCCCCGTCGGGGGGCTACCGCTCGGCTTCGCCTCGCTACTTGAGCCCCCCGAGGCCCGTCCCTACTTGATCTCGAGGAGCTTCTCGCGGACCGCGTAGACCACCGCCTCCATCCGGGAATGCAGGTGCAGCTTCTCCAGGATGTTGCGGATATGGTTCTTCACCGTGTTCTCGGAGATGAACAGCTGCTTGGCGATGTCCCGGTTGTTGAGGCCCTGGGCGACCAACTTGAGGACCTCCATCTCCCTCTCGGTGAGGCGGGGGGCGGGGAGCTGTTGGCGCTCGTCCGCTCGCTTTGACATGGCGGCGAACTCGGCCAGAAGCTTGGCAGCCATCGAGGGCGAGATGCGCGACTGCCCCGCCCACACGGACCTGACCGCGTCGGCCACCTCGTCGATGGAGATCTCCTTGAGCAGGTAGCCGGAAGCCCCCGCCTTGATGGCGTCGTACAGGTCGGCTTCCTCGTCGGAGATCGTGAGCATGAGGATCTTCACGTGGGGGAGGAGATCCTTGATCTGCTGTGTGGCCTCGATACCGGAGCGATGAGGCATCCGGACGTCCATCAAGATCACGTCCGGCATGGTCTCCTGGGCCTTCTGGACCGCCTCGTTCCCGTCACCGGCCTCGCCGGCCACCTCGATGTCCTTCTCCTGCTTGAGGACCATCTGGAGGCCTCGACGGAAGAGGGCGTGATCATCCACGATCAAGACCTTCAGCCTCTCGGCGTCGGCCCTGGATGCCGATTCCCTGGCCACGGACCCCCCGGTTCATAGTGGGGACGGCGTGATCCGGATTGCGTGCCCCGTCAGAACTAGTCTCTCGGAGGATATTAGACCATCGGTCCAGCTTGTCTGCGATCTCGGAGCTTCTCTCGGTACCGGATGATCTGCCGCTCCAGCCGCTGGATCACCTGGTCGAGCGCCGTGTCGACGTCCTGGCCGGACCCCGCCGCCCGAAAGACATGCCGGGCCGTGTCACACGCCACCTCCACCCGGTGGCTCCCGTTGATCCGGGGGTTGTGCTCCTGGGTGATCTCGATCTCCAGCCGCCTCACCCTTGGCTCGAGGCGTTCGATCTTGGCAGTCTTGTGTTCCGCGGTCTTTCGGATCTGATCCGTTATGCGGACGCCCCGGCCCTTGAGGACGAAGTCCACCGTCATACCTCCTTCCGGCCGCGCTCCCGGAGATGCGAAACGGCTCCCGCCTGGCTGACCTGGTCTTTGGCCCCACACTCGCCTGCCGAGGGGTTCGCCGCCGAAGAGGCGGTTTAGCGCCTTCTCCCGAGCGGCCAGGCCGCGCGGGGCAGGACTTACATCTAAGCCGCACCATGCTCAGCGACCAAAGGTCGCCTTACGTGGGTCGTTTTGCCTGCGACTAGCATCGACTACCGGGAGGACCTCCCCCGGGCAACCACAGACCCAGGCGGGAACCACGCCGGATTATAGCAACGGGCCGGGATGCCCTCTCCCAGAGATCTCGCCGCCGTGAGCACGCCGACTTCGGCCGCACCGGCCCGGCGCAACACTGTCGCGCATTCGGCGGCCGTTGCCCCACTCGTGAGCACGTCGTCCACGAGCACGACCCGGGCAGCTTCGGCCCGCCCGACAGCTGCGAAGGCACCCCGCAGGGCGCGGCGTCGTTCGGGCCCTGCCCGGCGGGCCTGGGGGGCCGTCTCGACCGCCCGGCGCAGGAGCGGTCGCATCGGCCACTCCGTCAGGGCTCGGACCGCGAGCGCCAGGATCTCTGCCTGGTCGTACCCGCGCTCCCGCCTGCGTCGCGCTCCGAGCGGTACCCAGGTCAGGACGAATGCCTCGTCCTGCCCAGTGGCTCGGCCGACAGGGGGCGCACGGGCCAGGGCTTCCACCATCGACGGGGCGAACGCCTGGGCCACCTGCGACAGACCCGAGAACTTGAGGCGCATGAGTGCGGACCGCACCGGCCCCTCGTAGAGGAACGCTGAGCGACACCAGTCGATGACCGAAGGCGGGCAATCGGCGCAGAGCCCGATCCACTCCTCGAGCGGTCGACCACATCGCCGGCAACCGGGAGGAGCCAGCAGGGCCACGCGAGCCGCGCAGCCCGTGCAGAAGGGCCAGGGGCTGCGGCCGCATCCCACGCATCGTCTGGGGAAGAGGACGTCCAGCAGGCTGTCGAGCACGCCCGCAGGGTAGCGGCCGCCACCGACAAAACGTCCTGGACAGCAGGCGGGTTGCTGCGGGGTTCCCGCCCGCCTCAGGGAAGTTGCAGCGACAGTAACTCGCCGGCCTCGCCGGAAGGAAGTGTCATCATCACATGAAGCGCCTGCGCCGAGCGCATCAGAGGGTACGTGACCGAGCGTCGCCCTTCGGGGCTTCGTGGCTCCGACAGCCTCGACCCAGCCTCGTCTGGAAGCTGCTCGAGCTCGGCCCCATCGGCGACCAACACGGCCCTGGCCTCGGCCCCAGGCGGCTCGGCCGTGGGCCCCGGGCCACCCGCCGACGGCTGCCACAGCACCGCGGCCGAGTCCCACCCCAGTTCCACCCGCTCCACTTGAAAGGACAGATCGCTCACTCGAACTGTCCTCCCGACATGGATGGTTCCCTTGCGCACGTCGCTGCGCGGCCAGGGGATCGTGAACGAGCGACCCGAGTACGGGTACGACCTGCCCCCGTCCACCCGTAGAGACGACTCCACCACGTACCAGGCCGGTTCCATCTCCGACACCGCGACCTCGAAGGGCACGAACAGGTCTCGGTTGGGAGCGACGTGAAGCTGCCGGTCCTCGAGGACGACGGGTCTTGCCGGGCCGGCCGGGATCCGGGCCACGCGGGCCCAGTCGAACCTGACGGTGTGAGGATCGCCGTCTCCACCCTTGAGTACGAAGGCGCCCTTGATGGAGGCCGGAAACCGCTCGAAGCGAGTCTGAACATGCACGGGCAACTCGCTGGGTTCCACCGCGTGGGAGCCCTTCACGCCGGAACCTCCGAAGCGATCCCTGCGCCCTCCCCCGGCCCGACGCCCCGGCGGGCCAGGCGCCTCAGCGAAGACGGGAACGGAGGGCGGATCACACCCCGGTCGGTGACGAAGGCAGTGATGAGCGCGGCGGGCGTGACGTCGAAGGCGGGGTTGTACGCCTGCGTACCCTCGGGCGCGATGGGGACGCCGAGGGGCTCGGTGACCTCACGCGGGTCGCGCTCCTCGATGACGACCGCGTCGCCGGTGGGGGTGTCGAGGTCAACGGTGGAGAACGAGGCTGCCACATAGAAGGGGATCGCATGATGGGTGGCCAGCACCGCCAGCTGATAGGTACCGACCTTGTTGGCCACGTCGCCGTTCTCGGTGATCCGGTCCGCCCCAACGAGGATGGCGTCCACCAGCCCGCTGGCCATGAGCGACCCCGCCGCAGTGTCGGACACCAATGTCATCGGCACGTTGAAGCGCTGCAGCTCCCACGCGGTGAGCCGGGCTCCCTGCAGCACTGGCCTCGTCTCGTCCACCCATGCATGGATGTCCTTGCCCGCGCGATGGGCCGCCACGATGATCCCTTGGGCTGTCCCCCAGCCTCCGGTAGCCAGCGCGCCCGTGTTGCAGTGCGTGAGGACGTTCGCCTTCTCCGGGAGCAGCTCCTCGCCGAGACGTCCGATCACTTCGCATGAGGCCTCGTCCTCAAAGGCGATCCGAATGGCCTCGTCCATCACCACTCGACGAACGACATCCGCCCCCTCCGAACCCTTCGGCACACCCGATCGAACCGCGCGCCAGCCCGCCTGGATGACTCTTTCCACCGCCCATGAGATGTTGGCTGCGGTCGGCCTGCTCGCCTTCAGCCGCTTTCCGGCCCGCCCCAGATCGCGAAGGACACCTCGTGGTCCTCGCGCCTCGGAACGGCGAGCGGCGAGTCCCATCCCGTAGGCGGCAGCGATCCCGAGAAGCGGGGCGCCACGCACCGCCAAGGTGCGGATGGCCTCGGCCACGTCTTCGGGCTTGCGAGCCTTGAGGTATCGCTCTGCTCTGGGAAGCCTCCGCTGGTCCAGGATCCGGACGATCCCGTCGGCCCACTCGATAGGTCGCACCGGGGCGGTCGACTCGATGTCCCCTACAGCCATGTCTCGTCCCCCGAGACCGCAGAACGGGTCTCCGACCTCACCCTCCAGCCCCTTCCCGCCCTTGCCCCTTGTCCCGGGCCTGGCGCACGGCCAGCTCCAGCGCACGCTCCAGCGAAGCCGCAAACACATAGACGCCGTGCTCGCCGGAGATCACCTCTCCCTCAGGGACTGACCCGGGCGGATGGGCATGGACAACGGCCCCTGGGCCACGTTCCCGGTAGAAACCTCGGTGCACGGCAAGGTCGCTCGAGGCCCCATCCAAGGCGTCCTCCATCAGGCCCGCCACGAGGTGCCCCCTCCCAAGCTCTTCCAGAGGAGCTCCAGCCCGTGTGATGACGATCCTCTTCCCGTCGAAGATCGAGAGGTTCCCTTCCGTCCCTCTGACCAACCCGAGCGAGAAGAGCGCCCGGCCCGCCGATCGAAAGGAGTCCGTTTCGTCCCCTCGTCCCGCCGACCCGGTTTGGGATCCCTTCGTGCCCTTTCCCTGCCTCACGTCCCTCTTCTCACCAGACCTTCAGGTGCCGTGCTCCCATGAGGCTATGTAGCCCTTCTGCTCCTCGGTGAGCTGGTCGATGCCGACGCCCATGGCAGCGAGCTTGAGCTTGGCCACCTCTCGATCGATCTCCTCCGGCACCCCGTGGACCCTGGTCTCGAGGTGGCCCCTGTTCTGGACGATCCACTCGACGGACAGGGCCTGATTGGCGAACGACATGTCCATCACCGCGGCCGGATGGCCCTCCGCGGCGGCCAGGTTGATCAACCGGCCCTCCCCGAGCAGGTTGATACGTCGCCCGTCCGCCATCCGATATTCGTCAACGAACTCCCGGACGCGTCGGACCTGCGTGGCCAGCTCGGCCAGAGCCTGCTTGTCGATCTCCACGTCGAAGTGGCCCGAGTTGGCCAGGATGGCTCCGTCCTTCATCAGTTCGAAGTGCTCCCCCCGCAGGACGCCTGTATCCCCCGTCACGGTCACGAATACGTCGCCGATCCGCGCTGCCTCTCGGATCGGCATGGCCTCGAATCCCTCCATGACCGCCTCGAGCGCCCTCAAGGGTTCCACCTCGGTGACGATCACCCGGGCGCCCAGACCTCTGGCGCGGGAGGCCACGCCCTTGCCGCACATCCCGTAGCCGCACACGACCACGGCCCTGCCCGCCAGGAGCCGGTTGGTGGCCCTGATGATCCCGTCGATCGTGGACTGGCCGGTCCCGAACCGATTGTCGAACATGTGCTTCGTGTCGGCGTCGTTGACCGCGACGATGGGATATGCGAGAACCCCGGCCGCAGCCATTGCCTTGAGCCGGATCACACCGGTCGTCGTCTCTTCCGTTCCTCCCAGCAGCTCCTTCAGCTGGTCCGGTCGCTCCTTGTGCAGAGTGGTCACCAGGTCGCACCCGTCGTCCATGGTTATGTGGGGGTGGAAGTCCAGGACTTCGTTGATGTGCCGGTAGTACGTGTCGTTGTCTTCACCTTTGATCGCGTAGACCCGGATGTCGTCTTCGCACAGGGCAGCGGCGGCATCATCCTGGGTGGAGAGAGGATTCGAGGCGCACAGCGCGACCTCCGCCCCTCCGGCCACCAGCGTACGGATGAGATTCACCGTCTCCGTGGTCACGTGCAGGCAGGCCCCGATCCCGGTGCCGGCCAAGGGCTTCTCCTTCTCGAACCGCTCCCGAACCTGAGCCAGCACGCCCATCTCCTGGTTGGCCCACTCGATCCTCGTTCGCCCCTTCTCCGCCAGGGTCAGGTCCTTCACGTCACAGTCCATCGCTCCTCCTGTCGGGTTCTTGCCCTGGTGATACCGTGAAACCGATGGCCTCAAGTAGCGTAGCGGTAGGCCACCAAGAGTGTCTCCATCATGACCCTTCCCCCACCCCGGCGCCCAGCCGGGGGACGAGCCGGGCCATCAATGCTCGCAGGTGTAGGCTCGCCTCTTTCGCCGCTCCCAGCACGCTTTCGTGGGTGCTCTCGGTGCCCGCCACGTTGGTGATGCACGAGATCCCCAGCACCCGCAGACCGAGCGCAACGGCCGCGACGGCCTCGGGAACCGTCGACATGCCGACGGCGTGCGCCCCCGCCTTGGCCAGGAACCGCGTCTCGGCCGGGGTCTCGTACGTGGGCCCGGGCAACGCGGCATACACTCCTTTGGCCACGTCGATCCCCTCATCGCGCGCCGCTTGCTCGGCCATTGCCAGGAGGTCGCGATCGTACGTCGTGGCCAGCCCCACGAACGCCGGCTGCCCGCTCGGAAACCGCCACCCCATCAGCGGATTGACGCCGAGGAAATTCAGATGGTCCTCGATCAGCATCAACCGACCGCGCTTGAGCTCATGGACCAGCCCACCGGCCGCGTTCGTCAACACCACCGTGGTCGCCCCGAGCCCCGCCGCCAGCCGAGGGATGACGGTTGCTGCGGCGATGCCGTGACCCTCATAGAAATGCACCCGTCCGAGGAACGAGGCTGCGGCGATGCCGTACAGGTGGCCCATGATCAGCCGCCCGGCGTGCCCTGCGACGGAGGATGGCGGGAATCCAGGCAGCGACTGGTAGGAGAACTCCCGCTCGGGTGTGATGTCGGCGGCTACAGCCTCGCCCAGCCCCGACCCCAGGACGAGCGCCACCTCAGGCGACACCGAGGAGCGCGCCTGTATGAGGGCCACTCCTTCCTCGGCGAAGGTGTCTCCGGGCCCGGGAAACTCAATCGAGCCGCCCTTGGGTGACGCGGTCATGTCCGGGACCGCCGGCTCGAGCCCTCCCCTGACCTCATGCTCGCAGCCGTTCCTTGACCCGGGTCAGGACATGGACCGGCGTGGGATCTACTCCGCGGAGGATGGCCAGATACGTACTGGTGAAATCCGCCAGCATGACGAACGACAGGAGGATCTCCGTCGGAGTCGACCCCCCGACGAATACCTCTCTGCACTCCAGGCTCGATCCGGCGATGGCTTCGATCGTGGCTTCCACGCGCCTGGCGACCCGTGGGTGCTCGCGCGCATGGCGAAGCACGACCAGGCGGAACGGCCGGCCCGTCTGCTCGGACCACCCTTCGATCTCGTTGTGATCCAGCTCGGGGAGCACCGCGTGGAATGCAGGCGTCTTCGCGTTCTCGTTGAACTGCGTCTTCCACCGAAGGGCAGCGGCCTCGGCCACACCCTCCGATCCCCACACGACGGGGATCCGATCCCGCAGCCACTCGGCCAGGGACTTCGCCCGGTTTCCCTCCGCGGCCCGATCGGGGGCGAGCTCCGACGACAGCGCCTCGAGCACAGCCGAGGCTCCGCCCAATTCCGTGTCCACATCGGGAAGCAACCCGACGGCTTCGAGCACGCCCGCGGCGGCCCCGACCAGAAACCCCAGAGCGGCACGCGGGGCCGGAACGTGGCCCGGGATCCGGACGTGCGGGACGCGGTCTGCTCGGGCCAGGGCGGCCAGCTTCCCCCCGGAGCTGAGCGCCGTCACCTTGGAGCCCACCGCTACCGCCTGTCCGTACCCGGCCAGCGTCTCCTCCGTCTCCCCGGAGTACGAGACCGCGAGGACCAGCGTGTCCTTCCTACAGAACGCGGGCAGGCCGTAGCCCTTGATGGTCGTCACCGGTACCGGCAACCGATCGGCGAAGCATGCCCTCAGGACGTCTCCGACGATCCCCGATCCCCCCATCCCGCATACGGCGATCGAGCCGATGCCTTCGGCGGTGGGGAGGTCACGAGCGCGCCGGCCGAGGGAGAAGCCTTCGCCGAGCTGCTTTCCCAGGGCCGCCACCAGCGAGAGCATTCTCTCGGGGTCGGCTGACCGGAGGGCAGCCGGGTCGTCGAGCGTGGCCTGCCCCTTCGTCATCCGGAGCCGTCTGGCTTCTCAGCCTCGTCGATCAACATCACGGGGATGTCATCCCGAACTGGGTAGCGCAGGCCGCACTTCGTGCAGATGATGTATTCGGGGTCCTCCTGGTAGCGAATCTCGCCTCGACAGCTCGGGCACACCAGGATGTCCAACAATTCCTTGTCCACCGACATCAGTCACCCCTCCCGTCTTACTCTCGGATAAGCGCGAGAACCTCGGCCGTCTTCTCCTTCAGCAGATCCTCCGTTGCTGCCTCGACGTTCAGCCGCAGCAGCGGCTCCGTGTTCGAGGGCCGCACGTTGAACCACCAGTCGTCGTACTCGACGGTGAGCCCATCCATTCGATCCTGCCGCCCATCCCTGTATGCGTGGGCGATCCGCTCGATGACGGCTTCTTTGTCCTCCACGCGCGAGTTGATCTCACCGGAGTCGGCATAGCGGCGGAGCGGCTCGAGGAGCTCCGACAACGGCTTTCCAGCCTTCGACATCTGATCCATGACGACCATCGACGCCACCAGGCCGGAATCCGCGTTGTAGTGGGCTCGGAAGTAGTAGTGGCCAGAGTGCTCTCCTCCGAACACCGCGCCGGTCTCGGCCATGACCTTCTTGATGAACGAATGGCCGACCCGGGTCTTCACGGGCTTGCCGCCATGTTCCCGGATGACCTCAGGCACCACCCTGGAGCAGATGAGGTTGTGAAGGATGCTGGCGCCCGGCTGGCGCTCCAGCATCCCGATGGCCACCAGTGCAGTGACCAGCGACCCTCCGACTCCCCTGGCATGCTCGTCGACGAGGAACACACGGTCCGCGTCGCCGTCGAACGCCAAGCCGAGATCGGCAGCGTGTTCGAGGACAGCACGCTTGACGTCTTCCTGGTTCTTGGGGTCGATGGGGTCGGCCGGGTGGTTGGGGAACGTCCCGTCAAGATCCATGTACAGAGGCACCAGCTTGCCGGGCAGCCGCTGGAACAGCTCGGGCACGACCAGCCCCGCCATCCCGTTGGCCGCGTCGGCCACTACCGTGAACGGCAGGAACTCCGCCAGGTCGACGAAGGAGAGCAGGTGCTCTATGTAGTCGTCGCGCATCTCTCGAGGGATGACGAGGCCGCGGGCGGGGACAGCGCTTGCCTCAGGCGGCGACTCCCGCTCGGCCAGGGCCCGGACCTCACCGAGGCCGCTCCCCACACCCACGGGCCGGGCACCGGAAAGGCACAGCTTCAGCCCGTTGTACTCGGGCGGGTTGTGGCTTGCTGTGAACATGGCCCCAGGCAGTGAGAGCCGACCCGAAGCGAAGTAGACCATGTCGGTCGTGGCCAGCCCCAAGTCCTCGATGCGAACCCCTACCCCTGTGACACCTGAGGCGAAGGCCTCGGACATCGCAGGGGAGGACAGACGGCAGTCTCGCCCGAGGACGATCCGTTCAGCTTTGGCCCAGGATGCGAAGGCCCGACCGATCCTGTATGCAGCATCCTCGTCGAACTGCTCCGGATAAACGCCGCGAATGTCGTAGGCCTTGAAGATGCGCGTGAGGTCGGCCGCCATCGCGGCCGATTCTAGCCGACCGACAGTCCCCGACCTCCTGGAACTCGGACGCCGAGGCGAGCCGAGAGAGGTGGGCCTTTAGCGGTTCGCGACCAGGCCGAGCACAGAGCCCAGGGGAACGTTCTGTCCCTCGCGCTCCCAACCTCTCCACTCGCATACTGGGCAGGAAGTAAAGGAGGTGGCGGAGCCTGCGAGGGTCATGGTCACCCGGAGCGTCTCCTGCGAACCGCAAGAGGGGCACGAGTTACGAGAAATTAGAGCCATCGCACCTGGATGCATCGGCGTAACCAGGCTCGCAGCACATAGTCCCGGCAGCCCGATTTTTGGTCCCTCCACATGGACTATGGAGCGTCCCCCACTCGGGGGATGGCCGGAGGCGGCCCCTCACCACAGCTGATGGCCTCGCTCATCTGATTGGCAAGCCGAGCGTCGCAGCGTATCCGGTTCGATCCAGCGAATAGGACGCGACCGAGGCCACGATCGTCCCACCTCGGGCGCTCACCACAGCGGAAACCGGCCGGTCTCCCTGGGGCGGAAGGATGATCCAGATCGTCCCGCCTGGTGGGATGGTCCGCGTGCGGATGGAGGCTGGTGAGGGCCCCTCGCTCCCGATGAGTTGGAAGGACACCTCCACCCGCCGTCGGCCCGGATTCTGGAGAAAGAGGAACGAGCGACCGCCCGTTGGAGGGAGGGTCGGCATGACCAGCCAATCGCCGGCCGTGGTGGATGATCCGTTGAGCGTGGCCGAGTCTCCGCGAGGGCCGGTGAGCCTGAGCGCGGCGATCATGGGGCGACCATTCGAGCCGGCCACGAGCAGGCCGGCATCCTTCACTCTCTCGGGCTGGAAGGTCTTCACCTCGCCAGGACCCACCGAGAAGCCCTCCGGACCCGAGACCAGGCGCTGGACCTTAGGTCCTTGGGCCACCACCGAGAGGTCGGCCCTGGAGTCCCCATCGTTCAGCACCACCAGCTCCCGCGTTCCAGCGTCGGCGCCAGCCGGGATCACCCACCGAGCCCCAGCGCCGGAGACGCCCACCTCGGCTCTTATCCCGGCCACGGACATCTGGAGGCCACCGGCAACCACACGACCCACCCGCTGGATCACCCGGGCCGTCAGCGATTCCTCACCCGGACCCAAGAGGAGGAAGTCGTTGACCTGGATGCCGACCGAGTGTTGCGGAGCCAGCACGTAAGGGGTCAGGGGGCCGGCCGCCACCTCCCGCTTCTCCGTCCTGAGGACGACGTCGAACTCGGCGGGCTCGTCGAAGGGATTCATGACCACCAGGTAGGAGGTCTGGTCGGCGCCCGTAGGGACGTCCATGACGAACCAGTTTCGATGGGCTGTCTGCTCACAGCGCTCGGCGGCCAGTCCTCCCGGCGCGCCGGTTGCAACGATGGCCGCCGCCCCGACCCATCCCCCGAAGTACTCCACCTGAGTGGCGTCGGCGGGGTCGTCCGCGGAGATCTGACGGTAGACCTGCCTGAGCGCACCGACGGCGAACGTGGTTACCGACAGCGTCCCGTCCTTGCCCAGCTGGGTCAAGCGGACCCGGACCCGATGCCGTCCTGGATTCGTCACCACCACCCATCCCTCCCAGCCACTGTGCCCCCCGTGCGGACAGAACAGGGCACCGGTGGGACCGGCTGAGGGAGCACCCTCGGCCGCGCCGTTGGGCCCAACGGCTCGGTCGAGTATCAGGCCCGAGCCGGTCAGGAAGGCCACGACGACAAGGAGAGCGACGGCCCGGACCCGGATGCCGGGCAAGAGGTCCCGGTCGCCCTCGCTCTCGACCGGCACGACCTCATCCATGTCGCGCCGGCCTCCTGGTGACCCATAGAGCCGTCCCCCACATCAGAATCAGGAGGACCATCTCGATGGTCCTGGTCCGTTGCCCGCCGTAATGGACCCGGTACCCGGAGGGCATTGGACCCGTCCGGAAGCCCGTCGCCCATCCGAGGGCTCGGTCGGGTTCGAGGGAGCCCTTCGCCCCGATCGGCTCCAATCGCCATCGTGGATCGAACTGGCCCAGGAGCAGCACGAGGCCCGCCTCGGACCGCTCCGGTCCGGCGAACCGCTGCCCCGAGGGGTCACCGACGAGCGGCCTTCCCTCCGCCCTGGGCAGGGACTCCACGGCGTCGAGCCGCGAGGACCGCGCGGCACGGCTCCAGGCCGGATCGGTGATAGGCTCTGCCAGAACGAACCGGATCCCGAAGGCGGCGAGGAGCGCTCCACCGTGCCGAGCCTCCCCGGCCAGCACCTCCACCAGGGACTGACGGAGACGCTCGTACCCTGGGCCCACGTCGGGCCGGCCGATGTCGAGCGCCGAGGCACCGGCGGGGGCGGTCACGGCGAAGCGCACCGACGCAGCCCCAGCTGCGACCGTCCCGGTGGGAAGCCCCCCGGGCGCGGGAAAGGCGTCCCCGTCGAGGGAGCCGACCCACAGCACCCGATAGGGAAGACCTCCGGCGTCCCCCGCCACGGGATACGCAGCTGGGACTCGTTCGGGGCCGCCGATCTCCCAGGAGGCACTGCTCGCCTGGACGATCTGGCCGAGAAGTCCCACGGTCAGGAGCGCGGTCATCAGGGCGGCTCCGATGTGGCGGAGGCCGAATTCCGTTCGGGCCACTCCATGCAGGAGGGAGGCGAGCCCCAATCCGACCAGTATCGAGTAGCTGAAGCCCGCCACGCCCACGTACACCACCGAGTTGGACAGGGCGGCGGGAAGATAGCCCGCTGCCGCAAGCCAGGCCAGGTACAGGGAGAGAACGGCCGCAATGCCGGCACGAATCGCCGTGGTCTGATGCCGCCCGGAGACGAACAGGACGGCCACTGCCGCGGCGCCGGGCAGGAAGAACCCGGTCACCCACGCCCCCGGCCCGGGCCCGAGTGAAAGCCGGGCGAGCGATGCGAACGACGGCTCGCCGGCGAGATCTTGCATGCTCCGCCATGCCCCCCGGGCGATTTCCAGGAAGAGTGGGAACGTGAGGGCGGTCGCCAGGATAAGGGCCGCCCCGACCAATACGACCCCTCGTAGCCGCCGGCCCCCCGAGGGGGGAACGAGCAGGACGGCTGCAACCAGCACCCCCGCCGCAAGGATGGTCCCGGGATAGAGCGAGCCGAGGATGGCCACTCCCAGGGCGGCCCCGACGATCCACCGCCGGACGCGGACAGCCCCGAGGCGACCGAAGGGCAGCACCAACTTGCCGGCCATCCAGGGAAGGCCGGCCAGGAAGACGAGAGCGGGGATCCTCCCCTCCGAGATGGCCCACAGGACCGCCGAGGAGAGCCCGTAACAGACCCCGGCTACGACGGACGGAACGGCGTCAGCGGTGGCTGCCCGCACGGCCCGGTAGCATCCAACGGCAGCGACAGCCGGCATCGCCAGCAACAGGATCTTCTCGAGCAAGACGGGATCGCCCACGGCCAGGACGCTTCCGGCCCCGAGCAGCCCCAGCGCGGGACTGGCCCCGGTGCTGCCACCCAGGCCGGTGTGCCGGATCCCCGACACGAGCTCCGCGAAGAAGGCCGAAGGCGACGAGGGGAGAGCCCCGAGGCCCCCGCCCAGGAGCGGCGAGGCCCCCAGGACGTGCCGGTAGGCGAAGGCAGCCGCCACGGCTCCCAGGACCCATGCCGTTGCGGCGGGATGTACCCGGGCGAACCGGAGGGCCCGAACCCGCGGAGCGACCGCCTCGGCCTCACCGCCGCCTCCTCGTTCAGGCAGCAGCGACTGGACGGCCGACTGGGCCCACCTTCGAAGCCTGATCGCCGCGGGGGCCATCGACCTGCGAACGGCCCGGTCCGGAAGAGAACGGACAGCCTGGGCTCGCACTCTCCGTTGGAGGGTCCCCGGCAGATGCGCGACGTTCCATCCCCATGCACCAAGGAGCTGATAGGCGTCCTGGAATCGCCGGGAGAGCGCGAGCACGAGGAGGCGGATCAGCCCCTGGATCAGGTACAGGGGCAGGACCCACACAAGGGACAGCAGGCCGTAGTTCTTGAGGATGCTGGCCAGAGCCCCACGTTCCTGGTCGTAGCGGCGACCGGACGTCCCCGGCGGTGCGGGGCGCTCCCCCTGGACACCAGCGCTGCGATGACGGGCCACGGCCCTCGGAGTCATCAGCACGCGGAATCCGGCCACCCGGGCCCGCCAGCAGAAGTCGAGATCCTGTCGGCTGGAGGCCAGCCGCTCGTCGGGCAACCCCACCCTGGCCCAGGTCTTCCGCGAGACCAGCATCGCGCAGGACGAGACGTACATGACTTCTCGGATGCGGTCGTACTGACCCTGGTCGATCTCGCCGTCCTCCAAGGGGGAATAGGAATAAGCGAAGCGGTCGGTGGAGAGGCCGATCTCCCGGAGGACCTGGGGCTGTTCCCAGTCCAACACCTTCGGCCCGACGATCCCCACTCCGTCGATCCGCTCGGCCGCCTCGACGAGGGCCGCCACCGCGCCGGGTTCGAGGAACGTGTCATCGTGAAGGAAGAGCGCGTAGTCGGCCTGCCGGGCCGTCTCGGACTCCAGCGCAACGGCGACGGCGGAGCCGAACCCGGCGTTTCCAGGGAGGCGCATGACCCGGCCGGGGCCCAGCGCTGCCTCCAGGAGATCCGCCGACCGGTCAGCTGAAGCGTTGTCGACAGCGAGGACCCCGATCCGGGGATGGGTCTGTCTGGCCAGTCCCATCAGGCACTGGGGCAGCCACGCCTCCCCGTCCTTGACAACGAGGACGACCAGTACGCTCGGTGGCTTCACCTTCCCGGCGCGAGCACGATCCCGGGGGGAGCGCGTGTCAACTTGAGGCATGAGTTGGATCAACAACCAGTCGGGGAAGCGTGGTGGAGCATAACACCGTCGGTACGGGGAGAAAGGGCTGAAGGGGGGCCCGGAGACCCCCCTTCAGCAACCCAGCTCGATCAACGAGCTATCTCTTCCTCTTGGCCGTGGACTTCTTCGCCGACTTCTTCTTCGCCGAAGACTTCTTCTTCGCCGAAGACTTCTTGGCTGACTTCTTGG